>Ga0172382_10003043_pt1 | contig 27008 bp, 25 predicted proteins | sample Leawel138RmetaG_FD_122245 | JGI IMG/M metagenome (GOLD analysis project Ga0172382, IMG submission 122245) | Leachate microbial communities from a municipal landfill in Southern Ontario, Canada - Leachate well 138R metaG | ecosystem: Engineered > Solid waste > Landfill > Unclassified | place...
CCGGACATCCAGCCGGGGGATACCATCGTTGCACCGCTGGATACCGAGCGCATGCGGCCGCTGCCGTTCTGGACCTCGGTAACCCAGATCATCTATCACCTGGCGATTTCGGTGGCGGCGGTGAATTCGTTCTGACGCAACGACGGTAGGGTGGAGAAGTCATCGTTGACCTAAGTTGGCTACCAGACTAGACTTCCTCGTTCAATCATTGAACGAGGGCGACATCCCATATCCTTGCGCCTTCTCGTAGTCTCACACAACATCGCCATGCTTCGTTGGTACCTGATACACACTAAACCTGCGGCCGAGTTGGTTGCCGAAACCAATTTGGAGCGCCAGGGATACGAGGTGTACTACCCTCAAGTGAGCAGGTCGGTGCGACGTCGCCAGCGATGGATCGATCAGATCGTTGCGTTATTTCCACGGTATTTATTTCTGCGGCTGGATGAGGGAGCGCAGTCATTGGCGCCCGTGCGCTCGACGACGGGTGTGGCATGCGTTGTGCGCTTTGGCTTCGGCTATGCGGTTGTCCCCGATCGGTTGATCAGCGATTTGCGTGCGCGGGCGGATGCCGACACGGGCTTGCATCGTCTCTACCCGTCCTTGGGTCTGGTGCCTGGTATGCCAGTGCATGTCAGCATGGGCCCGTTCGAGGGCCTCGAGGGCGTGTTTGAACGCGTGGTGGGTGCCGACAGAGTCATCGTGCTTCTGAAGCTGCTGGGACAGATGGCGAAGGTGCAGGTCTCAATGGATTCCGTGATGCCTTCCGGTGCCTTTGCCTGAGGAGACCCATGCTGACCGATGAGATGCGATACAAGCTGATGCGGCTGCTCGATGCCAATCCCGGCATGAGCCAGCGCGATGTGGCGCGCGAACTCGGTATCAGTCTCGGTACGACCAATTACTGCCTGCAGGCGCTGATTCAGAAGGGATGGATCAAGGCCACCAACTTCAAGAACAGCCAAAACAAAGCGGCGTATATGTATTTGCTGACGCCGCGCGGACTGGAGTGCAAAGCAGCGCTCACAGTGCAGTATCTGCAGGCAAAGATGCGTGAGTATGAAGTGTTGCGTCTCGAGATCGAGGAAACGCGCCGGGAAGCCGAACGCTACGGGTGGATTTGATAGCGGCCGAATCCGCCTTGGGGCCGGAGATTGGGGCCGCGACAACTAATAACTAGTGTATGTAAGACGCTATAAGCGGCCTTGCAGGCGGTAGCGTGCCTGATAGTTTATAAACAGTCGACAGCTTGTGAACGGTTACAATCGTGGTCGCCGGGCGAACCAAACATGACAGGTGACAGGGTGGTTTCCAGGGAATCTCCATTGATCCGCGCGGATACGGATGAGGTCGATATCGTCGCGTTGCTGCGGGTGGTTTGGCGATACAAATACTTCATCGCTGTCGTAGCGATTATTAGCGGACTTGTGGGGATCTACCTTGCAATGGATGCGACTCCGATATTTCGTGCTGAAGTCGTGGCCACCGAAGCACGGAGTGAGGGCATGAATGCCGCTAGTTCGCTCGCTAGCCAATTCGGCGGCTTGGCGAACATTGCGGGTATCAATCTGGCGAAGGGTGGGGCCGCCCACGAATCCCCGGCTATTCTTAGGTCTCGCTACTTAGTCGAGGAGTTCGTGCGTCGCAATGGCTTGATGGATGTTCTTCCCAACCCAAAGGACCCACCATCCCTGTGGTATGCGGTCAATGGGTTCCGTGAAAGCGTACTATCGATACGCGAGGATCAGGACAGAGGAACAACCACGGTTTCGATTCAGTGGACCGACCCAGTGGTAGCGGCGGAATGGGCAAACAGTTTCATTGCTCTCGCGAATGAAATTATCCGTACTCGAGCGCTAGATGACTCCAGCCGTAATATCGCGTATCTGAACGAGCAGATCTCGAAGACAGATGTCGTCGATCTTCGAAGCGTCATGTATCGGCTGATCGAGAGCGAGACCAGGACACTGATGCTCGCTAATGCACGGCAGGAGTACGCGTTCACTATCGTCGATCCTGCAGTCGTTCCAGAGCGGCGAGTTTGGCCGCGACGGACTTTGATGGTATTGACTGCTGGGATATTTGGAATATTCATCGGAATTTTCCTTGCATTTGTGCATAACACCTGGCGCCGGTACAGGGCCTGACTATGCAGGCGCTTCACCCCCTCATGGCGTGTGCACGGAAAACTGCGCCTAGGATTCGCAGAGATACGAATCTGACGCCACGGAATACATGAATCCAGAGGCTTCTCTAACTTCTCTGTTGCTGCGTCTGTGGCGACATTTGAGTGCGCGTCGGCAACGGCAGTTCCTGGCTCTCATGGGGCTAATGCTGCTGAGTGTTTTGACGGAGATCATCAGCCTGGGCGCTGTATTGCCTTTCATAGGCATACTCGCTGCACCGGATATTGTGTTTGAATACCCTGTCGTGGCCGAGATGGCGAATGCCTGGAATATCCGCTCACCGGACCAGCTGGTATTTCCTCTTACAATCGCTTTCATGGCAGCGGCGCTGCTTTCGGGTGCCATTCGCATGCTTCTGGCATGGGCTAGCACTCGATTTACGTTCAGTATCGGCGCAGAGCTCAGCCTGGAGGTGTATCGGCGCACGCTATATCAGCCCTACAGAGTCCATATTGGTCGTAGCAGCAGTGAGGTGATCAGTGGGATTACCACCAAGGTGGGTGGCACCATGCTGGGCATTCTGCTGCCGTTTGTGACTCTCGTCAGTGCTGGCTTGCTGCTGGTGGCGATCATGGGAACGCTCATCGCCATCGATCCGCTGGTGGCTTTACTTGTTGCTGCCAGTTTCGGCGGTAGTTACGCATTGATAACCTGGCGGACGCGCCGCAGGCTTCGGCGCAATAGCGAGCGCATTGCTATAGAACAGACGCAGGTCGTGAAGGCTTTGCAGGAAGGTCTGGGCGGAATACGCGACGTACTATTGGACGGTACGCAGTCGCTTTACTGCAGGATCTATCGTCGTGCGGATCAGCCACTGCGGCGCGCCCAAGGCAATAATATCTTTATTGGGCAGAGCCCTCGTTATGTGATGGAGGCGCTCGGCATGATATTGATTGCCGCACTTGCTTACAGCCTCAGCCACCGAGCAGGAGGTATCGCGACGGCGTTGCCTGTGCTCGGTGCATTGGCCCTGGGAGCGCAGCGCATGCTTCCAGCTCTGCAGCAGAGCTACGCCTCGTGGGCTAGCATAGCAGGAAGCCAAGGCATACTGGCAGATACCATTGCGCTCCTTGATCAGCCGGTGTCTCCGGAATTACTGTTGCCCGCTACCGAACCGCTGAAATTCAGAAATCGAATTCGATGCGATGGAGTGTACTTTCGGTACGCCACCCATGGGCCGTGGGTATTGAATAACTTCAATCTCGTGATATCTAAAGGGTCCAGGGTCGGGTTTGTTGGGGGCACGGGCAGTGGCAAGAGTACGGCTATGGACTTGCTCATGGGATTGCTCACTCCAACGGAAGGAAGAATATTGGCGGATGATCAGCCGATAAGCGGGCATTTTGTACGCGCCTGGCAGAAAATGATCGCTCATGTTCCGCAGAGCATCTATTTGGCGGATGCGACGTTGGCGGAAAATATCGCTTTCGGAGTGCCACGCGAGTTGATCGATATGAAGCGGGTCAAACAGGCGGCGCGACGAGCCCAGATTGCCGAATTCATCGAGAGTGATAGACAGGGTTACGACGCCGTCGTCGGAGAACGAGGGGTCCGACTATCTGGTGGTCAGCGTCAGCGGATCGGTATTGCTCGTGCACTTTATAAGCAAGCCAGTATTCTCGTTCTGGATGAAGCGACTAGCGCACTGGACAATGTCACAGAACAGTTTGTTATGGACGCCATCGAAGGATTGGACCGGGATCTTACAATACTATTGATAGCGCATCGGCTCAGTACTGTAAGGCGCTGCGACTCCATCGTGGAGTTAGAGCATGGTCGGGTGGTCGCGCAGGGCACTTATGAGCAATTGCTGGAAAGTAGTGCAAGCTTTCGCCAAATGGCTCATGTGACGAAAATGAACTAATCAGCGTTCTACTAAGATATGTTCAACGGAAAATCCATTTTGATCACCGGCGGTACAGGTTCTTTCGGGAAGCAGTACGTCAAGACGATTCTGGATCGTTACGAGCCAAAGAAGCTGATTGTCTACTCGCGCGATGAACTCAAGCAGTTTGAGATGGAGCAAGACTTTCACCAGGTATGTATGCGTTATTTTATCGGTGACGTGCGTGATCGTGATCGTCTCACTCAGGCCATGAAAGGAGTCGACTACGTCATTCATGCTGCTGCACTCAAGCAAGTGCCTGCAGCGGAGTACAACCCCATGGAGTGCATAAAGACCAATATTCATGGAGCAGAGAATGTCATCCACGCTGCACTGGGAAACGACGTTGAAAGGGTGATTGCACTGTCGACCGACAAAGCGGCTAACCCTATCAATCTCTACGGTGCAACTAAACTAGTATCAGACAAGCTGTTCGTGGCGGCCAATAATTTTGCGGGTGGGCATCGGACTCGTTTCGCTGCCGTGCGTTACGGAAATGTGGTCGGATCTCGCGGCTCTGTCGTGCCATTCTTCAAACGACAGATTGAGAGTGGTTGCGATCATTTGCCTATTACTCACGAGGACATGACGCGCTTCTGGATCACTTTGCAACAGGGCGTCGATTTCGTCCTGAAGAACTTTGAGCGTATGCACGGTGGTGAGATCTTTGTGCCTAAAATTCCGTCAGTGAAGGTTATTGACCTGGCCACCGCTATGGCACCGGATCTTCCTCAGAGAATTATTGGGATTCGACCTGGCGAGAAATTGCACGAGGTTATGTGCCCAGCAGATGATTCTCACCTCACGTTGGAGTTTGACGACCACTATGTAATCCAGCCGACAATCCAGTTCTCGGGCCGCGCGGATTTTTTGATAAACAGACAGGGTGAGACAGGAGTTCCCGTGCAACAGGGTTTTGAGTTTCATTCAGGAAAGAATCCGCATTTTCTATCTATAGAAGAAATAATTGCATTGAATCATTTTTCGGGATCCTGAATGATTCCCTACGGCCATCAAGATATTACACAGTCCGATATTGATGCGGTTGTCGAGGTACTGCGCTCCGACTTTCTTACGCAGGGTCCGGTCGTGCCGCGTTTCGAAGCTGCCATTGCCGCCCGAGTTTCAGCGAAGTATGCGATTGCCGTCAATAGCGCCACGTCGGCGTTGCATATTGCTTGCTTGGCGCTCGGTCTGAAAGAGGGCGACTACCTTTGGACGGTGCCAAACACATTTGTGGCATCAGCAAACTGCGCACGCTATTGCGGCGCAAACGTGGATTTTGTCGATATTGATCCCGTGACCTGGAATCTTAGTGTTGCCGCATTGGCGGTAAAGCTTCAGCAAGCCGAACGTGAAGGAAAATTGCCAAAAGTGCTGGTTCCTGTGCATTTTGCAGGACAACCTACGGAGCAGGAAAAGATCTGGGCCTTGGCACAACGATATGGAATCAAGGTGGTAGAGGACGCCTCTCATTCGATTGGCGCCACACGGTATGGGGAACCAGTGGGGAACTGCCGGTGGGCAGATATCAGTGTGTTTAGCTTCCACCCCGTAAAGATAATCACCAGCGCCGAAGGTGGCATGGTACTTACCAACGATGCGTCGTTGGGGGAACGCTTGTCATTGTTCCGCTCTCATGGGATTACGCGGGATCGCACCCGCTTCCGTTACGCCCACACCGTGGATGCTTCGCAGCAAGGTGAGGCTGCACCGTGGTACTACGAGCAACAGTCGCTGGGCTTTAATTACCGTATGACCGACATTCATGCCGCCCTTGGTATGAGTCAGTTGCAGCGATTGGATTACTATATTGAACGACGTAATGAACTCGCTCGTCGTTACGATGGATCGCTTCGAGGAATGCCATTGCAACTACCGAGTGTGCAGCCAGAAAACAGATCCGCCTTTCATCTTTATGTCGTTCGCGTGGAGCGGGGGGCAAACAAGAAAGCTCACCGCCTGGTATTCGACGAGTTGCGACGGCGGGGTATTGGCGTGAATCTCCACTACATGCCAGTGCATCTTCAGCCCTACTATCGCGATCTCGGCTTTTCCGCGGGTCAGTTCCCGGAAGCGGAAGCACACGGCGAGCTATCTATTACTCTTCCGCTATTCGCTTCAATGACGGATCGTCAGCAAGATGAGGTTATTTCTGCCCTGAGGGATGCACTTTGAGAGTGGCGGTTATTCCTGCGCGCGGCGGCAGCAAGCGCATCCCCGGGAAGAACATCAAGATGTTCTGCGGAAAGCCGATGATCGCTTGGCCAATTGAGATCGCAAAAGAGTCTGGTGTATTTGACCGCATTATCGTTTCTACAGACAGCGAAGACATTGGGGATGTAGCAGCAAGATGGGGAGCGGAAGTTCCCTTTCAGAGGCCACCAGACCTTTCCGACGATCATTCGGGCACGGTCGAGGTGGTTGCACATGCCACTCAGTGGCTCTTGGATCGAGAGTGCTCGATAACGGCCGTGTGCTGCATTTATGCAACGGCAGCGTTCTTGCAGAAGGATGATTTGAGGCAAGGACTTCGGCTTTTTGAAAGCGGTAATTGGGCGTATGTCTTTTCCGTAACTGACTTCGCTTCGTCCATTTTTCGCGCCGTACGTATTCTCGATCAAGGAGGCGTGCAAATGTTCTTCCCGGAGCACTATGACACGCGGTCACAGGATCTGCCAAATGCTTCGCACGACGCGGCGCAGTTTTATTGGGGGCATCCTGATTCATGGATCAGCGGCAAGCGGCTTTTCGCTAGCCATTCTGCTGCTGTCGCTATTCCACGTTGGCGTGTCCAGGACATCGACACACAGGATGATTGGATTCGTGCCGAGCTTATGTTTCAGTTGATCAAGCAGGAAAAAGTTTCACATGACAAGTGATGCCAGGTTCAAGACTGAGCAAGAAGCGTTCTGGGCCGGAACATTTGGTACCGAGTATATTTCGCGAAACCAAGGAGGCCATGCAGTTGCATCGAATATTGCACTTTTCAGCCGCGCCCTTAGGACGGTCGGTAACGTAGATACGTGCATGGAGTTTGGCGCGAATATCGGCTTGAATCTTGATGCCCTCAAGCGACTGTATCCAGATCAGAAGCAGTATGCGGTCGAGATCAATCCAAGTGCAGCCGAAAGCCTGCGTGGAAAGCTTCCCCCAGAGAACGTCTTCGAAACGTCAATATTCAACTACGAGTGCACCAGCGCGACATTCCAATTGGTTCTTATAAAAGGTGTACTTATTCATATCAACCCCGAATATTTAGACCGTGCGTACGCCAATCTCTATAAAGCAACAGGTCGCTACTTATTGGTGTGTGAGTACTACAATCCTACGCCGGTAACCATCAGCTACCGTGGTCATTCTAACCGGCTGTTCAAGCGCGACTTCGCTGGCGAGATCATGGATCGTTATCCATCGCTCGACTTGCTCGACTATGGATTCGTTTATCATCGGGATAAAAATTTCCCCCAGGACGACATCACTTGGTTTTTGATGGAGCGCCGATGAGCACTACTCTGATCGTGGCCGCCCATCCTGACGACGAAGTCCTTGGTTGCGGAGGAACGATCGCCAAGTTGGTGGATGAAGGCGAGAAGGTGCATGTTGCATTCTTGGCTGATGGTGTTTCATCGCGTGATATAGATAGTGCATCTGTGCATTCGGCCCGCCAGGCTCGGCGTGCTGCGGCCAGCGCTGCCTGCGATATCCTAGGCGTACGTTCGATCTCGTTTGGTGATTTTCCGGATAATCGAATGGACTCTGTTGCGCTGCTCGATGTCGTCAAGACAATTGAGAGGTTAATAGCGGAGCATAAGCCGGAAACGGTGTTCACCCATCATGGAGGGGATGTGAACGTCGATCATCGGCGTGTTCACGAGGCGATCATCCCTGCATGTAGACCGCAGGGTAACCATGTCGTGACAACATTGCTATTTTTTGAGGTGCCCTCCAGTACGGAATGGCAGCTTCCCGGATCAGGGGCGCCTTTCATGCCGAACTGGTTTGTTGACGTTTCGACCTCGCTGGATCGAAAGTTGACTGCGCTTGATGCTTATGTCGATGAAATTCGCTCGTGGCCTCATCCGCGTTCACGTCGGGGCGTCGAATATCTTGCCCGCTGGCGTGGCGCTATCATTGGTGTGGATGCGGCCGAAGCATTTATTTTGGGACGACGGTTATCATAACAGCAGTGTTTCGCGTCGACGCATCGAACCGGATGGGAGTCGGCCATGTTATGCGGTGCGTGACGCTGGCAGACGCTTTGCGAGAACGAGGAGCGGTTATCCGATTTATCTGTCGGGCTCATCCAGGTCACCTGGAAAAACTGCTGCAGCAGCGAGGTATGGTCGTTTGTTTGCTCGCGACACCAAAAGAGGAATCAACAAAGAGAGATCTAGATGGCTATGCGGCTTGGCTTGGGGCGTCTCAAAAAGAGGACGCTACGCAGACCATAGAAGCGTTACACAACGAACGACCAGACTGGTTGATCGTCGATCACTACGGTCTCGATGCAGAATGGGAGCGTATGTTGCGTCCTCACGTAGCGCGTCTGATGGTCATTGATGATCTCGAGGATCGACCGCATGACTGCGATCTGTTGCTCAACCAAAATTATTCTAACGAGACGGGGGAGCGCTACAGGGCGTTGGTAGCAGCTGAATGCACACTGGCTCTCGGAACACGTTACGCGCTGCTACGTCCTGAGTACGCTCAGTATCGTCGTGCCCAGCGACCGGGCGGTCACGCGGTGCGTCGCGTATTGATCTTCTTCGGCGGCTCTGATCCGAACAATGTGACGGGGATGGCGCTAGATGCACTGTGCAAGCCTGGGTTTGAACATCTCCAAGTCGATGTCGTCATTGGGAAAAATAATAAGTATAGGCCGAATTTGGAAAGGACGATTCTTTCACGTCCTCGTACCAATGCATTTGGCCCCCGGCTACACTTGGCGGACCTGATGGCTGCTGCGGATCTGGCGATCGGTGCTGGTGGAGTAACTACATGGGAGCGCATGTGTCTCGGCTTGCCGAGCGTTGTTGTGAGTATAGCGGAAAACCAAGAACCATCTTGCAGAGCGCTTTCTGATGCTGGCCTCATACGATATCTAGGCACGTTTGAAGACGTTGGAGCTTCGGCGATCGGCGAAGTGGTGCGAGAATATGTCGATAATCCTAGATCACTCCTCGAACTCGGTACTCGAAGTAAGTTGGTGGTAGATGGATTAGGGACTTCGAGAGTTGCTGAATATATCGTTCAAACGCCGGTGAAGGGGTTGCGCCTCAGACCTGCTAACTTGAAGGACATGCCTCTGTACTTTGATTGGGTCAATGATCTGGAGGTGAGGCAGCAAGCGATCAGTACACAAGAGGTTACGTGGGAGGAGCATCGAAAATGGTTTTTGGCCCGGCTCACTGGACGGCAGAGTAGTTTATTCGTTTTGTGTGCGGAGCACCTTCCGGTTGGCCAAATTCGCTTCGACTTGGAGGGTGGCGAGGCGCGAATAGACTACTCGCTCGATCCTCTATTTCGCGGCCGTGGTTGGGCCAAACATCTCGTGGCGCTCGGTATCCAGCATGTTCGTTGTGCCTATCCGATTGTCTTTCGCGCCGACGTAAAGGAGTCCAATTTACCGTCGAGAGCAGTTTTTATTCGCTTGGGTTTTGTTGAGCGCATGTCGCACGCAAAGCGAAGCCTCAGAACGTATATTTTTGACCCGTTAGTTCACAAAATTCCGGAACTAAATTGAGATGCGCGTAATGATCAGCGCTGCCGCATCACCTGCCGCGGTATCAATTGTGCGTCACTTGCAGTCGCTCGGTCACTTAGTTATAGGAATCGATGCCAGCACGGAAGCAGAACCGCTTGGAGAGGCGTTTTGCGACGCTTTTCATGTTTCGCCGCTGGCAGAATCACCAAGCTATCTCGACTATTTGTGTGAAAGACTCGCTGAAGTTGATATTTTCCTACCGTTTATCGATGAGGAGCTTCTAGCTATCGCGGAAGGCTGGGATCGATTGCCGCCTGCTCTTGCTGCTCGAATCGCTGTGTCCGAACCGGAGGTGCTTAGGGATTGCGTTGACAAGTGCCGTTTTCAGCGTGCCTGCTTAGAGGCGGGACTGCCGATTGCGCCTACCGCAGACATTGCGCCGGCATTTTTCAAGCCGCGCCATGGCCGCGGGGGGAAAGGTGTCATTGAAGTTCGTGATCAAGGGATGTTCGAGGCGTTGAAGGGTCGTGATGGCGTACTTCAGAAGGCAATCAGCGGACAAGAATTCACGGTCGATGCGGTGTTTGACCGTTGTGGGCGGCTGGTAGCGACGTCGCCTCGGCGACGTCTTCGAGCGGCTGGCGTGTCAACGGTTGGTATTGTTGCTCCGGACGAGAATCTCCACGAGCTGGCGCGGCGTGTTGGCCGACGATGGCGCTTTCGATACGCGATAAACTTCCAGGTCATTCGCGATGCGAACGGTCGCGACAGCATCATTGAGCTGAATCCTCGACTCGCAGGAAGTGCCATTTTCTCAACCATGGCAGGCTGTGATCCATTCGCTGCAACGATTGCTCTCTGGAAGGGGGAAAGTTGGTCCGGTACGCCGCGAGTGCTTCGTGTGTGGCGGTATTGGCAAGAACGAACGGATGCTGATTTTCCCCGGACGAGCACTTAGCGATGGAGATGATTACAGATCCGGATCAATTGATGATGCTGTTGGCCGCACCGAGAATCGTTTTTGATCTCGACGGAACACTCTACGATACGAGGGACTTCGAGCGTCCAGCACTGGTATCCGTTTCCAACTGGCTTCGATTGAAAAGCGGATTGTGCCTGGATGGATTACCACAAATGCTGTGGTCGTGTCGCGAAACGGATCGTCACCGCCCAGATCTGTTTGACAATGCACTTTCTCGGTATGGGTTACCTGTTTCCTGGGGAAGTGAATGTGCACGCCGTTTTCGAAATTATTGTGGATTTGAGTTACGGCGGTCGATGAGTTTGAAGAAACACCTTGAAACCTTGCGCGATGCGAAGTGCCGGTTGTCGCTTGTGAGTAATGGATACGCTGAGTTGCAAAGCCGAAAGCTCACGATGTTGGGTTTCGACGATACGTTTGATATCCGTATCTATTGTGATCCTCGTACGCCAGAACAACTAAAGCCGTCGCCTTGGGCCTGGACTCAGCTGGCCGCATGGCGTGCGGGGTTGCCAACGGTGTATGTGGGGGACGACCCCGTGGACGCTGAATTTGCGATCGCAGGCGGTGTTCGTTTCGTCAAGTTCTGTTTCAGGAGCTCAGCGTATGAAGATTGACGACCGTAGCATAGGGGTCGAGCATCCACCTTATGTAATCGCTGAGATATCGAACAATCATCTGGCGGATCCTGAGCGAGCGTGTCGACTAATTGAGATGGCGGCGAAGACAGGTGCCGACGCGGTCAAAATCCAGACATATGATGCGGATTCACTCACGATCGACTGCGATCGGCCTGAGTTTATGATTCGCACACCTCCATGGGTGGGGATGAACTACTATCAACTCTACAAAAAGATTGCATTGCCTGCAGATTTTTCTGAAAGGCTGTTTCGCGTGGCACGTGATTGCGGCATAACGATATTCAGTTCTCCTTTTGACGAGCAGGCCGTGGCCTTTCTACAGAGCTTGAATTGTCCGGCTTACAAGGTTGCATCCTTTGAGATATGCGACGATCCGTTGCTGAAGGCGGTTGGAGCGACCGGCCGTCCAGTGCTCGTATCAACCGGTGTGGCGAGCATGACCGATATCGAAGAAGCGCTTCGCGTCCTGCGCGAGGTGGGGTGTCGCGATATCGCATTTCTGCACTGTGTTTCAGCATATCCGGCAAGCACCTCGGAGATGAATTTGCGAGCGATTGACCGACTCGCAACTCTAAATTGCCCGGTCGGACTTTCCGACCATAGCCTGAACCATCTTGCAGCGACGCTTGCCGTCGCGCGTGGTGCCGTCCTGATCGAGAAGCACTTTACTCTGTCACGAGCGGATGGCGGACCAGATGCATCGTTTTCGCTGGAACCCGAGGAGTTCAAGGACCTCGTGCGCGCCGTGCGTGAAGCTTGGGAAACATTAGGGGATGAGCAGATATTGATGCAGTCGAGTCGGCCGGGAATAGAGCATGCTCGGTCGTTGTTCATCGTTCAGCCAATTGGTGCCGGTGAAGAATTTAGGCCTGACCACATCCGTGCTATACGGCCAGGGCTGGGTTTGCCGCCTCGTAAACTAAAGTCGGTATTGGGGCGGCGCGCACGACGGAACCTCGATCGCGGCGAGCCGCTTCGGTGGGAGGATATTGAATGAATTTATGTGACGCTCAAACGGATGAGCGCGGTTGTCCAGTATGCGGAGCTGCTTCGCGGCCATTGTTATCCCTGCCTGCTCAGCCGATTTATCAGCACCCGGTACCTGTGGATGCAATTGTTCCAAAGCCCCATGTGGTTGATCTTTGTTGGGTTGCCTGCCTTGATTGTGCTCATGCTTGGCAGCCAAAGTTCGACCATGCGTTGCTGGAGACGATTTACCGCAGTCATTACTACACGCCAGCGCCTGACGGAATCGCCGAGCAATTCCGTAACGACTTTATCGCTGCATTGACAAAATTTGGCCTATTAACTAAGCGACGCCATGTACTGCTTGAAATCGGTGCATCGAATGGTGACGTGCTCGCGGAACTCAAGAGGCGAACTGGCGCTATGTATGCGTATGCATTCGAGCCCAATAGCGAGAATGCGGAAGTAGCGAGGCGGCGTGGCCTCGATGTTCGAGAATGCTTCTTCGATGAAAATTCTGCGCGTGATCGTCTTGAGTCAGCCGAACTAATTTATGCAAGGCACGTCATCGAACACGTTTTTCAGCTCGATGACTTCTTCGCTGGCCTGAACGCGGTAGCAACCCCGTCCGCGGATTTGGTGCTGGAAACGCCGAGCTTGGATCATCACGCCCATCGGGATTCATTCGATCCATTCCACGTCGAACATTTACATGTGTTTTCGCTCCGATCATTGGCAGCGCTATCAAGCGTGCATGGTTGGAGGTTGATCCAGAGTGAACTAACACCAGCCGGCAATCTAATCGCGGCATTCAAGCGGATTGTATCGATTCCGGAGATTGGAAGAAGCGAACCGCCAGCACCGATTCTGGAGGGGATGCAACAAGCTGTCGAACGGTATCGACGACACATGCTAAATATTCTTGCTGGTCGTCAATTTGTGTTCTGGGGTGCGGGCAGCGCAGGAATCCGATTGGCCAGCACTATCGGGCGCATTCCAGACTATTGGACAGATGGGAACCCTAATAAATTTGGTAGAAAGTTCGTTGGATTGAACGGACAGATTGTAAGTCCTGAGTATGCGTTTGAAGAAGCAAAATATCGTTGTTTTGGCGCTCCGGTCCTTGTCATTACTTCATCATTCGTCCGAGAAATATTGCCGCGTGTTCGCCGGATGGGATGGGCCGATGAAGTGTACGACCTGACGGGAAAGAGCTTGTAGAATGTGCTCTCTCAATCTAATGATGAATCAAGCATCCACCTTCCACATAGTTACTGTTGGGTGGGATCGCGTTCTTGTTGAAAGTCTGTGGAAATCTATCGCCATGAAAGGCGAAGCACGCTTTTCCCATATTTTGCATCCTAGCTGTATCCGGGGTGAGTTTCCAAACTTGCCGCCTGAATCGGGTATGTATTTTTTTCGTGACCATCTTCGGCACCGAATGCCCGATCCGGATATCCAGTTTCTGGCATCTCTTGAACAAGAAGATGTTCCTACGATCCACAATATGATCCTTGGCGATCGCATCGTATCCAAGCTTAGTTATAGTGATGCCCTTTCATACGCCACATTTCTCGGGCAACGACTGTTTAGTTTGTTCCGCCAGCTCAAGCCCTCTGTAGTCATCGGAGGCTTCGATGCGATTCATAGCGGGCTTGCACTCGCAGTTGCGAAACGTATGAATATACCGTGGTATGCATTGCATTTCAGCGTTATCCCATCTGGACTAACTTGCTTCTGCGATAGAATGTCACCTGCTGCCCGAGTGAGAATCCGTAGGTCGATGTCTCCTAGCAACCTTCGGTCTTTTGCAGAGAACTCTCTAAGTGACTTCGAAAAAAAGAGTATTCAAGCACCGGCGTACATTGCTCCAAAGCCACTATCACTTATCGAGCACGTGGCGAAGCTTCCAAGGCGGGCCTCCTCGCTTGCGCACAAGATCCGCCGATCTCGGGACCGCGAGTTTCTTCAGTTCACCGAAATGCGAGCCGGACACAGTGTGCTCGCAGCATTGTCACACTTTCATCGTATAGCATTGGCTCGCAAAGCACCTTCAAAGGTCGTTGCGCTCGAGGTTCCTCCGGAAGGGCCCTATGTACTATTTGGCTTACATTTCCAACCAGAATCCTCGATCGACGTTTGGGCACCGTACTTCAGTAACCAGATGTGGGTAATAGAACTGCTGGCGCGCTCCATCCCCCCAGCCCATAAGTTGCTGGTGAAAATTCATAAGAGCGATGCCGCGAATTACACCGTTGCGCAGCTTGAAAGAATGCGATCCTTCCCGGGCGTGGAACTCATTCGGCCCTTCGCGGACACGCGTCGATTCATTGAGCGGGCGGACTTGATCATCGCAATCCAGGGTACGATAGGTCTAGAGGCGGCACTCCTAGGCAAACCGGTGATCATGTTGGGAGACTCGCCTGTGGCAGTCTTCCCTAGCGCATCACGCATTGGTGAAATCGTAGAGCTACCCGGGTTGATCCGAAAAAAGCTGGGAGAGTCTCCGCCAGGGAGGGATCAGATAATTGAGGCATATGCCGAATACCTGGCACCATTCATACCTGCTAGCCATAACGATTGGACGAAGGTGGATGTGGAAGAAATAGGTGGGTACGTGAAGCTCTTTGATGCGTTGAGAGAACACGTGAATGCCCGTCCTACTCTTACGTTTTGCAAGACGCGTGATACCTCATTTCATGCGTGAACTTGACAATGAGAAATCGGTAGGAACGACATAGCGATGGAGAGGATAGCGGGTCGACGTCGAAAAATAATTACGACCAGCAGAATCTCACTTGTGTGAGCATGCGGGGTTAGATCGACAGCCAGAGTACATCATCATGTCTAAAGCGCTCGCCGCACAAGGCTCGCCCCACAGCTATAGATATCTCAATAGATTGCTGGGTAGAGTTGGATCGTTTGGAATTTCTGCAGTAGCAGGGTTCGCTTTGACTCTGGCCTCTTTCTGGGAGTCTTTAAACTCAGCGCGGCTCGGTGCAGTAATTATTGTGCTTTTCTTATTGCATTTGCTGCGATATCCGAGATTTAGATTCGACAGAGAGGCCGCTCTATACGCGACCCTTGTTGTTTATATGTTGATTTCCCTCCTGTGGACCGACAACGTTCGTCTTGCGATGAATACGTTGGTACCGGCGGTGGCTTTCGTTTCTATCTTGTTTCTTTTTAGTGCTCTCGCGACCTATCACAACCTCCATTCAGTGCTTGCTGGCGTGCTCTGCGGCGTGATTCTGGGGAGTTCGATATACAGCAAAATTTCGCGATTTCCATTTGCCTATCCAGTTGATTTTTCTTACAACGCCATTGCAGGAATGTATCTGTTTGGCCTGTTTATAGCATTGCTGTTCGGGTGTTATCGGCGTTCAAAGTTGCTTCTTTTTGTCGCGTTACTATTCTTTATGCTTGTATTGGCTACTACCTCTATCAAGTTCAATTTAGGTATTGCATTAGGAGGAATTTCCGCTGGAGTGATCTATTTCAAACACTTTCTAAAGTCGCTAGGGAGAAATGTATTCCCGTTGATGGTGTTTGGCGGTGCGCTGATCTTCGCAGTTGCTTCCAGTGGTGAACTCAGAAGGAGCGTTGAATCTGGCATAGACAGGGCATTGCTTGGTATTCAAGTTCTGCAAGCCCGCGAGAATGTACCGGGATACTCCGCATTCGGAAGCCGAGCGCGTTGGCAGCGAGATGGCCTGGAAGGGTGGGTGGAAAACCCGTTATTTGGACACGGCGTAGAAGCGTTTCGTGATCGATATGGAATCACGTCTCACTCAACACCGATCGACCTGCTATACAATTCCGGATTGATTGGGTTTTTCCTTTTTTATGCGATTCTTGTGTCCCTGATGTGGCGCCTGTTTCAGTGGTCGCGTAGGGAAACAGAAGATGGTATTCATGCATTGATTTTTGGTACTGCGGCTTGCTATCTATTCATATCGCTATCTGCGCCGCTGCACTATAGTGCATTTTTTGCTGCCTTTATCGCAATGAGCGCCGCTGTGCTTAACCGTCGCGTTGCTGTCCCTGACGCAAACGCGAGGGCTGACTCTGGAACTGTGAATGAGTAGAGAGACTCCAGGTGAGAATCGAGTGGCGCTTTTCGTTTGGGGTGATTCGAAGCTCGGGGGTGCTGAACGAAGGTTCTTCAGGCTCTTCAGCTACCTTCATGAGAGTGGCTATAGCGTTCATTTGTATACCTCTGAGAAAGGGACTGTCGGATGTGAGTCTCTCGGCATCCGCCTAGATAACAAGCAAGTGCATGTATTCCGAAATCCGCACGAATCGCCCATTCGCTGGCGGAGATATGTCGCGGCTTTGAAGCAGGTAATACTTCTTGCTCGGCAAATACGGAAGGATGGTATTAGTCACTTGCATTTCGGGGAGAATCCGGGGCCACTGACCGTCTTGTATGGCATCGTTGCTAGATGGGCTTGTCCGTATTCAGTATCTTTGGTGGATTCGATCAAGGACTATCAACGTAGCGCACGTAGTCGAATCTATGTGGCAGCGACAGCGAGATTTACTGTACATATCGATTGTCTTAGTTCGCAGATAAGAACGGATTTAGCTTCGTTTCTTCGGGGACGCTACGAACAAAAGCTTCTGGTCTCTCCGTGCAGCTTTACCGATCTCAAATTGGCGGAGTCGAAAAACACCTCAAACGGCAATGCACGAGATATCGACATCGTGATGATGGCGCGTATGGTGGAAGGCAAGGGGCATATGTTGCTCAAGGATGCCTTGATCAGGTTGGGCGATGGGGGACGTAAGGATCTAAACGTGCATGTCTGTGGATCTGGGCCGATCGAGTTAGAAGTGAAAAGAGCGTTCGCTAAGGTAGAGGGGCAGCGGCTAAATTTTTACTTTGAACAAGAGCCTTTTCAGATCCTGCGCCGGACAAGAATCTATGTGTCTCTCCAGGACGTCGAAAATTATCCCTCTCAGAGTCTCCTTGAGGCGATGGCTTGCGGGTGCGCGATTGTCGCAACAGATGTTGGCATGACTCGACAATTACTCGATGAGTCGTGCGCGGTCCTCGTTCCGCGGGACCCCATAGCACTCGCAAAGGCGCTCGATTACTTGTTGAGTAACTATTCCGTTCGAGATTCGTTGGGGAGTAGGGCAAAGGAAGTTGTAACGTCTACACAGACTATAGAAAGATTCTCAACTTATTTTTTGCGTGACATTTCCAGGAGCAAGGAGAGTGTGGTTGGAACGGCAGAAAAAACCGGTAAAAGAGGCATCGATGGTCCATCGAAGATGGATCCTTACGTATGATTGATGAGCGCGAGATCGATGATAAACGGAGATTCGAGTTCGGTTCGAACTGGACCAACTTTCTTTCTGTTTTGAATCAGCAACGAATTGATGACGCAGAAAGTTCGCTCAAGGACATGTTGGGAATCGAGCGGCTCGACGGACTACGATTCCTTGATATAGGCAGTGGTTCCGGTCTATTCAGTCTCGCGGCTCGCCGTCTTGGGGCGCGTGTCCATTCATTTGATTTTGATTCCCAATCGGTGGCTTGTACGAGAGAGCTGAAACGTCGCTATTTCCCTGATGATGTTGAATGGAAGATTGAACAAGCATCGGTGCTAGATCGTGCCTACTTAGAGGGACTTGGGCAATACGATATCGTTTATAGCTGGGGAGTGTTACATCATACCGGCGCGATGTGGTTGGCGTTGGAGAACGCAATCGGTCGTGTTAACACTGCGAGAGGAAAGCTGTTTATAGCGCTGTATAACGATCAAGGCTGGAAGTCGCATGTCTGGTGGCTTGTGAAGCGAGTCTATAATCAACTGCCTCGAATTTTAAGATCACTTTTCGTAAAAGCAGTAATGCTGCTTACATACTTTGCAGTTTTCGCGAAATACACGATCCGGCTGAAGCCGATGACGGCGATCAATGCGTTTCGCACGCCGGAACGCGAGAGAGGTATGACTTCCAAGTATGATCGCATCGACTGGGTTGGTGGCTTCCCTTATGAATTCGTTTCGTTCGACACGTTGACATCCTATCTAAAAGCTCGCGGATTCAGAATCATCAATTCAAAGCGTAATACCAGCCTTGGCTGCAGCGAGTGGGCTGCAGAACGAACGCAATGTGCGGAATAGCCGGAATTCTCCGGCCAGCGGGTTCTGTCGGCGCGTCTCACCAGCAGCTTGCCGAGCAAATGGCGGCGACACTCGCTCATCGTGGGCCGGACGATTGTGGCGGTTGGAGTGATGTTGATGCGGGCATCGCGCTCGGACACCGAAGATTATCGGTGGTCGATCTATCGCGTGAAGGGCGTCAGCCAATGTCGTCGGCCAGTGGCAGATATGTGATTGTTCTCAATGGGGAAATATACAACCACCTGGAGATTCGCGAAGAACTGATGAAATCGCAGTCAACAGACTGCGTATGGCGTGGGCATTCCGATACGGAGACGCTGCTGGCGGGTATCGAGCGGTGGGGGGTGCATGCTGTACTCAAGAAGATCGCGGGCATGTTCGCGTTCGCACTGTGGGATCGAGCAAGGCGGACTTTAACCCTCGCGCGAGATCGTATTGGTGAGAAGCCTCTTTATTACGGGTGGCAGGGCGACGTATTCCTGTTCGGCTCGGAACTCAAAGCTTTGCGGGTGCATCCCCTCTTTCGGGCGAATATCGATCGGAATGTCCTGGCAATGTATGTACGTCGCGGGTATGTCGTAGCCCCTCATTCGATTTATCAAGGGATTTTTAAGCTCCTTCCTGGAACTTATATGGAATTTTCCGGGGCAATGCGGCCTGGAGTCTATCCTGCGCCGCAAGTCTACTGGTCATTGAGAGAGATCGCTGAACGCGGCTTGGTTGAACCGTTCCGTGGCTTTGATGAGGAGGCAGTAGCTGAACTAGAATCGGCATTGAGTCGCGCCGTGTGTCGGCAGAGCGTGGCTGATGTTCCGCTCGGTGCATTCCTGTCGGGAGGTATAGATTCCAGCACTGTCGTCGCGCTTATGCAGGCACAGTCCGTTCGGGCGGTAAAAACCTTCACGATCGGATTTCGAGAGTCAGACTATCAGGAGGCCAAGTACGCGAAGTCGATCGCGAATTATCTCGGTACAGATCACACCGAGTTGTATGTGACGCCGGATGATGCGATGCAGGTCATTCCGAAGCTACCTCGGTTATTCGACGAGCCGTTTGGCGATAGTTCAGCGGTTCCGATGTATCTTGTAGCTCAGTTGGCGCGCCAAAACGTTACGGTGGCTCTTTCGGGTGATGGCGGCGATGAGCTGTTCGCTGGGTATACCCGCTACCAGCGGACAAATGAGATCTGGCGCGTCATGAAGCGCATTCCTCTAGCGGCAAGACGTGTTTTGTGCAGAGGGATGCAGATGGTCTATCGCAGTAGCGTTGATTTGCCTCTGGCTCGCACGGCTAATCGTTTAGGTTACTACTTGTGTGCTGAGAATGCAGAGGAATGTTATCGCGAACAGATACTGCAACATCGGGATGATCTGGTTTTGGGCAGCGACAAGGAGCAACTGCCGGGCGTTTCTAGGTTTGGCTTCGCGTTGCCAAGAGGAAACCTTTACGCATCGATGATGTATACGGATACCATGACATACCTGCCCGACGACATTCTGGTCAAGGTCGATCGTGCTTGCATGGGAGTGGGGCTGGAGTCGCGTGTTCCTATGCTGGATCCTGGTGTGCTTACACTCGCATGGACTCTGCCCCTGCAGATGAAAGTGCGGCGCGGGGAGTCAAAATGGGCGTTGAAACAGGTATTGAAGAAGTACGTGCCGCCGGAACTTACGGAGCGTCGGAAGATGGGATTCGGCATACCGGTAGGCCAATGGATGCGGGGTCCCCTGCGCGATTGGGCTGAAGATCTTTTATCAGAAGGTCGGTTACAAACGAACGGATTTTTCAGACCGGATCTCGTTCGTACGCAATGGCAACGCCATCTCGGTGGAAGCAACACTGAGGGCGACAGCCTCTGGCAGGTGCTCATGTTCCAGGCTTGGCTTGCCTACACTCATCCGTGACCTATGCGAGCATGCAATGCAGATGAAAGCGTGGCTCGCGTACCATCCTCCATGCCATCGTTGAGAATCGCTCTGTTTCTCCCGTCGCTTGAAGGAGGGGGGGCCGAGCGGGTGTTTGTTCAGCTGGCTAATGAGTTCGCCGCGATGGGATTTCGCGTGGATCTTGTTCTGGCGCAGGCTCGCGGGTCGTATATTGATAAGGTGTCGGAAATTGTACAGATCGTCGACTTAGGTGCGTCAGGCGTATTACAGGCGGTCCCTAAATTTTCTCGGTACCTGCAAGAGGCGACACCTAGGGCTGTGCTTTCAGGTCTGGATCACGCCAATATTGCTGCTATTCTTTCGTGCGTAATCTCTCGAACTGGAACACGCTGTGTTGTCTCCGTGCGAGCTGTTCCTACAGCAGTTTATAGGGCCAAAAGAAGTATTCGACGCTGGCTTATATTGCAGGCCACTAAGGTTGCATACCGATTTTCTGACGAGATTGTCGCATGTTCGCGTGGTGTTGCGAAGGATCTCTTGGATTCTCTACATATCAACGCGGATAAAATTTCTATAATTTATAACCCTCTGGATATGCCGGCGATCGATGAAAGTAGCAAAGCGGCGTCGAATCATCCATGGCTAAGTTCTGAAGATTCGCCACTTATCGTAAGCGTAGGTAGCCTTACCGTATTTAAGGACTTTAAAACTCTTATTCGCGCGTTCTCACTAGTGAGGTCAAAGCATAAAGCCCGGCTTGCAATTCTAGGAGAGGGGCCACAACGCAGGGAGCTTGAGTCGCTCGCTAGGGTGTTGAACTTGCAATCAGACGTTTATCTTCCGGGGTTTGTCGAAAATCCATATATATGGATGCGCCGGGCGAACGTGTTTGTGAGTTCATCGCTCACTGAAGGATGTCCTAATGTGCTCATGGAGGCTCTAGCTTGTGATACGCCTATTGTCAGTACGGATTGCTTTGGTGGGTCGTCGGAAATTCTTCTGGGGGGAGAATTTGGTTGCTTGGTTCCAGTAGGGGATTCTGAGGCTATGGCGAGGGCTATCGTTAGTACGCTGACATCTTCTTCTCGCGTAGATGGTCAACGACGAGCGCGTGATTTCTCGGTAGCTGCGATCGCTAAGCAATATCTACGAGTTATTTTGCCAAGTCATCTGCCGTATGGTTCGAAAGGCTGATACATATGTGCGGAATTATTGGTCTAGCAACTGTATCGGATCAGCGGAGCCAAAATCCCGAGGCTAGAGTTCAAGAAGCTCTTCGAGTGATTCGTCATCGTGGTCCCGATGACCAAGGATTATACAACGATAGAAATTTTTGGCTTGGTCATGCTCGGTTGAGTGTTCTCGACCTTTCCAGTGCAGGCCATCAGCCTATGAAATCTGCATGCGGACGTTTTGTCATAGCATATAATGGCGAAGTTTATAATTATCGAGAACTAGCGGCCAATTACGGCATTACTGATCTTCGTTCAGCTTCTGACACTGAGGTGGTCCTGCAACTGTTCGCGCAGCAAGGCGTAGATTCATTGATTAAATTGAATGGGATATTTGCCTTTTCAGTCTACGATAAATATGAACGTAAATTATGGTTGATGCGCGATAGAATGGGAGTCAAGCCTTTGTACTACAGGCTTGATGCCACCGGGCTGGCTTTTGCATCAGAAATAAAAGGCGTTCACGCTCTCACGTCACACGCGCTCACCTGCAATGTCGCTGGACTGAACGAGTGGCTGTATTACGGAAATTCATTAGGCGACCGTACGCTTTACAGAGATATCAAACAACTATTACCGGGCTCCTACCTTGAATTGGATCTGACTACGTTCGAGTGCGTAGAACAAAAGTACTGGACTCTGGAGGAGCAAGCGGCGATACCAGCATCAGGATCTGAGCCTAATAAATGTATGGTAAGCGAGACGCGTCGCCTGCTTGAGCTTGCAGTTCAACGCCAAATCGTTAGTGATGTGCCGGTGGGGATTTTTCTTTCGGGAGGAATCGACTCGAGTGCGATTGCAGCGTTCGCTTCTCGGCATTATAAGGGCCGGCTAGCAACTTATTCTGTAGGGTTTGATTTCGCTAAAAATGGTAGTGAGCTACCCAAAGCAAGACGTGTGGCGGCACTGTGCCACACCGATCATAACGAGCTTTATATTTCCGGAAAGGATATCGGCAACCTCGTTGAGAAGATGGTTCTTCATCATGGTATGCCATTCTCGGACGCTGCGAATATTCCTCTTTACCTGATGGCGGAGCGTATTAAGGGACATACAAAAGTCGTTCTTCAGGGTGACGGTGGTGATGAGCTATTTGGTGGTTATCGTCGATATACTACTTTGAGATATTATCGTCTGCTTCATCCGCTGGCTAAGCTGCTGCGACGTGTTCATTCGTACGCTCCGGAATCAGCTCAGTATCATCGGATTCAACGATATCTGAGCGCGTTTTCAGCGGCAGACCTGACTACTACGATTGCTTTGTTGGTTACTGCTGAGAATCAGCAGTCGAAGCCGTCGGATATATTCATGCCTTCATTTTCTCGGGAAATTGATAAGGCGGATCCATTCGAAAGGTTTCGAAGCCTTCATGAAGTGTGTCGACATTACGACATTGGTAATCAGATGTCACTTATCGATCTGCTAGTCGTATTGCCGGATATCTATCTTGAGAAAGTAGACCGATCAACGATGGCTGCTAGTCTCGAGGTGCGCGTGCCATTTCTTGATAATGATTTGGTTGAATACGCAGTAAGCCTTCCAGGGAATAGTAAGATGCCTTTCGGAAGGAAGAAGTGGTTACTCAAGACTGCGCTTAAAGGGATTATTCCCGATGAAATACTTTTAGGTCCTAAAACTGGATTCGGCGTTCCTTATGGTCAGTGGCTTCAGACCTCTCTTAAAGCACTTTTCTTTGATCATTTGGCTACCTTTTCGCGAACTCAACCAGATGTACTAAACATTGAACATGTCAAACACTTATTCTCGCGGACAGAAGCAGGTCTGCAAAACCATTCTTCTCTTTTGTGGAAAACATTGAATTTACTAATTTGGGCGAATAGTACAAATATTATTTTTTCTGAACAGAATATTAATTAAATGTCTTCTTCTAGTGAAAGTGCTGGTTTTCCTACGCTCGTATGTCCGGTTGATTGGCTACCTCTACAGCGATCACACGAGGGCGGGGTTCATTGCGCGCATGGTCATGCATACTCAGAAAGTGTAGGCATTCTGCGAATAATCGCGTCCAAAAGTAATTATGCAGACGCTTTTGGGGAGCAGTGGAAAAGATTTCGCACTACCCAGTTGGATTCCTATTCGAAAACATCTATTTCAAGAGATCGCATTAGGCGGTGTCTGGGGGAGGATCTCTGGCTCAAGCTTGGGCAGAACGAAAGAGTTGAAATTCTTGAGACTGGCTGTGGAGCGGGGCGGTTCACGGAAGTTTTACTTAACCTTCCGGGTGCTTCGGTTACATCTACCGATTTGAGTTCAGCGGTTGAGCCGAATCAAGAAAATTGTCCGCAATCGGACCGGCATAGAATTATTCAATGCGATATCAACTCGCTTCCATTTCTTCCGCAACAATACGATTTAGTCGTCTGCCTAGGTGTTGCTCAGCATACACACAATCCTGAGCAGACGATCGCGAGTCTATATGGCCAGGTTAAACCGGGTGGCTGGCTTGTGTTTGATCATTACACTCACAATTTGTCTCGGTACACCAAAATAGGTGCCTTATTGTTACGGCCGGTGTTGAAGCGCCTTTCGCCCCGACAAGGTTTAATAGCGACGGAGAGAATTACTAACTGGTTTTTCCCATTACACCGAGCGGCCCGCTACAGCAGGTTGATGCAGGTGTTGCTGTCGCGAATATCGCCGCTAACGACGTATTTTCATACCATTCCAGAGCTCAATGACCGTTTACAGTATGAATGGGCTCTTTTGGATACGCATGATGTCCTTACCGACTACTATAAGCGGCTTCGTACTGGAGCCCAGTTGCATCGTACCCTCGCGCTATTGGGAGCTAAAGACATTAGCATTTCGAAAGGTGGTAATGGTATCGAAGTTCGATGTCGGCGGCCGTCGTAGGTCAGCCTTCTGTTATGCGAATCCTGTGGACACATAACTTCGATCCGCACGTGGCGAACAGCGGCGTATTCGTTCACAAAACTGCCGAGGGAGTTCGCGCGCGTGGTATTGACTTGCATCTTGAGTATCTCGGTAACCTTCGCTCTATGCGGCAACTCATGCGCGCGCGAAGGCATGTGAAGCGGTTGGCTAGGGATTTTGATCTTGTGCACGCGCAATTTGGTTCTGCTTGTGGACTCGTCACCTCCGTGGTCGAAGGGATTCCGAAGATTGTTACTATTAGAGGAAGCGACTGGAATATCCATAAAGCATCGCGCGGCTTTTTTTATTTTCATACGCAGATGGCATCGGCGTTTAGCAAGTTCTCAATCCGGTCCTATGATGCCATTCTGGCAGTCTCTCACAGAGTGGCAGCGGAACTTCGGCAGTTCGCGCCTCGTGCTTATGTTGATGTCAGCCCATCTCCAATTGATTTAGCTCGGTTTGTACCTCGAGATAAACGGGAAGCGAGGGCGCTTCTAGGGTTTCCGGATTGCACGGAAAAATGGGTGCTCTTTAATTCTCTCAGATTACAAAACCCGATCAAGAGGTTTGAGTTGGCGAAGCAGGCCTTTGATATTGCACAGGAGCGGCTCGGGAATCTACGTTTGCGGGTTGCAACGGGGCTTGATCACGAGAGCATGCCATTGTTTGTTGCGGCCTGTGATCTTGTCCTGTGTACGTCGGATAATGAAGGATGGCCGAATTCGGTGAAAGAGGCGTTGGCGTGTAATGTGCCGTTCGTAGCCACCGACGTGAGCGATCTTCGCGATATTTCATCTATTGAACCAAGCTGCCGTGTGTGTCCTGCGGATGCGAAGAAGATCGCAGATGGTATCTGCGAGGTCCTGAGTCTTCCCGATCCGCGAAATTTGCGACAACACTTGTCCGGAATGAGTGTCGATGCAATCTCAGATCAGCTGATCGCGATCTATCAGTCTCTGTTGACTCGTCAGGACGATTCCGGGGTCGTGGCTAGGCCGTGAGAGCCGTGAACTTCAGCAGACTACTCCGATAGGCATGGATCTTCCCTATCGGTAAACCTATACAAGCTACGCGTTGGACGGTACGTAGCTGGAACATCTACCAACCGCAATCTATAGAGGCGCTGATGCGCATCGTTTATCTGCACCAGTACTTTATTACGCCCAAAATGTCCGGGATCGTTAGGTCCTATCAGATGGCCCGACGCTTGGTGGCCAGGGGGCACGAAGTTCATATGGTGACCACGGATCAAGAGGCGTCACCGGGTTCTCCTGCGTGGCGGGAAACCGTCGAGGACGGCATACGGGTCCACTGGGCGTCGATACCCTACGATAACACCATGAGCTATCGCGCCCGCATACGTGCCTTTTTCAGTTTTGCATGGAAGGCGGCGCGCAAAGCCGCTCAGCTTCGGGGCGACGTAATCTTTGCGACCAGCACGCCACTGACGATCGCTCTTCCGGCAGTGTATGCGTCACATCGTTGTAAGCGCCCCATGGTGTTCGAGGTGAGGGATCTTTGGCCAGCTGTTCCTATCGCGATCGGTGCAATAAGTAACCCGGCGTTGAAAGCGGCCGCGCGGTGGTTGGAGCGCTTTGCATACCGAAATTCAGCTCGTGTTGTAGCGCTTGCGCCGGGTATGCGCGATGAGGTTGTGGCTACTGGTTATCCGAGTGATCGTGTGTCCGTGATTCCCAATGGTTGTGATTTTGATTTCTTCTCGGATATAGCGTCCGGCCGTGAGCTGCGTGCCCGACACCTGTGGCTTGGAGACCGACCACTGCTTGTGTATACAGGCACGTTCACATTATTGACTGGGACGAGCTACCTGGCGAAGCTGGCGGCGGCTATTTCGAAGATTGACCCGGAAGTTCGTATCGTTGGTGTGGGAGCAGGACGTGATTTCGAGAATACTAGATCAATGGCTGCTGAAATGGGGGTTCTGGATCGAACGCTTTTTCTACAGGGTAAAAGGCCCAAAAATGAGGCGGCGGCATGGATACAGGCAGCTGACTTAACCATCGCGCTTTTCACAGGGCCTCAAATCGTATGGCGGGATGCCGTGCAAAACAAGTTCTTCGATTCGCTGGCAGCTGGTAAGCCGATCGTGAATAATTTTTCTGGCTGGCAGTCGCAGGTTGCGAGTGAGGCTGGAGCGGGAATGATCGTCAGCGCAACGGACTTCGATGCCGCGGCGCGCGATATAGTGCGAGCATTGCGTGATCGCGCATGGCTTGAATCGGCGAGCGATGCAGCTCGGGCACTGGCGAGAGCTCGATTCGACAGAGATAAGTTGGGTGCAGAACTAGCGGACGTCCTGGAGTCTGTGCACGCGGAAGCCTCCGATGGAGCAGGGCGCCATTCGGTGAAACTTGAGCGTGGCTGATGTACGCATTAGGGAAAGTGATCGGTGCGATCGCGACACCCCTCATCATAGCATTGATTATCGCAGCCGCCGCCGCATTGTGCCGAGCCATCGGCCGACGGC
>Ga0172382_10003045_pt1 | contig 27005 bp, 22 predicted proteins | sample Leawel138RmetaG_FD_122245 | JGI IMG/M metagenome (GOLD analysis project Ga0172382, IMG submission 122245) | Leachate microbial communities from a municipal landfill in Southern Ontario, Canada - Leachate well 138R metaG | ecosystem: Engineered > Solid waste > Landfill > Unclassified | place...
CATCATCGAGACCACCTTCAAGGACGAGACCGAGACCGACCTGTTCGGCGAGCAGGCCGTGCTGTGCGGCGGCGCCGTGGAGCTGGTCAAGGCCGGTTTCGAGACCCTGGTGGAAGCCGGCTACGCGCCGGAGATGGCCTACTTCGAGTGCCTGCACGAGCTGAAGCTGATCGTCGACCTGATGTACGAGGGCGGCATCGCCAACATGAACTACTCCATCTCCAACAACGCGGAGTACGGCGAGTACGTGACCGGTCCCAAGGTCATCAACGAAGAGTCCCGCTGGGCCATGCGCGAAGCGCTGGAGAACATCCAGAACGGCAACTACGCCAAGCGCTTCATCCTGGAAGGCATGAGCAACTACCCCGAGATGACCGCCTGGCGCCGCAACAACGCCGCGCACCAGATCGAGGTGGTGGGCGAGAAGCTGCGTTCCATGATGCCCTGGATCACCGCCAACAAGCTGGTGGACAAGTCCAAGAACTAAGTCCTCGGCAATACGGCTGTAACAGATGGCCGGTTCCCCGACGGGAACCGGCCGTTTTTTTGTCCAGGGATGGACTTATGCCGCGGAGGCCACGGATGATCGAGAGCGGCGCTGGACCGGGATGGACCTGTGCCCATGCATGGCCAAAAGCCGCACTTGAACGGCAGCCCCCTCCGTTGTGCGAGCGGACGCCTTCCAATTGTGCGCAATTGGCAAATGTTCGGGGTAAACTGTGCCTCCAGCGAGGGAACCCATGACCGACGAAATCAAGCCCAAACGTGTGCGCGGCATTTATCTGCTGCCCAACCTGTTCACTACCGCTGCCCTGTTCGCAGGCTTCTATGCCATCGTGGCGGCCATGAACGGCCACTATGTGGCAGCGCCGGTGGCCATCTTCATCGCCATGGTGCTGGATGGTATCGACGGCCGTGTGGCGCGCATGACCAATACCCAGAGCGCCTTCGGCGCCGAGTATGACAGTCTGTCCGACATGGTTTCCTTCGGCCTGGCGCCGGCCCTGGTGATCTACGCTTGGTCATTGGAGCACCTGGGCAAGCTGGGCTGGCTGGCCGCCTTCATTTATGCCGCTGCTGCCGCCTTGCGCCTGGCCCGCTTCAATACCCAGGTTCACGTGGCCGACAAGCGCTATTTCCAAGGCCTGGCCAGTCCTGCGGCTGCGGCCATTGTCGCCGGCCTGGTGTGGATCAATCATGATTTGGGGATTGAGGGCGAGACCATGCGCTGGGTGGCCTTTGTACTGACTCTGGTCGCCGGCCTATTGATGGTGAGCAACATCCGTTATCACAGCTTCAAGGGGCTGGACCTGCGCGGCAAGGTGCCCTTCGTTGCCATCCTCATCGTGGTGCTGGTCTATGTCACCATCACCATCGACCCGCCCAAGGTGCTGTTCTTCGGCTTTCTGCTCTATGCCCTGTCTGGTCCGGTGATGACCGTGTATCTGCGGCAGCGCAAACGCCGCGAGCGTCAGGGCGATGACACCGGTACGCCGCCCGCCGACATTTGACCCTTTACCAACGGGGTCCGCGAATGAACGTGAATGGACGCAAATAGTGCCAGTGAACCGGATGTGAGCCGGTAGTTTCCGGCTGGTGTTCATTGGCGTACATTGGCGCTCATTCGCGGACCGATTGAGGTTTTAGATGAAAGACTCCCTGATCATTTTCGACACCACCCTGCGCGACGGCGAGCAGAGCCCCGGCGCCTCCATGACCCGCGACGAGAAGGTGCGCATCGCCAAGGCGCTGGAGCGCATGGGCGTCAACGTCATCGAGGCCGGTTTCGCCATCGCCAGCCAGGGCGATTTTGAGTCGGTGCAGGCAGTGGCGCGCGCAGTGAAGGACAGCACGGTGTGCTCCCTGGCGCGTGCCCTGGACAAGGACATCGACCGCGCCGGCGAGGCGCTGAAGGAGGCCGCCTCCGGCCGCATCCACACCTTCATCGCCACCTCGCCCATCCACATGGAGCGCAAGCTGCGCATGTCGCCGGATCAGGTGGTGGAGCAGGCGGTGCACGCGGTCAAGCGCGCGCGCCAGTTCACCGATGACGTGGAATTCTCCGCCGAGGACGCCGGTCGTTCCGACATCGTTTTCCTGAATCGCATCTTCGAGGCGGTGATCAAGGCCGGGGCGCGCACCATCAATATCCCCGACACCGTGGGTTACAACGTGCCGCACCAGTTCGGCGAGCTGGTGCGCAAGGCCATCGAGGGCACGCCCAATGGCGACCAGGCGGTGTTCTCGGTGCACTGCCACAACGACCTCGGCCTGGCCGTGGCCAACTCCCTGGCCTCGGTGATGAACGGTGCGCGCCAGGTGGAGTGCACCATCAACGGCCTGGGCGAGCGCGCCGGCAATGCCTCACTGGAAGAGGTGGTGATGGCGGTGCGCACGCGTCAGGACGTGTTTCCCTGCCAGGTGGAACACATCGACACCACCCAGATCGTGCCCACCTCGCGCCTGGTGGCCAGCATCACCGGCTTCGCCGTGCAGCCCAACAAGGCCATCGTCGGTGCCAACGCCTTTGCCCACGAATCGGGCATCCACCAGGACGGCGTGCTCAAGCACCGCGAGACCTACGAAATCATGCGCGCCGAGGATGTGGGCTGGAGCGCCAACCGTATGGTGCTGGGCAAGCATTCCGGCCGCAACGCCTTCAAGAGCCGTCTTAGCGAGTTGGGCATCGAGCTGGAATCGGACGAGGCGCTCAACACCGCCTTCGCCCGCTTCAAGGATCTGGCCGACAAGAAGCACGAAATCTTCGACGAGGATTTGCAGGCGCTAGTGACCGAGACCGCCACCGAGAGCGACGTCAACGAACGCATCAAGCTGGTCTATCTGCACGTATGTTGCGAAACCGGCGAGACGCCGGAGGCCTGCGTCACCCTGGCGGTGGACGGCGGCGAGGAACAGAAGCTGTGCGCCCAGGGCGGCGGCCCGGTGGACGCCACCTTCAAGGCCATCGAGAGCGTCATCGACAGTGGCACCACCCTGCAGCTGTACTCGGTCAACAACATCACCAGCGGTACCGACGCCCAGGGCGAGGTCACTGTGCGCCTGGAAAAGGGCGGCCGTATCGTCAACGGCCAGGGTGCCGACACCGACATCGTCATCGCCTCGGCCAAGGCCTATCTCAACGCCCTGAACAAGATCATGGCCCCCACCGAGCGCGCCCACCCCCAGGTGCCGACCGTCTGACGCCATGGACACGCGGCGCCTGCAGTATCTCGATGCCATGGGCATCCAGGCCTGGGAGCGGCGGATGCCCGCTGCTCCCGTGAGGTCTGAGGTGCGAGATGTACGGGATGAAGATCACCGTGACGACGTACGCGGGGCGAGATACGAAAAGAACCCGGAGCCGGCATCGACAATACTCGAAACTCAACACTTGAAGCCGGTCGCAGTGGGCGATGTCGCTGCCCTGGATTGGGCAGCGCTGCAACAGCGGGTACAGAACTGCATGTTGTGCAGCGAGCTTGTTGCCTCACGTACCCAGACAGTATTTGGTGTCGGCGACGCCCACGCGCAGTGGCTGGTGATCGGCGAGGCACCGGGAGCCGACGAGGACGCGCAGGGCGAACCCTTCGTCGGCCGGGCGGGACAACTGCTCAATTCCATGTTGCTGGCCATCGGCCTGCAACGCGAGCAGGTGTATATCGCCAACGTGCTCAAGTGCCGACCGCCCAATAACCGTGATCCGAAACCCGATGAAGCGGCCAACTGCGAGCCATTCCTGCTGCGTCAGATTGCCTTGCTCCAACCGCGCATCATCCTGGCGGTAGGGCGTATCGCCGCACAGAATCTGCTGAAGACCGACACACCCATCGGCAAGCTGCGCGGTCGCGTGCACCGCTACGGCGATATCCCACTGGTGGTCACCTACCATCCGGCCTATCTGCTGCGCTCGCCCGGCGAGAAGCGCAAGGCCTGGGATGATCTGCGTCTGGCGGTGAGCACCATGCAACAGGGAGCCGGCGTGTGAGTGCCGTGACGCATTATGCCGTGCCGCGCCTGCGCCCCATGCACGAGGACGATGTGCCGGGCGTGATGTCGGTGGAACTGCTCAACTATCCCTTTCCCTGGACCGAAGGCATCATGCGCGACTGCCTGCGCGCCCGTTACAGCTGCTGGGTATACGAGGCAGGCGACAGCGTGATCGGCTACGGTGTGCTTTCGGTAGGCGCGGGTGAGGCGCATATCCTCAATATTTCTGTGCACCCCCAGTATCAGGGATGTGGCCTCGGTCGTGAGTTGATGGTCCATTTGCTGGAGTTGGCGCGCAGCCATGGTGCGGATACCGCCTTTCTCGAAGTGCGCCCATCCAATCGTGCCGCCGTGCATCTGTACGAGTCCCTCGGTTTCAACCAGGCGGGCCTGCGGCGCGATTACTATCCGGCGGCACGCGGGCGCGAGGATGCGTTGATCATGGCTTTGGCGCTGTAGGATTAGTCCGCCAATGAACGCAAATGGACGCAATATCCACGGTGCTGAATGCTGCTCCGAAATGGTGGCCATATCAGCCTATGAGAATTTCGTGGGTCGGACTTTAGTCCGACAGCCATTGCGCTGGTTGAGCGCCGATGTCGGGCTAAAGCCCGACCCACAATAGGGTGCGGTGCAAGGAACTTCCTGGCGCCCTTTGCGCCTTTGCGGTGAGCGCGTTTTGAATAGGGAGGTAATCACCATGAGCTTCAGTGATGAGTTGGCCAGAAGTCTGCGGCTGAACCGCGTTACCCGTCGTCAGGCGCTGTGGTTGATCGGTGCAGGTACCTTGGGGGTAGCAACGCCCTCCCTGCAAGGCTGCGCGACCTCACCGGTAACCGGCGAAACGATCCTGGTGGGAATGAGTGAGGGACAGGAGAGAAGAATCGATGCAGAGGTCTCGCCGCATCAGTTTTCCCAGGATATGGGCGCCATTCAGGATGGCGCGGTCAATGACTATGTCAGTGGTGTCGGTCGTAGCATTCATACGCTCAGCCATCGGCCAAAGATGCCGTATTCTTACCGTGTCCTAAACGCCAACTATATCAACGCCTACACTTTTCCGGGCGGGGCCATGGGCGTGACGCGCGGCATTCTGACCGAATTGGATGATGAGGCAGAACTGGCGGCGCTGCTGGGACATGAGATAGGTCACGTCAATGCACGCCACGCGGCCCAGCGCCAGGGCCAGGCTTTGATCGCACAGGTTGCGCTGGTGGGTATTGCCATTGCGGCAAAGGATTCCAAATGGGAGACGGTAGCTGGAATCGGTGGTGTGATTGGGGCCAGCGCGCTACTTGCCAGCTATTCGCGCGACAATGAGCGTGAGGCCGACGCACTGGGGCAGGAGTATATGGTGCGCAGCGGCTATCCGGCGACCGGCATGATCCAGTTGCATCAAATGCTGGTGGATCAGGAAAAGCACGCCCCGAGCCTGTTGGAGACCATGTTTGCCTCGCACCCGATGAGTACTGAACGGCGCAATACCGCGCGCCAGTTGGCTGAGACGCGTTATGCCGCCAGCAAAGGGGCAAGTCCGCAGCGTGAACGTTTCATGGATAATATCGCCAGCCTGCGCCGCCTCAAGCCCACCATCGACGAATGCAAGCAGGGTGAAACAGCGTTGGCGGCCAAGAAATATACCAAGGCGGAAGAGTACTTCCGGTCTGCGCTGAAACGTACACCGGCCGACTATCCCGCCAATTTGCGTATGGCGCAGTGTCTGCAGGCCCAGAATAAGAATAGCGAGGCACGCAAATATGCAGCCAAGGCGTCGGAGGTTTATCCACAGGAGGCACAGGCGCACAAGCTGCTCGGTGTCTTGTCCCTGAGCATGCGTGAGCCCGGTGCGGCGTACGATGCGCTGGACCAGTTCGACCGCCTGCTGCCGGGTGACCCGGGCGTGGTGTTCCTCAAGGGAATCGCGCTGGAGGGCATGGGTAATCGTCCGCGCGCGGCGGCTCAGTTCCAGCAATATCTGGGCATCACCCAGCAGGGCGAGGCGGCGCAGTATGCCACCGAGCGGTTGACGAGTTGGGGCTATATCAAGACCCCTCCGGCCAAGTAGCTCACCATTTCACCCCGCCAGGCCCCTGCCGACGGGCCCGCCGCCCACGACAGGCGCGGATGGGGTAAAATGGCGCCCTTTTGCGGCCATCACGATTCCCATGAGCATCATCGAGAAAGAAGCGGCGCGCCGCCGCACCTTTGCCATCATCTCCCATCCGGACGCCGGCAAGACCACATTGACCGAAAAGCTGCTGTTGTTCGGCGGGGCGATCCAGCTCGCCGGCACGGTCAAGGGGCGCAAGGCCGCGCGCCATGCCACCTCCGACTGGATGGAGCTGGAAAAGCAGCGCGGTATTTCCGTCACCTCGTCGGTGATGCAGTTTCCCTACCGCGACCACGTCATCAACCTGCTCGACACGCCGGGTCATGAGGATTTCTCCGAGGACACCTACCGCACGCTGACCGCGGTGGACTCGGCGCTGATGGTCATCGACGGCGCCAAGGGCGTCGAGTCGCGCACCATCAAGCTGATGGACGTGTGCCGCCTGCGCGACACCGCGATCATCACCTTCGTCAACAAGATGGACCGAGAGAGCCGCCCGCCCATCGACCTGCTGGACGAAGTGGAGCAGGTGCTGAAGATCAAGTGCGCGCCCATCACCTGGCCCATCGGTATGGGCAAGGGCTTCAAGGGCGTGTTCCACCTCTATAACGACGCCATCTATCTGTTCTCGCCGCAGCACGGCGGACGCATCGCCGATGCCGAGGTCATCCAGGGCCTGGACAATCCGCGCCTGGACGAACTGTTCGGCACCCTGGCGCAGGAGCTGCGCGACGAGATCGAACTGGTGCGCGGCGCCAGCCACGAATTCGATCTGGAGGCCTTCCGCCGCGGCGAACTGACCCCGGTGTTCTTCGGCTCCGGCATCAACAACTTCGGCGTGCGCGAGGTGCTCGACGCCCTGGTGGACTACGCGCCCACGCCGTTGCCGCGTGCCACCACCACGCGCACGGTGCAGCCCACCGAGGAGAAATTCAGCGGTTTCGTGTTCAAGATTCAGGCCAACATGGACCCGGCGCACCGTGACCGCGTTGCCTTCCTGCGCATCTGCTCCGGCCGCTACAGCCAGGGCATGAGGGTGAAGCACGTGCGCCTGGGCCGTGATGTGAAGATCGCCAACGCCATCACCTTCATGGCGCAGGAACGCGAGGCGGTGGAGGATGCGTGGTCCGGCGACATCATCGGCCTGCACAACCACGGCACCATCCAGATCGGCGATACCTTCACCGAAGGCGAAGACCTCAAGTTCACCGGCATCCCGCACTTCGCGCCGGAACTGTTCCGCCGCGCCGTGCTGAAGGACCCGCTGCGCATGAAGGCGCTGCAGAAGGGGCTGGAGCAACTGTCGGAGGAGGGCGCCACCCAGCTGTTCCGCCCGCTCAAGAACAACGACCTGATCCTCGGCGCCGTCGGCGTGCTGCAGTTCGACGTGGTGGCCTACCGCCTCAAGGATGAGTACAACGTCGACTGTATCTTTGAGCCGATCACCGTCAATACCGCGCGCTGGGTTGAATGCGATGATGTCAAGAAGCTGGAGGAATTCAAGGTGAAGGCCCACGACAACCTGGCCCTTGATGGTGCTGGGCTGCTTACCTATCTCGCACCCACCCGCGTCAATCTCAACCTGATCCAGGAGCGCTGGCCTGAGGTCCGTTTCTTTGATACACGGGAAAAGTAGGCGGAAATTCTCAGTGCGTAGATGCAGATGGAACAGATGGATACACGCACACTCCAGTCCTGTTCTCGCTTCCGCTACGGGGGGCCCATCCTTATGTTTCCGTTCACTGGGGTAAGCTATAACCCCTTCGCGACCATCGACACCACAGGAATCACATGACCGTGTTGCAAGCACTGCTGTTCGATGTGGACGGTACCCTGGCCGATACCGAGCGCGATGGCCATCGTCCCGCCTTCAACCATGCCTTTGCCGATGCCGGATTGGATTGGGACTGGTCACCGGAACTGTATGGGGAATTACTGGCCGTTACCGGCGGCAAGGAGCGTATCCGTTTCTATCTGGATAAGTACAACAGGGGCTTTCGCTACGATGGTGATCTTGATGCCCTTATCGCCTCACTGCACAAGGCCAAGACAGTTCATTACACCCGTATGCTGGCAGAAGGTGCAATCCCGCTACGGCCGGGCGTGAGACGGTTGATCCTGGAGGCACGCGCTGCCGGCCTGCGCCTGGCCGTGGCAACCACCACTACTCCGGAAAACGTCACTGCCTTGCTCAAACATGCCCTGCATCCGGAGTCGACCGCCTGGTTCGAGGTCATCGCCGCAGGCGACGTGGTACCGGCGAAGAAACCCGATCCCGCTATCTATCGCTATGCCATGGAAAAAATGGGACTTGATCCCCTCCAGTGCATCGCTTTCGAGGATTCCCACAACGGCATTCTCGCATCCCGTGGCGCAGGTCTCGCCACCATCATTGCCGTCAACGGCTACACGCAGGACGATGATTTTGAAGGCGCCGCCATTGTGCTCGACCATTGGGGCGAACCGGGACAGCCGTTCACCGTGCGGCAAGGCGATGCCCTGGGGCATGACCACCTGACCCTTGATTTGGTCAGAAAGCTGCACGCGGTGGGGCAGGACAGCTAGACAACGGAGCCGTTGCAAGAATTCAGGGGACTTTAATGCCGTGGCTGCACCCGTGACTCCCCATATCGCCCGCCGCATGGTGGACATCGACGCCTTCCAGGTAATGGATCTGCTGGCCCGCGCCCGCGTACTGGAGAGGGAGGGGCGCGATATCGTGCATATGGAGATTGGTGAGCCGGATTTCCCGACGCCGGCGCCGGTCACCGCTGCCGCACAGCGCGCGTTGGCCGAAGGTAAAACCCACTATACCCCGGCCCTGGGCCTGCCCGCCCTGCGCGAGGCGGTCGCTGCCTTCTACCTGCAGCGCTACGGCGTCAGCGTTTCGGCCGAGCGTATCGTGATTACGCCCGGTGCTTCCGGTGCCCTGTTACTGGCCCTGGGGGTGTTGCTGAATCCCGGCGAGCGGGTGTTGCTGGCTGACCCCGGTTATCCCTGCAACCGCCATTTTGTCCGTTTTCTCGACGGTGCAGCCACGGCCGTTCCGGTGGACGCAGATACTGCCTGGCAACTGGCACCGCACCATATCCAGCATTATTGGGAACCCAACACCGTTGCCGCCATGGTTGCCAGTCCCGCTAATCCCACCGGGTCCCTGCTGGGCCTTGATGAATTGAGGGCCTTGGGGCTGGCGGTGGCGCAGCATGGGGGCACACTCATTGCCGACGAGATTTACCACGGGCTTACCTACGGCGAGAGAGCGGTTTCGGCGCTGGAGGTGGTCCCTGACGCCTTTGTCATCAACAGCTTCTCCAAATATTTCCAGATGACCGGCTGGCGCCTGGGCTGGCTGGTGATACCGGAGGTTTACATGCGCGAAGTTGAAAAGCTGGCGCAAAACCTGTTCATTGCCCCGTCCACTCCGGCACAGTATGCCGCGCTGGCCGCCTTCAGCGATGATACCCTGGCCATACTCGAGCAGCGCCGCGCCGAGTTTGAACGTCGTCGCGATTACCTGCTGCCGGCTCTGCGCGAGCTGGGTTTCGATATTCCGCTCGCGCCGCAAGGCGCCTTCTATATCTATGCCGATTGCAGCAGCCTCACCGCTGATAGCCAGGGGTTCAGTCGCGATCTACTGGAGCAGGCCGGCGTTGCCGTCACCCCAGGTGCCGATTTCGGCCGTTATCAACCCGAACGTTATCTGCGTTTTGCCTACACCACCGAACTGGTCCGTCTGCAGGAGGGCGTGGCACGCCTCCGCCGCTTCCTCGGTCAGTGAGCATGCCCTATAAACGGCGGCTCGCAGCAGCAATCATGAGGTGCCGGAAAGGCAAGCCACATCATGGATGGCTGCGCTCCCGATTTTATTGCGGTTGCTGAAGGGGCGCGGCTGGCAAAATTCCGGCCAGGCTGCGCGTTCTGTGACAGCGCCATGCGTGTGGGGATGCTTCTGTCGATCTTAGGCCTTGATGCAATACGCCAGATAATTTACGTCCAAATCCCGGCCCAGGGTGTAACTGCGGGTCAGGGGGTTGTAGCTCATGCCGGTTAATTCTTCAAGCCGCAGGCCGGCCTTGCGGATGCCGGTTTCCAGTTCCGAGGGGCGGATGAACTTGGCGAAGTCATGGGTGCCCTTGGGCAGCAGGCGCAGGAGATACTCCGCGCCGACGATGGCGAACAGCCAGGCCTTGGGGTTGCGGTTGATGGTGGAGAAGAAGACCCGGCCGCCGGGCTTGACCAGGCGGGCACAGGCGGCGATCACCGAGGCTGGGTCCGGCACATGCTCCAGCATCTCCATGCAGGTAACCACGTCGAAGTGTTGCGGCAGCTCCGTCGCCAGCTGTTCGGCGGTGGTGTGGCGGTAGTCTACCTCGACGCCCGACTCCAGCTTGTGCAGTTGCGCCACTTCCAGCGGTGCATCGCCCATGTCGATGCCGGTGACCCTGGCGCCGCGCGCAGCCATGCTCTCGGCCAGGATACCGCCGCCGCAGCCGACGTCCAGCACGGTCTTGCCGGCCAGGCCGGTGCGCTGGTCGATGTAGTCGAGGCGCAGCGGGTTGATGTCGTGCAGCGGCTTGAATTCGCTGTGCGGATCCCACCAGCGCGAGGCCAGGGCCTCAAATTTACCGACTTCGGCGTGGTCGACGTTATGGGTCGTGCCGCTCATGAGAGCTCCTTGGTGTGTTCGTCTTTGCGGTGAATTTTCTCGCGCCAGTAGCGCGCCTTGGACAGGGCCGCTGCCATGTCCAGGGTGGTGAGTTCGCGCTCCTTGAGCAGATGGCGACCGGCCACCCAGACATCCGTGACCTTGTCCCTGCTGACGGAATAGACCAGCTTGGACAGTGGGTGGTACAGCGGCTGGGTTTCCACATCCCCCAGATAGATGGCGGTGATGTCGGCCTGCTTGCCCACGCTGAGCGAGCCTATCTCCTTGTCCAGGCCGAGGGCGCGCGCACCACCAAGGGTGGCCATGTACAGTGCACTGGCGGCGGGTACGGCACTGGCGTCTCCGGCGACTCCTTTGGCAAGCAGTGCTGCGGTGCGGGTTTCGCTGATGATGTCCAGGTCATTGTTGCTGGCGGCACCATCGGTGCCCAGCGCCACGTTGACGCCCGCCTGGTGCAGTTTGTGCACCGGGCAGAGTCCACTGGCGAGTTTCAGATTTGATTCGGGGCAGTGAACCACATGCAGCCCGGATTCGGCACAGCGTTCGATCTCGGTCTCAGTGAGCTGGGTCATGTGTACCGCCAGCAGCCTGGGCGAGAGCAGCCCCAGGGTATCGAGGCGCGCCAATGGGCGCTGGCCGCTGGCCGTTTGCGCCTGTTCGACTTCGTCGGCTGTTTCGTGGACGTGCATGTGGATCGGGAGGTCGAGTTCTTCAGCGTACATGGCCACCTTTTCCAGCGCCGCGTCACCCACCGAATAGGGGGCGTGCGGGGCGAAGGCGGTGCTGACCAGGGGATGGCTATGGTATTTGTCGTGAAGTTCGATCCCCTTGCGCAGATACTCGCTCGCGTTCTGTGCCCAGGCCGAGGGAAAGTCGATGACGATGAGCCCGACCACCGCGCGCATCCCGACCTGCGCCGCGCCGCGTGCCGTAATGTCCGGATGAAAATACATATCGTTGAAGCAGGTGATCCCGCCACGCAGCATCTCGGCGATGGCCAGTTGGGTGCCGTCATGGATGAATTCGTCGCTGATCCAGCGTGCCTCGGTAGGCCAGATATGCTCGTTGAGCCAGGTCATCAGCGGCAGGTCGTCGGCCAGGCCGCGCATCAGATTCATGGCGGCATGGGTATGACTGTTGATGAGGCCGGGAATGACGAGATGTTCGTCGCGCGCGATTTCGGTTTCGGCACAATAGCGTTGCTGTGCCTCGGCGGTGGGCAGTACGGCAATGATGCGCCCGTCCGTTATGGCGATACTGTGGTGCTCCAGCACCGTATGTTCCGGTTCGACAGGAATAACCCAGCGGGCGTGGATGAGGGTGTCGACGTTCTGCATGGGCGAAAGATACAGGGCACGGCCAGGGCTTACAAGACGGCTTGCCGCTGCTGGGGTCCTGGACGCGACTCCTGCGCCGGGAGTCACGTAGAGAGGATTTTGTACTGAATCTGTGGCTATCGGGTAGCGGGACAACGCCTGTTCGAAATGCTTGGGGGCGGTGTCTTTATCCTGATGTGGAGCACCGCCGCCTCATCGTCGGCACGCCGCGCGGATTTTTGTCCATGTCAAAGGCGGCAAGCCCCGATTGCTGCACTGCCATTCAGGCCGGTTCGGTGGCTAGTTGGGTATCGTTATGTGCGCCGGGGTAGAGGCATTTTTCGATGCTTGAAAACAGGTCGTCGTCTGTGAACGGCTTGATCATGAAGTCGTTTGCCCCGATCTTGATGCTCCAGAACTGATCGGTGGCTTCTTTGTTGCCGCTCATGATGACCACGGGCGTCTGGCTGATACGTTCATCCCTGCGGATGAGGCGGGTGGCCTGAAACCCATTGATGCCCGGCATGATTACGTCCATGAGAATCAGGGCTGGGGTGTGTTGTCGGGCCAGCTCAATGCCGCTTTCCCCATCGTAGGCGGCAAGGCAGTCGTACCCTTGCTGCCGCAGTTTCTTGGCCACGACGGCCTGGGTGGTCTTGGAGTCATCGATGATGAGGATCAGGGTGCCGGGGTTGGGCCTGATCCAAAGATTTCGCAGTGGCGGGTCGACGGTTGCCTGTTGGTCACGCTCTGCATTGACGGATCTGCCGAAGAGACGGTGCAAGCCTAAGCGCTTCAACATTGATACTGCTCCCTTTCAAGTCGATCCCGGCTCAGAGTGCTTCCTGAAAATAGGGGGGGGGCCAGGTTCCGAATTCCATGCAGGCCGCTTTCCGGCATGTCGTTCTGGTACAGCGCATGATACGTGAATTAACAGGCGTTAACCAACATGGCTACCATGGCGTTGGGACAGCCATCACGCAATATGATGACACAGTAAATTGCTTTGGATTTGTGGGGGACGGTACCTGCGAGAGAGCGGCACAAGGAAGATTTGGGGGGGGGCAAGACAAGGGGCGCATCGCGCCCCTTGCCTGTGCAACAACAGGTATCCCTAGAACTTGAACTCCATACCGACGACGGCAGCGGTGCCGTCACCGGCCAGTTTGCTCTTTTTCGACAGGCCATCGTCCGAACCGCCGGCATACAGCACGTAGACGCTGGCATCCTTGTCCAGTTTGTGACTGTAGGCTGCTGCATAGAAAGTCGGGTCATCATTCCGGGTAGCGATATCCCGTTCACCGTAGGCGAGTTTGATGGTTCCTTCCTTGGAAACCTTCCACTGCAGGCTGGCGTAGATGGCGCTGTCATCATCACCGCCCTTCGCTTCTGCGCTCTCATAGACCAGGCCCAGTTTCATATCGCCAAAGGCATAGCCAGCGCCCAGCTTGGTTGAGCTTTCGATATTGCCTGCGCTCACGTCATCGAAGTTCTCGATGGCGGCGGTGAGGAACAGCGGGCCGGATTCGTAGCCAATCATGGCTGAGGTGGCACTGCCCAGGTTTTCGGCGGTCACGGCATCATTGCCACCGGCATAGGCCACAGCCACGCTGAGGTCGCCAAATTTGTTCATGTAGGCGACGACGTTGGAGGCTCGGGTGTCGGTATATACGACATTGTTGTAGTCGGCGTAGGTGTCGGACAGAGGGTCCAGTTTGGCAGTGGACATCTTGTGCGGGGTGTCGTGGATACCGACGCGAACTTCACCGAAACCACCCTTCAGGCCGGCGTAGCTGTTGCGGGCCTTGATCAGATTGTCCTTGGAGCCGGTGACGTCACCGACGGTGTCCACCTCCCACTCCACCTGGCCGACGACCGTTATGCCGCTGTCCAGCTTCTTGTCGGCCTTGAAGCCGATGCGCGAGGCGTGGCTGGTTACGGCGGTGGAACTGTTTTCCACATCCGCTGCGTCCTGTGAAATGGAGCCGGCGGAGACGTGGATTTTACCGTAGACGGTGGTTTCGGCGGCCGCTGTGCCACCCATACCGAGCGCGGTGGCGACAGTAATGGCGACTAGGTTGTGCTGTACAAACTTCTGCATGACATTTCTCCCAGGATTGGCAAACTGATTGGCGCTAAAAAGCGCTCGCAGTATCCCGGGCCGGTGTTACTTCGGCTTGACGGTTCTGTTACATGCGTTTGAAGGTTTTGTGACGGGCGGGCGAGGCGGAAATGGGATAGGATCGGACGTTCTCTTCCAGGCGAGCAATGGGCACCATGAACACGATTCACGACACCATCCGCGCGGTGCTGTGGCAGGACGACCGGCTGCAACTGCTGGATCAGCGCATTCTGCCGCACCAGCATGTGTATCTTTCCTATGATGAACCGGCTGCTGTGGCGCAGGCCATCCGTGACATGGTGGTGCGTGGTGCCCCCGCCATCGGTGTGACCGCCGCCTACGGTGTGGTGCTGGCCGGCCGCAACCGCTTTCGTAGCGCCGGCAACGCCTGGCGCCACGCAATAAAGGAAGACATCGCCCGCCTGGCCGCTGCCCGTCCCACGGCGGTGAACCTGTTCTGGGCGTTGGAGCGCATGGAGCGGCTCATCACTAGTCTGGGCGACGGTGATCCCGAGGCGGCCCTGCTGGCCGAGGCGCGCGCCATCCATGAAGAGGACATCGCCGCCAACTACCGCATGGGCGAGCTGGGCGCGGCGCTCATCGACGGCGAGGGTGGAGCGGTGCTGACCCACTGCAATACCGGTTCCCTGGCCACCGGTGGCTACGGCACGGCGCTGGGGGTGATCCGCAGCGCCTATGCGGCGGGCCGCATCGCTCATGTCTACGCCGACGAAACGCGCCCCTGGTTGCAGGGAGCGCGCCTTACTGCCTGGGAACTGGTGCAGGACAACATCCCGGTAACCCTGCTGGTGGACGGTGCCGCTGCCCACCTGATGCAGCAGGGCCAGGTGCAGTGGGTCATCGTCGGTTCCGACCGTATCGCCGCCAATGGCGATGTGGCCAACAAGATTGGTACCTACAGCGCTGCGGTGAATGCCCGGTACCACGGGGTGAAGTTCATGGTGGTGGCCCCTACCTCCACGGTGGATATGTCCCTGGCCAGCGGTGACCTTATTCCCATCGAGAATCGCTCCCCCGACGAGGTGCTCTCCCTGGCCGGGCAGCGGGTGGCGGCACAGGGGGTCGAGGGCTGGAACCCCGCCTTCGATGTCACTCCGGCGGAGCTCATCGATGCCATCGTCACTGAACGGGGGGTCGTGCAGCATCCCACCGCGGAAAAAATCGCGGCGATGATGAAAAACAGCTGATTTGACGCCACTACATACCGTCAGCGCCCCGGATAGGGGGACTGGGCGTGTTTTTGCCCCCTGTGCTGGGGGAGGCTTATGGTATGATCCGCACGTTTACACGCGCCTGGGGCGGGACTGTGGCCTGGACCGGGGCGGCGATGCGCAGGCATCACTGCCAAAGTCTTTGTAATCAGCAGGTTGCAACCACTGTTCCGATGCACTCCGCATCCCCCAGCGCCCTGGGGTAGAAAGGACACGATTTCCCGATGGCAGAGTTTGCAAAAGAAATCCTCCCGATCAACATCGAGGAGGAGATGAAACAATCGTATCTCGATTACGCCATGAGCGTAATCGTGGGCCGTGCCCTGCCCGACGTGCGCGACGGCCTCAAGCCGGTACACCGCCGCGTCCTGCACGCCATGCGCGAACTGGGCAACGACTGGAACAAACCCTACAAGAAATCGGCCCGCGTGGTCGGTGACGTCATCGGTAAGTACCACCCGCACGGCGACTCCGCCGTGTACGACACCATCGTGCGCATGGCCCAGCCCTTCTCCCTGCGCTACATGCTGGTCGACGGCCAGGGCAACTTCGGTTCGGTGGACGGCGACTCCGCCGCCGCCATGCGTTACACCGAGGTGCGCATGGCGCGCATCGCCCACGAACTGCTGGCCGACATCGAAAAGGAAACCGTCGACTTCGTACCCAACTACGACGGTTCCGAGCTGGAGCCGGAGGTGTTGCCGGCCCGCTTCCCCAACCTGCTGGTCAACGGCTCCGCCGGGATCGCTGTGGGCATGGCCACCAACATCCCGCCGCACAACCTGGTCGAGGTGATCAACGGCTGCCTGGCCCTCATTGACAATCCGGCCAGCACCATCGGTGACCTGATGGGTCACATCCCCGGTCCGGACTTCCCCACTGCCGGCATCATCAATGGCGCCCGTGGCATCCACGAGGCCTATCACACCGGCCGCGGCCGCATCTATGTACGTGCCCGTACCGAGATCGAGGAAATGGACTCGGGGCGCCAGCGCATTGTGGTCAAGGAACTGCCCTACCAGGTCAACAAGGCGCGGCTGCTGGAAAAGATCGCCGAGCTGGTGAAGGAAAAGAAGATCGAGGGCATCTCCGAGCTGCGCGACGAGTCCGATAAGGACGGCATGCGCATGGTTATCGAGCTGAAGCGTGGTGAGCAGCCCGAGGTATTGCTCAACAATCTGTATCAGCACACCGCGATGCAGAGCGTATTCGGCATCAACATGGTGGCCCTGCTCGACGGTCAGCCGCGTCTGCTCAACCTCAAGCAGATGCTGGAGGCCTTCGTGCGCCACCGTCGCGAGGTGGTGACGCGGCGCACCCTGTTCGATCTGCGCAAGGCGCGTGAGCGTGCCCACGTATTGGAAGGCCTGGCCGTGGCACTGGCCAATATCGACCCCATCATCGAGCTGATCAAAAAGTCGCCCAACCCCGCCGAGGCCAAGGCCGGCCTGCTGGCCCAAGTGTGGGCGCCGGGGGTGGTCACCGACATGCTGGCCCGCGCCGGTGCCGAGGCCTCACGTCCCGAGGGGCTCGCCAGGGAGTTCGGTCTGGTGCAGGACGGCTACCGTCTGTCCGAGGCCCAGGCCCAGGCCATCCTCGACCTGCGCCTGCACCGTCTCACCGGGCTGGAGCAGGACAAGATCATCGAGGAATATCGTCTGCTGCTGGAAACCATCGAAAGCCTGCTGCACATCCTGCGTGACCCGAATCGCCTGATGGAGGTGATTCGCGAGGAACTGGTGCAGGTGCGTGATCAGTACGGCGACAAGCGTCGCACCGAGATCCGTGCCTCGCAGGAAGACCTGTCGCTGGAAGACCTGATCAGCGAGGAGGACGTAGTGGTCACGTTGTCCCACGAGGGCTACGTCAAGGCGCAGCCGGTGGCCGACTACCGTGCCCAGCGCCGTGGCGGCCGTGGCCGCGCCGCCGCCTCGGTGAAGGAAGAGGATTTCATCGACAAGCTGTTTATCGCCAATACCCACGATACCATCCTGTGCTTCTCCAGCCGCGGCCGCGTCTACTGGAAGAAGGTGAATGAGTTGCCGCAGGCCGGTCACGGCGCGCGCGGCAAGCCCATCGTCAACCTGCTGCCGCTGGAGGAGAACGAACGCATCAATGCCATCCTGCCGATCCGCGCATTCGAGGAAGGCAAATATATCTTCATGGCCACCGCCGGCGGCACCGTGAAGAAGACGCCGCTCAAGGACTACTCCAATATCCGCAGCAACGGCATCATCGCCGTCGACCTGGTGGAAGACGACCAGCTGGTGGGGGTGGATCTTACCGACGGCAGTCGCGATATCCTGTTGTTCACCAACGTCGGCAAGGTGATTCGCTTCAACGAGGCGGACGTGCGTTCCATGGGCCGCGTATCGCGCGGCGTGCGCGGCATCCGTTTGCAGGACGGCCAGAAAGTGGTGTCGCTCATCGTTGCCGCCGAGGGTGACGTACTTACCGCCACCGAGAACGGCTACGGCAAGCGCACGCCTATAGCGGAATATCCGGTGCATGGCCGCGGCGGCCAGGGTGTCATCTCGATCCAGACCTCCACGCGCAACGGTGCCGTGGTCGGCGCTGTACTGGTGGTCGACAGCGATGAAATCATGCTGGTCACCGACGGCGGCACCCTGGTGCGTACCCGTGTCGGTGAAGTGTCGGTGCTGGGCCGCAATACCCAGGGCGTGACGCTGATCCGCCTGGGCGAGGGCGAAAAGCTGGTGGCACTGGAATGCATCGCCGAGAGCGGCGATGACGAAGACGATTCTGAAGAGGCGGCTGCAGAGGGCACCGAATAACGACGGTCGCATGCCTTTGCGGTATTTGATGTTTCCTTAAACTCGAAGGTTGGGGGATAAGATGGCGCGTGTATTCAATTTCAGTGCAGGGCCGGCGATGCTGCCGCAGGCGGTAATCGAGCGGGCACGTGACGAAATGCTGGACTGGAACGGCAGCGGCATGTCAGTGATGGAGATGAGCCATCGCGGCAAGGAATACATGTCCATCGCCGCCAAGGCCGAGGCCGACCTGCGCGAGTTGATGAACATTCCCGCCAACTACAAGATCCTGTTCCTGCAGGGCGGCGCCTCGCAGCAGTTCGCCATGCTGCCCATGAACCTGCTGGGCGACAAGAAGGGCGCCGACTACATCAACACCGGCGACTGGTCGAAGAAGGCCATCTCCGAGGCGAAGAAGTTCTGTGCGGTGAACATCGCTGGCGACACCTCCGCCGGGAACTTCACCACGGTGCCGACCCAGGCCGAGCTGAAGCTGTCCGCCGACGCCGCCTATGTCCACTATTGCCCCAACGAAACCATCCGCGGCGTGGAGTTCGATTACATCCCGCAGACCGGCGCCGTGCCGCTGGTGGCCGACATGAGCTCCACCATCCTGTCGCGCCCCGTCGACGTGAGCAAGTTCGGCGTGATCTACGCCGGCGCACAGAAGAACATCGGTCCGGCCGGCCTGACCATCGTCATCATCCGTGACGACCTCATCGGCAAGGCAGGGGCCGGCGTGCCCACCATGCTGGATTACAAGACCCATGCCGAAAACGAGTCCATGTACAACACGCCGGCGACCTATTCCTGGTATGTGGCGGGACTGGTGTTCGAGTGGCTCAAGGGACTCGGCGGCCTGCAGGGCATGGCCGAAATCAACCAGCGCAAGGCGGCCAAGCTCTACGCCGCCATCGACGGCTCCGGCGGTTTCTACAAGAATCCGGTGGCCACCCACTGCCGCTCCTGGATGAACGTGCCGTTCACCCTGCCCAGAGAAGAGCTGGACGAGCTTTTCCTCAAGGAGGCCAAGAAGGTTGGCCTGGTCACCCTGAAGGGCCACCGCTCCGTCGGCGGCATGCGTGCCAGCATCTACAACGCCATGCCGGAGCAGGGCATCGACACCCTGGTGGAGTTCATGGCCGACTTCGCCAAGCGCAACGGTTAATGGATCAACCCGCCGCAGAGACGCAGAGGCGCAGAGAGAATCAATACGATTGATTCCCTGCGTCTTTGCGGTTCTGCGGCAGATTTGTATTTCGAGGGGGGATAGGGCATGTACAAGATTCTGACGCTGAACAACATCTCGGTGGCGGGGCTGGAGCGTCTGCCGCGGGAGCGTTATGAGATCGCCTCGGAGATCCAGCATCCCGATGCCATCCTGGTGCGTTCGCACAAGATGCATGAGATGGAGATCCCCGTTTCGCTAAAGGCGGTGGGGCGCGCCGGCGCCGGGGTCAACAATATCCCGGTGGACAAGATGAGTGCACGAGGCATCCCGGTATTCAATGCCCCGGGCGCCAATGCGAATGCCGTGAAGGAGCTGGTGATCGCCAGCATGCTCATCGCCTGCCGCAATATCTGCGCCGCGTGGGAATTTTCCCGCAACCTGGAAGGCGATGACGCCGGCATCGACAAGCAGACCGAGGCGGGCAAGAAGAACTATGCCGGCTTCGAGTTGCCGGGGCGCACCCTGGGCGTCGTCGGACTCGGCGCCATCGGCCGTGAGGTCGCCAATGCGGCCATCGCCCTTGGCATGAAGGTCATCGGCTTCGATCCGGGCATCACCGTGGAAGGTGCCTGGCGCCTGTCGTCCAGCGTGCAGAAGGCCGCCAGCTTCGACGAAATGGTGAGCAAGGCGGATTTCATCACCTTCCATGTGCCCCTCATCGACGCCACCCGCAACATGCTCAATACCGAGCGGCTGCGCAATGCGAGGAAGGGCCTGGTGGTGCTCAATTTTGCCCGCAAGGGGATCGTCGACGACGAGGCCATGGTTGCCGCCATCGATAGTGGCAAGGTCTACGGTTATGTATGTGACTTCCCCACCAACCTGCTCAAACAGCACCCGCGTGTCATCACCCTGCCGCATCTGGGCGCATCCACCCAGGAGGCCGAGGACAATTGTGCGGTGATGGTGGCGGAGCAGGTGCGCGATTATCTGGAAAACGGCAATGTGGTGAACTCGGTGAATTTCCCCGAAGTGGTGATGAGCCGCAGCGAAGGCACCTACCGCCTGACTGTGGTGAACTCCAACATGCCCAATATGTTGAGCCAGATATCCAGTGATCTGGGCAAGGCAGGCCTGAACATCATCGACATGCTGAACAAGTCGCGTGGCGACCTGGCCTATACCGTGGTGGATGTGGATCGCCCGGTACCGGACAACGTAGTGAAGGAAATCGCAGCCATCAGCGGTGTGTTGGCCGTGCGCGTTATTGAATAGACGCCATGACAGAAGAACGCTTGCAGGCCATCCGCCAACGCATCGACGCTCTGGACGATCAGGTCCAGACGATGATCAACGAACGCGCCGCCCTGGCACAGGAGGTGGCGCGCGTGAAGATCGCCGCCGAAGGCGAGGCGGCCGTGTTCTATCGTCCTGAGCGCGAGGCGCAGGTGCTGCGCATGGTGCTGGAGCGCAATCAGGGACCGTTATCCGGCGAAGAGATGGCGCGGCTGTTCCGCGAGATCATGTCGGCGTGTCTGGCGCTGGAGCGGCCCATGCGTATCGCCTTCCTAGGTCCCGAGGGCACCTTCACCCAGGCTGCGGCGCTGAAGCATTTTGGCCATTCGGTGCAGACGCTGCCTCTGGCGGCAATCGACGAGGTATTCCGTGAGGTCGAGGCGGGTAGTGCCGACTACGGCGTGGTACCGGTGGAAAACTCTACCGGCGGTATCGTCAGTCACACCCTGGACACCTTGATCAATTCGCCGCTGAAGATCTGCGGCGAAGTGGAGTTGCGTATCCACCAGCACCTGATGGGACGCATGACTTCCCTGGCCGATGTGCGTTGTGTCTACTCACACAGTCAATCGCTGGCGCAGTGCCGCGAGTGGCTGGACGGCCACCTGTCCGGCATCGAGCGTATTGATTTGAGCAGCAATGCCGAGGCGGCGCGACGTGCGGCGGCCGAGGAGGGCGCCGCTGCCATTGCCGGTGAGGTGGCCGCCGAGCTGTATGGGCTCTCCATATTGGCGCGCAATATCGAAGACCAGCCCAACAATACCACCCGCTTCCTGGTCATCGGCCGCAAGGCTATCCCGGCATCGGGCAGTGACAAGACTTCGCTGCTGGTGGCGACGCGCAACAAGCCGGGCGCGTTGTACCATCTGCTGGCACCGCTGGCGCAGAGCGGTGTCTCCATGACCCGCATCGAGTCGCGTCCGTCGCGGCAGGGCATGTGGGAGTATGTCTTCTTCCTCGACATTGAGGGCCATGCCCAGGATGCCAAAGTTGCCGCGGCGCTGCGAGAGCTGGAGGCTGAGGCCTCGCTGTTCAAGATTCTTGGTTCCTACCCCAAAGCCGTACTCTGATCATGACCGATTTTCTCTCCCTGGCCGCACCCGGCGTGCGGCAGCTCAAGCCCTATCAGCCCGGCAAACCCATTGAGGAGCTGGAGCGCGAGTTGAAGGTGAGCAACATCATCAAGCTTGCCTCCAACGAGAATCCGCTCGGTCCCAGCCCGCTGGCGCTGACGGCGGCGCGCGCTGCTCTGGAGGATGTCTGGCTCTATCCCGACGGCAATGGCTTTGTCCTCAAGGACAAGCTGGCGTCAAAGCTGGGTGTGGCCATGGCTCAGCTGATCCTCGGCAATGGCTCCAGCGATGTGTTGGAGTTCGCCGTGCGCGCCTTCGTCACGCCACAGGATGAGGTGATGTTCTCCGAACACGCCTTCGCGGTGTACCCGATCCTCACTCAGGCAGCGGGCGCGAGGGCGGTGGTGGTGCCGGCCAAGGATTGGGCGCATGATCTCCAGGCGATGCGCGCCGCTGTCAGCGAGCGTACGCGCCTGATCTTTATCGCCAACCCCAACAATCCCACCGGCACCTGGCTGCCGGCAGCGGAACTGGAAGCCTTTATCGCCGATCTGCCGGCCCATGTGCTGGTGCTGGTGGACGAGGCCTACTTCGAGTACGCCAGCTATCCGGCGATGGGGGCGGCGGACTATCCTGATGCCATCGCCTGGGTCGGCCGCTACCCGAACCTCATTGTTGCCCGTACCTTTTCCAAGTGCTACGGCCTGGCCGGGCTGCGCGTCGGTTACGGCGTCTGCCATCCCGAGGTGGCAGACCTGATGAACCGGGTGCGACCGCCGTTCAACGTCAACAGCCTGGGACTGGCGGCGGCCGCCGCCGCACTGGACGACGGCGAGCATCTGCAGCAGACTCTGGAACTCAATGCCGCCGGCATGGCCCAACTGACCGCTGGATTCAGTTCTCTTGATCTGCGTCATATCCCCTCCGTCGGTAATTTTGTCAGTGTTGATACCGGCCGGGCGGCGGCACCGTTGTATGATGCGCTGCTGCGCGAAGGCGTCATCGTGCGCCCGGTGGCCAACTACGGCATGCCGAACCACCTGCGCGTTACTGTGGGTCTACCTGAAGAGAACGAGCGCTTCCTCGCCGCCCTGGGCAAAGTGCTGGGGCGTTAATGTTTTATTTTTGTTAAGAGAATGATAGAGCCATGATCATCATCATGAACAACGAGGCTACCGACGCGCAGATCGATGCGGTGGTGCAGCGTCTCAAGGGCTGGGGGCTGGGCAGCAATGTCTCCCGCGGCGTAGAGCGTACCGTCATCGGTGCCATCGGTGATGAGAGCAAGATCGACAAGGAACTGCTGCAGGCCCTGCCGGGCGTGGAGCAGGTGATCCGCGTGATGAAGCCGTACAAGATCGTGGCACGCTCCTATCATCAGGAAGACACCGTCATCGATATCAAGGGGATCAAGCTCGGCGGCCGGCAGATCCAGGTCATCGGCGGACCGTGCTCGGTGGAGACCCAGCCGCAGATGGACGAGGCGGCCAAGTACGTCGCCGCCGCCGGCTGCCGCCTGATGCGTGGTGGTGCCTTCAAGCCACGCACCAGTCCCTACACCTTCCAGGGCGCCGGCATCGAGGGGCTGGAGATGTTCCGCAAGGCCGCTGATCACTACAAGCTGCCCATCGTCACCGAACTGATGGACGTGCGCCAGATTGATGCCTTCATGCAGTATGACGTGGACGTGATCCAGATCGGGACGCGCAACATGCAGAACTTTGACCTGCTGAAGGAAGTGGGCCGTCTGCACAAGCCGGTGATCCTCAAGCGTGGCATGGCGGCGACCATTTCCGAATGGCTGATGGCGGCGGAGTACATCGCCGCCGGCGGTAACCACGACATCATCTTCTGCGAACGCGGCGTGCGCAGCTTCGAGACCTATTACCGCAACATGCTCGACGTCACCGCCATCCCGGTGCTGAAAAAGGAAACCCATCTGCCGGTAATCATCGACCCTAGTCATGCCGGCGGCAAGGCCTGGATGGTGCCGGCCCTGGCACGCGCGGCCGTCGCCGCCGGTGCCGATGGTCTTCTGGTGGAGATGCACCCCAATCCGTGTGAGGCCTGGTGCGATGCTGACCAGGCGCTCAATCCGCAGGAACTGGCCGATCTGATGGTTTCGCTGAAGGGCATCGCCCAGGCCATCGGCCGCGAGATCTGAGTTGATTAACCGTCTTTGCATCGTCGGTGTCGGACTCATCGGCGGTTCGCTGGCGCGGGCGCTGAAGATGGCCGGTGCGGTGGGCGAGGTGATCGGCCATGGCCGTGATGCCACCCAGTTGCAGCTGGCGCTGGAGCTGGGGGTCATTGACCGTGCAGAAACCGACGTCGCCGCCGCGCTGCGCGGTGTGGACGTAGTGGTGATGGCGGTGCCGGTGGGGGCGATGGAGGGGGTGTTGCGCGCCATGGCGCCGCACCTCGGTGCCGCTACTATCGTTACCGATGTGGGCAGCACCAAGGGTTCGGTGGTCGCCGCGGTGGAACGGGTTTTTGGTTCAGTGCCGGCGCGCTTTGTGCCGGGACACCCCATCGCCGGCACCGAGCGCAGCGGTGTGGCGGCTTCCTTTGCGGAGCTTTACCACAAGCGTCGCGTGATCCTGACGCCGCTAACACATACCGATGCCGCCGCCGTGACCGTGGTGCGTACGATGTGGCAGGCAGCTGGCGCCGAGGTGGTGGAGATGGAGGTACAGCACCATGACGAAGTGCTCGCTGCCACCAGCCATCTGCCCCACGTGCTGGCCTACACCCTGGTCGACACCCTGGCGCGCATGGAAGAGCACACCGAAATTTTCCGCTTTGCCGCCGGCGGCTTCCGTGATTTCACCCGTATCGCCAGCAGCGACCCGCGCATGTGGCGCGACATCTGTCTGGCCAACCGCGACGCGATCCTCAAGGTACTGGACCGCTATAGCGCCGATTTGGCGGCGGTACGCAGTGCCGTGGAACGCGGCGACGGTGCCGCGTTGCTGCATACCTTTGGCCGCGCCAAGAAGGCGCGTGACGAGTTCAAGCAATAAGACCTTCCTGACCGAAATCACATCATGTCCAACAGTAGCGAACCCAACGTCACTTTCCGTGCCGCCGCCGGCGGCAGGTTGCAGGGCCGCATTCGCGTGCCCGGCGACAAATCCATCTCCCATCGCTCCATCATGCTCGGCTCCCTGGCCGAGGGGGTGACCGAGGTGAGCGGCTTCCTCGAGGGTGAGGACAACATCGCCACGCTCGAGGCCTTCCGCGCCATGGGGGTGCAGATCGAAGGGCCGCATGACGGCCGCGTCACGGTGCATGGCGTCGGCCTGCATGGCCTCAAGGCACCGGCCAAGCCGCTCTATCTGGGCAACTCCGGCACCTCCATGCGCCTGCTCTCCGGCCTGATGGCGGGACAGGCGTTCGATGTGGAGATGAGCGGTGATGCCTCGCTGTCCAAGCGGCCGATGAAGCGCGTCACCGATCCGCTGCGCCTGATGGGGGCGGTGGTGGAGACCACCGAGAAAGGTACGCCACCGCTCAAGGTGAAGGGGGGGCAGCCGCTCCAGGGCATCGATTACGTGATGCCGATGGCCAGCGCCCAGGTGAAGTCCTGCCTGCTGCTGGCCGGGCTGTATGCCAGCGGCAAGACCTGCGTCACCGAGCCGGCACCGACCCGTGACCATACCGAACGCATGCTGACCGGCTTCGGCTATGCGGTGGAACGCCGTGGCAATACCGTGTGCGTGCAGGGCGGCGGCAGGCTGCAGGCCACCCTCATTGATGTGCCGGCCGATATCTCCTCGGCCACCTTCTTCATGGTGGGGGCGGCCATCGCCGCCGGTTCCGACATCGTGCTGGAGCATGTCGGTATCAACCCGACCCGCATCGGCGTGATCAACATCCTGCGCCTGATGGGGGCCGAGCTGGATCTGCTCAACGAGCGCGAGGCCGGCGGCGAGCCGGTGGCCGACATCCGCGTGCGCGCCAGCAAACTCAAGGGCATCCGCATCCCCGAGGATCAGGTGCCGCTGGCCATCGACGAGTTCCCGGCGCTGTTCGTCGCCGCCGCCTGCGCGGAGGGCGAGACGGTGCTCACCGGCGCGGAAGAGCTGCGCGTGAAGGAGTCCGACCGTATCCAGGTGATGGCCGACGGCCTGGTGGCGCTGGGGGTCGACGCCCGGCCGACGCCGGATGGCATGGTGATTCGGGGGGGCCATATAGGCAGCGGCCAGGTGGACAGCCACGGCGACCATCGTATCGCCATGTCCTTTGCCATGGCGGCGTTGGTGGCCTCCGGTCCCGTCACCATCACCGACTGTGCCAACGTCAATACCTCCTTCCCCGGTTTCGTGGACCTGGCCAACCGCGCCGGCCTGAACCTGACGGCGGCCCCGGCATGATGCAGGCCCACGCCCCGATCATCACCGTGGACGGCCCCAGTGGGGTAGGCAAGGGCACCATCAGCCAGTTGCTGACCCGCCGTTTCGGCTGGCATTTCCTCGACAGCGGCGCCCTCTATCGCCTCACCGCCCTGGCGGCGCGGCGCCAGGGTGTGGCCTTCGACGATGCGCCGGGCCTCGCCTGGGTGGCGCGCGAGCTCTCCGTGGAGTTCCGTCCGCAGGCTCACGGCGATTTGCAGATACTCCTTTGTGGACAAGAGGTTAGTCGCGATATCCGTACCGAACAGGCGGGCAATGACGCCTCCGTGGTGGCCGCGGTACCGGCGGTACGCGAGGCCTTGCTGGAGCGCCAGCGTGCCTTCCGCCAGGCCCCCGGGCTGGTGGCCGATGGCCGCGACATGGGGACCACCGTGTTCCCCGATGCCCCGCTGAAAATTTTCCTCACCGCCAGTGCCGAGGTGCGGGCGCAAAGGCGCTATAACCAGTTGAAGGAAAAGGGGTTGGATGCTAATCTACGCAGTCTTTTCGTCGAAATCGCCGAGCGTGACGAACGGGATCGCAACCGCAGCGTGTCGCCGCTCAGGCCGGCGGACGATGCAGTGGTGATCGACACATCAACGCTCGGCATCGAAGAGGTTCTGGCCGCGGTACTGGCGCATTGCCGGACGCGGCTGGGTATGCAGTAGGGGCTGCCGTCACATCGGGTGATGGCGGTTTGTTTTTTTAACTTCAACCCGCGGCAGTATTGCGGTTCTAACATACGTCGTTCGATGAACGGCAAGGGTTACGTGAGTGATGAGCGAAAGCTTTGCAGAATTGTTTGAACAGAGTCTTGTCGGTTCCCAGATGCGCCCCGGCGCCATCATTACCGGCAAGGTA
>Ga0172382_10003048_pt1 | contig 26990 bp, 23 predicted proteins | sample Leawel138RmetaG_FD_122245 | JGI IMG/M metagenome (GOLD analysis project Ga0172382, IMG submission 122245) | Leachate microbial communities from a municipal landfill in Southern Ontario, Canada - Leachate well 138R metaG | ecosystem: Engineered > Solid waste > Landfill > Unclassified | place...
GCAGCATCATGCCTTGTTGAAGGGGAGGTCCACTACCTGCGCCGCGACCGACTGGCCCCGGATCTCGACGGCCAACTCCTGGCCCGGCTCACAGAGGTCGCTGCGCACCCACGCGAACGCTATAGCGTCGCGCGTGAGGGGAGAGAGCACACCGGAGGTGACCACGCCCACCTGTTGATCGTCGGCCAGCACCTTGTACCCCTCGCGTGGGATGCCGCGCTGCAGTAGGCGCATGCCGACCAGCCGCCGGCCGCACTCCGGCTGCCACATTGCCTGGCGGCCGTAGAACTCCTTGTCTTTAACGACCCACGCGAACGGCGTGCATAGTGGGTTGCTGTTCTCATCGAGCTCGTGGCCGAACAGCGGGAAGCCGGCCTCGAGTCGCAGCGTGTCGCGCGCGCCCAGACCGCACGGCTGCGCGCCCTCGTTCACCAGCAACTGCCACAGCGCAGCGGCGTCGTTGGGGTGGCAGAAGATCTCGAAGCCGTCCTCGCCCGTGTAACCGGTACGGCTGAGGCGGGCGGGGACGCCCGAGATGCTCACGTCGAGCGTGCCGTTACGTTTGATGGCGCTGAGGTCGTCGTCGACCAGGCGGCTCAGGAGCAGCGGGGCGCCAGGCCCCTGCAGCGCCACCAGGGCCCAGTTGTCGGACTCGTCTACGACGTGCGCGTCGTACTGGCTGGCCAGGCGCTTGAGGTGCTGCAGCACGGCCGCGGTGTTGGAGGCGTTGGCCACCACGAGGTACTCGTCGTCCTTCTCGCGGTACACGAACAGGTCGTCGATCAGGCCGCCCTGGTCGTTGGGCAGCATGTTGTAGTGGCCGCGCCCGAGGCGCAGCTTGCCGGGGTCGTTGAGCGTGGCGAACTGCAGGAACTCGGTCGCCTGCGCTCCCAGCACGCGGATCTCGCCCATGTGGCTCACGTCGAAGATGCCGACGTCCTGCCGCACGGCCAAGTGCTCCTGGTTGATGCCGCCCTTGTAATGCAAGGGCATCTCGAAGCCCGCGAAGGCGACCATGCGGGCACCTAGTTCCAAGTGGGTGTCGTAAAGTGGCGTGCGCCTCATCCGGTCGACCATATCACGCCGGAATGACGCTCAAACGTGCGTTGTACTCGAACGAAACCGAAACGGAAAACGGCTTGCGCGCCGGAGCGTCAAGCTTTCTGGGCGAGCTTTTCAAGCACCATCGTGGCCACAGCGCGAAGCGGCTCGAAGACACCGTCGAAGTTGGCGGCCACCGCCTCGAAGAACTGAACCTTGCCCTGCGGATCGAGCACGGCCTGCAGCATCTGCATGTCTATCGCGTCCGGCAGGTCGCGCTTGTTGGCCTGAATGACGAACGGCACGTCGCCCAGCCGCAGGTTGTACTCGACGAGGTTTTCGCGCAGGTTGCGCAGGCTCTCAGCGTTGGCGCGCAGGCGCGCGGTGGAGGAGTCCGCCACGAAGACCACGCCGTCGACGCCTCTGAGTATGAGCTTGCGCGACGAGTTGTAGAACACCTGGCCCGGCACCGTGTAGAGGTGGAAGCGGGTCTTGAAGCCGTTGACCTTGCCCAGGTCGAGCGGCAGGAAGTCGAAGAACAGCGTGCGCTCGTCCTCCGTGGCCAGCGAGACCATCTCACCCTTCGATTCGGACGGCACCTGCTCGTAGATCTGCTTGAGGTTGGTGGTCTTGCCCGACAGGCCCGGCCCGTAGTACACGATCTTGAAGTTGATCTCGCGCGCCGAGAAGTTGATGGTGCTCATTTGTTAGCCGCCCCGAACAAGCCGTCGAGCAGGGCGGTCGCGCCGTCCTGAAACTCGGAGTCGAAGTCTACTGATGGTGGTGGCTCGGTGGAGTTCTCGAGTTGCTCTCTGATGCCCTCGGCCGCCTGCTTGGTGGCCAGCTTCACGCGGCCCAGTTGAGCCGTGGAGTCGAACACGGTAACCAAAAGCGCCTCGGCGCCGAGCTCCTCAAGGTACGTACCGATGCCTTCGCCCTGCTGCACGGTCTCCTTGAAGCCGTCCTCGCCGAAAAGGTTGGCGATGGCGCGGTTAGCGGCGTAGTTAGAAGCCACGAGGGTAGCGAACGAATCGAGCGAGGGCGGACGCGGCGCCCAGAGCGCGCGGGCGTGCATGAGCACGAAGCCCTTGCGGTCGATGATCAGTGCGTAGCGGCCACGGCTCTTGGCGAGGAGCTCCCGCAAGATGCCGTCGACGCTATCGAAAGTGGACCCGTAAAGGTCGAGCGAGGGCTCGAGCATGAGGTCCACTGTAGCAGCAGGCGCGGCGCCGCAGCGTAGAACAAACCACTTTGAGGCCTGCGGCCGGATACGCGAAGTGGTGGTGGATATATCGGCGGGTATGCCGCGCAATGCGAAGGACGCACCCTCCGAAGAAAGTGCGTCCTGCACGTGGTAGCGATGGACGGGATCGAACCGTCGACCTCACGATTATGAGTCGTGCGCTCTCACCAGCTGAGCTACATCGCCTCTCGTTACCTGGATCCTGGCCCTGAGCCGCCGCTACGGCGCGGCGCTGGAGCACGAAACCAGCCCGGGAATTATACCCGGTTGGCGGCCAGTTGCTAGTCCCTAGGCTAAGGGGCGCTCCGTTCGGTCTGGCTTCAGATCAGCCCGAGGAGCTCCGCTACCTCGCCGGACCAGCCGCATTCGTTGCAGGTGGCCGGGCTTTGCTCGTTCCATTCGCCATCGCCGAACTGCTCCTCGATCACCTCGAGGTCTCGTGCGGTCACCGTGTAATGAACGTGGTACTTCACTTCGACCGACGATTCGATGCGCACCACGGGGCAGCCACAGGCCGGACATAGCGGTTTGGGGGATAGGGGCTGGTGGGGGAGGGAGTCAGCAGCGTTCACACCAGGAACAGTTCTACTGCTGAGCCTCTTACGAGGGTCTTACCAGGCGGCTGGCGCCGCGAGCCTGAAGACAGTTCGAAGTGCAGGAAGGGCGCTATGCTCCGCTGACGTAGGGCGCTTGCGAAGGCCTGACGCGAAGCCGCTAACCTGCAAGGTACCTCACCATCCCAAGACAGGGGACTTCATGCTTCTACTTAGAAAACGATCTCGCTCTCTGCTCCTGCTCACGCTCGGCCTCCTAGTTGCCGCCTGCGGGCCGTCGGGACCCTCTGGCAGAGCCACTACTATCTCCGTGAGCCCAGGGGCGCTAGCGTTCGACGGGACCTCGAGCGCAACCGTGCAGGTGGTAGCCGACGGCAGCTGGACGGTGGCGTCCAACGCCTCTTGGCTGAAGGTGACCCCGGCGGCCGGCGGTACGGGCACCACCGAACTGGTGGTCACGGTCGATAGAACGGGCCTGACCCCGGCGCTGTTCGGCGCCGAGCTGGCCTTCACGGGGGTATCGCGCTCCCGCACGGTAGCGGTGAGCATGCGCTTCCCCACGGTGTCGGGCACGCTCAGCAGCGCCGGTGGGCGCATCACGAGTAGCGCTCTCCCGGTCGCACCTCCGTCGGGGTCACCGGCGCCCGGTGACGGCTCGGAGGAACTGGTGCCAGGCGAGTACCTGGTGGTGCTAGACGGCGCCATGGCGTCGGTCCTCGAGGCGGCGACCGCGGGCCCCATACCGCTCACTGCAAGGGCCGACCTGGGCACGTACCAGGGCATGGGCAGCTCCCTGGCTGCCGATACTGGCGTGACCGTGCTGCGCGGGGTCATGGGCACCGACCTGCCCCTGCTGGTCGTAGGTACCAACGACCCCCAGGCCGTTCAGGCCCTGCTCGCGGACGGACGGGTGCGCTCCGTGGAACCCAATTGGGTGTGGAGCGTTCCGCGCCTTGAGCTTGGGTCCGCTCTTACGCCCCAGCAAGCCGGCGGTTACCACCCGGACCTTCAGTGGCACTACGACCAGGTCAACCTCCCAGCCGCCTTGGCGCTCACAAGCGGGGAGCCTTCTACCAGGGTGGCTGTTATCGACAGCGGTTTCGCGCTGGTGCACCCGCAGCTGACCACCAACCTGCTGCCGGGCTTCGACCTTGCCGAAGGTGGCGCCAACGCCGCTACCTACGGTTTATGCACGGAACACGGCACGCACGTGGCCGGCACCGTCGGCGCGACCACCTTCACGGCGGGCGCCTACACCCTGACCGGCGCCGCCCCAACTGTGACGGTGGTGCCGTACAAGGTCGGCTACGTGTCCGGGACCGACTGCCTGCTGGACGGCGCCGCTATCCTCAACTCGGTCATGCACGCGGCTGGCAGCGCCGTTACGGGGCTGCCTAGCGCCCCGCCGGTGTCGGTCATCAACCTCAGCCTCGGTGGGAACACCTACTCACAGGCGTTCAAGGACGCGATCGACTTCGCGCTGGGCCGCGGAGTTACCGTGGTCGCGGCTGCGGGCAACACCAGCCCGGCGGGGCTGCCGTACGTTATGTACCCCGCCGCCTACCCGGGAGTGATCGGTGTTTCTGCCACCAACTTCCTCGAGGGCCGCGCCTACTACAGCCACTACGGACCCGAGATCGACGTTGCTGCACCCGGCGGCGACATGCGTTACGACCTTAACGGCGACCTGTTCTCGGACGGCGTGTTCAGCACCTACTGGGACGTCGGAGCAAGCCAGCCCGATTGGGTCGTTAGCCAAGGAACCAGCATGGCCTCACCGCACGTGGCGGCCATAGCTGCGCTCATGAAGAGCGCCAATCCTGCCCTCAGCCCTGCGGAACTGACGCAGTTGTTGCAGCAGAGCGCCCGCGACATCGGCGCCGCCGGATTCGACAACGAGTTCGGCTGGGGCCTGGTTGATGCGGGCGCCGCCGTGGCCGCCGCCTACGGAGCCAATAGCGCCACCTTCGCGCAGTTCACTGCGCGCCTGTTGGAGGGCAGCACCGTGGTAGCCAGCGTCCCGGTTAGCGCGTCCGCCTCGTTCGACCTGGGTCAGGTGCCAGCAGGCACTTACACCCTTGAGGCAGGCACGGACCGCGACGGCGACGGGCAGCTGGGCGACTTCGCTGAGTTCTACGGCGCCCTGACCGTGGAGGTCAGCTACACCGGCGACGTGGTTCGCCAGCTAGAGATGGAGTTGCGGTAGCGAACTACCCCAGCGTCACCGAAAGGACTGCGCGAGTTTAAGCCCAACTTAATGCCTCAAGTCCTAACCTCTTGACCAGTAGGCGGTACTGCCGGGTGGGACACCGCTGAACGGGGGATGCGTGGGGGCGCATGGAGCGCGGGGCGCGGTTCTGGGAGCCGCGCCCCGACTCAACCAGTGGCGGCCGCTGGCCGCCACAAGGTCGGAAAGTGAGGCGTGGTGATCAGAACTTGCGAGTGTGGGAACGATCTGAGCTTCGGGGCGTGCCCCAGATGCGGAGAGTACGATCCGAACGATCTGGCCGCCGAGCCAGCCGTGGCCCTCGGCTACGGTGGTCTGCGGATTCTGAGCGACCTAGGGTTGCTGGTATTGCCGACGCCAGCCACAAGCATGACGGTGGGTCAGTACGGCGGTAACGATGACCCCGCCGCTCCCGAGCCTGGCTGGCTGGCCGACCTCAACAGCGAGTGGTACGACACCTGAGGCGCGTTTGGGGTTGGTGCCGGGAGCGGGACTCGAACCCGCATGACCTTGCGATCGGCAGATTTTAAGTCTGCGGCGTCTACCATTCCGCCATCCCGGCCTGCCGGACGCTATTTTAGCCCGCCAGTCAGTCACTCATCAGCGGCCCAGCCAGCCGCTCTCCCTACGGCTTCACGCCAGCGCGCCCGGAGGGCCTCCCGCTCACTATCGGCGATCTGCGGGTCGAAGCGGCGCTCCTCGCGCCACATGCTGCTGATGCTCCCCAGGTCGGGCCACACCCCGGCCGCCAGGCCAGCCAGGTAGGCCGCCCCGAGGGCGGTGGTCTCGGTCACCTGCGGCCGCACCACGGTCACGCCAAGCAGGTCCGCCTGCAACTGCATGAGCAGGTCGTTGGCTGCCGCGCCGCCGTCTACGCGCAGTTCGGTGAGGGGCACGCCAGAGTCGCTCTGCATGGCGGCCACGACGTCGGTGACCTGCAGGGCAACCCCTTCGAGCGCCGCGCGCGCCAGGTGCGCGGCGGTGGTGCCGCGGGTGATGCCCAGCACGGTGCCGCGGGCGTGCGGGTCCCAGTGCGGGGCGCCGAGGCCCGTCATGGCCGGCACGAACGTGACCCCGCCGCTGTCGGGCACCGACAGCGCCAGCTTCTCGACCTCGGCCGCGGTTCTGATGATTCCGAGCCCGTCGCGCAGCCACTGGACCACGGCGCCCGCCATGAAGATACTGCCCTCCAGGGCGTAGGCAAGCGGCTGGTCCTGCAGCTGCCACAGCGCCGTGGTAAGCAGGCGCGCGCCGGAGTCCACGGCTCTGTCGCCACTGTTGAGCATGAGGAAGCAGCCGGTGCCGTACGTGCTCTTAGCCTGCCCGGGTTCGAAGCAGGCTTGGCCGAAGGTCGCCGCCTGCTGGTCGCCCGCCAGCGCGGTGAGCTGTACGCCCGCCAGCGGCGCGCGCGTGACCTCGGCGATGTGCCCCGACGTGGGCCTGACCTCAGGCAGCACCGCACGCGGCACCCGGAAGAGCGCGAGTAGCTCGTCGTCCCAGCGTCCCTCGTGGATGTTGTAAAGCGAGGTGCGGCTGGCGTTGGTCACGTCGGTCACGTGAAGGCCGTCGGTGAGCCTGGCCGTGAGCCAGCTGTCGACCGTACCGAACGCCAGTTCCCCTCGCTCGGCGCGTTGCCTGGCGCCGTCGACGTTATCGAGCAGCCAGGCGATCTTGGTCGCCGAGAAGTAGGGGTCAAGCAGCAGCCCGGTGCGGGAGCGGACCTCCTGCTCGGCGCCCGCGGCCTGCAGCCGCCGCACCTCCGGCGCCGTGCGCCGGTCCTGCCACACGATGGCGTTAGCGACAGGTTCGAGGGTGCGGCGGTCCCACAGGATGGCCGTCTCGCGCTGGTTCGTGACGCCCACCGCCGCGACCCGTTCGGCGCTCACGCCAGCTCGGCTGAGGGCCTCGGCTGCTACGCCCATCTGGCTCGACCAGAGGTCCAGCGGGTCGTGCTCGACCCAGCCGGGCTGCGGGTAGTGCTGTTCGAACTCCTTGTGGGCGCTCGCTACGACCTGCCCGTCCTGCCCGAAGAGTATGGCGCGCGAGCTGGTGGTGCCTTGATCAAGCGCGATCACGTACCTTTGGCCCATGTTCTCTTCCTTCAGGTGGTGACGGTGGGGGCTGGCGTCAGGCGCAGCCTTACGTAGTCGCGCTGCCCCGCTAGGGCGAGGGCGAGGCGCTGCGGGTCGCGTGGCGGGTAGTGACCGTAGGCGCGCACGGAGCTCTGGAACCGGCCCACCTCGAACGCGGCCAGGAACATGCGGGTCGTGGCGCTGAGCGGCAGGTCGTGCGCCGAGAAGAGGTGCAGGGTCGCGGTGCGCAGCGCGGGGAACGTGTGCAGCAGGGCGGCGGTCTCGCCCCTGACCAGGGCTGCGCTGACGCCGTCGGTAGTACCAGGATGGAAAGTGACCTGGGCGGAAGCTCCGCCCTGACTGGCTGGCTCGACCGCTGCCACGATCTGCTCGAGCAGGGCGCTGACCTTGTCTTCGTCGGCTAGCAGCGCAGGCTCCCCGAACGCGCCGTCGAGCATGATCTGCGTGCCGTAGCCGAGCCCCTCGCTGCCGTTCATGGTTGCGGAGTCTAGCATCTGACCGGCGCGACTCACCCCTTCACGCTGCCGGCGGTGTGCTGACCTGTGAGTGCGTCTTGGAACGAGTAGAAGATGGCGAGGATGGGAATGCTGCCCAGCACCGCCGAGGCGGCCATGGCGCCCCACTGCGTGGCGAACTGGTTGGTGGTGAAGTTGCGCAGGCCCACGCCCACCGTCCAGTGCTCCTGCCCGACCAGCAGCGTGTTGGCCAGGATGAACTCGCTGTAGGTGCCGATGAACTGGTTGAGGAAGATGAACAGCAGCATGGGGATGCTGATAGGCAGGATCACCCGCCAGAAGGCCCCGAGGCGCGTGGCGCCGTCTACCATCGCCTGCTCCTCCAGGCTGGGACTCAGCGAGTCCAGGTACCCCTTGAAGATCCAGGTGGAGAACGCGATTGCGCCACCCGAGTAGGCGAGGATGAGCCCTGGGAAGGTGTTGAGCAGGTCGAGCCGGCTCATGAGGTAGAAGATGGCCACCAGCGCCATGAAGGTGGGGAACATCTGCACGAACACGAACGTGAGCAGCGTGTTGTAGCGGCCCTCGAAGCGCATGCGCGCGAAGGCGTAACCGGCGGTGGTGGAGAGGAGCACCGCCAGCACGCCGGTGGTGCCCGACACGAACAGTGTGTTGCGGATGTAGAGGGGCACCATGCCCCCGATGCTGGCGGGCAGCTTCCGGCCGTCGGCGGTTAGGCCGTAGAACTGGTCGGGCCCGATGGTGGCTACCAGCAGGGCGGCCGACCCGAAGATGGTCCAGCCCGCCACGCCGCGCAGGCGGTCGATCTTGCGGGAGTAGAAGCCGAAGCGCGGCAGGATGATGGTGCCGATGACCACGAGGATGGCGGCTATAAGGATGCCGGCCAGCAGCCAGTGGTGCCACAGCAGGTGCGTCTCGCGCAGCACCTTCTCGTACTGGGCGACGGAGATGTCCGCCGGGTTGGGCAGCACGCCAGCGCGTACGAGGATGTTGCCTTCGCGCGGCAACGCGCCCGCCAAGGTGTCGTTGCGGTTGAAAGATACAGAGAGCAGGTACACGACCGGATAGAACACGGCCAGCACGACCAGCCAGATGAAGATGTGCGTGCCTGCTGTTACGGCGTAGCGCCCGGCCCGCAGCGGTCTGGTGGCAAGACCGTAAAGGTACGCCATGCCCGCTATTGCCACAATCACGAGGGCGAAGGCGCTGAGGAAGCGCCACCAGGCGCCGGGTATGACCAGCATGCGTTCGCGCACGATGGGCTCGGGCGCTGTGGCCATCAGGAACCAGACCACAGCCAGCGTTACCAGCGCCACCGCCGCCATGGACCAGAAGTGGATGCGCTTGCCGGCGTTCATGTTCGTGCCTCGTCTTTCAGTGCGCCGGTCACACGGAAGTTCATGAGGCTGACCGCCAGTGTGATGACGAAGATGATGAGGGAGATAGCGGAGCCGAAGCCGTAGGCGTACCCGCCCTGGCTGCGGAACGCCTCGTTGTAGGCCCAGCTGATGAGGATGTCGGTACCTCGGGCCGTGGCTGTGCCCCACGACACGGGCGGGCCGCCGTTGGTGAGCAGGAAGATGACGTTGAAGTTGTTGAAGTTGAAGGCGAACGAGCTGAGCGCGATGGGAATGAGCGCGGTCCTGAGCAGTGGGCCGGTCACGTTCCAGAAGCCCTGCCAGGTGTTGGCGCCGTCGATGCGCGCCGCCTCGTAGATGTCGTCGGGTATGGCCGACAGCGCGCCGAGCGTGGCGGTCATCATGAACGGCAGGCCGAGCCACAGGTTCACCAGGATCACGGCGCCGCGCGCCGCGTTAGCGTCGCCCAGCAGCCAGTTGATCGGTTCGGCGCCGATGTCGAGCAGCGCCATGACGCGGTTGATGGCCCCGAAGTTCTGGTTGAGGAAGCCCTGCCAGACCTGGATGGTGATGACGCTGGGGAGCGCCCAGGGGATGATGAGCAGCGTGCGGTAGAGGTTGCGGAACCTGAGCGCCTTGTTGTTCAGCAGCACGGCGATGAATATGCCGGCGGCGATGTTGAGCATGACCGTGATGAAGGCGAAGCTGATGTTCCACAGGAACACGGGGATGAGCGCCCTCGGGGCGGAGGCCATGATGGCGCGGAAGTTGCGCCAACCCACCCACCCGAAGTCGTTGTAACGCGCTATGGACACCGGCTCGGCGCCGTCTGGCAGCGGCTGGTCGAGGGTGAGGGTGGTGCCCTCCAGGCTGACGATGGTGCGCTGGATGGCGGCGCGGTCCAGGAACACGGCCACGGTGGCCAGGTCGGCTGCGAAGGGCGGCGCGCGCTCGAGAACCAGTGTGGCGCCGTCTTGCTCGAGTACGCGGATGCTCTGAGCGAAGCCTAAGTCGGGCATGTACAGCTCGACGCTCTGCGCCACGCGACCGGCGGGCGGCGCCTGGCTGAGGGTGAGGGTCGTGCCGTCTAGCGCGAGCCCTTCGATCTCGGCCTCACCGGAGGCGTACACCACGGCCCTCACGCCGTTACAGCCGTTGCGGAGGTTGTGGCACGCGAGGTTGGAGGTGCCTTCGACCTGCAGGGTGGCGCCGTCGACGCTGAGGATGGCGGTCTCGGTCGTGGGGTTGAGCTCGCCGTTGCGGATGCCCGCGTAGTCGGTGAACGCCAGGCCGATGGTGAGGATGACGGGGAAGAACGTGAACGTGAGCAGGAAGATGATGGCTGGCAGCAGGTAGTACCAGGGCATGATCCACGCGAAGCGCTGCGCGATCCACCTGAGAATGAGCACCAGCACGACTGCGCCTATGGGGAGGCCTACGAAGGCTGGCACGTCGGGCGCGAAGAGCCGGATGATCAGGTAACCGGCGACGCCAGCCACGGCCCCGAGCGTGAGGGCGATGGTCAGGAGGCCGAGCGATTTGAAAACGCCGCCTGCTGCGGTCTTGCTGCGGGGCAGATACTGCTTGGGTGAGCGTGAGATATCGATTCCTGGTACCCCCTGCGGGCGAACGGTGCGGTCCTGGGCTCTCGCGTGTTGTAGGCGCCGCCGCGGCCCTTTACAGGAATCGCGGCCAGGGAGTGCTCCCTGGCCGCGATTCTACTACCTCGGACGTTTGTTGCCGAGGCGCTGGGGAGTTGGTTACTCGCCCTTGATCTCGCGGACGGCCTGCTCGAGGACGGCGCCGACGTCGGCGTTGGCGTCTTCGGTGATGACGTTGAGTGCGTTACCCATGGGCGACCACACGGCGCCCATCTCGGGGATGTTCGGCATGGGCTCGGCGTTGAGGAGAGCGGCGCCGAAGCCAGCGATGATGGGGTCGTCGAGCACCTCGGCGAGAGCGGAGGTGGAGGCGGGGATGCGGCCGGAGAGGCGCGCCATGGAGACCTGCGCGTCCTTGCGGGAGAGCCACTTGGAGAAGTTGGCGGCTTCAACCTTCAGGTTGCTGAAGGAGTTGACCAGCACGCCCTGAACGCCCATGAAGCCCGAGAACGGGGTGCCGTCGGCGAGGGGCGGAACGGGATACACGCTGATGTCGAGCCCGACTTCCTGGTACTGGCTGATAGCCCACGGGCCGGTGTAGATCATGCCCAGGGCGCCGTCGACGAAGAGGCCGTTGGCCACGTCGTAGTTGGTGCCGGAGGGGATGAGGCCGAGAGCGAAGCGCAGGTCGTGCAGCGCCTGGGCGCCGGCGACGGCGCCTTCGTTGGCGAGGCCGATGTCGGCGGGGTTGAGTCCGCCGGCCGCGTCGCGACCGAAGACGTAACCGCCCCAGGTGTGGAGCCAGCCGTAGCTGAAGTAGAAGTTGTTGATGTCGTACATGAAGCCGAAGGTGTCGGCCGTGGTGAGGTCACCGGCCAGCGCCATGGTGGCTTCGTACGTGGCGGGGAGCTCGCTTACGAGGTCGTTGTTGACGATCAGGGCGGGGCCCTCAACGTACATCGGCAGGCCGAAGAGGCGGCCAGCGTAGGTGTAGCCGAGACGCGCCTGCTCGCTGAGGTCGGAGAGGTAGGCGGCGGTGGCGTAGGTGGACATGTCGAGCAGGACGCCGCCGACGGCCATCTCGCCGATCTGGTCGTGCGGTACACCGGCGAAGACGTCGCCAGCCTGGCCCTGCGGCGCAGCCAGGAGCGCCTGCTGCTTGAGTTCGTTGACGTCGAGGCGCACGATTTCGACGTCAACGCCGAACGCGTCGGAGAACGATGCCGATTCTTCGCGGAGCCATTCGAGGGTCTGATCGGTCCAGGTGGTCCAGACCGTTAGGGTCTGCCCGAACGCCACACCGAACGTGGTCAGGGCAACAAGCAATGCTACGAGGAACTTCCTCAAGGTGGATCTCCTTCCAGAACGTCACGTGGGCTGCCCGGAGGCACACGCCTCCTGAGAGTCGCCCACCCGACCTGTCTCTAAGATACTAAGCGCGCTCTCACCGTGTCCATGAGACGATTGACCCTTCCTTAACATCGACCACTCATTCAGGCATCCGAAGGCTTATTCGCGCCTCTGACGGCGTTGAGGCAGTGGATCACGGAGGCGGTAGCGGCCGCCGTCGGTCGGTTCGACAGCGCCCAGTAGTTCCAGTGTGGTCATGACCCCGATGAGCACGCTGGCCGAGTAAGGCGTAAGGCCAACCAGCGCGTCGAGCGAGAAGTCGAGAGTGGGGGAGAGCCTCTCCCTAATGGTCTCCAGCACCTGCTGGTGGACGCTGCCGGAGTTCGCGGACGATGCCGGCGGCCGCAGCAGTCCGAGGCCCGGTTGCAGCGCGCCTGGGGGCGCACTGTCAGAGGGCTCGCCCTGAAGCCTCACGGCCACGAACTGCTCGTACTGCGCCATGACGTCGGCGTAGCCGTAGACCAGTTCGGCTCCCTCGTTGACCAGCGCCAGGCAGCCGGCGCCAGCCGCAGACCAGGGCGCCGCAGGCACGGCCAGCAGGTCGCGGCCCTGCTCGAGTGCGTGCGCCACCGTGCTGTTAGTGCCTGAGCGTAAGCCGGCCTCGACCACCAGTACGGCCTTGGCCAGGCCGCTGATGACCCGGTTGCGCCGCAGGAAGGTGTGCTTGCGGGGCGCCATGTCAGGCGGCCATTCGGACACGACGGCGCCGCCGGTCGCCACGATCCGGCGCGCCAGGCCCGTGTGGGCGGCCGGGTGCAGGTGCCCGTGCCCGCCGCCGAGCACCGCCACCGTGGGGGCGGGCCGGCTGGTGGCTTCCTGATCGGCGCGCCAGTCGAACGTGCGCTGCGCTGCCGCTGCCGCGAGCTGCTCGTCGGGCAGTTCCAGCGCCTGCAGCGCCCCTTCGTGCGCAGCGCCGTCGATGCCCAGCGCCAGGCCAGAGACCACCACCAGGCCCTCGCGCGTTAGCGCCCGGGTGAGGTCGCGGGTGAAGCCCAGCGCCCCGGGCGTGGCCCTGCGGGTACCGATGACCGCGCACGACCTGAGCTGCCTGGAAGGGTAGGCCAGCTGGGCGGGTAGCCGCCCCTCGATGTACAGGAGCGGGGCGCAGCCGACCGGATCGTCGTGCAGGGCGGGCGGGTAGCCGGCGTCTTCCCAGGTGATGACGTGCAGGCCGCGCGCCAGGGCGGCAGCGATCTGGCGGGTGGCGCGCGCCACGCCCGCGCGGAGCTCGTTGACGTACGCCCTGGCGGCGCCCGCTGTCATGCCCAGGGGCGCACTCAGGGCTGCAGGAGTGGCCTCGAGCGCACGGTCGAGAGAACCGAACTCCTGAACCAAGGGCCGCAACCGCGCCGCGCTGCCGCTCCGGGCGGACAAGGCGGCCTGGTACAGCGCGGAGCGCTCGGGGTTGGGCGCTTCGCGACCGAAACCGGTCTCGGCTGGCGCGTGGCGGAAGGAGCTCACACCTCCACCATGTAACCGGCACCCTGGCTGGTGCACAGGGTGCCGGGCTTAGCGCCTAGACTGTGTGGGCTTTACTCAAGCTTCCAGCGACTGCCTTGAGGCGTGTCTTCTATGCTTATGCCGAGCTCAGCCAGCCGGTCGCGCAGCTCGTCCGAGGTACCGAAGTCGCGGCGCTCACGGGCGCGTTGCCGTTCGTCCAGCACCATCTCGACCAGACCCTCCACCGTGGTCAGGGCGTCGTGCACCTCGTCCTCCGCTGCCGGCACGCCCAGCACGCCGCTGAGCAGGTCGTCGAACAGTGCCACCGCGCCAGCCTGGTAGGCCGGCTGGGCGCCTTCCTCCAGCGCCCGGTTCACGGCGCGCGAGGCGTCGAACAGCGCGGCTATGGCCTGCGGCGTGTTCAGGTCGTCGTTCATGGCCGCACCGAAACGGGAGCGGAAACCTTCGAACGGCGCATGATCGGGCGTCACGTCCGGGTTCAGGCCGTGCCGCAGGTTGCGGTACGTCTCACGCAGCCGCTTCAGTCCCTGAGTGGAAGACAGAAGGCCCTCCTCGCTGAAGTCCGAAACGCTGCGGTAGTGGGAGCGCAGCAGGTGGAAGCGCACAACCAGCGGGTCGTACTGCTCGAACAGCTCGGCCAGGGGCACGAAGTGGTTCTTCGACTTCGCCATCTTCTCGCCGCCCAGCGTGATCATGTTCCAGTGCAGCCAGTAACGCGCGAACGCCTTTCCGGCCGCTTCGGCCTGCGCCACCTCCGCCTCGTGATGTGGGAACACCAGGTCGAGGCCGCCGCCGTGGATGTCGAACTCGTCGCCCAGGTACTTGGTGCTCATCGCCGTGCACTCGATATGCCAGCCTGGGAAGCCGGGACCCCACGGGCTCGGCCACCGCATGATGTGGCCGCCCTCTGCGCGCTTCCAGAGCGCGAAGTCGCGCGGGTCGTCCTTATCGGTCCGCACCTCAACGCGAGTGCCCTCGACCAGCTCGCTGGGGTCGCGCCCCGACAGCTTGCCGTACGCCTCCCACGCCGAGACGTCGAAGTAGACGCTGCCGCCCTGCTCGTAAGCAACGCCGCGGTCGAGCAGCGTCTGCGTCAGCTCCTGCTGCTCGATGATGTGGCCGGACGCGCGGGGCACTATGCTCGGCCTGCGCACGTTCAGTTGCGCCATAGCGTCGAAGTACGCCCAGAAGTACTTCTCGGCCACCTCCATGGGCTCGAGACGCTCGATCTGCGCGCGCTTAGCGAGCTTGTCTTCGCCATCGTCCGCATCGTCGACCAGGTGACCCACGTCGGTGACGTTGGTAACGAACCGCACCGCCAGGCCGGAACTCTCCAGCCAGCGACGCAGAACGTCGAACACCACCGGCCCCCGCGCGTGGCCCAGGTGCGGATCGGAGTAAACAGTTGGACCGCACACGTAGATGCCGACGTGGCCCGGTACGACCGGTTCGAACGGCTGTTTGGTCCTGGTCAGGGTGTTGTAGAACTCGAGTGCCATCGTTCCCTCCGAAGCCTCGGTGCAGGTAGCCCAGGGCTAGGTATAGGTGAAGCGTGCCAGTACTGAGAGCCGCGAACGGATCCGTACTCAGGCAGAGTGAACATTGGGGTCATGGGTGGTGCGGCGGCGCAGGCCGCGATCAACGCGCGGCGGAACATCGGGCACCGTGCGAGCCGGCACCGTACGCGCAGGGGCGTGCGAGAGTTGGCTGGCGGCGCTCATCCACGCTGCGACTGTAGCACGCTGCTCACGCACGCGGCTGGTGGCCCGTATACCCCGTTCCCTGCGCCGGTGCGCGGCGCGCTCGCCACTGGTAGATTCGACTGATGGCGCACCTGACGGTTGCGAAGGAGACACAGTTCGAAGCGGTGATCGAGAACTCCCGCTTCTTGGCCTACGTGTGGCCCGCCGCCGGTCCCGAGGAGGCAGCCGACCTGCTCGAGCAGGTCAGGGCCGCGCACCCGGACGCCACCCACCACTGCTGGGCTTACAAGTTCGCTGAAGCGCAGCGCTTCTCCGACGACGGTGAACCGGGGGGAACCGCCGGCCGCCCCATGCTCGAGGTTCTCCTTAAGCGCGAACTAGACATGCTCCTCGCGGTGGTGGTGCGTTACTACGGCGGCAAGAAGCTCGGCGCGGGCGGCCTCGTGCGGGCGTACTCCGGCACACTCAGCAAGGCCCTGGACCAGGCAGGCGTGCGCGAGGTGGTCGACCTGGTGACCCTGCGCGTGGCTGCGCCGTTCGCCCTGGTCGATACGGTGCTCAGGACCGTCGACGACCTCGTGGCCCAGCACGGCTCAGCTGGCAAGATCGAACCGCAGTTCGGCCCGGAGGGTCTCGAACTGGAGCTGACCCTGCCAGACTTCCAGCTGGAGGGCGCGCAGGCGCGCCTGATTGAGGTCACCAACGGCGTCGTTAGGCTGGAGCCGCCGCCCGGCCCGCCGCCCCCTCCCGCTTGAGGGAACCTTCAGGAACGCGCGCGTAACCTGCACAGACCCGCGTTCACGTGCCACCATGGGGCCATGGCCAGACTTCTGACGATCCTGGCGGTGGCCGGCGCTTCGCTTTTGGCCGCCTGCGCCCCTTCGCAAGGTGAGCGTGGCGAGGCTCACGCCACCATCGCCATGTTGAACGCGCCCGCCCAGGCCCGGGTGAGCGGCGCCGCCGAGGCCGTACAGGCCGAGCTCGAGGGGCGGGCGGACGCACCGTTCGACTTCGTGTCGTCGTTCTCTATGCGTTTCCTCGAGACGCATAACGACCTGTTCCATAGCCGCGCTGCACCCAGCGCCGCCCGCATCGCGCGTAGCCACTCCGCCGACCTCGCCGTCATGATCGGCGCGCCCGTGCTGGAGCGCACGGTGACCGACAGCCGCGACGGCGCCAGCCGCCGGATCGACGTGTCGGTGGCGCTGGAAGCCCAGGTGGTCGACCCGCGCAACGACTCGGTGGTTCAAGTTTTGCGCACCCGCACGCACCAGGGGTCGCGCGTCGAGGCGACCTCGCTGCCGCTGGCTGATCTCGAGCAGGACCCGACCGTGCAGGTGCTCGCGGACCGCGCCGCACCCGAACTGGCTTCCTCACTGCTGGCGGAGCTGCCTTACCTGATCAGCTCGCTGCTCATCGGAAGTAACGGCGGATGATCTCGAGGTAATCGAGCGGCAGGTCGCCCTCGGTGAGCGCTTCCTCTGCTGCGCTCTGGTAGGGGGCGAGGCTGGTGCCTTGCGGCAGGTCGACATCGTCGCTGCCAGGCAGGCGCACGCTGCCCGCCACGGTCTCGGGCCCGTCACGCAGCACACCCGGCAACTGCTCCTGCTGACCGCTGGAACCGAGGGGGTCTTGTAGCTCCTCGTCGCTCATCGCTCCACCCGCTCCGGCGTTCTCCGAACCCTCGTCACCACTGCCCGCCTCGCCGGTGCCGCTATCGATTGACTGCTGATCGCCAGAGTCGCCCTCGCCTGCGCCGGCCTGACCCGGCTGATCTGAAGCTGGTTGGACGCCGACCTCTGCCTCCTCTTCGGCGCCGTCGGCGGCGCCGTCGCCCTCGGCGGCTTCCGTCCCGTCTTCCTGCGCCGGCTCTGAGCCGTCATCGCCGCTGCTTGGCGCTTCAGCCTGGTCGTCCGCAGCGCCGGTAGGGTCCCGGTCGGTCGCCTCGCCGTTGCTGCCCTGCCGTCCTTCACGGTCGTCAGGGTCGCCGCTAGGATCCCGCGGTTCGCTGTCGGGCGCGTCCTCGGCCGCCGCGCCGTCGGTGGGGGCCCCGGCCGCCGCGGGCCTTTCGCGCAGCGACTGCAGGTAGCGCGCCAGCGGCGCCTGGCCGTCGGCGTCGCCCTCCGGCAGATCGGTGACTGGCGAGTCACCGCCTTCCTCGTCACGGGCGGGGTCCAGCGCGGGCTGCTCCGCGCGGCCGGGGGAGGGCGGCTCTGGCGCCCCCGGTTCGGCGGCACCGTCCGCTGCCGGAGCGTCGCTCGCCCCTCCGGCTGGCGCGGTCGGGCCGGCCCTTGCGGCGGCTGACGCCGGGGTGGTCATGAACTCAGGCAGCACGACCAGCGACGCCGCCACCACCAGCGCCGGTAGCCACCAGGCCGGGCGGGGCGGACTGCTGTAACCGCGAACGCTCTGGCCCGCGCGTTCAACGACCGCACGCTCGAGGCCGTAAGGGTCGGACGCCGCGGCACCAGGCCCACCGGGGGGCGCGCCCTCGGAGCGGCGACCGAGCACGCCTAGGGCGGTCTCGTAACTCAGGCCGGTCTGTGCCCGGATGGCGGCCAAAGCAGCCGCCTCGCCGCGGCGTAGTGGCCAGGCGGCCCCCAGCACGGCGGCGACCAACGTGAAGACTGCCCGCAGCGGCAGGCCTAGCGGCAGGAACATGCTTAGCGCTGCGGCCGCCAGGGCGACCACGCCAGCGTGGAGCAGCCGCCGGTGCAGCGCAGCGGAGCGGGCCTCTCTAACGTGAAGCTCGAACGGCGCCCCGCGCGGCTCCGCGCCAACGTTCGACGGGCGTCGGCTGGCGCCTATCATCTATGCGCTCCGGCCGCCGCCACCACGTCGGGACGTGGGCGGCGCCATGGGCTCAGCAGGAACCACAGCGTGAGCCCGGCCCCTAGCGCGGCCACAAGCGGGTAGGGCGACGGGGCCAGGGCGGCGGCCCACGGGTTGAACAGGGTGTTGCCCACCTGCATGTCGAGCCAGGCGAGCAGGAGGATGACCCCGGGAACCGCCAGCGGCAGCAGCCAGTTGACCCGCAGTAGCGCTGTGAGCTTGCGTAGCAGCAGGCCGAGCCCGAAGTAGGCCGGAACGGTGACAAGGGTCACGAGCAGGCTTCCGAGCAGGCCCGTGGCGGGGAAGCTGGCTGCGTGGCTCACGACCTCGAAAGGCGCACTCAGCGGCACCCATGCGAGCAGCGCCAGCAAGGTGTAGCGCGCCTCGTGTAGCGGGTGGGGACCGGCGCCGGCGGCGTCCAGTTGACCCGGCACCCTGATCAGTAGCTGCGAGGCGCCGAAGCCGGCCGCAGCCAGCGCCAGGAAGGCGTTACGACTGGGAGCCAGCGCGAACCAGCTGTCGTTCGCCAGGCTGCCCGCGGAGGGCCACGCGAAGGTAACAACGACCACCTGCGCCGCCAGGAACAGGACGAAGACCTGCGCCATGTCGGGGCGCGCTAGCCGCCAGGTCACGGCCTCCAGGACCCTCATGGCGCGTCCTGCGCGTTCGTAGGTGCGCTGCGGAACGGGTCGATTGTTGCACCGCCGCCGCCCGGGGGCTCGGCTGCAGCGGGGAGCGCGCTGGCCAGCTGCACGTCCGGGTACAGGACCCAGGTGGTGCACACTGACTCGCAATCGTCGATGGCGAGCCAGGTGCCCTCCGGCACGAGGGGCGCCAGAGTGCGGGCCCAGTCTGCGGAGCGTTCCTCGCTTGTCTGGAAGGTGGAGGAACCGGGCTCCAGGTCGCCCTTCAGGCCCTCACCGACCAGGTAAAGGTCGCGCAAGGTTCGGGGGCCTCGGTTCACTGGCACGCCGCCCTCCAGCCGCAGATGCGCATCGCCAAGAGCGAGCGGCGCCTCGAGCAGCAGGCTGCTCCAGCGTTCGAGAACGAAATGGGTGCCTGCCGAGTCGCGCCAGTACGCCTGGGGCCTGAGCGGCCTGGCGGGCTGCGTGAGGCTAAGAGTGGTCTTGGGCATGGTCAGAAGCTCGGTGGTGCTCTGCAGCGTGGCGAGCTCGCTGCCACCGAGGGCCAGCACCGCCGTAGCCTGCAGCCTGGGGGCGTCTGGCCTTGTCAGGTTCCAGCCCACCACGGCCACCAGGCCGGAGAAGGCCAGCGCGGCCAGCAGGCCCGGGGCGCCGCCCAGCCGTAACAGAAGCAGCAGCATCACTGCGAACGCCGCGACCAGCATGACCAGGGTCGTCTCCTTGAGCGGCGCCTGCGCCTGCACCAGCGGTTCCTGAACCAGGGCAGCCTGCAGCGCCTGTCGGCTCGGCACTTGAACCTGGGAGACCGCCTCGACCAGCTGGTCGCGTTCGGCCTCAAGGTAGACGATGGCGCCCGCGCCCAGCCGGACGGTGCTGGCGCCACCTAGCAGAAGGGCCAGCTCGGCGTGGCTGGCGGGCAGGGGACCGCGCAGCGCGACGATGGCGCCGCCGCTGGCAGCTGCGGCCACGGCCTCCAGGCGAGGAGCGGCCGAGGTGCCGTCGATGATCAGGCTCCTCACACCGTCGTAGGCGCCGGAATCGATCGGCAGGAGCGCCGGCGCCACGTCGACCAGCCGCGCGCTGGAACCGAACGTGTCGAGGAAAGCCAGCCTGTAAGCGCCGGGGTTACTGGTGAGCACCAGGTCAAGTCGCCGCGTGTCGGCCTCGCGGCCGGCCACTGAGCCACTGGCGAGCACGCGCTCTTCAGTAGTGAGGCGCCAACTAAGGGCCCCGAAGCTGGGCAGGAACACGAGCTCCTCGAAGAAGGAGACGCCAGCGCCGCCGCGCACCTCGAAGTCGATGTTCAGGGGCACCGCGCCAGACCGGAGCGTGCCCTGATCGATCTGGAGGGAGAGCGTGGCGGGCGGGGCGTCACGCAGCTCGAGCCGCAGCGGGTTCCAGGCCTCGGCCACGGGATGACCGGCCACACCCAGCGTTAGCCGCACCGTGGCAGCGAGCGCCGCTGACTCCGTTGCGCTCTGGGCGCTGGCCACGCCGCTGCCCACGCCCAGTACCAGCAGCGCTGGGAAGCCGAGCAACACGGCGGCTAAGAGTGTCAGGGCCGTGCGTAACGGCCGGGCCGAACGGTAGGTCATCTTCGCCTGCGAGTATACGGGGGCGGTGGTTGCCGTCAGGTCGCTGGGGCGTTCACGACCGACCGCGGGCGCGAGGTCAGTTGCCCGCAACCTGCGGCACCAGCACGATGGCGCTGACCACGCGCCGCTCGGTGCGCCGGTTAACGGCCGCGCCGTCGATGACCAGCGTCGTGCTGCTCCCGCTGTCCAGGCGCATCGCCCGGTCCGCGCCCAGCGAGAGAAACAGCGGTACCAGCTCCGAGGCGCGCATGGTTTCGGCGACCACCAGGAGGGTAGCGCCGTCCGTGGTCACGCCCACCGCCGCCTGCTGGGTCAGGCCGTCGAGTATGCGCTGCCCGGTGGCGAACAGCTCGAGTTCGGGCTGGAACGCCGGCTGACCGCCCTGCACCAGCAGCGGTCCCGCCTCAACCGCGTACCGCACCTGGCCGAACTCGCTAGGCTCTATGAGGGTGTCGAGGATCACGCGGTCGCCCTCGTCGAGGAGCGCGATGGCGCGGTTGCCGGGCGGGTACACCAGCGCGAAGCCGCCTTCCGGTACCCGGCGGGGCCCGATCTTGTTCTCCACCACCACACCGTCGGCGACCAGCAGCACGCCGCGGCTGCCGCTGCCTGCGAACGCCCCGGGCGTGCGCACCACGTCTACGCCCTCCAGCTGCGCGTTGCCGACATCGATGGCGCCGTGGCTGGTGTGGAGCCTGATGGACACGTCGAGCCTGGCTATGAGTGGCGCCTGACCGCTTTTGAAGCCGATGCTGGCGCGGTTGCGGCTGGGAAGCGACTGCAGCCCGTGGTCCACCAGCAGGAAGCCGATGGCGTTGAAGCTGGTGGTGTCGAAGTAGCCGGCGTTGAGGGCCACGAGGGCGCCCGCAGCCAGCTCGCTGGTGGTGCGCGGCACCCGGCTCTCGCCGACCACGCGCAGCTCGCCGGCGGCGGGCTCTATGCGCACAACGTGGACCACGCTGCCGCCGCTGGTGGTGTGCACCGAGAAACGGCTGTACGTGACGCCCGCGGCCAGAGAACGCTCCGAGTGCACCACGGGCGTGAGGTCGCGCTCCGGCATCAGGTCGAGCACCAGGCGCGTGGGGTTAGCGAGCGGGAAGACGTCGTAGTCGAGCGCGGGGCCCGTGACCGTGAGCCTGGTGCCGCCGTCCTCCGGCGCCAGCTGCACCAGCACGCCGCCGACCTCGTCGGGCACCAGCTCGGGCAGCAGCATGGGCGGCAACCAGAAGCTCAGCTCCTCCCCGGCCCGCATGCGCCCGCTCCCGCGCAGCCCCTCGAGCTGTGTGCTGCTGAGTCCGGGCAGGTCGAGGACCACGCGCACCTCGGCGCTGCCGCTCGTGCGTACGCCCTCTAGGCGCGGCAGGGCCACGCTCAGGGCGTCCAGCACCGTCGAGTTCACGAGCACCTCGCCGCCGCGCACTACGGGCGCGTCGGCGGCTATGCCTGAGAGCCAGCCGAGACCGGCTACGTACGTCTCGTGGTACGCGCCGTAGCGGATGGTTATGGCGTCGTCGGTGAGGGTCGTGGCGGCGCCCGGTAGCCTGAAGTAAAGGTCGTCTGCGCTCTGCGCGCGGGCCGGCGCCGGGACCAGCAGTAGCAGCGCGGTCAGCGCGGCCAGGCTCGAACCGAGCTTGGCCGTTGGCAGGTGCTTGAAGCCGCGGAGGGCGAAGCGCAACATGCAGAAGAGTCTGTCAACTGAACGGCTGAACATCATGAGACCTGCTCTGCCCAAGAGCGGCGAGGCCGGCCGGACCAGCAACCGAGAGGGCCGCGATGCGGCCTCTGCCAGGGTGCCTTCAGAACGTCTGGAACAGCGCCCGGAACGGTTCTATGCCGATCGCGCCGCCGAGCACCTGACTGAGGGCGTGCTCGAACCGGTGCGCCTCGACTTCGGGGCGTGAGAACGTGAGCGCGCCCAGCTCGATGGCGCGCTTGCGCAGGTCGAACCTGGCGCCTTGCGCGAGGTCGATGACGGTGAGGTGCGGGCCGAGCAGGGCGTCGTCGACCTTGGCGTCCTTCGAAACTCGCACCAGCAGGTCGGCCCGCTCGAGCAGCGGGAGCGCCAGCGGGTCGGACGCCGCCCGCGCCATGCCGCTAGTGCCGGCCGCGGCGGGCAGCGCGCGCTCGGCAGCTACACGGTCGTCGTCGAGGAGGGTCAGCGAGGCCACCCCCATGCGGGCCAGCTCTCTGGCGAGCGCCCGCGCCTTAGCGGAGGCGCCCAGAATTACCGCGTGGGCGCCAGCCGCGTCCCAGCGGCGGCCCGCGAGCATGGCCGCCACGGCGCGACCGAACGTGTGATCGGCAAGGATGCCGGCGGGGGTAACGGTGAGCGTGTCGGCCGCGCCCAGGTCCTGCGCCTCGAGCGAGCTGCGATCCGCCAGCCGCTGCGCCTCGGCCTGAGCCGCCTCGCCGAGCACCACGGCCCCGGCGAAGTCCAGCCGCACGAGCGAACGCAAGAGCTCGCTGGTGCTGCCTTTGGGAACGGGGTGCAGGTGGAAGCGGTCGGCGCTGTCTCTGAAGGAACGCAGAGCGTGGTTGAGGTCGGCGTCTTCAGAAACGAGAGCCACTAGGTGCATGACTGCGAGTCTAGCAGTTGCGCCGGCCCGGCCGGGCCGCGCTGTGATAGCATCTTTGCCATGTTCGCGCCGTTCGCGCCGTACTTTCGGTTCGCAGCCTGCACCAGCTCGGCCACCCGCGCCGCGCTGTGGGCCGGCGGCCGAACGCGTCGCTGACGCGTAGTACCGCAAGGCCCGTTCCTGCAGCTCCCCATTCGCTCGAACCTGACGCACCCGTTGCGTTACCCCTGAGGTGTTCACATGCACGTACTGTTGCCTGACGGCAAGCAGCTGGATCTTCCCGAGAACTCTACCGGCAAGGCCGTGGCCGAGGCCATCGGCCCCGGGCTCGCCAAGGCCGCGTTAGGAACCCGCGTCAACGGTCAGCTCTCCGACCTGCAGAGCGAGGTGCCGCAAGGCGCCCGCATCGAAGTCGTTACCAAGCGCGACGCCGACGCCATCCGCCTGGCGCGGCACACCCTGGCGCACGTAATGGCGCAGGCCGTGCAGGAGCTGTTCATGGCCGAAGGCGCCGACCGCAGCCAGGTCCACATGGGCATCGGCCCTGTCATCGATAACGGCTTCTACTACGACTTCGACCTGCCGCGCACCCTCAACCCGGCGGACCTAGAGAGCATCGAGGCGCGCATGCGCGAGCTGGTCAAGGCCGACATGCCGCTCCGCAAGTACTCGCTGCCGAGGAGCGAAGCGCTGGCGCGTTACGAGGCGCTGCAGGACCCGTACAAGGTGGAGCTGATACGCGACCTGCCCGAAGGGGAGACCATCACCTTCTACGAGCAGGGCGGGGCAGAGGGCTTCACCGACCTGTGCCGCGGCCCGCACCTGCCGAGCACCGGCAGCGTCCCGCCGCACTTCAAGCTCATGAGCGTGGCCGGGGCGTACTGGCGCGGCGACGAGACCCGCCCCATGCTGCAGCGCATCTACGGCGTGGCGTTCGCCTCCAAGGAGGAGCTCGAGCATCACCTGTGGCAGCTCGAAGAGGCTAAGAAGCGCGACCACCGCAAACTGGGACGCGAGCTCAAGCTGTTCACCTTCGCTGACGACATCGGTCCGGGACTGCCGCTCTTCTTACCGCGCGGCGAGACCATGCGGCATGAGATGGAGAAGCTCGTGCGCGAGAAGCAGACCGCGTACGGCTATCAGCACGTGTGGACCGGTCACATGGTGAAAGAGGAGCTGTACCAGAAGAGCGGTCACATCGCCAACTACGAGGACGACATGTTCCCGCCCATGGTCGACGGCGAGGTGCGCTACCGCCTGAAGCCAATGAACTGCCCGTCGCACATGACCCTCTTCAACAGCCAGTTCTACTCGTACCGCGACCTGCCGCTGCGCATGGCGGAGTTCGCCACCCTGTACCGCAACGAGCGTTCGGGCCAGCTGGCGGGCCTTACCCGCGTGCGGTCGCTAACCCAGGACGACGCGCACATCTTCTGCACCGAGGAGCAGATCCAGAGCGAGTTCGCGCTGGCGCTGCGGATAGTGCGCGAGACCCTCGACGTGTACGGCCTGAAGGATTACTACGTGCAACTGTCGTTGAGGGGCGACGAGGGCAAGTACGTGGCCGACGATGACAAGTGGAGTCGCGCCACCGACGCGCTGCGCGCCGCGCTCGACAGTGAGGGTGTGGAGTACGTGGAGGCGGAGGGCGAGGCCGCCTTCTACGGCCCGAAGGCCGACTTCATGGCCAGTGACGCACTGGGGCGCGAGTGGCAGCTGAGCACGATTCAGGTCGACTTCATCCAGCCGTCGCGCCTAGGTTGCGAGTACGTGACCGAGGACGGCAGTAAAGCCACCCCGGTGGTGCTGCACCGCGCCGTGACCGGCTCCACCGAGCGTTTCCTGGGCGTGATCCTGGAGCACTTCGCGGGCGACGTGCCGCTGTGGCTGGCGCCTGAGCAGGTGCGGGTGGTGCCCATAACCGACAACCACCGCGCGGGCGCGCTCGAGCTGGTCGAGAAGCTGCGGGCCGCTGGCGTGCGCGCTGACGTGGCCGACGAGGGCGAGCGCATGAACGCCGCCGTGCGCGAAGCGGAGCTCCTCAAGATCCCTTACATCGCCATCCTCGGCGACCGCGAGCTGGAGAACGGTCAGGTGAGCTTCCGCAGCCGCAAGGAGCCTAACCAGAACGGCGTCGACGTGCAGGCGTTCGTGCAGCACGTGAGCGGCAACGCGAAGGCCAGGGCGCTCGAGATCGAGCCCCTGGCCTGAAGGGTCATGAGGTTCTAGCGGCTAGCGTTACTCAGCGGACGTAGATGTCTACCGACTCCATGGCGTCGGGCTGTATGCGCTGACCGGGGTCGATGCGCTGGATGACGTCGAGAACTTCGACGCCTTCCACGACCTTGCCGAAGACGCTGTGGCGGCCGTCCAGCCACGGGGTGGGGATGAAGGTGATGAAGAACTGCGAGCCGTTGGTGCCGGGCCCAGCGTTGGCCATGCTCAGCACGCCCTTCTCGTCGTGGCGCAGGCTGGCGTCGAACTCGTCACCGAACTGGTAACCGGGGCCGCCGGTGCCGGTGCCGGTGGGGTCGCCCGTCTGCGCCATGAAGTCTTCCAGCACGCGGTGGAAGACGATGCCGTCGTAGTAACCGTTCAGTGCCAGGAACACGAAGTTGTTGACCGTGACGGGGGTCTTGTCAGCGAACAGGTCGAGCACCATGGTGCCCTTGTTGGTGGTGACAACGGCGCGGTACTGCTTGCCGGCTTCGAGCACCTGCTCGGGCGCGCTGAAGCGGGTGACGCGTTCGGTGGAGAGGCGGTCGAGCTTGGTGAAGCCGTCGAGTGATTGCATGGTTGGTTCCTTCCGGGTCAAGCGGTCTTGACCGTGGGTGCTAGTTGCCTAAGGGGAGAGCGCTTCAGCGCTGCCGAGCCGCTATGACGACGGTCTCGATCTGGTCGGGGGTCAGGTAGAAGCCGAAGGCGGGGTCGGTGCCCAGCATGCCCGCAACCCCGCGGTTACCGGCCACGCTGAACGATTGACCGGTGCCGGGCAGGGCGCCGAGGAGTTCCTCCAGGGCGTCGGCCAAGGTCATGTCTTCGTCGGCTGGCAGCACCACACCCTGTTCGGCGAGCTCACCGACGGTGCCGGTGTACAGCACGATGGCGCTGGGCTGCGAGGGGTCGACTCGAGTGATCTCGGGCAGGACCTCCAGGCCGTCGATGACGTGCCCGAAGATCGTGTGCGCTCCGTCGAGCCACGGGGTGGCGGCGAAGGTGATGAAGAACTGCGAGCCGTTGGTGCCGGGCCCGGCGTTGGCCATGGCCAGGATGCCTTCTGAGTCGAACGTCAGGCTCTCGACTATCTCGTCGTCGAACTGGAAGCCCGGACCGCCGGTGCCGGTGCCGGTCGGATCGCCCGTTTGCGCCATGAAGCCTTCGATGACACGGTGGAAGGGCACCCCTTCGAAGTAGCGGTGCAGCGCCAGGAACACGAAGTTGTTGACGGTGACGGGGGTCAGGTCCTCGTAGAGCTCCAAGGTGATGGCGCCCTGGTTGGTGCCGATTACCGCCACGTAGTCGAGCGCCTCGTCGAGCACCTGCGTCGGCGCGTCGAACGCCTGCTGCGGTACGTCGGTCAGGAACGCGACCTGGCTGTAACCCTGCGGGAGGATCACGCCGTTCACGGTAACGGGTGCCTCTTCGGCCGTGCCTTCCTCCGGGTCGGCGGTGTCAGCCGGGTCCTGCGGCGCAGGGTCGGTGGCCGTTTCCGGTGCGGAAGTGCTCGTTGCCGCCGCTGAGCCTGCGGCAGGTTCGGCGGGCGCCGCCGAGCGGTCGCGCGCGAGCCAGATGCCGCTTACGACGATGATGGTGGCCAGAACTGCCAACGCGAAGATCCTCATCGTGCCAACGTTCCTGGCGTGAAGGTCACGCCTGCTGATCTAGTGTCGGGGTCGAGTCTCATGCCGCAGCAAGTGTACAGGTTAGCGCCGGCTTACCTGGTTCAGAGGGCCGAGAAAGAATCCCGTAAGTGCGGCTGGCGCACACTCGTGCCATGCACTTCAACGATCTGCTGCAACGCATCGTGGAGCGCGGTGCGTCCGACGTGCACCTTCATGTGGGGCTGCCGGCCATGTCGCGCGTTAACGGGAAGCTCGCCCCGTTCACCGAGTCCAAGATCACGCCGCGCTTCACGGAAGCGCTTCTAGACCTGATGTGCGACGTGCGGCAACGCGC
>Ga0172382_10003050_pt1 | contig 26975 bp, 20 predicted proteins | sample Leawel138RmetaG_FD_122245 | JGI IMG/M metagenome (GOLD analysis project Ga0172382, IMG submission 122245) | Leachate microbial communities from a municipal landfill in Southern Ontario, Canada - Leachate well 138R metaG | ecosystem: Engineered > Solid waste > Landfill > Unclassified | place...
AGAGAGGTGGAAAGTCCGCCTTCAAACGTGGGTACCAGCCGGTTTCCTCGGAGGTTTGGCTGCGCACCGGTTCCAGGCACGCCGTCGTGATCAGTCTCGGAGAAGGTGCGGGGCCCGAACTGAAGCCGTACGTCCGTCACGAGAGCAGGAGAACCAGCCTCAAACCCATTCAGGCTCCTCACTGGCTCCACTTCTCCAGTCAGGTGCGTCGTTTCTTCGTGAGCTGGGTACCTATCTAGAAAACTCAAAGGAGGGAGCCCCGGCTTCTGGTTTGATTGAGACAGACCGGGAAACCGGCCGGAGCTACTTAAGGGTTCCGCTACCGGAAAAGGAAGCTCTTCAATCGCTATTGCAGGCAGCGACACCACTCCTGCAGATGCTGAGTGGGTTAAGCACGAACGACGACGTTCCTCGGGTCAGCCGTTAGCAACTTCAACCCGGTAGATCCCCACCTGTTACTGACTCAGTGACTCTTCGAGTTCGGCCAGGTCGACATCGTGGCCGAAGGCGTAACTCACTTTGATACCATCCTCGGTGAGGACATGAACCGAGGCCATTTCACCCACTCCCAGCGCCGGCAGCACGAAGGTCGAGCCGACGAAAACCGGATAGCGCAACTCCCCGCTGGAGTCTTCGATCACCAGAGTGTCCTTATCGATCGCCCCCGAGACCACGACTCGCACGTCTTGCTCCAGGATCCCCTCGAGGTTGCTCAAGCGGTGGGCCGAGGAGGTCATTCGTACGTCGGTGCCCTCCTCTACCAGGTACTCCTTGCCGTGCAGGTCCAGGAAGCGGACGTCCGGCTGGGGGATCTCGTCGTAGAGGCCGGAGAGTAAGAGAAACTCCCCTTCCCAGGCGCCTTCGGAGACGTGCTGAAGAGGGAGCCAGGTTTCCTTATCCAGCACCACGTAAGCGTCTTGCATGGCGGCAGGAACGTTGTTTACTTCGATCTTGAGAAGCTGCGCGCTCTCAACTTGACCCAGAGCGGAAACCGAGAGGAGCAAGAAAATCATCAGATTCTGTAGTCTCATCATACATCGAGAATAGGCCGAAGGAGGATAGAGCACTTCGTTCGGTGGGATAACCAGGGGGGTGCTAGGGTATAGGTTTAGACCCCAGTTTGTAGCTCAGCCGCCCGGGCCGCATGCTCAGTCCGAGCCTGCACGGTAAAAAAACGGCCGTCGAAACAGACCGGCAAAGTGCTCGGTGACCGGAATCCGCAGGACAAACGTGTGGCGCCCCGGCGAGATGCCGGAAAGCTCCACGGCCCACTCAAACTTGTAATCGTTGGTCCACCAGAGCGGTTTCTGCTCTCGATGCGCCAGGAGTTGTCCGTCGAGATAGAGCCAGGCCTGGTTGAAGAGTCCGGGAAACATCAGACGGTCAACCCCTCGGGGCACCTCCACCTCTACTGCGTACCAGGCAAACCCTCCCGGGCTCTCGGTCCACTCCTGTTGAGCCTGCAGGTAGAGGTCTGTGCGAACCTCCGCCCAGTCGGCCTGGGCTCCGGGACGGGCCCAGTTACGCCACAGGCCGTGATCGTGGGGGTCAGCTCGAAACTTCCAAAAGAGAGGCGTCATCCGCTTGCGGGAGAGGGCTGCCAACTGCTCATACTGCTCGATCTCACCCGGCAGCCAGGCAGGGCCTCGAACCTTGATCCGGGCGGCGGGGGTGTCGAACTGAGCGCTCATTTCCAGCAGGGCGTCCCGCGCTTCGGACGCCCGTCGGCCAAACTCGATCGCCCGGGAGTAGTCTCCGTCCGAGGCCGCGGCCTGCCACATCTGGGTGTAGGAGTTGAGAAAGTCAAAGCCCAGGAGTGTAAAGCGAACGCGCTCGTTCGTCGCTTGCAACGGCTTCACGATCTGCGCCAGTCGAGAAACCAATTCCGGCGTGTAGATCGCAGAGAGCGCCAGATGCTCGTGCTCGGTCACCCGGGTGGTCTCCCAGGCCCGGTAGATCTCGCCCCAGTAGTCTTTGAAGACCTCGGCATCCGGCCCGTAAAACTTGGGGTAAAACTCCTCCAGACCTGCCCGAACCGAATAGTCCGGATTCCAGTACAGCTGCCCCCGAAAGTGTAGATTGAGAAAGGTGGTCGAGAAAGCGTGTCGAGACTCGGTAGAAAAGCCGAGAATTCCGATATCTCGATAGATTTTAACCTCCCGCTCCACCACCTGGTGCGAAGGGTTGGGGATCGGCCGCCACACCAGCATGGCCTGGTCGTAGTCGTAAATAATGACCCTGCCGTCCATGACCCGGGACCACCCTTCCACCGCACCCCGGTAGTCCAGCCGGGCCGGTGAACGGGGGTCGTCCATGGCGTGATTCGGATCGATATCGATGGGCGCCAAATAGCAGATCAACGGCTCCACCAGTTTCTCCACCCGCTGGGGAGGGAGGGTTACGTTGGTGTAAGCCAGGAAGGCAATCTCCGACCGGCTCTCCGGCTCCCACTCTTTGAGCTGCCGACAGACCTGATTGTAGAAAGTTGCCACCACATCGGTCCAGGCCGTGGTGAGAAAGTATTTATCCTGCAGTCGACCGGAGATCTCCAAATCCTGAGCCGCGCGCCCGCGCTGGATAGCGTCGGAGATGCCGAGCGACAGGGGCTCACCTTTCGCGTACTTAGCCCGCAACTTCTCGGCCACCAACAAGGCGGTGGATGGGTCGGTGAGAGCGGTTCCTTCCGGTAGGTCCTTCAGGTACCTATCCAGTGCGTGCGACCCCCCGCCGCCCGGTCTGACCAGATTGTAGAAATTTCGATGAGCGAACTCTTCATAGCCGGCTCGATCGCCCATCCACGACACCCAGTAGGTCCGTACTTCGAACGGAGAGGCGTAGGCATACTCCAACTCGTCCAAGCTCAGGGACTGATGTTCGGGGATGCACTCGCCGAAAGCCCCGGGCATATACCAGCGGCAACCGAAACGGTTCAACAGTTCAATGGCCGCATAGTAATGGCTCTGGTCGTTGCTCCCGGCCAGAAAAATTGTATCAGCTTCCCTCAAGAGAGCGATGGCATCGCAGCGGATCCGTGGGTTCTTCTTTTCCACCCGCTCCAGCATCTGCTGAAGCTCTGGAGAGCGCTGAAGAGCAGCCTCACCCACCACGATGGTAGCACCAACTCCAGCCCCTCTGCCTCCCACCATCATGGAAATGTAGTGATCAAGATCTTCGGCCGCACGCTTCTCCCACTGGCCGGCCTGTGCCCGCACCTCTACCCGAGGAAAGACAGCCTTTGACGCCACCACCACCGGTTCGGCCCCCACAGGCAGCCACAAGACCAGGCAAAAAAGTAGGAGCCGCCGCCTCACAAAGCGGTTGCTTGCCTTAGCACCTTGTCGGCGTACCACTCATAAAAGTGCTTCACACCCTCATCCACACTCACCCTGGGGTCGTAATCCAGCAGTCGCCGAGCTTTGTCGATGTTGGCCGAGGTTGCCTCGATATCAGCGGCGAGCTTTGGTGCAGACTCCAGGTTGCTCTTCTTCTCGGCCAACCCCTCGATCCGCTCCACGAAATCCGCCAACTTCACCATCTCGCCCCGGCCCAGATTGATGATTTCATAGCCCAGGGGGCGCTCAGCCGCAGACGCCACGCCGTTAGCGATATCGGAGACGTAGGTCCAGTCTCGCCACATCTCGCCACCGTTGTACAGCGGGCAAGGCTCTCCGAAGAAGATATTGTCCAGAACCTTATAGGCCATCATATCCGGTCTGCCCCGGGGCCCGTAGACGGTAAAAAACCGAAGACAGGTGCAGTTTTGCCCGAACAGGTGATGGTAGGTGTAGCACAACATCTCGGCGGCTCGCTTGCTGGCCGCGTAGGGAGCCAGCGGGCGGGCGCAGGGGTCTGTCTCCACGAAGGGCATGATCTCGGTATCGCCGTAGGCCGAAGAGGTGGAGGCCAGCACAAAGTTTCCCACCTTGTGTTGCACGCACTCCAGAAGCAAGTTCAGGGTTCCGGTCAGATTCACGTCGTAGTAAAGGTGAGGGTCCTCGATCGACACCCTCACGCCAGCCATGGCCCCTAGATTGACCACCGCGTCAAACTCATGATCTTGAAAAAGCTGGGCGATCTCTTCTCTATTTCGCAGGTCGGCCTTGTGAAACTCAAACCTCTCGCCTCCGAAGCCGGCCTTGACCTCTTCCAGGTTTTCCAGCTTGCGCCGGGGGTCGTAGTAATCGTTCAGGTTATCCATCCCCACCACGAAGTGCCCCCGCTTCAACAACTCCTGAGTGGAGTGGCTACCAATAAATCCGGCCGCACCGGTGAGTAGAATCTTCATAACCATTTCCGCCTATTACAGCGACCAGTAGGATACTCCCTCCGGTACGCTTCGCTGATAGATGGAGCGGATATCGACCAGCACGCCCTGGCTTCGAAAGCGCCACCCCAGATCCTGAAACTCCGGCTCCAGATACATCTTGTGGGGCACCGCCAAAACGATCCCGTCCAACTCCTCCAGCTCTTCCAGAGCGGCCAGCTTGACTCCGGCTTTATTACAAACCACTGCCGGATCGGCCAGGGGATCGTGCACCAGCACCTCGATCCCGTAGCTCTCGAGCTCTCGGACCAAGGAAAAGATCTTGCTATTGCGGCAATCCGTCACGTTTTCCTTGAAGGTCACTCCAAAGATCGCCACTCGAGATTGCTTGACCTGGAGATTTTGATTGATCAGGAGCTTGACCAGCTTCTGCGCTACGAAAATGCTCATGTTGTCGTTGATGCGCCGCCCCGCCAGGATCATCTGAGGGTGGTACCCCACCGATTCGGCCTTGGCGGTCAGGTAGTACGGGTCCACACCGATGCAATGTCCGCCCACCAGCCCCGGACTATAGCGATTGAAATTCCACTTACTGCCGGCCGCATCCAGCACGTCTCTGGTCTTTAAGCCCAGCCGCTCGAAGATGATGGCCAGTTCGTTCATCAAGGCGATGTTGATATCGCGCTGGACGTTTTCGATGACTTTGGCCGCCTCGGCCACCCGAATGGCGGAAGCTCGAAAGACTCCTGCCTTCACCACCCGTCCGTAGACCGCCGCCACCTTGTCCAGGGTCTCTTCATCCTCTCCCGAAACAACTTTGACCACGGCTGACAGGGTGTGGACCCCATCTCCAGGGTTGATCCGCTCGGGCGAGTAGCCCAGCTTAAACTGGTCTCTGGAAAGTCCTGAGGCCTCGCACAGCAGGGGCGCACAAATATCTTCCGTGACTCCGGGATAGACGGTCGATTCGTAGACCACGATGGTGCCCGGAGACAGGTTCTCGCCCACCGTTATGGTGGCTGAGAGGAGCGGCTCCAAGTTTGGCTGTTTGTTGTTGTCGATGGGAGTGGGAACACCCACCACGATGAAATCAGCGTCTTTCAAGACCGAAGGGTCCGAGCTGACCTGCAACTTTGAACTCTTGAGTTCCTCGCTACTCACCTCACCGGTCTTGTCCGTACCCTGGCGAAGCTGCTCGACCCTCTCCTGGTTGATGTCGAACCCCACCGTATCCACGTGGCGAGAAAAAGCGCTGGCCACCGGCAGGCCCACGTAGCCGAGTCCCACTACGGCGATCTTTCTCGGTCTGTAACTATTCAGAGGCTTATTCATATTTAATCCTCCCCCATTTCTAAACTCCGGACGTACCGGGAAAAATGACTTTTCGTATTCGGATTGTAATTTCCCACCATGAATGAGCTATACCTCGGGATACGAAAGAGGGGCCTGTAGTGTGCGGTATTTGTGGCATCATCAGTCGAAAGCAAAGCCCCGAGAGTCTCACCCGCCTTACCGAGCGAGCGACCCGAGCCCTTAACCACCGGGGGCCCGATGGATCCGGGGTATGGAGCGACCCGGCCGGCGTCTGCCTCGGGCACACCCGGCTCTCGATCCTGGACCTACGGACCGCCGCGGGCCAGCCCATGCACAGCCAAAACGGCCGCTGGGTGCTCACCTTCAACGGTGAAATCTACAGCTTCCAGTCCCTGAGACAAGAACTGGAGGCCGGCGGAGCCGTCTTTCGGACCACCTCCGACACCGAAGTCCTGGTGGAGTATCTGGCTCGCCGGGGGCTCACCCGGACCCTGGAGCGACTGACCGGCATGTTTGCCTTCGGGGCCTGGGATCGCCAGGAACGAAAACTCTTTCTGGCCCGAGACCGCCTGGGCCAAAAACCCCTCTTTTTTGGTGCCACGCCAAACGGCTTCGTCTTCGGCTCGGAACTGCGGGTCCTCAAAGTCTACCACCCCGAAGCCAGGGTGAGCCCCGAGGCCTGCGCTCTCATGCTGCGATACAAGTCCGTGCCGGCCCCCCACACCATCTATCAGGGCTTCAACAAACTCAGGCCGGGGCACTGGGTGGAATACGATCTCGAGAGTGGGAGCTTGGGCAACCCGGAACCCTACTGGACCCCCGCCCCCTCGGCGGACCCTCCCGATAGCGAAGAGTTGAAGGAAACTTTTGAACGGGCCGTAGCAGCACGGCTGATCAGCGACGTGCCCCTGGGTGCCTTTCTCTCCGGAGGGATCGACTCCAGTCTGGTGGTGGCCACCATGCAAAAATTAGGAAGCGCCCAGGTCAAGACCTTTACCATCGGCTTCACCCAGGGAGAGTTCAACGAGGCCGAGCAGGCCCGCGAGGTGGCTCGCCACCTGGGCACGGACCACACCGAGATAGTGGTTTCTCCCGACGACTTGCTTTCGATCGTTCCCGAACTCCCTCTCATCTACGACGAGCCGTTTGCCGACTCTTCTCAGATCCCCACCATCCTGGTCTCCCGGCTGGCCCGAAAGAGCGTGACGGTGGCCCTCTCCGGAGACGGTGGAGACGAGAGCTTTGCCGGGTACAATCGGCACCTGTGGCTTCCCAGGATCGCGCGGGCCCTGCACCTCTTTCCTGGCCCGGCGCTGGTAGCGCTGAGCAACCTCCTTTCCTGGCCCCACCTGGAGAAACTTCTGGTGCGATTGTCGGAACGAAAGCTGCTGCCGGTGCGGATGGTGAGAGACAAGCTGGACAAACTGCGAACTCTACTAAAGTGCAGGGACTACCCCTCTCTCTATCGCCAGGCGGTATCTGACACCGCAACTCCGGAGGCTTTACTCGCGGCCCCGGTGCGGGGGGTGATGGAAGAGGCCGACTGGGACGCCACCGACGATCTCCTGCTCAAGGGGTGCCTCGCCGACCTCCAGTTCTATCTGCCCAACGACATCCTGGTCAAGGTAGACCGGGCCAGCATGAGCTGTGGACTGGAAGCTCGCTCCCCCTTTCTAGACCACCATCTGGTAGAAAAAGCGCTGGCTGCTCCCGCTTCCTGGAAAGTGGGAAGAAACGGGGGCAAAGTGATCCTGCGAGAGTGGCTGACCAAAGAGCTCCCCCCCCACCTCTTCGAGCGCCCCAAGATGGGCTTTGCCGTGCCCCTGGATGAATGGCTGCGGGGGCCGCTGAAGGAGTGGGCCGAGAGCCTGCTGACCGGACGCAGGGCTTCGGAGTGGCTGGCCCCGGGCGCCGCCCTGGAACTGTGGAGACAGCACCAAACCGGAACCCGTCGCCACCACCATCTGCTGTGGAACCTGCTCATGCTGCTGGCCTGGCTCGAGGAAAATCAAGGTTGATCGAGGTGAGAAAAAATTTAACATGGTGTACCTGGGAACTCACGGGGACCTGGTGAAGGAAACGAGATGAACCAAATTATCGAATATCTTAAAAAGTTAGACAGCCGATTCGACCGACTCGAACAGACCACCGCCGCCACTAAAGCCGAACTCGACGAGTACTTCGTCATTATGAAGGACAGCTTCAACCATGTGTACATGAAATTCGACCAGGTCGATGAACGCTTCGACCAGGTCGATGAACGCTTCGACCAGGTCGATGAACGCTTCGACCAGGTCGATGAACGCTTCGACCAGGTCGATGAACGCTTCAATAAGCTTGAAGTTGAACTGGAAGACGTTTCCGAGAAACTGGAGGTCGTTTCGGAGAAACTCGAAGTCGTTTCGGAGAAACTCGAAGACACTTCAGAGAAACTGGAAGATGTTACCGAGAGACTCACCGGTGTGGAGCTGGTGGTGGAGAATATCAGGTCCGATATCCGTGCGTTTGGAGAGGGTCACTCGGGAAATGCCCAGCGCATCGACCGACTCGAAGATCGAGTCGATAAGTTGGAGAGCAAAGCTTCCTAGTCTCCCACGCCGGTCGGGCCCAGCTGAACTTCCGGGCCGCCGGACTGCAGGCCCAGGCGGCTCCCACCGGCTTTTGGACGCCCCGCCGCTGGGAGAGAGGGGTGCTCCTGATCATCCCCAGTCACCCGAATTTCGACGAGTCCTGCCGGGCCTTGAGGAGCCATCTAGCTTACGCCTGGGACTGGCTGCGAAGCTGAGTAAGAGCCCCTTCGGCCCGCTGTCCGAGAGGGAAAAGGACTCAGAGTCAAAAGGACATCCTCCCTAAAAAGAAAATGTTTGGTAGACAATTTCACCCGGGGAGGCGGAAAATGAACCAGAATAAGATCCTATTGGTGGCCAATACGGGATGGTACCTTTTCAACTTTCGACTGCCGTTGGCCAGGCGTTTACGAGATGAAGGCTTCGAGGTCGTGCTGGTCTCTCCCGACGACAGCTACGTCAAGAGGCTAACCTCGGAGGGCTTTGAACACAGGGCCCTCAGCAAACTCTCGCGCCGAGGCATGAATCCGATTTTCGAACTCTTCGCCCTTTGGGAGCTGATCCGGCTGTACTGGAGAGAAAAACCCCGGGCGGTGCACCATTTCACCATCAAGTGTGTGCTTTACGGCACCATCGCCGCCAAGCTGACCGGAGTGAAGTCGGTGGTCAACGCGGTCACTGGCCTGGGCCATATCTTTCTGGGAAAGAGAGCGGTTACCCGTGCCGTCAGGCCTCTGGTCAGGTGGCTCTATCGCAAAATCCTGAAGGCTCGCCGTGGGTTGGTGGTGTTCCAAAACCCCGACGACCTGGAGACCTTCATCGAAAACGGGCTGGTGGCCCCCGAAAAAACTGTGATCATTCGCAGCTCAGGCGTGTGCCTGAAGCGGTTTTGCCCCCGCCCCGGTACCCCCGACACCCACGCCGATCACGTGACCACCGTGCTGTTCGTGGGCCGGCTGATCCGTGAAAAGGGCATTTACGACTTCGTAGAGGCGGCCCGCACCCTGAAAGGCACGCGGAGCGTCTACTTCCAGGTAGCCGGAGACGTGGACCCCGGAAACCCCAGCTCGGTGGACCCCACCGTGGTGGAGGAGTGGAGACAGGAAGGCGCCGTGGACCTGCTGGGCCACGTGGAATCCATCGCCGAGGTGCTGGCTCTGGCCGACATCGTGGTGCTGCCTTCCTTTCGGGAGGGCACCCCCCGCACACTGCTGGAGGCCGCTGCCATGGGTAAGCCCATCGTGGCCACCGATGTGCCGGGCTGCCGAGAGATCGTGCACAACGAGCACAACGGCCTGTTGGTGCCTCGGGAAGACCCCAAATCTCTGGCCCACGCCATCGAGCGGTTGCTGGACGACCCGGACCTCTCTCTGCGTTACGGCCAAAACGGACGGCAACTGGTGGCTGAAGAATTTTCGGTAGAAAAAGTGGTCAACGAAACCTTCGGGGTGTACAGGCAACTCGGAATCATCGCCTCCTAGAACTCAGCCACCACGGCTTGGTGGTCCGAGCCCGTGGGGAAGGCCTGGTACCGTCGGGCAAGCAGCCCGAAGGTGGCCAGGATGTGGTCGATTTCCAGCAAGGGAAAGGAAGCCGGATAGGTGAGCACCGGACCCCCGGCCACTTGCCGGGAGGCCACCCGAAAGCGGGAGCGCAAGAGCTTTAGACCCGGCCCGCTAAGCGGTGCGTTGAAGTCTCCACCGATCAGGCAGGGCAAACCCTGACCCCGCACCTCCTGTAAAATCTCCGAAGCCTGGGTCAGTTGTTGGTCCACCGTGCTAGCGACCGAAGACGGCCAGTAGGCCCTCTCCTTCAGGCCGTGCACCGAAAGCACTACAATCTCCCTCTCCCCGACCCTGACGACGGCGCCGGCCACCCCTGGCGAACCGGGCAGAGACCGTACCAGCAACTCTTGCGGCACCCCTACGAAGACCGCCGCGTCGAAAGCCCGCTGCTCTGCCCCCCCACCCGGCACAAAGACAAAGCCGGGAAAGACCTGGCGCAGGGCATCCAGGTGCGCAGGCGCCCACACCTCTTGAAGACACAGCAGGTCTGGGTTCTGACTCGCCAGTTCCTGAGCGGCGATCGACATGTCCGTAGACCAGGAGTCCAGATTCGCGCTCACCAGGCGGACCCCCATCTCTACCTGCCCGGGTGACCGAGCGGTGAGAGGGGTCAAGCCCACCCATAAAACCGGAAGAAACGAAACCACGAAAAGCACCCAACCTCGGCGGCCCGGCAGGCCCAGAGAGGCCAATACCACCATCAACACCAGCAGGGCCGTCTCCGGAAGGTAGAGCGCGTACCCTAAAAACGCCCGGGGCGTAAGACCAACGGCGCGATACCCCACCAGCGCTGAAAACACCAACCACAGGATCCCTCTTCGGGCCCAAACCCTTCGACCGGAGCGCCCCTTCGAACTCATCGCACAAACCGAAGGCCCGCTTTATGACAACGGATGAAACGCGCCTTCATTCACGTGCACTTCCCAAATCGGCAGCCCCGCTTCCTGAAACCCTCTCAGCGCCTCTAGCTCGGGGCCCTCCAGTGCGGGCATGCCCTGGCCGGGGCCCAGCGCGAAAAGTACCGAGTCCAGGTGAGGGGTGAGCAGCTCAAACGGCGCCGAGCCACCCGCGTCGACCACCACCACCGCCTCCGAAGGGCCCAACAGACGACCGACCCTCTCACTGCCTACGGCTTCGGGGCTCAGGCTGGTGAGAGAACCCGCCGGGGCAAACTGCACCGTGGTACCCGCGATAGACGAAAAAAACTCATCCACCGGCCCGCCCTCGACCAGCACATTCCCCACCCCCGGTAGCTTCTCGCGCCCCAATCGCTCACTCAGGTGCTTGCCCTCTAGATCGAAATCCACCAGTCGCACCTGGGGATGCTCCTTACTCAGTGACTCCGCAAACCGGATCGAAAAGGCCAGCCGCGTTTCTGTGTGGCTATCGCCCAAGACCAGAATCCTCTTGGGAGAGGCCCCCAGCGTGTACTCCATATCGGAATACAGGCGGGAGAAGAAGAGCTCATAATGGTCCGCCTGAGGCTTGAAGGTAGCCCGCCGCGCAGTCCAGGAAGCCGCTTCCCTGCCCGCCCGACGGCGAGGAGTATAAAAAAGCGCTACCCAAAACAGCCCCAGCGCCCCCAGCCAACAGGCCAACTGGGCGGCGTAAAAGGGATCGGAGACCCGACCGAACTCCAGCGAACCCACCAACTCCAGGTCATCGGACCCAGAGATCTCCTCGGCTCGCAGCGCCAACTCTCGGGCTCGCTCGGACAACAGATCCTCGCTGGGACCTTCAGGCTCATCCAGCCCGGAGGGGGCAGCCACCAGGGGGCGGTTCTTGTTTTCCTCGATCAGGGCGGTGGCCTTTTGCTCTAGCTTGGCAAGTTCCGCTCTTAGCGCCTGCAGTCGGGCCCGGGCCAGTTCTTGCTCCAGAGCCCGCAGTTCCGCCCGCGCCTTCTTCACGTACTCCTGCTGGGCCCGCAGCACGTTGTTGGAAGAGTTGAAAAGTTGGGCCAGCCGGCCCATCTCAAGCTCCGCGTCTCGCACTCTCTCTCGAGCCTTATCCAACGAGTCCCGACTCAGCTTAGACCGCAACGTGGCGGCCATCTTCCCACCCCGCAGGAAAGTCTCCAGTTGCTCGATCTCCGTGCCCAGCAGTAGCATCTTGGTGGTATCGTCTTCTGAAACCGTCCGGTCCGCTGCAGCCGAAGGCTCTCCAAGCGGAACACTCCACCTCCCGGCGGACTCCTGGGCCTCCCGCACCAGCGAAAGCGCCCCCTCCACCTCGGCCAGCGCCAGCTCTCGAGCTTGGACCGATAGCAACTGCACCGCCCGCTCCAGAGCCGGTTTCAGCTCTTTCTCCTGGGAAGCGAAGGCGGTAATGGAGATCCGCCCCGAGGCGGGCGAGTCCGACCTCACCTCCACTCGCCCCCCCACCGCCGAACGGAACTGCTCGGTCAGGGTGATGGCTTGGAGGGAATAGGGCGAAACGTGGCGGCCTAGCAGCACCCCCTGGTAAGTCCCTGAGACCTTAAAGCTCTTACCACCTTCGCCGTCCCGGCCCCGCAGATGCGAAAGGTAAAGCGCCAGAGCCACCAGGACCAGTGCCGCCACCAGTAACCCCACTCTCCTATGCCCGCTCTTTCCAATCAAGACCATCAGACTATACCAGAGGGCGAGGGCAGGCAAGGCCCTGAAAGTTTGAAGCTCGAAAGTAAGGGAAAAAACTATCGAAATTTCATGGACATTCAAAGCCGTCTCATACTTCTCAGCGAGCCCAACTCAAACGTGGCGGAGAGCTACCGTTCCTTAAGAGCGGCTCTCAGCCCGAAACTGGCCCAGGGATTGAGAAAGATCATGGTCGTGAGCTCCTGGGGGGGTGAGGGCAAGTCGATGATCTCGGCCAATCTCGCCGTGGCTCTTTCCCAGCTTCTCATGGAAGTGGTCCTGGTCGACGGCGACTTGCGGCGACCCACGTTGAGCCGGGTATTTGAGGCAGACTCACGGCCCGGCCTCATGGATATCTTAGAGCACGGCGGGGAGGTGCCCCAGCACATCTATCCCACCCCCATCGAGCGACTTTCTGTGCTGCCGGCTGGGCGGTCTCAACAAAACCCAGCCGATCTCCTGGGTAAAAGCGATTTGCGAGCGATATTTGACTCCATCGCCGGAGAAGACGTCTGTCTGGTAGTAGACACCTCACCCCTGTCCGCCTGCAGCGACGCCCTTCTCATGGGCGCCGCGGTGACCGGCGCTGTCTTCGTTGTCAGTCCGGAACGATGGCAAGGAGAAGCCGAGGCCCACTTTGTACAGGATCTGGAAGATCACGGAATTGAAGTCTTGGGTGCGGTGCTCAACAACGCCGACCCCAGTGAAAAAACTCACGGAGCCGGTTACGGCTATGGTTATGGCTACGGGTATGGATACGGGTATGGTCAGGAACCAGAACGAAAGCCGGAACGCAAGCCCTCCAAGCTCGTCAATTTTTTCAGCCCCAAAAAGAAGAAATCTTAGAAATCTTGTCAAAAGCCAAGGTTACCGGTAGGATGAGCGAATATCGGACAGATTCGGGGAACTCTCAACAGAGAGGCTCGAGGGGAGTAAAACTTGGACTTTCGAAAAGCGATACAGGTTCTCAAGACCAGACGGTGGACCTTCTTCACTGTGACCGCCCTGACCATGATGGTGGTTCTACTGATTCCCACCACCCAGGAAGAAGTGCTTCCGATCTATGAGTCCAACGCCAAAATTCTCTTGACCCCCACCAGTTCCGGAACTGCCAAGCAGAGTGGAAACGCGGCCGTGCCAGCCGACGTGTCCAGCACCTGGTTTGCCGACGAGACCCTATTAAGAGAACTGATCCTGAGCGAGGATCTGTTGAGCCGGGTGGCCGCCCAGGCAGAAAACAACACCGACTGGCTAAAACTGAGAGAGCAAGTAAGGGTCAAGCCGTTGAGCGGAGATCGCAGCGGGATAAAGCTCTTCGAGCTAGCCGTGAGTAGCTTGGATCCCAAGGAGTCTCAAAAGCTGACTCGGTTGGTCGCCGATCAATTCACAGCCTACGTCCAGGAACTGTCGGCCCGAGAGTTTGCCAATACCCGGCGCTTTGTGGAAGAGCTCGTTTTGGAGGCCGAACAAAGACGGATCCAGGCCGAGGAAGCTCTCATGGAGGTTCGAGAGAAGTACCTGGGACTGCCCACCGACCAGGAGATCGCAAGTCGCCAGCAGTCGCTGGAAGCAGAACGCCATGCGTTGCAACGGGAAGTGGGTGCGCTGCAGGCCGAGATCACATCGATCCGGACCTATCTCAACGGGAGTCGGACCAGCCCGCCGTGGAGCGTGCTGCAGTCTGCCACCGGGGCCATCGGCAATGTGGAAAGCGACGTAGCCAAGCAAAAACTGGAACTCCATAAACTTAAGCAGATCTATACCGACCAGAGTGACGTGGTTAGGACTGCCGAACAAAGGCTAAAGAACGCTGAAGGGCTGTACCAGCAAGCCCTGGACGAATACGTGGACTCTCTCTACACCGAAAAGTCCACCCAACTGCAACAGGCTCTGCAAAGCTCTCAATCCATTTCCGCTCAACTCAACGACCTGCTCCGCAGTCGTATGAGCCAGGACGACCGAAGAATAGTGGCCAAGCTGGAAAGAGAGAGAAGCCTGTGGGAAGAAAACCACCTTTCCCTCATTCATCAACTCTACCAGGCCCGCGTAGTAGAACAGGCCAGTCGGAGACAGGGCGCGGTCAACCTCCTGGAGCAGCCCCGGCTAGGAATGCCCATCAATCTGGATGCCCTGAACACCTCGGCCGTCACGACACTGGCTCTGGCCCTGCCCTTTTGCCTGGTTATGGGAGTAGGGGCGGCCTTTCTAAGAGACCACCTGGCAAGCTCGCTGCGCCTCCGACCGAGAGTGGAAGAGATGCTGGAGGTGCCAGTCATCGCGGTCATCCCTTCCAGCCAGTCCGAACTCACGGTGGATTGGGAGCGCTTCAAGCGGCCCCTCCCTATGGCCATTGAACAACTGACCACCACTCACACGAACGGGCGCTCCTTGAACGGAAGCGGACGGGTCACCAGCAATAGTGACAAGTAGAGACTAGGCTTTTTCTCCGTCCTTTTTTCGACGGGAGGCGGAATGCTCTCCATCTTTCACTCGGCTCCGGCGCCTTTCCCTGAGTGCTCGGCGTCGCGCCCTGATGGAGTTGGACGACTCACCATGGCCCTCCGCAAGCGAGCAGGGCTCGGACGTAGTAGGCCGCCGAAGTAGCCAGCCCTTGCCCGCCATCGCTACCAGTAGCCCCCAGGCTACTAGTCGATGGCGAAAAGCCGTGCCCCAGTTGGCAGTGCCAGCAGCCCAGGCCGCCTCCATTGAGCTAACCTATCCGGAATCGAATGATGAACGTGGCGAACGTCTTTTGGATCGGGGTTTCGGAGTAGGCTCTCGGTTCTGTCTCTTGGCTGTCAGGGCGCGGCGGCGCGCTCTAACGGAGAGTTCGGTCATCCTGGCCACTTTTTCGCTGCCCTCTGAAGTTGAGTGTTTGCTAGGCTTCCAAAGGCTCCAGCCTTTCCCTCCCAGGGCAACCAAGAGCCCCCAAGCTACCAAGCGATGTCGAAAAGCCGTGCCCCAGTTCGCCGTTCCTGCGGCCCAAGCGACTTCCATGCCGATAAATATAAATGCTAAGAGGATGAGATCGCTTCGCCCTCGCCCGGTGGTATTTAGAATGGCTTTCAAGGCGAAGAAAGTGAGCGTGAGCCTAAGTAGTCCTTCTAGGGCGCCATAGATATCCATCGCACCCCGAATTTGCCAAGGGAGGGGGGAATAAAGGTAGTAGAAAAGTACTAGTGGCCCCGTCTTGGCTATAGTGGCCGGGCTACTAAGGTCCAAGTTTACACCGAAGTCGGTGCGGCCTTCTTCCACCTTTTGCGCATAACTCTCCACATAATCGAAGTTGCCTGAAACAACCTGGTTAAATGCTGTGGATTCTTCAGACAGCCTTTCCACTGCATTCTCCAAGAAGAAGAAGCTGCCGCTGAGGCTCACCATTAAGAGTCCTACTAGGACTACAGGCCGGGCTTTCATGGCCCAAGCAAGGGCGAAGGGCAGAATCAGTGCTAATGCCGCAGTGAAACCGTGATGTAAATAATGGAGGCCCAGAAAAGTCGGTGCAATCGACAGAGTCAGCAGGCTCGCCCCCTCTTGAGCCAAAAGTAGTAGGACGTAGGCAAGGCTCAAGAATAACGCCATCTGGGCCGCTTCTCGCAGGGTGACGGAGGTGTTGAATACACAAGAAAGAGGTAGGCCGAAGAGGATTGTCAATACAGGAGCAACCCGTTCACAGCCTATTCGATAGAGCAACTTGATCTGAATGATTAATGCAAAACTGAAGAAAAGATTCGATACTTGGCAACCAAGAAGGTGAGATGAGCCGAATGACCTGTATATGGCATGTAGAAAGTGAGCATACGGTTCGGCATCAAGTCTACCGTACCCCAGTTGGGCGAAGCGGTGGAAGGCAAAGGGGTCCATTTTCATGGTTGGTAAGCCATTTAGAATTATGTGAAGCACCGATGCCGCCTGGTGGACGAGTAGCACGCAGAGGGTAGATGCTCTCAGCGCACGACTCAGCGCCACTTGATGGACCAAAAGTGGTAAACTCACGGATATCATCCCTAGCAGTATGCCTGCAATCACCGTAGCGGCCCCTTCTTACTGCTGGAGAAGAAGTTCAAGATACTCGTCGCAAATTTTGGCAACATCGAAATCCTGGCATCGTTTTAGGCCTTTCTGCTTTAGTTGCTCACAGCGCTCATCATCGTTCAGAAGTAACAACATGGCATCTGCCAGCGCATCGCTGTCGGCCGTAGGAACCATAATTCCGTACTTCCCGTGTCCTAAAATCTCTGAAGGGCCGCTAGGGCAATTGGTGCTGATAACCGGCAAGCCAGCCGCCATAGCCTCAACGAGTACCAATCCAAACCCCTCGAACCGTGAACTCAATACGAAGGCCTTCGCGCCAGCAATCAGTTCATAGGGGCGCTCTCGCCATCCAGCTAGTCTAACCGAGCTTTCCAAGCCAAGCACTCGAAGTCTGGATTGTAACTCTTGTCGATCAGGCCCTTCTCCCACTATTATTAAGCGGGCGCCTGGCGAGTCGGAATGAACTTTCTTGAACGCTTGCAGAAGGCCTAGATGGTCCTTTTGGTAGCATAATCGTCCGACGGTGACAAAGGTGTGCGCCTGTGACGGGGCCCTTTTGGCTTCACGTTGAATAGATTCGACGTCAACCGCGTTGAGAATAGTACGGGTCTGGCTCGCTGGGATCGAGAGCCTTTGAAGGCCATCGGCCACGCCTTGAGAGACGGCAAGGACCACATCTGCCAGCTTGTACAATTCCCGAACGAGAATTCGCATCAGCCAATCTGTTCCGGCGCCTCCGGGATAACAGGCGAAGACATCAACGTGATCGCTTACCACCAGCCTACCTTTGTACCCAAGCAGTTTTGCCAAGGCGGCTGCAAAATTCGCTCGATAAAGAAGTGACATCCAGGCGTCTGGTTTGATTTGGCTAAGCCGCCATCGCAACTCTAAGGCGATTAGAGGGAGAGCCAACAGTTTGAGAGGGCCGAAATTCAGAAACCTCGTCCACAAAGGTGTCACTTGAACGCGAGCTGGCAGGCTGTAGGCAATCTTCGGGTTCTCGAGAGTGAGAATCTTCACCCCAAAGCCACGCTTTGTCAATTCAACTGCGAGGGTTTGTAGTAATCGCTCTGCTCCTCCGCCTCCGAGAGAGTTAATAACGAATAGAATAGTTTTCATAGGTACCACAGGAGCTTCGATCAGAGGCCAGAACAACCTTGCGTGAGAGCGGGACATGTTTTGTATAGTGGGCTAGGAGGTCACGGCTCGGTCTTTTTTTCCATAGCGAAGGCCCCGGCCCGCTCTGGGGTTCAGCATTATCCCATCTTTTATGGCATCGAAGCTTTGCGGAAAGAGTATCAAGACAACTGCGCGGAATTGGGCCTAGACCTCGTTAGTATCAAAAAGAAGTCAGGCTCCTACTTGGGCCCAACTCTAACGCTTGTTAGGTCATTCTTCAAGCTTGGGGTTGATGCGGTAGTTGTTCATTCTGGGGCAAGCTTGCCAGCAGCAGCGATGTTTCGTCTTCTGAAACCTCGCTCTGTCTTGCTTTTTGTGGAGCACCAAGCGCCGAAATTTAAGTCAAAGCCAGAGTGGTTAGCCAGCTTAGTCGCGCACTGGGTTTGTCACAAAGTAATATATTTAACCAAGTCTTCCCAGCAACAAATAAAGGAGAAACTCGGCCCATTCTATCGCCCCTCTCGCGCTGCTCTAATACCTAACGGAATCGACATCGAGCGGTTTTGTCCGCGGCCTCAAGGTCCAAAAGCCGTATTTGCTTTAGGGATGGCGGCTCGAATGAATGACCTAAAAGACCATGAGACCTTGATTAGGGCGCTTGCCTTTACGGGGACACAAGGAGATAGGCTCCATCTGTTTTTGGCCGGCGACGGACCGACTCGAGTTCGGCTGGAGTTGCTCGCGGAAGAATTGAATATCGCGGAGAAAATCACATTTATGGGAGTCCTCAATGAGGATGCTTTGATTTGCTTTTATCAAGGACTGGATTTGTATTTGCACTGCACTTTTGGAGAAATGATGAGCACTTCGGTGATGCAGGCTCAGGCTTGTGGGCTGCCTGTAATCGCAAGTGATGTACCGCACTTGGCTGAGCAAATCTCTCACGGTGAAGATGGAATTCTCGTGCCGTCTTCTGATCCAAATGCCCTAATTCGAGCGATTACATCGCTCAGAGACAATGCACATGCTCGGGGTTTAATGTCAAAGACTGCAAGGAAGAAAGCCGAGGCGGCATATTCTCATCACGTCATGCGCCAAGATTACGACAACCTTATAATCTCAATTGTAGATCGGTGAGCGACAAAGATTTGCAAGACACCTCAATGTCTTGCGAAACAAAGCCTTTTTCTCAGTGCGTCATGCTTGGGATTGTGTCGAACCCGTTGCAATTAATCAATGTGGTTGAACTGGCATATACCCTGCGTCTTCCCTTTGATCAGTGTAGCTTGCTGGTCCGAGACGTAAATCTAGCCAACAATAGCCAACTGGCTGCAATACTGCCCCAGTGCCCAATAAAAGATGTTGAACAAATGCCGTCTGAATCAACTTCAGTTAGGAGGCAGCCTTTTGGCAGAGGAAGGATGATATTGAAGGAGATAGTCAGGGCAACTCGTTTTCGCAATCCCCGGATCCTCGCGCTGGGTCATTATGGGGTCGATAATTACGTGCTTTGCGCCGCAGTGGGCGTAGTGCAGCCAAATTGTCAGGTTTACATTGTAGACGAGGGTACTCATACGCTAACTCTCGCGCGCAACCTCGCTGCAGATAGGTCTTCTTCTCCTCTTGATTTTTTCCGTCGCCTAGCCTACCGGTGCTTTTTTGGCGTAAAAATAGCTCGTCCTCGCTCACCGATTTTTTTTACGGCATACACTAAGCAGGTTGCTCGGATCTTGGGAGGGGAGGCACTGCGGAATAGTTATGGATTTCTTCAAGAGAACGTCGGGCAGAATAGCGATTCACGTGCCTACTTGCTGGGATTGCCGTATGCCCGTTTTTTTGAGCGCCGAGCATATCTGAAGTATGTGGCGGATTGTCTCGGCGTGTTAAAGGAGCGGGGAGAAGTAACCTACGTTGCTCACCGACACGAGGATTTGGAGCAAATAATGGGTTTTCTAAACAAGAATGATTGCAAATTGTTAAAATTATCTGTCCCGTTCGAATGGTATCTGGCAACTTCGGGCGTCGCACCGTCTGTTGTAGGAACTTTTTTTTCGTCGGCGATGCCCATCTTGTGCCGCATGCTTCCTGTCAATGTGGAATTGATTGCATTTAAGCCCCCCGATCATGAGTTCGCCTCACGAGGCTTGCAAGGTGTAGTGGCCCCGATTTACGAAAGTTTTGCGGAGGAACAAAGAGTCAAAATTGTTGAGCTATCATAATTTAAACAAGAACCTCGCCGTCTCGAAGCGAGCACTATTTGCGCCAACCCACCTATGGCAGTGGATCGAGGCAGCACAGCAACTCTCTGCAAGCGGGCATGTACAGCCTGCTATTTGGCTGTTGTCAACAAATCATCCGGAGGGAAATCTTCTCAGGGAGGAAGTTCTTAAGGTGTGGCCTCAAATCTCATTTCTCGACGCCCATAGGTTGTGGGCTGATTGGTCGTCGCTAGATCTTGGGTCGTGCTTTTGCGAGCCCGTTGATTCTATCACGATTGAGGAACTTGCGGCTCATTGGGACACTTTGCTCGCTATGAATAGTCGATGGAATCCGAACGAGTTGTACTCCCTTAGTCGAGATAAAATTTACACGGTCTATTCATACGTCAAGGGCTGCTTAGGTCGAGAGGGCATAGAAGTGGCCATTTTTTCTGAAAGCCCTCATCATCCCTTCAACTATTTGATATACGTGGCTTCGCGAATATTGGGGATAGAAGTAGTCATGTTCAGTCAGTCTATAATTCCTGACAGAATTGCAGTAACCACGGGTGTTGCAGAACTGCCAATATATTTCGAGGGAAGACACCGTAGCATGTCACCATCTGAGACTGAAGCTATAAGGGACAAGGCTCCCGAGATATCAATACTGGTCTCGGAGGTGCGCAAACGCTTCTCAGCCCTGGAAACCAAGCCAGCGTACATGGTTCACCATAAGCGAAAGCAGGACGCTACCATAGCGGTTGAGCCTCGCTTAAGGCACTTGTTTCGCCCACGAATGTACTGGAGATACCTGAAGGAAGCCTGGCGTAGGGTTAGGTATCGATATCTGAATGACCCTAGGACGATACTTAAGCGTGAATATGATCGACTTGTCAGCCCGACTGCTGAGGAGCCATATGTGCTGGTAGCCTTACATTATCAGCCTGAACGCACTACAAACCCAGAGGGTGGCATTTTTGAGGCTCAGGCGCTTTTGATTCGACTTCTAGCGGCGACCTTGCCTCCGTCGTTTCAGATATGCGTCAAAGAGCATCCTACTCAGTTCAACTTCTGCTTTCCAGGACATCTGTCTCGTTCAGTTGAGCTTTACAAATCGCTGTCTCTTATTCCAAATTTACGTTTTATAGACGCCGAGCAACCTGCAAGCAGATGGGCGAAAAACGCCGAAATTATTGTAACGGTTAACGGCACTATCGGTTTTGAGGCGGCAATAATCGGCAAGCCTGTCATTGCATTTGGCTCGCCTCCGTACACGGGGTTTCCCAACGTCCACATAGCTAAGCATCACAGAGAGCTGAAAGAACTCTTGGCGGAAATCTTGACAGAGAAGAGGGTCTCCGTGGAGACGAACGACGACGAGGTTTTTCGGTACCTGGCAGCCCTCCATTCGGTAACGTTTCCGGGTTACATCAACCCTAGTTACATTCAGTATTCTAAGCTATCCTCAGACACGGTTGCGTCTTCATTTGTCTCAGGAGTCAAAGTAGCTTTAGGTCTCTACTCTGACCCCAATAATCTCGAGAAAGTAAGGAGAAATTGAACCTTGAATCCTACGGTGTCCATTATTTTGCCAGTTTACAATGGTCAGGAATTTATTGTGCAATCAATAAACTCGTGTCTGTCTCAGACGTTCCAAGACTTCGAGTTGATCATCATAGACGATGGCAGTACAGATGCCACGCCTGACTTAATACAGGCTTTTAAAGATGCGCGGATTCGATTGAAGCGAACAGACAACGCTGGGCTTCCATCAGCCTTGAATGCTGGATTCAGTATGGCAAAGGGAGATTTTTGGACCTGGACGTCCGATGACAACCTCTACCTGCCCTGGGCTCTTCAGAAAATGGTTGAGCATTCTGGTGCTCGGCAGAATCAACATGTGTGCGCAGATTATGTGGTTATCAATAGCCTCGGGAAGGTTACTGGTTACAACGCCCACAACATTGCTTGCTTTCTTTATAGCGCCGAGCAGGCTCGGAGCATCGGTCCATATCGCTCCGAATACACTCTCGTGGAAGATGCCGACTTCTTCATTAGGTTAAGGCATCGGTTCGGGCAATTTCATCGAATTGAAGAGCCACTCTACCTTTATCGGCAGCACGGGAACACTCTAAGCGCTAAATCGGCTGGGACTCGCGCGATCGTCTCGCTTAAATTACACCTTGCGCATTTAGAGGAGGGGATGATTACTCAAGATAATTTTAACGTGAAAGATCTGTTCCTTCGGCGAATGCATGCTACTGCTTTATATAACAGGCCTAGAGAATTCGAGCAGATCTGGCAAGTAGCTGTGGCACGAAACGTACCTTTTCTGGAGAGTTTCCAGAGAAGCGCTAGGTTCTACTTTAGTCCCTTGGGTAGAGCGCTGCTGTGGGGTAGGACCAAAGTGAACGGATTGAGGCAACGATTGAGTTACCATTTCTACTTTAAACGCCGGATAAATAAACAGGACATTGAAGCCTATATCAGATCACAGGGCTGACAATCGTGTCCGGGCTACCGTTCCTGGAAGATGAGATGAGATTACTTACAAAAATAACGATGAATCACGCTTCTAAGTGCGGTTGTCAACCGCCTAACAACCAAAATCTCCGGACCGCCAGTCAGGCATGTAACTCTTGAAGCCCTGAGGGGCCTGAGGCCAGTGAACGAGATCGCCGGTGAGTACGAGGTGCATCCAAACCAGCTCACTCGCTGGAAGAAGCAGGTCAAGGACTCTCTGCCGGGGATATTCAGGAACTCAAGTAAGAAGAAATCAGAGGCCGAGGACCTTACTCCGAAGCTCTATGAAGAAATTGGTCGACTGAAGATGGAAGTCGACAGGTTGAAAAAAAATCTGCAGAGCTGTAGAGACTTGCGTTCTCTCGTAGAGCCAGATCATCCTTCGCTCTCGGTGGCCCAGCAGTGTGAGCTTCTCGGGCTACCGAGGTCGACTTATTATTACGTGCCTATCGGCGAGACACCCGAGAACCTCAAGTTAATGAGGCTGGTGGACGAGAAGTACACCGCCCACCCATTCTACGGGTACCGCAAAATGACGACTTGGCTTCGCGAACTGGGATCCGTGACAATACGCGGTGAACTCAAAGCGGGTGTTGAGATTGATGAGGAAAATGGGCTTACAGGCCATCTATCCCAGGCCGAAACTGAGCCAGTCGCATCCCGAGCACAAGGTGTACCCGTACCTGCTGCGTGGGGTCCGTATCGAGCGACGTAACCAGGTCTGGAGCACCGATACAACCTACATCAGGCCCAGTGGCGGCTTCCTCTACCTCGGGGCGACCATCGACTGGTACAGCCGCTTCGTTCTGTCCTGCGATCGAATACAGGCAGGTGCCAAACCGTTCGCGGCGTATATGGAGGCAGAATATCTGTAAAGTGAAAGAACCCCGCCTGCAGCCATGAAACAACAATTGTACACGATACTAATCGCTCTATTTTTATGCACTGTGCCAGCCATGGCCTACGTGGACCCCGCGACCGGAAGCTTTCTGCTGCAGTTCGCCTTTGCCGGAATTATGGGCGTCGCTTTTTATGTCAAAACTTTTTGGCGTACAATTTGCTCCAAGCTTGGCCTTGGGAAGCCTAGCACTGAAACAGATGACAACTTCGGCTAGACTCCCGTCCTCTTTTCGCGATCCCGCCGGATACATTTTCGAAAGTGACGGGCAACTCTACAGAGCCGTCGACAGGTCTTTCGCCTCGGAGTTCGACGCGCTAATATCTAGCGGCCTTTACGACCTTCTGGCAGAAAAGAGTGCGCTGGTCTCGCACGAAGAGATTGACGCCACAAATTTTGACTTGGACCATTCAGTTCATTGCGTCCTAAAGCCGGAATGGATTCCTTTTATCTCTTATCCGTATGAATGGTCTTTTGAGCAACTGCGGGACGCTGCTCTCCATACGCTCAAAATACAGAAGAGTGCGCTGAAGCACGGGATGTCGCTAAAGGACGCTTCTGCCTACAATATCCAATTCCACCGTGGCCAGCCAGTCTTTATTGACACCCTGTCGTTCGAGAAGAAGCAATCACCAGGCCCTTGGGTGGCTTATCGACAATTCTGTCAACACTTCTTGGCGCCTCTGCTCCTCATGAGGTACGGTGACCTCAGGATAAACAAGCTGACAGCGACCTTCCTCGACGGAGTACCTTTAGATATTGCTAGCAGATTGCTCCCCGCCCTGAGCTACCTGAACCCCAGTGTGCTGACCCATGTCCATATTCATGCGAAATCCATAGCAATAAACTCCAACACTAGCATATCGTCGAAAGCTCGTACGCGGGGATTTTCCAACAATGCGCAACTAGGCCTACTCGACAACTTGTATCACTGCGTGCAAAAACTTCAACCTCCGAAAAAGAGCACGCAATGGGGAGATTACTACTCTGATACTAGCTACAGTGAAATAGCTCGCGCAAGCAAGGAACGGCTTGTGGGCTTGATTGCGAAGGATTTACAGCCGAAAGTGGTTTGGGATATCGGGGGTAACACCGGGGAGTTTAGCCGCATCTCTAGCCTCAGCATTCCGAACTCTCTCTTCATTTGCCTAGACGGAGATCCACTCGCGGTTGACCGAAACTACAAGACCCTCAGAGAGCGTCGGGAAAAAAACATTCTGCCTCTCGTGGTAGATATCGCAAACCCAACGCCTCCTATCGGCTGGGGAAACGCTGAACGCTACAGTCTACAACAGCGAGGGCCTTGCGATTTAGGTCTAATGCTTGCTGTCGTTCATCATCTCGCCATAACTTGCCAAGTACCTTTCCACACCCAGGCCAAAGTCATAGCGCAATTCTGCCGCTCCGCGTTAATAGAATTCGTACCCCCCGATGACGTTCAAGTCAAGCGCCTCCTGCAAAATCGCCCCGACTTCCCTTATGCTGGTTCGCAGGCCGAATTTCTGGAATGCTACAGTCGTTATTTTAGCCTCGTGGACACCCAGCCTATTGAAGATAGTGGACGAACGCTCCACCTTTTCAAGTCAATATGAAAAAGGGACTCTGGTACTCTCTTGTTTTGACTATTCTTTGCAGCACATTTCCTGTGCTCTCGCTCTGGGACTCCAACTTCGAACAAGCGACATTCAGTGAAGTAGCAACTTCGATGGCCTGCAGCCTCGTGATTGGAATAGTTTTTTTCGCGATCAGCAGCAGCATCAACAAGACCGGCTTCCTGAGCGCCTATCTGATTATCGCGTTCTGGACCTTTACTCCTATTGCTAATTTTTCGAAGATCCCTCGGCCCTGGCTACTGGCAATACTGTGTGTGACACCAGTTCTTGCGGCATTGATCGTTCGGCGCTCGAAAAGCTTGCTGTCGAACAGCATACCTGCTCTGGTTTTTTTTGCGACATGCCTGAACCTTCCACCCTTGGTGGGCTTGATAGACTCGGCGATCAGTCAGCCCAATGGGTCTGCGAAGGATGAAGCGGGCGCAATGACCAAGGTCGAGTATCTGTCAAACTCCAGAGGTGGTCCCGACCTATACTATATCATCTTGGACGGGTATATTGGCAACATCGGCGCCCGCCAAGTTTTAGATTTTGACAATTCTGCATTTACAGGAGCTCTGGAGGAGAGATCGTTCTTCATTGGTGAAAAGAGCAGAGCGAACTACCCCATTACTCTACTCTCGCTCACATCAACGCTAAACATGAACTATCTTGACCTGGACGAACTAGGCGTGTCCGTCGACAGCGAAAAACTAGCAAATCTCCACTACGCCTTACAGCAAAACGCTGCATTCACAAAGCTCAAGGCCCGCGGCTATAAAATCGTCAACATCAGTTCAGAGTGGGCAGGAACCGCGAAGCTTGAGAATGCCGATACGACACTCGCAAGACGAACGATAGGCGGTGAGTTTCTCCAAGCGTTGATGGGCCAGACACCAGTCCGGCGCTTTCTCGCGCAAAAAAACTTGCGCTCCCACCAGAAACGCATCGAGTTCGGAGTCGAGGCCCTAAAGGATTCCGCCAATATCAAGGGCCCCAAATTCGTATTCTGCCATATCATCGCCCCTCACCCTCCCTTTGTGCTGGGTGAGACATCAGGCGCATCTACAGACAACTCTTTCACAAGCTGGATTGAACCCAAGAGATACATTCAACAAACACAGATACTAAACGCAATGATCTTGGAGGCGATTGACTATCTGCTCTCTGCGCCGGGAGAGAAAGTGATAGTAATCCAAGGAGACCACGGGAGTGCGTTTGGTCTTAAGGATGGCCACTCCGACCCACAGCCGAAAGATATGCTTGAGCGCTTCAGCATTCTAAATGCAATCTACGCCTCCGAAGAGTGTAAGGGAAAACTCTATTCAAGCATATCACCAGTCAACAATCTGAGAGTTGTTTTTTCAAGCTATTTTGGAGAAAATCTTGAGATCCTTGAAGACGCAAGTTTTTACTCCTGGTACGATAGGCTTTACGACTTTGAACGCGTGGAAATTCCAGAACTTGACCCATAACGAATTCGGCGAAAAGCTCTCGGCTTCAATCAACTCGCAGTGTCCTTTTTTGAAACATCCCGCTCCATTTCGGCCAGCTTCTTTTCTTTTTCCAACTACTTGTTTTCAGATAGGAATGCGTAAAATTCCGTAAGCGCTTGACAGGTCCGTCCATATCAGGAGGCTGGGGCAGAGTCCGTTTCCCTTCTTCCCTCGACCCTTCTTTTGTTTCGGGCGACCCCGCTTCTTCTTCGGTCGACTCAGCATATAGGGCGATGTCAGCACGACCTGGCTACCGCCGAGAAGAGTAATGGTCACCTTCTGGCCTCGGGCTTGGAGCCTCATAGAGGGTCGCAGTTCGGCGAGTTTCGAGGCTCGGGCCACAACTCGGGGGTCGAAATGAGCGGCCTGAACTAGGCGAGCAACGAACTGGTCTAAGCAACGGCTGACTTCTTGGTGGATGGATTTCTCAAATTGTCTCAACGAGCTACCATTGAGTAAAGCCGCAGAGATCCTTTCCGTGGCCTTTCTCGAATCTCGTTCAGACACTCCTCGGCCGCCTGCTGTAAGCCTGATACTTCCAGGTAAAATTCTTCTTCGGCAGCGGGAATGGGGTGCAGTCTTGCAGTAATCTTCATCGGAAGGCCGGAACGTGTCAAGCGATCTGAGACAGACAAGGCTGTCAATTCAGAGAGCATCCCACCCGTTTTTCGAGTTATAGTCAAATCTGGTGTACGGCGCGGAAATCAAGCAGCAGCTTCCCCACCGGCCTCCTTGTCTTCAACTTTGATTCCATCGGCGAACTTCACACCGCTTATGACGTCGGCCAGGTGA
>Ga0172382_10003051_pt1 | contig 26974 bp, 26 predicted proteins | sample Leawel138RmetaG_FD_122245 | JGI IMG/M metagenome (GOLD analysis project Ga0172382, IMG submission 122245) | Leachate microbial communities from a municipal landfill in Southern Ontario, Canada - Leachate well 138R metaG | ecosystem: Engineered > Solid waste > Landfill > Unclassified | place...
AATTGTTTCGACAAGGAGTAATGCTGTTCGCCATGAGCAAATCACCTTCAATCGTGCTCACCCGTCTGGATGTCCAACGCCTGGATGAGGTGTTGAATACCCTGGACGGGCCGATCGACCTGCTGGAAGCACTCGAGAATGAGATGCTGCGCGCCAAGGTCGTGAGTCACAAGCGCGTGGATCCGGATGTCGTCACCATGAACTCCAAGGTGCGCTTCGTGGATGAGACCAGTGGCCGTGAGTTGGTACTGACCCTGGTCTATCCCAACAACGCCGGCAAGGAAGGCACCATTTCGGTGCTGGCCCCGGTGGGCATTGCCCTGCTCGGTCTGAAAAAAGGTCAGAGCATCGACTGGACCGGCCCCAATGGTCGCCCCCTGAAGCTCAAGATCATCGACATCGAGTACCAGCCGGAAGCCAGCGGCGACTTCCATCTGTAAAACCCGGCGCCCCGCCGGGTCTTATCCTTCCCCATAGCACCTCAAGTTCCCAGTGTATCTGCGGTATCCGCGGACGCGTCGTGGCCGAGCTCAAGCTCGGCACGATCGGTCCAGCTTTCTCCAAGTTCTGCTTTAACAGATACACCCAACTCCTTGAAATCATTGACCTGCTTTACCAGATTCCCGCGCCCGCTGACCAGTTGGGCACAGGCTTTGTGATAAGCCTCGCTGGCCTTATCGAGACTACTGCCGATACTTTCCATGCTGCCTAGGAAGGTACGCAGCTTGTCATGCACCCGTGCCGCCCGCTCGGCCAGTTCGGCGGTGTGCCGGTTCTGGTCTTCGAAGCGCCACAGCTGGCGCACGATATTGAGGCTGGTCAGTAGCGTGGTCGGTGTGGCCACCAGCACGTTCTGCTCAATGGCCTTCTGGAACAGAGTTTCATCGGCCTTGAGCGCCTCGACGAAGGCCGACTCGATAGGCACGAACATGAACACCATCTCGGGTGCATTCAGCCCCGGTAGCTCGAAGTAGTTGCGCTCGGAGAGTTCACGGATGCGTTGTCCGAACGCCTGCACGTGCTCGGCCAGGGCCAGTTGACGCTCGCTGTCATCCTCGCTGTTGATGTAGCGGGTATAGGCATTCAGCGAGACCTTGGCGTCGATGATCAGATGCTTGTCCTGGGGCAGGTAGACCAGCGCGTCGGGACGCTGGCGCTGGCCTTCGACACTGGTCATGCTGACTTCGCGACGGAAGTCGATGCCGGCCCGCAGTCCGGAACGTTCCAGCACGTTCTCCAATATCAGTTCGCCCCAGTTGCCCTGGGTCTTCTTCTGGCCGCGCAGAGCCGTGCTGAGGTCGTGGGCCTCCTGGGTGATCTGCTGGTTCAGTTGCTTGAGCTGCAGCAGTTCCTGGGCCAGTGCCGCCTGTTGCTGGGTATCCTTGTGATGGATGTCTTCGACCTTGCTGCGGAACTGCTCGATCTGTTCCCGGAACGGCTTGAGCAGCGCATCCAGGGATTGCTGGCTGGTCTGGGTGAAGGTCTGCCCCTTGGCCTCGAAGATGCGCCCGGCCAGTTGCTCGAACTCCAGCTTCAGCTGCTCGCGGCTGTCCTTGAGCAGTTGCTGCTGTTCATCGAAATGCTGCTGGCGCTGCTCCAGGGTGGCCTGCACCGTGGAGTGTTCCACCCGCAGCTGCTCATGCGTCTGCTGCAGCTGTTGCAGGCGCTGCTCCAGGGTCTGGCGCTCGGCCTGCAGTTGTTCGCGCTGGCGCAGTTGCTCCTGCGCCAGCGTCTGGAAGCGTTCGGCCCGGCGCTGCCATTCATGGCACTGGCGTTCGCTGTCGGTCAGCCGCGCAGTCAGGCTATCGCATTCCGTGCCGGCGCGCTCCAGTGCCTGTTGCAGGTGCTCGATACGGGTTTCCATACTGAGCTGGCCGGCCAGTTGCTCGTGCGCCTGCAACTGCTGGCGCTGACTCTCCGCAGTCAGCTCGTCGAGCCTGGTTCTCAGCGCCGCTTCCCGGCGCAGCAATATCCAGCCGCTGAGCATCCAGCCTCCCAACAGGGCCAGGCTGAGCAGGGGTAACAGCAAGCGTGCTTCAATCAAGGGCATGGGCATCTCCTTCGGGCTGCCGGTATTATCCCCGCGTCGGGGGCAATATGTAACCGTTGGTCCGAATATGCCAGTCAGGCCCGGCAGACCACCCAATAGAGGGGCAAAGACATTGCACCTTGCGATCTTTCTGCTAGGTTACAAAGCATTACAGGCAGTTCATTGAGCAAGGGAATCTGATGCTGGATGTGGCTAATATCCCCCCTCGTCGTCTGTTACTGGTCGACCCCTGTGACGAATGCAGTGTCTTGCGCGCCCAGTTGAGCGCTGCCGGCTGGGAGGTCCAGAGCGCCGAGCTGGACGACGTTGGCCAGCCCGCCTGTGACCTGGGCATGCTCCGACTGCGCCCGGCGCACCTCGCCAATCTGAAGAAGGTCAAGGCACTGATCAACCTGACCGGTATCCAGTGGGTGGTGGCGGTACCCCAGGAGTTACTGGGCCAGCCCGGCGTGGATCAGTTCATCGCCGAGTGGTTTCTCGATTATCACACCCTGCCCTTCGACCACAGCCGGACCCATATCGCGCTTGGCCGTGCCTGCGGCATGGCCCATCTGCGCCGCCGACAGCAGCAACGGAACGGGACGGAGGATGAGTTCCTGTTCGGTGACAGCGACCAGGCCAAGACCCTGCGCAAGCTGATAGCGCGGATTGCGCCAACCGATTCGCCGGTGATGATCCGTGGCGAAAGCGGTTCAGGCAAGGAACTGATCGCCCGCGCCCTGCATGCCCACTCCCGACGCAAGCAGGAGCCCTTCGTCGCGGTCAATTGCGGTGCGATCCCTGAGCAGTTGATCCAGTCCGAGCTGTTCGGTCATGAAAAAGGCGCTTTTACCGGCGCCCATCAACGCAAGATCGGCCGGATCGAGTCTGCCGATGGTGGCACCCTGTTCCTGGACGAGATCGGTGACTTGCCGCTGGAGTTGCAGGCCAACCTGCTGCGTTTTCTGCAGGAGATGCAGATCGAGCGGGTCGGCGGCAACAGCACCATCACCGTGGATGTGCGGGTACTGGCCGCCACCCATGTCGATCTGGAAGCGGCCATCCGCGAAGGCCGCTTCCGGGAAGACCTGTATTACCGGCTCAATGTGCTGGAAGTACGCACCACCCCGCTGCGCCAGCGCCAGGCCGATATCTTCCCCATGGCCATGCACTTCGCCCAGCTGTACATGGCCGAGATCGGTCGCCGGCCACGCAGTTTCAGCACCGAAGCGATCAGCGCCATGCTGCGCCACAGCTGGCCCGGCAATGCCCGGGAGCTGGCCAACCGGGTGCGCCGGGGCATGGTACTGGCCGATGGCCGGGAGATCGAGGCGGCGGACCTCGGGCTGGCATCCTCGATATCGTCGGAGCGGCCCGCCATCGAGAGCCTGGAGACCTGGGTGTCGCGCGCCGAACGCCAGGCGCTGCATGCCGCGCTCAATCACTTCCCCAACAACATGCGCCAGGCCGCGGAGAAACTGAAGATCTCCCGCCCGACGTTGTACCGCCTGCTGCGCAAGCACCAGATCCGCTGATGCCTAGAAGTAATACGGAAATTTCAGGCTGACGCTGAAGTCCGGTGCATCGGGAGTCAGGCCTATCGACAGGTTGGGCACCACCGTCAGGCGGTCGCTGGCGGCCAGGGTCATGCCAATATTGAAGTACGCCGCATTGGCGTCGCTGCCGTTGACCGTTTGCCAGTTGCCCTCCCGGTACTTGATGCGACTGCTGCGGCTGATCAGCTCGGAAAAGGACATCGACATGCTCATGCGCTCGTTGAGGGCAAAAGCCATACCCAGGCCGAACTGGAAGTAGTCACCCAGATCCACCCGTCCCGGTACTGCCACGCCCTGCTGGGAACTGATGTCGCCGAAATTTCTCGCGAAATTGTGGGTATAGGCGATATTGCCGAACAGCACCGCCGGGTCCACGGTCTTGACCAGTGACAGCCCGGCGGTCGTCGCCCAGACACCGTTTCCAGTCGGCAGCGAGTCGGGCACCGTCAGGTTATCGTTGCCGGGTACCTGATGCAGCTTGATGCCGTAGGGGTGATTGCCGGTGGGCGCCTTGACCCGCAGGCTGACCACCGCATCGGGGCGTGAGGGTCCCTCGTCGAGAAACTTGTAGGCCACACCGACGCTGATATCACCCAGCTCCGGATCACCCTTGACCGTGGCCTCGCTGTAGGAGTTGCTGGCTCCCCCGGCGCCGGCGGACTGGTAAGTGGTCTCACGATAGATATAGGGCACGTTGATATCGAACTGCCAACGCTGACGCCAGTTGTAGCGTGCCGTCAGGTCGAAGGTGAAGGTATCGGCATTGATCTCGTCGACGCCGAGGTTGCCGAGAAAGATCGCGTCCAAAGCCAGAAAGCCATTGAGGAACAGTTGCCGCGTGTCGTAATGACTGTAGGTGAAGCCCGGTTCGAGACTGAAACGGCCGCCGCCGAAGAAGCCACTGGCTTCCTGGTACAGGGCCTCCACACTGGGCGCCTGCTCCGAACCGTCACGCAGCGACTGGCCGTATCCACCGCCGGCACTGCTGGCGCTGGCCACCTGGGTAGCTGCAGGCTGCTGCCTGGCTGGTGCGGCGCTGCTGGGCCCCTCCAGCTGCCGCAGCCGCTGCTCCAGGATCATCAATGCATTCTGCTGCGCCTCATAGCGCTGTCGGAGTGCTTCGATCTCCTGACGCAATATCTGCTCTTCGCTGCTCTGGGCCAGGGCCTGCCCACCGAGGGCCAGCAGCAGTAATGCACAACCCGCTGATCTGCGCATGGTGCTCTTCCTTGTATAGCTCATTGTTATCGTGCCCGGCTGGACCTGCTCAGTAGCCGACGGGACGCAGTGCGCGCAACTGCTCCAGCGTACAGTTGGCGAACCCCTGCCCCAGTGGCATCTCCCGCAATGCCACGTTCAGAGTGGCAAGGTTACGCACGGTGTTCATGTCGCCGGTGAAATTCGCCTGTTGCACTATCTTGCCGGCGCCGATCTGCTGCAGGGCCGCGCCCTGCGTGCCGGCATCGATCCGGATGCTCAATCCGCCACCCTGTGTGCTGACCAGCAGGTTACCGGCAGCTCCCGCAAAATCGGCTGTTCCCTCCCAGGGGCTCGCCCCCGGTGTCGAGGCCAGACCTTCACCGCCATGGGAAATGACAATCTCCAGATTGTTGAGCCCGTCGTTGAAGTCACCGGCGCTGCGTACGCTTTGCGAGATGCCGCGCACCTCGGTCAACCCAGCGCCACCGATGACCTGGCCCGCGCCCGGACGCTGCACCGAGCCATCGCCAGCATCATTGATCATGGAAGACAGGTCGGTCACATGCAGACTGGGCTGGGCCTGTCCATCGACCTGGAAACTGACACCCGCACCTATGCTCTGCCCGGCGCTGTTTTCCCAGACGCTGCTCATGGTCACGCCAAAATGAATGATCCGCCCCGGCAGCACATAACGGCCGCGCAACTGGGCCAGCTCGGTATCGCTCAGCTCGGCGGCGCGAAACAGGCTGCCGGCACTGGTGGGAAGGCTGAAAGCAACCAGACATATCATCAGCCATGCCTGAGTCCGTTGACGTTTCATACTGTCCTCCCGCTGTGGTATTCAGAAAAAATCACTCTGCAGAAAGCCGAACTCCATCAGGTCCGCATCCTTGACCGGACTGAACCGGTCAAGGCGATGGCTGGCGGTCAATGGCTCCGGCGGCGTCAGCAAGGCGTTCTCCCGGTTGTAGCCAGGGCCTATCAGGGCGAACACGATGCCGTTCCAGCCCTGCGCGAACTCCTCCAGTGTCAGCTTCTTGTGCCCAAGTACCGGATCACCGATATACACCCAGCCTTCGTTGCTGACCTGCATCACCACGAAGTGCTTGTAACCGCGCACATCCAGCAGCACGATGGAGGGCACCTTCACCTCTGCCAGCTGCGTGGGCTGCAACCGGTACCCACGGGCCCGCAACCCCAGGCTTTCCGCGTAGCGCTTCATGTCCAGCATGGAGAAGCCCATACTGTGGACCTGCTGTACATCCGCCCCGGCGAGCATGCCCTGAATCACATCCTCTTCGCTGAAACGCCAGCCGTAGGCTTCATTCAACAAGGTGGCCATGGCCGCAGCGCCGCAACTGAAATCCGTTCTCTGCTGTACCAGGTTGACGAACCTCCGTTCACGCATGCTCTCCACCGGCTTGAACACCAGCCCGCCACCGGGCATGACCGCGAAGGGCTTCGGCGCCGCCAGAGCGGGGCCGGAGCCCAGCGGCAATAGCACAACACTCAGTGACAGACCCAGCAATAGATGTTTCATGCAACGGTCCCTGTATTCGAGAAGACCCCGGGGCAAGCCCCGGGCTCCAAGGGTCGCTTACGGACAGGCGTAGCAGCCGGCAGCGATGGACAGCGAATTGCTCTGCTGATGATTGCCACCCGCAGCGATGTTCACACCCGCCGCTCCGGAGAGGCCGTTGAGCGAGTTGGTCAGACCCGCGTTGTTTTCCACATCCAGGTTCTGGGTGGGGTGGCCCGGAAAGCCCGGGAAGCCGGGATACCCGCCGTAGCCGGAAGCAACCAGGTTGAGCGCCGAATCACCCGCCTCCACGCCGTTATAGGTAGTACCGCCCACAGCCGTCTGCAACACTTCAACCGAGGCATCGGCATTCTGAGCCTTGGACGCCGAGGCGATGGTCACGTCGTTCTTCTGCTGGTTGAACGCACCGGCAGCAACGTTCAGCCCCAGGTTGCCGGAGAAGTTGTTGGCGGAGTTGTGGACCGTCGCGTTGTTCTGCACATCGAGGTTGGACAGAACATTGCCACTATTGAACTGACCCACGCCAATGCTGGCGCTGGCGCTATGCCCGAAGACGAAACTGGCGTCGGCATCCGCGGTGGAGATAGCCACGGCGTTGGCCTGCTGGTTGGTATCGCCTGCGGACACGTTCACCGCAGCGTTACCGCTGGAATTCTGGAGGGCGTTATCCAGATAGGCATTGTTCTCGGTGCCCTGGTTGTCGACAGAGTTGTACATATTGATCTGCACATCGGTGATCGAAGCGCTCGAACTGGACGGGCTCACTGCCGGTGGCGGCGCTGGCGGAAAGCCTGCGGCCAGGGCTCCCAGGGAAAAGGATGCAGCAACGACAACGGCAATCGAGGTGAGTGTATGTTTCGTTTTCATGATCTATTCCTTGTGTGGCGTTTTGGTTGTCAGTACGGGTACTACTCCACGATCCGGATACCGAGGTTGTTGACCATACGGTTGCCAACCCCGGCACCCTGATTCAGCTGGACCACGCCGCGGCTGTCGGAGAAGGCCTGGTCATCGATCTCGACCAGGCGCTCCCCTGCCCCGTGTGATCCTGCAGCTGAGCTGAACGACACCGGCGCGGCGCTTTGCGCCAGGCTGCTGTCATCGAGGCTTTCAGGGTGCACACCGGCACCCAGGCGAAAGCCGTTTATCTGTTGATTGGCCACCCCGGCGGCCTGGTTGACACCCAGCACACCGCTGCCATCACTGAAGGCGCTGCCGCGAATATGGGCCTGCAGATCGGCACTGGTAGCATCGGGGGAAAGCCCCTGGAGGTGCTGCTGCACAGTCACACTTGGCATCGAACCAGGGGCAATGGCCCTGGCATTGGCCTGCTGCTGCAGCTCCCCCGCAGCCTGATTGATCATCAGCGTGCCGTTGTAACCGGCCCCGCTGCTATCAATGGTTGCTGTGTGGCCGCTGGCTGTGGCAACGGCGGTCAGCAGCATGGTCAAGCCGGCAAGCAATCGGTGGGTTCTCATGTCATTGCCCCTGCAAGGTTTGCAATGGACGCAGTCCCTGCTGCACGCTGCGGCTGACCTGGCCGCCCGCGCGGCCGGCAGTGCCGGCACCCCGCCCGACCGGATTCATGCCAGCGACGCTGCTGCGGCCCTGGCTGGCGACCGCGCCGGCACCGGGGGGATGACCGTCGCCTTGATGGGAAAGGGGCACTCCATTGCCCATACGGCTACCGGCATGGACGCCGGCAAAATCGCTGTCGGACATTTCCAGCGGTGCCAGGCCACTGCTCAGGGAGCTGTTGATCAGTTTCTCGCGGCTTGGATTGACCACCTGGGGGTTGGGGTCGGGTACCAGTTCCTGGCGCGCTGCGGCTCTGGGCTGTACCTGTCGGGAGATGGTGATATCTCCCCCGGCGGCCTGTGCCGGCAGTTGGGTAGCGACACAGACCGTCAGGCCGGCCAGGCAGACCAGCATCTGCATGATCAATGAAGAGAAATGGGAGCTCACTAGCGTATCCATGTCCGACTGCTCCGGCCGCAGGTTCTGATTGTTGTTACATCAGTTCAGAGCAAGGCCTGTGCCGGATCCTTGATAGCCAGTACATTCAATGGGTTACATGGATTCTTCAGCACCGTCATAAGAAGAGTGTTTCAGTTTTGAGACACATGCTTCTGACTGGGAATAGCGAAACCCGCGTGCAGCGAGGCACCAGGGCGAATCGGTTGGTTCCAGGCGATTCTCAGAATTGAGACAAGGCGGCGATCAGCCCGGCTTTACTGGTCTGTAGCGCAGGGAGATGTCTCAGTTATGAGCCGGAGAGAGAAAAGAGAGCCAAACAAGAGCCAAGGATGAAAAATTCGGAATGGTGAAGCTGCACTGGGTAGCGCCGATGCAGCTGGAGGTGTCCTGTCAGCCGCACTTGCTGTCGCCGCAGGCCAGGCAGGTCAGGCAGCCATCCATCTGGACCGCCGCCTTGGTATGGCACTTACCGCACATCTGCGCGCCCGAGGGATAGGTTTCGGTGCTGTCATCACAATCGGATGCGGCCTGGCTGGGCACTGTCAGACTGTTGAATTCGGCACGCTTCTGTTCCAGATAGGCACGCTGATGCTCATCCATTTCATCCTTGATCAGGCCGATATGCTTGAGATGGCGCTCCAGCACGTCACCGATTTCCGCCACCAGCGACGGCATCCAGCGACCGCCACGCTTCATGTAGCCACCCTTGGGATCGAATACGCTATTGAGCTCTTCCACCAGGAAGGTACAGTCACCGCCCTTGCGAAAGACTGCGGAAATGATCAGCGTCAGCGCTGAAATCCACTGGTAATGTTCCATGTTCTTCGAGTTGATGAAGATCTCGAAGGGCCGGCGGATCTCGTGGTCACTGCCAGGGTTGAGCACCACGTCATTGATGGTGACGTAGATCGCATGCTCGGACGTCGGCGTCTTGATCTTGTAGGTCGAGCCTTCCAGATGCTCCGGGCGCTTGAGCTTTTCATGCATTTCCACATAGGTGGGCACCGGCGCCTCCGGCACCTTGGCCGGCTCATCCGGCTTGACTACCGCATAGTCGACGATCTTGCTGTCTATCTTGATTGCCATATTCCATCATCCTCGCCCCGCCTACGCCGGGGCCGTGTCATTGCTGATTCAGCCAGTGAGTGCTCAGAACTTGCCGTAGTAGCCTTCCTTGAGCGCATCGTACAGGTTGGCCGCGGTATGCATCTCGCCGTCATATTCGATCTCATCGCCCCCCTTGGCCTCGATGACGCTGCCGTCGGCGAGCTTGAAGCGGTAGGTGGTATTGGCCAGATCCTGCTCCTTCACCAGCACGCCCTGGAACGCCTCGGGATTGAAGCGGAAGGTGGTGCAGCCCTTCAGCCCCTTGTGATAGGCATACAGATAGATGTCCTTGAAATCCTCATAGGGATAGTCGGTCGGCACGTTGGCAGTCTTGGAGATCGACGAGTCGATCCACTTCTGCGCCGCCGCCTGTACATCCACGTGCTGGGTCGGCGTCACGTCGTCGGCAGCGATGAAATAGTCCGGTAGGGTGCGCGAGGCCGCCTCCATATCGGGCAACGCCTGCGGGTCGATGAACTCGCGGTAGGCAAGCAGTTCGAAGCTGAACACATCGACCTTTTCCTTGGATTTCTTGCCTTCGCGGATCACGTTGCGGAAGTAATGATGGGCAAAGCTCGGCTCGATGCCATTGGAGGCATTATTGGCCAGCGACAGGGAGATGGTGCCGGTCGGCGCGATCGAGCTGTGGTGGGTGAAGCGCGCCCCCTTCTCGGCCAGCGCTTCGACCAGTTGCGGGTCTTCAGCGGCAACCTGCTGCATGTAGCGGCTGTACCTGGCCCAGAGCACCTTGCCCTTGACCCTCTGACCGACCTGAAAGCCGTCTTCACGCATCTCCGGCCGTTTGGCCAGCATCGCGCCGGTGACGGTGAACTCTTCCTCCATGAGCGGGGCCGGGCCCTTTTCCTCGCTCAGTTCGAGACCGGTACGCCAGCCCTGCAGCGCCATTTCCCGGGATACCCGCTCGGTAAACTCCAGGGACTGGGCGTCCCCGTACTTCATGCGCAGCATGGTCATGGTCGAACCCAGACCGAGAAAGCCCATGCCATGGCGACGCTTGCGGAATATTTCATTGCGCTGCTGCTCCAGCGGCAGACCGTTGATCTCGACCACGTTATCGAGCATGCGGGTGAAGATGTCCACCACCTGGCGGTACTCGTCCCAATCGAAACGGGCCTTGTCGGTAAACGGGTCGCGCACGAACAGGGTCAGGTTGATCGAGCCCAGCAGACAGGCGCCATAGGGCGGCAAGGGCTGTTCACCGCAGGGGTTGGTGGCGCGGATTTCCTCGCAGAACCAGTTGTTGTTCATCTGGTTGACCCGGTCGATGAGGATGAACCCCGGCTCGGCGAAGTCATAGGTGGAGGTCATGATCATGTCCCAGATGCGCCGCGCCTTCATGGTGCGGAATATGCGGCAGGCGACCAGGCCATCCTCGCGGGTGACATAACCTTCGGTGCTCGGCCACTCGCGCCAGGTCACCTGCCCGGCATCGTTGACATCGACGTTGTCCGCCTCGGCCTCGGCTTCACTCAGCGGAAACGCCAGCTTCCATTCACTGTCGGACTCAACCGCAGCCATGAACTCTTCGGTGATCAGCAGCGACAGGTTGAACTGGCGCAGGCGTCCGCCCTCACGCTTGGCGCGGATGAAATCCGTAACATCCGGATGACCGACATCGAAGGTCGCCATCTGCGCACCACGCCGACCACCGGCAGAAGACACGGTGAAGCACATCTTGTCGTAGATATCCATGAACGACAGCGGGCCGGAGGTATAGGCGCCGGCGCCGGAGACGTAGGCGCCGCGGGGACGCAGCGTGGAGAACTCGTAACCGATGCCGCAACCGGCCTTGAGCGTCAGCCCGGCCTCGTGCAGCTTGGCCAGGATGTCATCCATGGAGTCACCGATGGTGGCCGATACGGTGCAGTTGATGGTCGAGGTGGCCGGCTTATGCTCCAGCGCGCCGGCATTGGAGGTGATACGACCGGCGGGAATGGCCCCGTGGCGCAGGGCCCAGAGAAAGCGTTCGTACCAGGTGTCACGCAGCTCCGGGGCTTCGACCTGCGCCAGCGCGCGGGCAACACGCTGGTAGGTTTCATCAACGGTCTGGTCGATGGCCGTGCCGTCCTTGGTCTTGAGTCGATACTTGGTATCCCAGATATCTTCCGAGGCAGGCTGCATGGGAATGTTGGTGACCACATTATGCAAACGCTGCACTTTGGCTGCTTGACTCATCATCTTCTCCTGAAAGCGTGCTTCCCCGGAGTTGCCGATGGTAAAGCCCATCTACCCCATGCAGGAATCACTACCTGTTGTGCGTGAGAAGGATGCTATGCCCATATATGGTAAATATCAACCGCGCAGACTGTATTGCTTTGCGCCTGCGACACCTTGTCTCTGGCCGACTGTGGTGCGCTCAGGCGCCAGCGCCGTCTATCGGGAAAAACACGCCGGCGCTCCACACACCGGTACGCCGCTGCCCATCGACCTGATGTTCGACGGCAAGATCAACCAACTGATAGAACACGTTGCGATGGATCAGCGCCTGCAGATTGGTTCGCAGCAGTACATAGGGAGACGGTTGCTGGGTCTGCGCATCCACTTCGACCCGGATCGGATGCTCGGCGCCGGCCACAATGCGATGTTCAAGACTGGTGATGAACACCAGCCGCTGCTCCCGTCCCTGCCCCTCCACTTCCAGACGCACCGCAACGAAGGGCGCATCATCGACCTTGATGGCCCAGCGCTCGACCGGTGTCACCAGGTAGTAGCGACCATCCTCGTCCAGCCGCAGGATGCCGGAAAACAGCTGTGCCAGGGCCTTGCGGGTAATCGCTCCACCCTGGTAGTACCAGGTGCCGTCGCGGGTGATATGCATATCCAGCTCACCGCTGAGTTCCGGCTGCCACAGATGTACCGGGGCCGGTTCGCGGGCATCACCGCTGGCCGATTGCGGAAGGCTTTGCAGCAACGATTGTGCCGGGGGCTGTCGATTATCCATGAAGTTCTCCGTTCTCAGGGCCTGCCCAACAGTTGACGGGTATAGTCCTGCATCGGTTCCCGCAGCAGATCCTCCGGGCGCGACTTGTAGAAAGCCAGAAAGCCCGTGCGGCTCTCGATGGTGACGAAGTCGATGACCCGCTCGCTCGACGCTTCCATCAGCAGCAACTGCAACACCACCCGGTCCCGCCCGACATGCCCCTGCTGGGCAGCCTGTTCGCTCGGCTGGGTTCCGGCACTGCTCTGGGCACTGGCAAAGCGGGTGTACAGCAGATAGTCCAGCCCCTGCTCGCGGGTGCGCATCAGCGCCTGATCCAGTCCCAGCGGCTGCTCTGCCCGCTGCACCATGGGGAATACCTGCACCGCGGCGGCAAAGGCTTCCTCGGCGAGAATATTCGGCCTGGCATAGACATGCCCGACCGGGACGAAATGGCTCTGGCCGATATACAACCGTGAATCGGCCTGCAAACGCCAGTTGCCGCTGCGCTTGATCTGATAATTGTCCAGCAGACCGGCATCACTGAGGTAGTAACGCCCCTCATCGCGCATCTGTGACGGCGTGCAGCCAGCCAGCAACAGCAGCGCCAGGATGGTCATCATGCCGGGAATCAAGACGCTCGCTTTCATAATCCACGCATCCATTCCGGGCGGAGCCCGGCTTGCTCGGGTTGTTCGATGGCCTCGCGCACCTGCGCCAGCAGCCGCGGCTTGTCCGCGCCGAGAACGCCCTTGAGCACCAGGTAGTTGGAAGCATGGTCACTGCGAAACACCGTACTGCTGAGCTCCAGTGCCGAGAGAAACCGTTCGGCCTCCCGGAACAGCCCAGTCTGGTCCAGCGGCTGGAAGTCCGGGAACTGTGCCTGGTAACGTGCCATGCCATGTGGAAAGCTGACCACCAGGGTCGACAGATAATCAGGCTGGGTCAGATTCATCAGCCTTGCCGAGTTCGCCGCATGCTGCTCGGTCAGGGACTGCCCTCCCAGCCCGTTGAGGATCATCACCGAGGTCTGCAGGCCGGCCTCCCTGGCCTTGAGCAGGGCCTCGGCCGTGGAGTCGAAGGTCTCGCCCTTGTTCACCCGCTGCAACACCTGGTCGTCGCCCGATTCGGCACCAACGTACAGCATCTGCAGTCCCGCCTCGCGCAGCTGCCGCAGATCATCCACCGACTTGCGCCGTAGATTGCGCGGCAGACAGTAGGAAGTGACCCGCTGCACCTCGGGCATGTGCTCACCTATCGCTTCAAGGATACGCAGCAAGCGGTGGGTTGGCAGCACCATGGCATCCCCATCCGCCAGGAACACCCGTTGCACTATCAGGCGCTCGCCGCTGCGACGGATCTCGTCGAGCACCTGCTGCTCGTCCCGGGCCCGGAACTTCTTCTGTGGAGCGGTATACATGTCACAGAAGGTGCACTGGTTCCATGAGCAGCCATTGGTCACCGGCAGGATCAGCGAATGCGCCTCGCTCGGCGGCCGGAATACCGGTTCGATGTAGTCGATGGGAAAGCTGGCCTGGGCTGACATCAATCGCTCCTTGTGAAAGTCCGGCATGCAGTTTACCGGATGACGCAGCCAGGGTCTGCCAGCCCGCGGCCTCACCCGTATGGGTTTAGCGCGCCTCCGCCAATTATTTTAAGGTTTGCCTACCAACACAAGGCACTTTGCCAGTGCCGTCGGCTGGATCATCACACGGATAATAACAATGCACAAAAGCACCAATACCTCCAAGCGCCTCGTACTCTCCCTTTCCACCCTGGCCCTGGCCATCAGCCTCAGCGGCTGCCTGTCCGGGGGTGGCGGCGGGAGCAGCAACAGTGGCGGCAGCAGCGCTCCCGACAACTCGCTGACGGTCACTACACAGCAGGGCGATTATATTGGCATCAGTGATGCGGGTATGCGGGTATTCCGCGGTATCCGTTACGGGGTAGCCGAGCGCTTTGCCGCCCCGGAGCTACCACCCACCCATGCCACCGCCATCGAGCTCAGCGACGCCTTCGGTAGCAGTTGTCCGCAGGCCGCCAGCCCCTTCGGTGAAGCCAGCCTCAATGAAGACTGCCTGTTCCTCAATGTATATGCTCCCGAGGAGCCCGGCGATTACCCGGTCATGGTATGGATCCATGGTGGTGCCTTCATCTATGGCTCCGGCGGCCCCAGCTATGACCCATCGCGCCTGGTAGAGCAAGGCGTAGTGGTGGTGACGCTGAACTACCGTCTCGGCGCACTGGGCTTCCTGCCCCATGAGACGCTGGGCGATGCCAACTTCGGCTTGCAGGATCAACAGCTGGCGTTGCAGTGGGTGCGGGAAAACATTGCCGAGTTCGACGGGGACCCAGACAATATCACTCTCTTCGGCGAGTCCGCCGGTGGACACAGCGTTCTCAGCCAGCTGGCCTCGCCCGCTGCCGCAGGGCTGTTCCACAAAGCCATAGTGCAAAGCGGCTCTTACAACGGTGACCAGGTTGCCCTGCAAGAGACGTCCCAGGGACCATTCACCATCCCGGGAGGCCAGCAACTGTTCGGGTTGCCGACCATCGCCCAGACCGATTGCGCCACTGCCGCAGAAGCGGAACTGCTGGAGTGCCTGCGTGAACTTTCGGTGGAAGAAATTCTCGCCGCCCAGCCAGGCAATATTCTACCGGTCACCGGCACCGACACCCTGCCCATATCCATCAACCAGGCCCTGGCCTCCGGAGACTTCAACCAGGTACCGGTGATGATGGGCAGCAACCTTGATGAAGGAGCGCTCTTTACCTTGCTGGCCCTGGGTGATGGGGAAGACCTGTTCACGGCAGGGGGCTATGAAACCGCGGTTACCAAGCTGCTGGCGGAAAACCCATTGTTGAATGCCGGCCAGATCGCCGCCGACTATCTGGCCGAGCAGCCCCCCGGCTTGCTGCAATTCGCCAATGCCTATACCGCAATAGGGACCGATTGGCGTTTCAATTGCCCCAACGATATCCAGTGGGGCCTGTTGAGAAACCATGTGGATACCTGGGGATACTGGTTCACTGACCGGGATGCGCCAAATATTCTCGGCGACATATCGGCACCTTTCCCTCTTGGTGCAACCCATTCCTTCGAGATCCAGTATGTACTGAGCTCGGAGCAGACGTTGACCCAACGTGGCGCTGGAGCCGCTCAGCTCGCCTTGGCGGAACATATGGCCCGCTACTGGACCAATTTCGCGAAATACGGTGATGATCCGGCTATCGGACCCAATGATATCGACGGTGCGGCAGAAGCAGTGGAATGGCCGCGTTTGACCGCGAATGGCGAAATCCTGCGCCTCGATGCACCAACGCCGGCGGCGGTTGGTCAAAGTGATTTCAGTACTGTTCACCAGTGCGCTTATTGGGCAAACCCGCCGATCAACCTTCCTGTCAGGTAATACTCGTTCAGCGACGCCGGCATCTGCCGGCGCCGCTAACCAACTGTTTCAATCATCCTGCGCCGCTTTCTGCTTCGGCAATATGTCCAGAAAATTGGTGCTCGCCACCTTGTGTGCTACCGCCTCGGGCAGCGCATCGAGGAATACATCGAAACTGCGCATCTGCTCGCCCAGGTTCCTGAAGCGCCCCACCACGTCCGAACCGATCATGAAGCGGTCGGGGAAACGCTCGACCAGTTGCAGCCATTGCGGGTCAGGCTCGCCCTTGGCGTCCAGCAGATAGGGTTCGCGCATGGTCCAGGACAGGTCGATATACAGATTGGGGTACAGCCCCAGCATCCGTTCCACCTCGTCGAACAGGAACTCCAGCTTATCCTGGTGACGGTGGATCTCCATGCTGGTGCCGGCGTGGGCCCAGATGAAACGCACCTGCGGATGATCGCGCAGGGACTCTTCCAGCTCTGGGAGATACAACGGATTGCGCTCACGCTTGGAAGTGATGTTGCTGTGGATCAGCACCGGCAGATCATGTTCGGCTGCCAGAAAATAGATACGCTCCATGGCCTCGCCGTTGGCTCGGGGGGTATCGCCATTGGTCAGCGCGGTGAGGTCGTCATGCCGGGTGAACACCTCGCCAAGGCCCTGCCACATGCCCGGGTACATCTCCAGCATGCGACGCACATGCACATCGGCATTCTTGTCGTTGGGATTGAAGCCGGAGAGAAACGGATGGAAGCGCTGGCGCTGCTGCGCATCAAGCTGTTCCAGCGCATGCGCCACTATATTGTCGGTGGCGCTGTACCAGTACACGCTGGCGTCATCACCAGCGTAATAGCGTGGCCGCCGCGGCTCGTTCTCATGCCATTTCTTGGCCACCGGCACGCCGCTGATCATGACATGTCCGATGCCATGCGCATCCATCTGCTCCAGCAGGGCGGCCATGCCGTCGGTTTCCTGGAAGAAGTCGACATAGTGCAGGTGCATATCGGTGTAGTTGTAATCACGCGCCTGCGCCGCCAGCGCGCACAGCGCCGCGACGATACATAAACCTGAACGAATGAACTGCAAACGGGGCCACTCCTGTGTAAGTCGATCGCCCCTGTAGACCCAACGGCGACCGGCAAAGTTCACCGGACACCCCTCAGGCAGGATCACCCTCCTTCCGGCGCTTGGAACGATTACCCATGCGCACTCCCATATCCGTCAGAAAGCGCATGTAGCCTTCCTTGTCCTTGATGACCTCTTGCCAGAACGGTGAGTGATACATGGACATGGCTCCATGCACCAGCGCCCAGGCGGCACAGTAATGGAAGTACGCCGGCACATCCTCCAGCTTGCCTTCATCGATCCGTTCCTGAATGACTCCGGTCAGATGATTGAAGTTGGAGGCGCGAATGCCATGCAATTGCTCGATCAGTTCCGGCATCTGGTTGGCCTTGACCACCTTTTCCTCCAGGCGGTCGAACAGACGATAGCGCTCGGGATCGCTCATGCGGAAGGCAAAGTATTCACGTGACAGAGCCTCGCGGTCCTTTTCGATGGTTTCCGAATGCAGCAGCTCGGCCAGGTCGCGCTCATAGTCGAGCATCAGGCGCAGATAGATCTCGGCCTTGGACTTGAAATGCTTGTAGATGGTGCCCTTACCGATGCCCACCTCATCGGCGATCATCTCGACCGTGACGCTGTCCTCCCCCTGTTCGAGGAACAATCGCAACGCCGCAGCCAGGATTTCCTGTTCCCGACGGCGAAACTCCCGGATTTTGCGTGATTCTTTCTGCATATGCTTACCTGCATGGGCGTGACGATGAGTGCGCATTATGCCAATTTCATGACCCCTTGCACACTTCCGGTACTAAAATGACCGGAAATTCATCACATATTCACTATCCCCTGTCGTTTGCCTGCAGCCACGCTATCATCAATCTCAACGTAACCCGGACAGGACCTGACCATGCTTCATGATGCATTGTGGGATGACGAGTTTCCCCACGACCCAAGTATCTGTTATCTGAATCACGCCGCTGTGGCGCCCTGGCCAAAACGTGCAGCGGATGCGGTAAGTGCCTTCGCCCGGGAAAACATCCATCAGGGTGCGCGCGACTACCCCCGCTGGATTCAATTGGAGCATCGGCTGCGCGGGCAATTGCAGACCCTGCTCAATGCCCCCGGCAAGGGCGATATCGCACTGGTCAAGAATACCTCCGAGGCATTGTCGCTGGTTGCCATGGGCCTGGACTGGGCCGCGGGTGATGAAGTACTGATCAGCGATCAGGAGTTTCCCTCCAACCGCATCCCCTGGCAGGCACTGGAAGGACGCGGCGTCACCGTGCGCCAGGTCAGTCTGGATGGGGACCCCGAAGCGGCGCTGATCGCGGCGATGGGGCCAGCCACCCGCCTGCTCAGCATCAGTTCGGTGCAATATGCCAGCGGGCTGCGCATGGACCTGGAACGTCTCGGTCGCGCCTGCCGGGAGCGCAACATCCTGTTCTGCGTGGATGCCATCCAGTCATTGGGCGCCCTGCCCTTCGATGTGCAGGCCATCGACTGCGATTTCGCCATGGCCGATGGGCACAAGTGGCTGCTCGGCCCCGAAGGGCTCGGCGTGTTCTATTGCCGGCGCGAAGCCCGCGACCGCCTCAAGCTGACCCAATTCGGCTGGCACATGGTCGAGGCCATGGGCGACTATGACCGCGAAGACTGGGTACCAGCCAGCACCGCGCGGCGTTTCGAGCCGGGCAGCCCCAACACCCTTGCCCAGCATGCCCTGTCCGCCAGCCTGGAACTGTTGCTGGAGGTCGGTCTCAAGCGCATCCAGGAGGCGCTGCAGCAGCGCACCGCCTATCTGCTGCAATCGATCGCCGCCATTCCCGGTGCCCGCATCCTCAGCCCCAGCGCACCGGAGCGCCGTGCCGGCATTGTCACCTTCACCATCGACGGCTGTCCCAATGCCTGGCTGTTCCAGCAGTTGAAGGACGCCGGCATCGTCTGTGCCGAGCGCGGGGGCGGGATTCGCTGGTCGCCGCACTTCTATACTTCTCAGCAGGTACTGGACCAGGCGTTGGCCATTCTGCGCAGCGCTCTGCAACAACACTACAACCGGTCACGATAAGCTCGGTGAAGTTATTCCAAATGGGTTTAACCAAGGGGGAATTCAGGGTGGAAATGCGGTAAATACCGGCAATACTTAACACATCAGGTCTCGGCATCTCCCCCAAGTGCCAGCCTGACAGAAACGGGCCTCGCCCGTTTCTGTATCACTCCTAATGGTCTTGACCCGAATTCTTCCCCCGGAATTCGGGTTTTTTTATGGGTCAGCAGAACCTAACACATCTATTTATTAGATATATTTAGCGCAATTTATGCGCTTTTTATCCAGATCAAACTGATTGATCATGCTTGTCATTGACCCACCGACCGGGTGGCCAGCAACCTGAATGAAGGGAGAGACTCATGATCGAATTACGTCCCTACACACACCTGGGCAGAGCCAACCATGGCTGGCTGGATGCCCGTCATCACTTTTCGTTCGCCGGATATCACGATCCCAAGCGCATGCACTGGGGCCATCTGCGAGTGTGGAACGATGACATCATCGCCCCTCAATCGGGCTTTCCCGGCCATCCGCACCAGGATATGGAAATCATCACCTACGTCCGCGCTGGTGCGATCACCCATCGCGACAACCTCGGTAATGAGGGGCGGACGGTGGCGGGCGACGTACAGGTGATGAGCGCCGGCACCGGCATCGCCCACAGTGAATACAACATGGAGGATGAGGAAACCCGACTTTTCCAGATATGGATATTGCCCGATGAGAAAGGCCTGCCGCCCTCCTGGGGCACTCGTCAGTTCCCCAGGGGGGAACGCAGCGGCTCTTTCGTCGCTCTGGCGAGTGGTATGCCGGAAGACACCGAGGCGTTGAAGATCCGTGCCGATGCACGCCTGGTGGCAGCCACATTGCAGGCCGGACAAACCGCGGACTATGCCGTCGCCAAGGGCCGCAAGGTCTATATGGTGCCGGCCAGCGGTCGCATCGAAGTCAATGGTGTAGCTGCCACTGCTGGCGACGGGCTGGCTATCCGGGACGAGGACCTGTTACGGGTCGTGGCTACCGAGACCAGCGAGATAGTGCTGGTGGATGTGAGCTGAGCGGGCACCGCCGAGGCGTTGTCAGCGCCCCGGCAAATGATCTTTTTAACCTACACTGCATGTAATCCATGGGCCTCAGGCTACAGCCCATCCATTGAAGAGGAAGCGATCATGGCGAAAATACTAGTGCTTTACCATTCCATGTACGGTCATATCGAAACCATGGCCGAGGCGGTCGCCGAAGGGGCGCGCGGCGTATCCGGCGTCGAGGTCACCATCAAGCGGGTTCCGGAGACCATGAATGCCGAAGCATTTGCCGCCGCGGGCGGCAAGACCGATCAACAGGCCGCCGTGGCCAGCCCGGCGGAGCTGGCCGACTATGATGCCATCATCTTCGGTACCCCGACCCGCTTCGGCAACATGTCCGGGCAGATGCGCAATTTCCTCGACCAGACCGGCGGTCTGTGGGCCAAGGGCGCGCTGGCCGGAAAGGTCGCCAGTGTGTTCACCTCCACCGGTACCGGCGGTGGTGAAGAGATGACCATCACCTCCACCTGGACCACCCTGGCGCACCACGGCATGATCATAGTACCGATCGGTTATACCACTCCAGCGCTGTTCGATATTTCCCAGGTTGGTGGCGGTACACCTTATGGCGCCTCGACCATTGCCGGCGGAGATGGATCACGTCAACCCGATGAACGCGAACTGGGCATTGCCCGCCATCAGGGCCAGCATGTGGCCCTGATCGCCAGCAAGCTCCAGGGCTGATGGCCGCTGTCAGTTGATGGCCAGGGGGAACAGCCGGTGGAAGTTGGCGGTGGTGTTCTCCCACAGGGTTTCCTCCGACTCGCCACGTATCTGCGCCAGCGCGGCCGCCACCTCATGGACGAACTGCGGCTCGTTCGGCTTGCCACGATGCGGCACGGGTGCCAGGTAGGGCGAGTCGGTCTCCACCAGCAGACGATCGGCGGGCACCCGCCGGGCCACCTCGCGTAGCGCCTCGGCGTTGCGGAAGGTAACGATGCCGGACAGGGATATGTAGTAGCCCATATCCAGTGCTGCCCGGGCCATGTCCCAGTCTTCGGTGAAGCAATGCAGCACCCCGGCCTGCGGCAGCTCAGCCTCGCGCAGCAGCTCCAGCGTATCGGCACGGGCTTCACGGGTATGGATGATGACCGGCTTGCCGGTCTGGCGCGCGGCCTGCAGGTGACAGCGGAAGGACGCCTGTTGCGCCTCGGCCATCTCCGGCTGGTAGTGGTAGTCCAGCCCGGTCTCGCCGATCGCCACCACCCGGGAGTGATCCAGCGCCTGCAGCAGCCAGGCAAGGTCGGTCGCCTCGTTGCAGCTCAGATCCAGTGGGTGGATACCGACACTGCACCATACATCCTCGTACTGTTCGGCCAGTTGTCTGACCACCGGGGCATTGGCTGCGTCCACCCCGATGCACAGGAACTTGCCCACGCCACGGGCGCGAGCGGCATTCAGCGCATTGTCGAGGCTGCCGTCATGGGCGGTGAGGTCGAGTCGGTCGAGATGGCAATGGGAATCTATCAGCATGGTCACATGGTATGGGTCGGGCGGTCCGATTTGAGCGCACCGGCCAGGTAGGTTTCGATCTTGCTGCGGGCGGTGCTGTCCTGGTCGCTGAACTGCACGCCGATACCGGCTGCGCGGTTGCCCTGCGCGCCCCTGGGCGTGATCCAGATGACCTTGCCGGCCACCGGAATCTTTTCCGGTTCTTCCATCAGGTTGAGCAGCATGAATACCTCATCGCCAAGGCGATAGGATTTGTTGGTGGGAATGAACATCCCGCCATGTTTTATGAAAGGCATGTAGGCGGCATACAACACCGACTTGTCCTTGATGGTCAGTGAAAGAATGCCGTTGCGGGGTCCTGGCGCAGTCGCTGTGTTCATAACGTTGTCCTTGTGTGTACTCGGCGAATTCAGGTTAGCGTCTTTCCATCAGTTGCTTCCATCGGATCAGCAGTGTCTCGATGAACAGTACCCGATTCAGGTTGGCCTTGCCCAGCAACATGCCCCGGTGTTCCAGCAGCCAGCTCTGCCAACTCAGCAGCGCCGGCATTCGCACATGCCGCGCCATGTAGGGCAACACCTTGTCCATGTCGGCATTGGCCGGTGTGTCACTGGCACCAGTCTTCAGTCGCAGCAGGTCCAGCGTCCAGTCGCAGAACCAATCGGCCAGCAGCTCCAACGGCAGGCTCGGCCAGCGCTCGGCCAGCTGTGAAGCCGACTGCTGGCTTTTCAGCAGCGCCTTGACGCCTTCCACGACCTGCTGGCGCAGGCTGGCGGCGTCCATTTCATGCAATGTCAGCGCCCGCAGCGGTGCGCCACCGGCCATCAGCAGCAAGGCCGCGTGCTGCTCTGCAGCCAGTTCCGGCAGGCGCTCGGCCAACCACGCCTGGGCCTGCTCAGCACTCGGCGTGGGCAGCGTCTGCACGCGGCAGCGGCTACGGATGGTCGGCAGTAGCCGGCTCGGCTGGTCGCTGACCAGCAGCAGGTAGGTTTCGGCGGTCGGCTCTTCCAGCGACTTGAGCAAGGCATTGGCGGCACTCAGGTTCATCGCCTCGGCCGGGTGCAGGATGATCACCTTGCGCCCACCCTGCTGCGCCGTCTGGCCCATGAAGTCTGCCAATTGGCGGACGGCATCGATGCGGATGGCCTTGCCTTGCTCTTCCGGCTCCACCACCAGCCGATCCGGATGACTGCCTGCCAGCCGCAGCTGGCAACTGCGGCAGTGTCCACATGCATGCCCTGACTCTGGCTGCAGGCACAGCAGGCTGGCGGCGAAGGCTTCGGCGAACAGACGCTTGCCGACACCCGGCAGGCCGCCGAACAGGTAGGCATGGGCATGCCGGGTCCGGGCGGTCAGCGCAGTCCATACCGGCAGGTGCCAGGGGCAAGGCAACACGGCCTGCTCAGCCATGGGCGCGCTCCAGCACTTCGTCTATCAGTGGCTGCATGGCCTGACGCACCTGGTCCAGATCACCGCTGGCGTCGATCACCCGATAGCGCTGCGGGTCAGCTGCCGCACGTCGCAGGTAGGTATCCCGGACGTTTTCAAAGAAACGTTGCTGCTCCTGCTCGAAGCGGTCCAGCTCACTGCGCGCCCGGGCGCGGGCCATGCCCAGCTCCACCGGCACATCGAACACGATGACCATGTCCGGGCGCAGGTCGCCCTGCACCCAATCTTCCAGCACCGCAATGCGCTGTGGGTCGATACCACGGCCGCCACCCTGGTAGGCATAGGTGGCATCGGTAAAGCGGTCGCTGATGACCACCTTGCCTTCCGCCAGCGCCGGGCGGATCAGGCCGTTGAGATGCTGCGCACGGGCAGCGAACATCAGCAGCAGCTCGGCGTCGGCGTGCATCGGTTCCTCGTGCATGCTCAGCAGCACATCGCGGATACGTTCGGCCACCGGGGTCCCACCGGGCTCGCGGGTGATCACCGGCGAGCAGCCGCGTTCCGCCAGCGCCTGGGCAAAGACCTTGAGATTGGTCGACTTGCCGGCGCCTTCCGGGCCTTCAAAGGTGATGAACAGTCCACTCATTCGGCAGCCCCGTTGTCTATTGGCTCCGCCGGTGGCGGACTGGAACGATAGTTGGGCGCGCGCCGCAGGATCTGATAATGGCGCACCGCCCTGTTGTGCTGCTGCAGGGTTTCGGAAAACACATGGGAGCCATCGCCGCGGGCCACGAAGAACAAGGTCTTGCCCGGGGTCGGGTTGACGGCCGCCAGCAATGAATCACGCCCGGGCATGGCAATCGGCGTCGGCGGCAGGCCATCGATGGTGTAGGTATTGTACGGCGTGGCCTGGCGCAGATCGCTGCGACGGATATTGCCCTGCCAGCTCTCGCCCATGCCGTAGATCACCGTGGGATCGGTCTGCAGGCGCATGCCTTTCTGCAGGCGTCTGGTGAATACCCCGGCAATCTCGCCACGCTCATGCGGTACCCCGGTCTCCTTCTCGATGATCGAGGCCAGGATCAGTGCCTCGTAGGGACTATCGATCGGCAGCCCAGGAATCCGCTGCTCCCAGGCCTCGGCCAATACCCGCTGCATACGCTCATAAGCGCGTTTGAGAATGTCCCGGTCACTCATGCCCAGGGTATACAGATAGGTGTCGGGGAAGAACAGCCCTTCCGGGTGGTCCTCGGCCAACGTCAGCTCGGCTGCCACCTGATCATTGCTCCACTCCCGCGGCAGCGTCTGCTCCAGGCGCTCGGCCCTGGCCAACGCATCGCGGAACTGGCTGAAATTCCAGCCCTCGACCAGGGTAATACTGCGCTGCACCACCTCACCACTCCGCAGTAGCTCCAGCAGGCCGTTGACGGTCATGCCAGGCTCGAGCCGGTATTCCCCAGCGTGCAATATGGTGTCGGGCATCTGCCATTGCCAGTAACGCCGCACCCAACTGGCCCGCTGGATAACACCGCGACTTTCCAGCCCGGCCAGGATCCGCGCCGGCGTGCTGCCAGGCGGCACCTCCAGGGTGTCGACGATCTCGATCTGCAGCGGCTGAGTCAGCGTCGCTTGCAGGGTGAAGTAACCCCACGCCCCTATCGCAGCAACGGAAATCGCTGAAAAAACAATCACTAAACCTAAAAACTTGATAAACGCCTTCAACTCAGAACCTGCTTTGCCAGGGTTTGCACAAACCGTGTATGCGGGCCAACCGGCCAGCGGTGCTCATCCAGCGCGACGATCGGCCAGACGCCGAATACGCTGTTGCAGCAGAATATCTCTTCCGCTGCCAGCAATTCGTCGAGGCTGATGCGACGCTCGGCAACCGGCTCGCCGCGACTGGCCAGTTGCTGCAGCAGATAGTCACGCATCACACCGCGCACACCGCACTGGTCGAGCGCCGGCGTGACCCACCCGTGCTGAAGCCGGACGAACAGATTGCTCATGGTGCATTCAATGGGGTGGCCGGCCAGATCGCATACCAGTCCTTCGGCATGTTCGGCACCCTGCCATTCGCTGCGCGCCAATACCTGCTCCAGCCGATTGAGGTGCTTGAGGCCGGCCAGTAACGGCTGGTATCCCAAGCGCGTGGTGCAAGGGTACAGGGAAATGCCCTGCTCCGCGTTGGCCGCCGGATAATCGGGCAGCGGTGAGGATTGCAGGATGCGGTTGGGCGCTGGCTGCGGCGGCATGGCGTAGCCACGCTGGGACTCGCCCCGGGTGATGGTCAGTTTGAGCAGTCCGCTGCCGATTGCGGCAGCACGGATGACAACCTCTTCCCTCACCAGCTGCAGGTCCAGCGGTATGCGCAGCACAGCCGCCCCCTGGGCCAACCGCTGGAAATGCCGGTCGGCCAGGGTGGCGACGCCACGACTCACCCGAATGGTTTCGAACAGACCATCACCGTAGGCCAGGCCGCGATCCCGGACCGAGACCAGGCTGCCTGGTACACCATTGACCAGGCAGTTGGTGTCGGTTGGAGTGGCCATTCGGCTGCTGTCCATCAGAGTCGGCGGAACACCAGGCTGCCGTTGGTGCCACCGAAGCCGAAGGAGTTGGATACGGCCACATCCAGTTTGCGCGACTGTGCCTCATGGGCGACATAGTCGAGATTGCAGCCTTCACCCGGATTATCCAGGTTGATGGTGGGCGGTGCCGCCTGGTCGCGCAGGGCCAACACACTGAAGATAGCCTCGACGGCCCCCGCGGCACCCAGCAGATGGCCAGTCATGGACTTGGTCGAACTCATCGCCAGTGCGCGAGCATGCTCGCCGAAGACGCTTTCCACCGCACGGGTTTCGGCCAGATCACCAGCCAGGGTGGAAGTACCGTGGGCGTTGATGTAGCCCACCTGCTCAGGGTCGATACCGGCATCACGCAGGGCATTGCCCATGCACATCGCCGCACCCCGACCGTCTTCCGGTGGCGCGGTCATATGATAGCCATCACCACTCATGCCAAACCCGATCAGCTCGGCATGGATATGCGCGCCGCGCGCCTTGGCGTGTTCGTATTCCTCCAGCACCATGGCGCCGGAACCGTCGGACAGCACGAAGCCGTCACGCTCGCTGTCCCACGGACGGCTGGCCTTCTGCGGCTCGTCATTGCGGGTCGACAGCGCACGTGCTGCGCTGAAACCGCCAAGCCCCAGGCCGCTGGTAGCCATCTCCGAGCCACCGGCAATCATCACGTCCGCCTCGCCATAGGCGATGTTGCGCGCGGCCATGCCGATGCTGTGCGTGCCCGTGGTGCAGGCGGTGGTCAGGGCGTAGTTCGGACCACGCAGGCCATATTGGATCGACAGGTAGCCGGCCACCATGTTGACGATCGAGCCGGGCACGAAGAAAGGAGAAATCCGCCGCGGGCCACTGTTGAGCAGCAACTCGTGGTTATGCTCGATATTGGTCAGACCGCCGATACCCGACCCCATGGACACGCCGATGCGGTCACGGTTGGCATCGCTGATTTCCAGCCCCGACTCGTTCAACGCCTGCATGCAGGCCGCGATGCCGTACTGAATGAACAGATCCAGCTTGCGGGCTTCCTTGGCGGTCATGTACGGCTCGATCTCGAAACCACGGATCGAACCCCCAAAACGGGTAGAGAAAGCGCTCACGTCCATATGTTCAATGGGAGCGATGCCGCTTTTACCTGCCAAAGCTGCCTGCCAGCTGCTTTCAACCGTATTGCCGAGCGGGCTCAACATACCCAGGCCGGTTACCACGACGCGTCTACGCGACAAAGGAGACTCCTTAATTCAACTCTTTTGACAGCGGGCTATTGTCCGCATAAAGGACCGGCGCGGCAACTGAATGATTGCCGCCATGGACAGCTGACCACAAAAAATCGCCGGGAGCGATTCTTCGCATCGCGCAGCGATAGCCCGCAAGGGTGGCCGCCATGAATGGCAGGCCACAAAAAAAGCCGCAGTTCCGATACCAGGACTGCGGCTTCTTTCGACCTGCAAGCAGACTGCGTGATTACTTCTGGTGCGCGTTCACGTAGTTGATTGCTTCTTGCACGGTGGTGATCTTCTCGGCTTCTTCATCCGGAATTTCGGTCTCGAATTCTTCTTCGAGAGCCATCACCAGCTCAACGGTGTCCAGGGAGTCAGCGCCAAGATCTTCAACAAAGGAAGCA
>Ga0172382_10003054_pt1 | contig 26971 bp, 25 predicted proteins | sample Leawel138RmetaG_FD_122245 | JGI IMG/M metagenome (GOLD analysis project Ga0172382, IMG submission 122245) | Leachate microbial communities from a municipal landfill in Southern Ontario, Canada - Leachate well 138R metaG | ecosystem: Engineered > Solid waste > Landfill > Unclassified | place...
AGGGATATATTTAGTCCTCTTTGCTTTAAATCCTTTAATTCCCTCAACCTGTCTTCTAACTTAATTGTGGAACCATTGAATACCACCAAGGCACTTTTGCTGTCAGGGTCGACTCTACCTTGAAGCCTTCTAGATATATCCTCCAATACATTTGAAGTTATACTTGTTTTCATCTAAAACACTCCAATTTATTATTCGTATTGTGTCAATATTACCCTTTCTACCTCAGCGTGTGGTCTTGGTATTACGTGTACAGAATGTAGTTCTCCTACTGCCCTTGCTGCCTCAGCACCTGCATCTACTGCAGCTTTTACAGCACCTACATCTCCTCTTACCATTACTGTTACAAGGCCATAGCCGATTTTTTCATATCCAATAAGTGCTACATTTGCCGCCTTTACCATGGCATCTGCTGCCTCGATACTGCCAACCAATCCTTTTGTTTCAACTAATCCTAAAGCTTGACTCATTCTTATTCCTCCTTTATTTTCATTGCAAATTATGGTTTTTGGACCAATTTCCCTTACTTCTTATTTTCTTCTTTTACTTCACTGGTCTTTGCCGCCTTCTTTGCCGCCTTTTTTTCTGCTTTTTGTTTTTCTTCGCCCTTGTGTAAGTTTTTCCCAAACTTCTGTATTAAAGCATCGACTTCGTCATGGGGTCTAGGAATTACGTGAGACGCAAATACCGTTCCGACTCTATTGCCAGCCTCCACACCTGCATCCACCGCTGCCCTTACAGCAGCAACTTCACCAGCTATTTGAATATTAACCCCGACTGCTTTTCCTACTCCAATTATCTTTTCGAATCCAACTAAGGTAACTTCTGCAGCTTTACTAGCTGCATCCAAGGCAGCGACTGCGGTAGTTAATCCCAATGCTTCTATAAGGCCTAATGCTTTGCTCATAATACACCTCCGCCTTTATTAATAGTTGTTCCTAATTCTCTTTGCCGCTTCTTCCAAACTTATCTTTTTATTTGCTCCACTACTTTCGACTACTCCCTTCTCTCTTTTTATGAGAGATCTTATCCAGCCTTCTTCTTGGGCTCCAAGATTGGAAGCCCCTGTCTGATTATATGTCTCTTTGCTTGCAAGGGGTTTGTTTTCTACTGTATTTCCCATTGCAACCCTAGACAATGGATTTACCATAATTATTCACCACCATCAAAATCAAATAACTTATCCACTTCTTCATGTGGCCTAGCCACAACATTGGCAGAAACAACTTCTGCTACTGAACCTGCCCTTTCCTTGGCAGCTTCCACTGCAGAAGTGACTGCGGCCACCTCTCCTGTCACTGTGACTGATACTAATCCAGAACCAACTATTTGAAAGTCGGCAATCTTTACATTAGCAGCCTTAACCATGGCATCTGCAGCTTCAATGGCTGCATTTAAGGATCTGGTCTCCACCATTCCCATAGCTTCTCTCATATACACCCTCTCCCTTCCATGTATTTTGAAGGTTTATTTCTTACTTAAATGTTGGAAAAGTACCTCTTCATATCTATATTATCATATTTTGGTATGATTGCCCTACTGAACTTTCCTGATTCGTCATCTATAGGCCTTGTAGCATCTATACCCACCTTGTCTGTCACTCCCCTTAGGTCATGGGATGGTTCCAAAGATGAACCTAAGGCCCCTTCTACTATGGTAAAGTCCATAGAGGCCTGAGCCCTGGTGGTGACTGCCCACTCAATTTCCTGTGAATCGAATATATCCACGTCTTCGTCTACTATTACCACGTGCTTCAAGTCCTTGTTTAGACCAAGGGCAGCCAAAATAGCTGTCTTCCCATCTCCTTCTCTTTGCTTCCTGATGGATATACAGGCATTGAACCTATATCCTCCGCCTTCTGTCACATAAACGTCCACCACATCTACCTGGTTTTTAAGGTGGTAGTATAGCTCGATCTCCCTTATAAGTCCATTGGACACGTGCTCCTCCCTACATGGGAAGGCTGTTTGATATATGGGCTTATTCCTGTGGAGCATGGCGTCTATTTCTATAACTGGGTGGGGAGCCTGTGGCCCATAATAACCCATTAGTTCCCCAAAGGGTCCTTCTAATTCCCTGACACCGGGTACTATCCTGCCTTCTAAAACAATTTCACTATCCGCTGGCACCAACAAGTCTACCGTTTCACATGCCACTAGTTCCAAGGCCTTACCCCTTAATCTTGAATCTATCTCGTATTTGTCAACCCCATAGGAGGCTGAACTGTATTGGGATGCCATCAAGAAGGGAGCATCATAGCCCAATATTATGGCTACTTCCAAGGCCTTACCCTCTTTCTCTAGCCTTAAAAAGTCATTGGTGAGCTTTGGCGATGCTATAAGTGCGGAGAGCTTGTTGCCTCCATTTACCTGAAATCTCCTAATAGAAGTAAAAAACTTACCTGAATCAGGATCCTTTACTACCATTATACCTGCTGTAATAAATGTAGATGAGTCCTTTTCTTGGAACCTATTTATGGGCAGCATTTTTTGCAAGTCTATCTTGTTTTTTATTATGTTCTCCCTTACCGGCCCATCTTTGACTATCTTATAGGGCTGGGGATTTACCAGTGCATCCATGAACCTTTCTATCCTGTTTTGATGGTTGATATTGAGAAGGTCATAAAGTATCTCCCTGTCTCCGTAAAGCCCTCCTACTGAAGCCATGGAGTATCCCTTAACCTTGTTAAACAAAATAGGTCTTTTGTTATTCAGCTTTTTTAGCACAGCCCCCATCTCATATTCTGCGTCTACTTCCCTGTTGGTCTCCAGCAATGAATTTCTTTGTCTAAGTTTATCAAGAGTGGTCCTAAGCATATTTTCCCCCCTTTCTATAATCCCTTCCATCTATTTACAAGGTTGTTGTCTATTTTTAGCATATCCAACAATCTACCTGTCATATTGATTACAATATCCTCAATGCTTTGAGGATGATTGTAAAATCCTGGGCTTAGGGGAAATATGGTGACTCCCATTTTGGAAAGCTTCAGCATGTTTTCCAAATGAATGGAACTAAGGGGTGTCTCCCTTGGGACCAAAATCAAGTCCCGTCCCTCTTTCATGGTCACGTCACAAGCCCTAGTAAGCAATGAATCAGAATATCCAGAGGCAACTGCTGACAAGGTCTTCATAGAACATGGCACTACAACCATTTTATCCACCTTAAAGGAACCACTAGCTATGGGAGCTGCAAAGTTTTTGTTGTCGTGAAAATAAGTTGCAAAGGATTTTAGTTCTTCTAGGCTTACATCTGTCTCGTGATTGGTTACATATTCTCCCATGGTGGATACTACCAAATGGGTTTCGATATTCAGTTCCTTCAGGGCCTTCAAAAGTGATATGGCATAAATAGCACCACTGCCTCCTGATACACCAACTACTATCTTCATTAATTTCCCCTCTTTCTATGTATCATAGGGCAGACAAGACTGCCTGCCCTTGTTTTCTAACTTGCTTATTTTACCTTGTTCTCTGGATCTCCGCCGCCTACCCATGGGTCTATGCCTTTTTCCCAAGCATCCTTATACTCGTCAAAGGTCATTAGCTTGGTAAATATACTTAGGTCGACTAGGCCAGCTTCGTGCATTTCCTGAGTCTTTGAATGGATTGCATCGGTTAGGGAAATAACCTTGTATGCCCTTGCCAAGGCGTCAGTAGCTGTACTCCTTACACATACATTGGTCCAGGTCCCTGTAACTATTACTGTGTCTATGTTTTCTTCCCTTAGGAAGAGGTCTAAATCAGTGTATTGGAATCCGCTGTGTCTCCTCTTCTTTACAATATACTCGTCGCCTTCAGGCTTTAACTCTGGAACAAAGTCTGAACCCCAAGTGCCGTCCACAGCATGAACTGGTCTAACCTTGAAGTCGGCGTCGTTTTTCCTGTGGGCTTCTTGAATGTGAACTAGTTGAATGTCGTCTTTTCCTTCTGCGTTTCTAGCCCTTACCCACTTAAATATTTCCTGTAGCTTTGGAGTGATTATAGCTGTACCTTCACAGAATAATGCTCCCTCTGGATCTGCAAAATCATTTAGCATATCGATTATTAATATTGCATGTCTTGACATTAATATACCCCCTAATTTAATTAAATTAATATGTTATTCTTCTTGGTAATATCTGGATGCTTTGTCTCTTTACATATTGGCCAAATCCAGGTTTTACCTTGATGCCCTTCATTCCTCTTATGTGCTGGTCTATTAGCTCAGGATGTTCTTTCCTGTGGCTTACTTCATACTCAGCACTGTATAGGTTTGGAAACTCCTTGAATATCTCTGGGTATTTCTCAGCCATTCCCTCTGGATACTCATGTACTATCTTTCTTATATCTTGGTCTGTAAGCTCAGCAAGGACTGTTTCATCTACATCTTCATATACCAGATGTCCACGGACTACAGTCTTGGCTACCTTGCCAGTTAGCTCCATGCCTTCAAGTGGTGTATAGCCACACATGGAAGCCATTTTCTTTGGCTCGATCTTCCACTTTTTCTCTAGGTCTATTATGGTAAAGTCCGCATCTGAACCAATGTGCAGTGCACCCTTCTTTGGATATAGGCCATAGTGAATAGCTGCGTTTGTGGACAATACTTCGACTAATTTACTTAGGGAAATCCTGCCCTTATTGTAGCCCTCACTTACCATAATTGGAACCATGGTCTCTACTCCAGGAATACCAGGGAATGCAGTCCATATATTCATACCCTCTTTAATCTTTTCGCTTTCTAATTCGTATGGAGCATGGTCTGTACCCATAAAGTCGATACTGCCATTTCTAAGGCCTTCCCAGTGCTCTTCGTTGTCCTTCTTTGTCCTAAGTGGTGGAGCAATCTTTGCCATTGCACCAAACTCAGTCATGGCGTCCTGATAATTAAGAGTTAGGTAGTGAGGACAGGACTCTGCTGTAACATTTAGGCCTCTCTTCTTGGCATCTCCTACAAGCTTGGCTCCTATGCCTGTACTCATGTGAACTACGTGGAATCTGGCACCTGTTGCTTCTGCAAAGCTAATGCCCAGCTCTATGGCTACCTTTTCGGCTAATTCCATTCTGGCCTCTGCCCATGCCGGTCCATCCATTCTGCCTTCTCTTTGGAGCTTTTTAACAAAGTAGTCACACATTGCAAAGTTTTCGGCGTGGACACCTATGGGTAATCCAGTCTTTGCAACAGTTGCAAAGGCCTCATACATCTCAGGATCGTTTACCCTTGGATATGTGGGTACAGAAGGAGTCATATAGACCTTAAAGGCGACAACTCCGTCGTCTGCTTGCTTTTCTACATTGTGAAGCCAGCCTTCCCTTACATCCTCTCCAGTAACTCCACCCCACATGGCATAGTCCACAACTGCTTGTGGTTCAACTGCATCTAGCTTTAGGTGAAGCTGTTCCACAGATCTAGCTGATGGAACCGAGCAACATGGCATGTCGATAATAGTTGTTACACCACCTGAAGCTGCTGCTGCAGTACCTGTTAGGAAATTTTCCCTATGGGGAAAACCCTGGTACATAAAGTGGGTATGGGGATCTATACATCCGGGTAATGTCAGAAAGCCGTTGGCATCTATTATCTCTTTTGCATCTACCCCGGAAATGTCATCTAAAAAACCAGCTATCTTCTCATCTTTGACTAAGATATTGGTCAGCATCGTGTCATCGCCTTGAGGTATCCTTGCATTTTTCACAATTACATCATACATACATAACCCTCCCTTTATAATAATAAATTTAAGTTTATAATATCATACTAGGCTCAAATATTCCTTGTTAGTTTCCTATAAAAATTTACTAAACTATTTCACATATCACTAAATATTTTGTATGATTCTTATAAAATTTTTGTATATTTTTTATATACCCTTTATTTGGGTAAATAATTATAATAATAGATAAATAGATAAAATATTTCTCACTTGTTTAAAATACTATTGTGGAGGGGATTTGATGACCTTAAAATTAATAGACTTGTCTCAGGAAATTTATCAGGGCATGGATGTTTTCCCAATGCATCAGAAGACCTTTATTATGTCCAATATGAGTCACGAGGAAAATATGAAACTAACCGGCAGCAAGAGCCTGGGGTTTTCAGCAAGAAACATACTTATTAGCGAGCACGGCGGCACCCATAGTGATGGGGTCTGGGAATACAATCCAGATGGTCCGACCATAGACAATATGCCTCTGGAATACTTCTGGGGTTCAGCCATATGTCTGGATTTATCTAATGTCAGGTATCCAAATTATTTTGAGCCTAGGGACTTGGAAGATGCCCTTAGGAGATCGGGCCAAGAGATTAAAAAGGGTGACATAGTGCTACTCTATACTGGCCACCACGACAGGGCCTTCGGCACTGATAAGTTTCAGACGGACTACTCTGGTCTCAGCTATGAAGGAGCTAAATGGCTAGCAGAAAAGGGAGTTGTAAACATTGGCGTAGACGCACCTGCCATAGATTTGACCCCAGACGATATCGACTTTTCTGGCCATAGGGTATGCGGAGAATATAATATAACAAATACTGAGAATTTGTGTAACTTAGACAAATTGGTCAATAAAAGGTTTTTGTATATGGGCCTGCCCCTTAAGATTAGAGACGGCACAGGCTCACCTATCAGGGCAGTAGCCCTAGTCGAAGAATAAATATTTAGCACCATAGGCCACAAGGATTAGCAGGATTAAGACCACATTGGAGGAGCCTGTAAAATATTTTATGTGAACTATATAAAAGATACTCTTCTTTGTTAATAATTGGGACAGATAAAGTACCAATAAATGTAAAGAAGGGTATTTTTATGTCTAAAAATCCCCTAAACGCTACCATAGGATGCTTATGAAATTAGTCAGCTATCTCCCAGTAACCGCCATTAGCTGGACCAATCCGTTTTAACAGACCTTTTTTTTGCAATATTAAAGTATTTCTTTGAACTGTCCTATCCGATATATTCAAGATTTTTGATATCCTTTTTTGGGTTATTCGATTATCTTTTGCTATTTCTGCTAATATTTTTTCTTGGTTTTTGTTTAATTTTATATTAATTTCACCGACATCTTTACCGACACTTTTACCGACATTTTCATCGACCGAATCCTTTTCAAACATAAAACTTACCTTAAGAAAATTTCCTAAGAAAGTAAAAATGGACCTATCGTACTTACTCAGTATCCGTAACATTCCCGAGCCCAAATGTTCAACCAATTTTAAGTCTTTGAAAGCCCTCATTAACTCCTTGTTTCTTGGGGCTGAAATACCACTAAAGAACCCCTTTTCTGTCAAGTTTTGTGGCAGCCCACCTGTGGAAGTTATTACAATTTTATCTGAAAAAATTTCAAATAAGGGTGGTATTTCTGTTGAATAATCATTATGAACTATTGCATTGATAGCAGCTTCTCTCAATGCCCTAGGATCTACCAGTCGTCTTTCTTCCCTGAGTTTACTGGTAATTTTAGTTTTTGTGATATTTTCTAACTCCAATTTGTCTAGTATATTATTAGTTGCTTTGACTATTGAACAGTAACCAAATTCGGCATTTTCTATTAGGTCTACCTTATCTGTACCTTTATATTTGGCAACTTTCATAGATAGACCATTGTTGTCTGCCAATAAATAAGCATTATAGTTGTATTTACCATCTTCTGTTAATAGCTCTAGGTTTTTAGCAAAGTTGTCATTTAGGCTTAAGCCATTTTCCTCGTAATAAATTTTCAGTTGGGCAAATGTTAAGTCTTGTCGGGGCGAAAGAATTCTATTTAGAGAATTCCTAACCCTCCTTGAATACAAATCATCTATTAAACTTGTTGTCATTTGCTGGGTAGAGCTACCTATTCTTATATAAGAGCCTGCAGGAGATAGACCATATTTTTTTATATAGTAGGGTTTTTCTGTACCACTGGAAATTATAATTTTGATTATTTCCTTATTGTCAATCTCTTCTATCACAACATCAAATAAACCTAGTGGTGATGGCAGTATTCCATCTCTTATCCTGTCTATTATCTTTAGCTGTGTCCCATCAAGGTCTTCTATATCATAAACTTCTCCCCTGTCATCTAGCCCTATGTATATTATTCCACCCTCTTGGTTATTTAAAAAACCAACTACCTCTTTTTCTAGCTTGCTATTTAATTCTCTCTTAAACTCTATCCTGCTGTTTTCAATCATATTTACATACCCCTTCTGATTAAAAAATAAGATATTCTAAATTAATTTTAATTTTATATCATTATTTAACTTTTCTTCCACAGCCGTTTGAAAATATCCTTATCTTCCCTGCTATTTTTCTAGTAGTTCCTTGATTTTTAGTGCAATTTCCAAATTCAGCCTATGGTTTGGGTTTTCCAAATTCATTCCCGTTATTTCGCTTATTCGATTTATCCTGTAGAGGACAGTGTTGTAGTGGGTAAATAGTTTCTCTGATATCCTAGTCAAATTTCCATTGTTTTTAAAATATTCATCTAGGGTCCTTACAAGGTCTGTGGATCTCTTTTTGTCGTATTCTGCCAAGGATTTTAAAGTGGAGTTGTAAAAGTCCTCCAACTCATCCTGGAGGGAATCCTGGGACAGGATTTTAAATATGCCCAGTTGGTCGTAGGATACCACGTCTTCATCTGTAATCACCTTTCCAATTCTAACTGTACGCACTGCATCTTGGAAACTCTTGTCAACATTTTCTAGTCCCTTGTATATCCTTCCTATTCCAATTTTTACATCAAGGTTATTGTACCTATTGGAGATGGATTCGATTATCTTTTTATTGAATTCTTCAAGCCTATGGGAGATTTGTATATCTCCATTGAAACCAATAAGTATTTGGATTCCATTTGCCTTAGTAGATACTATACCCTTTAGATTTAAGTAGGACATCATCTCTTCGATAATTGCCACTATGGGATTCATATAGTCCTGCATATAGTCAAGTGATATATCTTCATTTTTATTTTCGTCCTTGTACTTAAAGCTCATTACTTCTATGACATAGTGGTTATCCGGTTGAAGGTTAAAGAACCTAGATCTGTCCAAGGCCTTTCTCTTTCTCTTTAAATCTATGGAAATCAAATCCTCAAAGTATTCCGACCTATACCTAATCTCCACTTCCTTCACGGACAATTCCTGCAAGATAAAAAGGGCTATGGTGGCCGATACGGACTCGATTATAGCTAGGTCAAATCCGCCCAGGGGCATATTGGTACTCCAGGTGAATAGGTGACCATATATCTGTTCCCTGATTACAATGGGCATTATCATCCTCTTTACGTACTTGTCCCCTATTAAGACCCTATCCTCAGTGAGCTTCTTTAGCTTGTTTTTATTGTCATTGGAGTCGTAAAAATCATGCACTTCTTCCATTAGTACCTTGTATGTAGAGTCATTTGTGCATTTAAAGCACTCTATGATTTCATTGGAATAGTTGAGGTGGAGTATGACCGGATTCCTTACATTTTCTTGGACTATCTTGGTTAGGTCGCTGAGACCACTTCCCTCCAGCATTGCCTCCGTAAGGCTTTCATGGACCTTCTCTATTCTTTCTAGGAGAGATGCCTGCTTGTTAAATATCTCCTTGAATATTACAGTCATTATATCTGAAAGTGGTATGGATTGGTGTATATCAATGATTGGCAGACTCAAATCATTAGCCAGATCCAAAACCTCCGAGTCTAGTTCCTCCAAATAGGGTATGACCTTGATTCCAATGCCCGCTAGTTTTTTCGATGCACAGTGTCGGATTAATTCTTTTTGCTCGTGGATATTGTCCTTGTGAAAGGAATAGGCTGTCGTCAGGAGAAATTCACCCTCTGTAGTCCATTCCAATATATCTGGATCTGCCATAATATTGACCCTTGAAGCAGTATTTCTTGCACCACGAAATCCTGCAATTAAATTGCAGGATTTCATTACATCTAGTTTTAATATATCTTCTATACTGATGCCATTTTGTCTTGACATATAAACACCCCTAGAATGGTTTTTCTATCTTTTCTCCCCTTACATATCTTTCAACTATATTCCTATCGTCCCCTATATAGATGACCTTTTGTATTCTTTCCTCTATGGTTAAATCCTTGATATCTGCCAAATCCCCATCGTCAATTACCAGGGCGTCGAACTCATATCCTTCCTCAAAGCTACCTACCTTGCCAAAGAAGCTGCCTCCACCCTTTGTGGCCAAATAAAAGGCCTCGCTGAAGCTTAGGGGTTTTAGCTCCTTGTCAGTATCTAACCATTTCATCTTGGAAGCTTGAACGGTTCCCCCTATGATGCTCATCATGCTAAGGCTATTGCCTCCTGATATATCAGATGCTAGACCGACAGCTACGCCCTTGTCTAGAAATTTTCTCACAGGCATTATACCGCTGGACAAATTGTAGTTTGAATATGGGCAGTGGGCGGCATATACTCCATTTTTAGCCATCAGCTCTATTTCCTCATCTGTATTGTATATACAATGGGCCATTACGGTCTTTGTCTGGCCAAATAAATTGTACTGGTCGTATACGGAAGCATAGTTCTTTGACTCTGGGAAAAGTTCTTCTACCCAAATAACCTCGTCCTTATTTTCATTTAGGTGAGATTGTACTGCAGCATCGTATTCCAGAGCTAGGTCTCCCAAGGCCCCCATCAATTCCTCCGTACAAGTAGGAGCAAATCTGGGAGTAATTATGGGCTTGACTAGGCTGGATTTATCCCTGTATTTCTTGAGGATTTCCTCAGTTTCTTCGATGGATTTTCTAGTATCCTCAGTAATTTCAGGAGCAGTGTTCCTGTCCATATTAACCTTGCCCACATAGGCACCTAGGCCCGATTCCATAAACATGTCTAATAGGAGCTCTGCACTTTCCTTGTGAACACTGGCAAATACTACAGCCCTAGTGGTGCCTAGCCTCCAAAGTTCATTTATAAGCCTAATAAATACCTTTTTGGAATATTCCATGTCTCCATACTTGCTTTCCTCGGGAAATGTGTAGGTGTCCAGCCAGGGAATGAGCTCCTTGTCTAGACCAAGTCCCCTATTGGGATATTGGGGAGCATGGAGGTGGAGGTCCACAAAACCCGGTATAATCAACTTCCCACTGTGATCTATCAAATCATAGTCTTTGTAGGATTTATCCAAGGTCTTGGATATGGCCACTAGTTTGCCATCCTCTACAAACATATATGAATCCTCGTGGATTTCAAGTTTATCCCTGTCCTTTGCATATACAATATTTCCTTTTAGTGCTAGTTTATTCATACTTATTCACCCCTTTTATTATTACCCAGCCATTTGACTATTAAATAAGCTCTTTGTTTTTAATATTATATTATTTGCTGAATAATAATCCTATGTATATAATATACAAATTGTTAAAAAAACACAAGGGTCAAATCCCTTGTGTCCAATGGAAAAATATCCAGCTCCTTCCATGCTCAATTTTCCCTATATTTCTCTTTTTATTAGTTCTGTCATTTCAGCAGTCGTACAAAGCCTATCGTCTTTGGGTCCTAGGTCTATGGTTCCGTATCCCTCACCCAATACCTTGTCTACAGCATCTTCAATGGCCCTTGCCTCACCGTCAAGATTAAAGGAAAATCTCAGCATCATGGCTACTGACAAAATGGCAGCTATGGGATTTGCTATGCCCCTACCGCTTATGTCTGGTGCAGAGCCGTGTATCGGTTCATATAGGCCGATTCCAGAGGGACCTATGCTAGCCGATGGTAGGAGCCCAATGGAACCTGTCAGCATGCTGATTTCATCCGACAATATATCGCCAAATAGGTTGGTGGTCAGTATTACATCAAATTGTTTGGGGTCCCTTATGACCTGCATAGAAGCATTATCAACATACATGTGACATAGCTCTACCTCTGGATAATTTTGGGACACTTGGTTGACTACCTTTCTCCACAGGCCTGAACTCTCCAAGACATTTGCCTTGTCCACAGATGTGAGCCTTTTCTTCCTTTTCATGGCCATTTCAAATCCAAATCTTGCTATTCTACTGATCTCCTTTTCACTATATATCTCGGTGTCATAGGCCGCAATTCCATCTCTAGTATCCCTTCTACCGCTTTCTCCAAAATAAATTCCTCCAATTAATTCCCTGACTACCAGTATATCGAAGCCATCCCCGATTATTCTCTCCTTCAAGGGACTAGAAGCTGCCATGGACTTTAAGAGCAGCCCAGGCCTCAAGTTAGCAAATAGATTTAACTCCCTCCTAAGGCCTAAGATTGCCCTTTCAGGCCTTTTGTCCTTGGGCAAATTGTCCCATTTGCTGCCTCCTACAGCTCCCAATATGACAGCATGGCTGTCCCTGCAAATATCTATGGTCTCCTGGGGTAAAACCTCCCCATATTGATCATAGGCTGACCCTCCTGCCAGCGCTTCCCTGTAGCTGAACTTGTGATTGAACTTTTCCCCCAGCTCATCCAATATTTCCAAGGCGGCATCTACCACCTCTGGCCCTATACCATCTCCCTTAATTATTCCTATCCTATATTCCATATGTCACCCCTCGATTTTTCCCTTGATATAGTTTCCTAAACCGTCACTTCTCATTATTCCCTGTATAAATTCGGGATATGGTTGAACCTTATATGTCTTGTCTCTGCTCCTATTGGCAATTATACCCCTTTCAAAATCTATCTCCACACGGTCTCCCATTTCCATTTCCCTAGCCGCCTCTGGGTTCTCTATTATGGCTAGTCCAATATTGATTGAGTTCCTATAAAATATTCTTGCAAAGCTTTCCGCTATTACACAGGATATACCAGATGCCTTGATAGCCATGGGGGCATGCTCCCTGGAGGAACCTGAGCCAAAGTTTTTTCCAGCCACTATTAGGTCCCCCTTTTCCACATTGGCAGCGAAGCCTTTGTCTAGGCCCTCCATACAGTGTTTTTTTAGTTCTTCAGGATCTCCAGTGTTTAAATATCTAGCCGGTATTATAACATCTGTGTCCACATTGTCTCCATATTTAAAGACCCTCCCCCTAAACTTCATCTATGCTTCCTCCTATCTTCTCTGGGTTAAATATTCTGCCTGCCACAGCAGATGCGGCAGCCACAGAGGGACTGGCTAGATATATTTCAGACTTAGCATGTCCCATCCTGCCCACAAAATTCCTATTGGTAGTCGCCACGCACCTCTCGCCTTGGGCCAGCACCCCCATATGTCCCCCCAGACATGGCCCGCAGGTTGGGGTGCTTACAGCTGCTCCCGCCCTTATAAATATGCTTATGAGCCCTTCTTCCACAGCTTGAAGGTATATCTTTTGTGTGGCTGGAAAAATTATGGTCCTTACACCCTTTTTTACCTTATTGTTTTTTAAGACCCTGGCAGCAGCCCTTAAATCTTCAATCCTACCATTTGTACAGGAACCTATGACTACCTGGTCAATCTCTATATCCCCGACTTCATCTATGGTCCTAGTATTGTCAGGCAGGTGGGGAAAGGCGACAGTAGGCCTTATCTCTGATAGGTCTATATTATATGTCTCGTCGTATATGGCATCTTGATCTGCCTCATAGATGTGAAATTCCCTCTTGGAATGCTCCTTCATATAATCTATGGTCCTTTCATCTACTGGGAAAATTCCATTCTTGGCCCCTGCTTCTATTGCCATATTTGAGATAGTAAACCTATCATCCATGGTTAGCTTCCCTACCCCATCTCCCGAAAACTCCATGGACTTGTAGAGGGCTCCATCTACTCCTATGCTTCCAATTATATGAAGTATTATGTCCTTTCCGCTAACCCATGGGCTAGTCTGGCCCTGCAAATTAAACTTAATCGCAGACGGCACCCTGAACCAGGCCCTGCCAACTGCCATTCCCGCCGCCATATCTGTGCTTCCTACCCCCGTTGAAAATGCCCCTAGGGCCCCATAGGTACAGGTATGGGAGTCAGCCCCAATAACCACATCTCCTGCTACTACCAATCCTTTTTCAGGTAAGAGGGCATGCTCAATTCCCATCTCACCTATTTCAAAGTAATTTTCCACCTCCTGAGCATAGGCGAATTCCCTCATAAATCTACATTGCTCGGCTGACTTTATGTCCTTATTTGGTGTGAAGTGGTCTGGCACCAAGGCAATCTTTTCCTTGTGAAATACCCTCCTGCCACCCATCTTTTCAAATTCCCTTATGGCTACAGGTGCAGTTATGTCGTTTCCTAGGACCATATCTAGCTTTGCCTCTATATATTGTCCTGCAACCACATTTTCAAGGCCTGCATGGGCGGCTAATATTTTTTGCGTCATTGTCATTGCCATATCTTGTCCCTCCTTAGTATATAGCATTTACAGCATTCAAGTATGCCCTAATGCTGGCTTCTACCACATTTATACTGGTTCCCCTGCCTGTATAGTGATTGCCCTCATACCTTAGCTTAACCAGGGAATACCCTAGGGCATCTGTTCCCTCTGTTAGGGATTGTATAGAATAATCTGCCAATTCCACATCTATGTCTAGGCACTTGCCGATGGCACTGAAGGCGGCATCTACTGGCCCCTCTGCGGAGGATATCCCCTCTATATCCCTATCCCCACTATTTAGGACTACGGAGGCCGTTGTAGTTATGGTATTGCCACTATTGATTACAAATCTGACCAGTCTATACTTGTCGTCTAGGGTGGATTCCCTGCTGGTTATGATGGCGTCTATGTCTTTGTCGTAGACTTGTTTTTTCCTATCTGCTAATTTTTTAAATGCAAGGAAGGCCCTTTCTAGCTCTTCCTCATTGAGTTCATATCCCATGGAAAGCACCTTGTCTTTGAAGGCATGTCTGCCGGAATGTTTACCTACTACCATGCTTTCTGTACTTATGCCAATAGATTCAGCTTTCATGATCTCGTAGGTCTCCCGATTGCTCAGTATGCCATGCTGGTGTATTCCAGATTCATGGGCAAAGGCATTGGCACCAACTATGGCCTTGTTTGGCTGAACCTGAACCCCTGTAATACTAGTCAGTAAATTGCTTGTCTTCATTATCTCCTCGGTATTTATATTGGTCTTTAGTCCATAGTGATCCTGCCTTACATCCATAGCCATAACCAATTCCTCTAGTGCTGCATTGCCAGCCCTTTCACCTATGCCATTTATGGTGCACTCAAATTGTGTGGCACCAGCTCTTGCAGCAGCCAAGGTGTTGGCTACCCCCAGTCCCAGGTCATTGTGGCAGTGGACGGAAATCTCCACCCTGTCCAATAGGCTTGATTTACTTCTTATGTCCATGATAAAGTCATAGAATTCATCGGGCGTAGTGTAGCCTACTGTATCAGGTATATTGATTATCTTTGCACCTGCCGCTATGACCTTGTCAAATATTTCTGCCAGAAATTCGCTACTGCTCCTAGTGGCATCTTCTGCCGAAAATTCCACCTCTGGACACAGGCTAGAAGCATATTTGACCATTTCCACAGCCCTATTTACGACTTCATCAGGCTTCATCTTCAACTTATATTTCATGTGAATTTCCGATGTAGCTATGAAAATATGTATTCTAGGGTTTTTGGCACCCTTTACTGCCTCCCATGCCCTGTCTATATCGGATTTAACAGCCCTAGCCAAGACAGCCACCTTCGAATTCTTTATTTCATTGGCTATTGTTTGCACGGATTTAAAGTCCCCCTCTGAGGAGGCAGCAAATCCTGCCTCTATGACATCTACACCCAATTTTTCCAATTGCTTTGCCAGGAGAAGTTTTTCTCTCATATTCATACTACAGCCCGGGGATTGTTCCCCATCTCTTAAGGTCGTGTCGAAAATCCTTACTTCCTTTAACATCTATATCCCTCCAAATATATGAATTAGCCCAAATAAAAAAACCTCCGCTCCTATAAGTATAAACTTATAGGGACGAAGGTTATATCCGTGGTACCACCCTAATTCGCAGAGAACTGCCTCTTCCTGGACTAACATCCAGTATCCCTGTAACGGTGGCATCCGTCCTCACCTAATTTAGATTTCTCAGTGAGGCTGCAGGAGAACTAGTATTTCATACTATACCTATGCTAATTTTCACCAGACATTAGCTCTCTAAAATAAGTATTTAGTATCTTTTTCTCTCCTATAGGCTTTGATTTTTTAATTGGACTTTTCTATTGCTTCACATTATATAATCAGACTGGCCCAAATGTCAAGACTTATTTCCTATTAATTTCTTAGGGTCGCCCTCTTACTATTCCAAGACCTTTTTAATGTAGTCATCTACAAGAATAAAAAAACACCTGGCCTTTTCATATTGATTTTGAGCATCTTCTCTCGATACTATATAAAAGTCATCATAGTCAGACCTTTCCCTAATCCTGTATGCTGTGCTTATGATAGAATACACTTCTTTATCAAATTCTCCTGTATGAATAAAGTGTTGGTTAAAATATGATATAACTCCCGAGTGTTTTTTTGAATCGAAGGAATGTAAGGCATTTATTGCTCTGACCCCATGAAAAATACAGTAATATGATCTATTTATGGATGCCTTCAAAAGATTGTTTTGAAGATTCAAATATGCTGATTCTAAATCCTCCTTGGCTTTTTCAAGTCTATATTTTGATAGAGTTAGGCTTTCATTGTTCATAAATGATAACTCCCTCATTCTTTATATTACTATAATAGGGTAAGATATCAACCCATTTATTATACCTATCGTAGCTTATATCTACCAATGAAATCAGTTTCATATATTTATAACCCATTTCTGCCATAATAATGTCTAAATCCTTTTCATATTCTTTTAATTCGAGGTCATCAAGATCTACCAAAATCGCAAAGTCTATGTCTGATTCATCATTGTTTTTGTTTTGAGCATATGAGCCATACAAAAATATCTTCTTTAGATTTCCCTTATATAAAGATTTTGTGCTACTAATTACCTCATGTAATATATATTCTATGTCCTTATTATCTATATACATGGTATCACCTCTTACCCTAGACTTATATTTATCTTACCTATAATTATAACCCATAGTCCAAGGTCTGCCAACCACCCTAATTAATGAAAAGCCTATTAATTTCTTAGGGTCGCCCTTACCTTGTCCTTGTTCAATATGATTTCCAGGGCCTCAATTATACTTCTGCTTATTATATCTGCATGTAATAGCAATTTGCCGCTGGCCCCTTCTCCTTCTATGACTCCTATGGACAAGATGGATTCTTGAAACATTGGTATATCGTTAAAGCCGTTGCCAATGGTTAGGGTCTTCTCTCCCCCCAGTTCCCTCACTATATCCTGCTTGGATTTTCCTGCATTTTCCTTTGGGAAGCTCAGGACCTTTGCTTCAATGTCCCTGCACTCTTCCTCTACGGTTCCATATGTATCCGCAGTCAGTATATAGATGCTGGCCTCCTTCTTTAGCTTCCCTAGCAGGTGGCTAACCCCTTCTAGGAGTTTTCCATCTACTGCTATGGTTCCATTGTAGTCTAGGACTATGTTTTCAATTTCTATATCTTCTCTGCCTGGTATTGTATACACTATCATTTCATATCTCCTTTTAGATTTGAAGGGACAAGGGCAGGCCCTTGTCCCTTTATTCATATTTTACCCCTATTATATCCTTGAAGCCCATCATATACCAGTTAGTTTTTAAGATATACAATTAAATCTATCCATCACTATTTTGTCCAAACCAATATGCCCTTGCCTGTTCCTCTTCATCATAAAATATTATTAATATATATTCAGATCCTAGTTCCGCCCCCACCATGCTTATTGTATAAATGTCATTTTCTTTCTGCCAATAAACCGATTCATGTGTGGGATTTTCTTCAAATGGTATTCCCACCAAATCATCTTCTATATCTATATATTCTGTAGGCAAGTCATCAACTAATATATAAGCTACCCCACTAATTTCAAATTCCATATCCTCTAGTGTCATTTTTTGATTATATAGGTAAGCACCTATTTCCTCTAGACCATCTAGAGGTAGAGGATTAAAATTTTCTTCCTCCCATTTTGCATAAAGAATTAGATCACCGTTCACTAAGGTATCTGAAGTAAATACTGAATCGTCATCATCCAAGTCCTCGTACCAACCAACAAAGACCTGGGAAAAGTAAATTGGGATTGGAAGGTCAATTATGGTATCCCCGTCCAAAACAGGTATGTTCAATTCTCCTTGCTCATTTTCCTCAAACAACCCACCATTTGCATTAAAACTTACTGTATAAGAGTCTGGATCTGTTCCACTCCCTTGTCCTGTATCTTCTACTTGGCTGAACCAATATCCTACTGGCATTTTGTCTTGATCGTAAAATACTAACCATAAAAAGTCTCCAGTGTCAGCATCCCCATAGGATATATAGGTATCCTCCTCTCCCCTTTCTAGTAATTCCTCACCTTCCCTAACTGAAAAATCTTCTACTGGAATATACTGTGGAGAGGATGTGATCGTCCTAAAGGCTAGATAAGAGTAGTCTATTGCAGGACTAAGATTCTCACCAATTTTTATCATGAAGTCCTCTTCGAAGCTCATACCCTCTGTCACAAGCTGTAAATCCCCCTGGCTTACTGGCACTCCTGTCACCAACAAATCAAAGGATATGGTCTTGCTTGTATAGCCTGTCTTAGAGCCCTTTATAGTAATTGTGGCACTTCCTGCCTTTTTAATTTCTATCCATAGGTCTTGGTAATATCCATTCTCATAGGGTTCTCCCGTACCTGTTTGCGTAGCTGCTACCTGTATTGTCGGCCCTCCAAAATATCCAAATTGAAGTTCTATATCTTCAATCACCGAGACTATATTTTCATCTGAGCTAGTAAAGCTATATGAGATACCTTCTATATCATCTGAAATTAAGACTAAGGGGATAAAAATAGGTACTCTTCCACCGTCAATATCCTGCTCTATCTCCTGGCCATTTTCTATCTTATCTTCTCCTAAATAATAAGCACTAAAGCTGACTGGGTCCTGCCTTGGTGTACTTCCACCCGTTGAAGCTGGTGGTGGACTCGGTTCTGGCTCTGGACTTGGCTCTGGTTCTGGTTCCCTAGTTCTGGGCACCTCCACTTGAGCCTGACCCTCTATGGGTTTCTCCTCATCTACTGGGTTGAATTCGTCCTCTACTGTGGTCTTGGACTTCCTCTCTTCCCTAGCCTTGACTGCTTCCTTGACCGCTTCTTCTATGGTCTCTATTATTTCTTCTGGTAGGGCCATTGGATCCTCTTCTAATATCTCTGTTATTCTTTCTAGGAAGTCTTCAGGTAGTCCCACTAGCTCTATGGTCTCTACTTTTTGGCTGACTTCCTCTGCACTTTCTCCTTCGCTAAAGTTAAGCTGCTTTAATGGCTCTACTAAAAATGTCTGGGTTTCACCTTCCCCTGCTCCTAGGCCTGTTATTTCTCCTATATTATCTACATTGATTTTAACTTCTACTACTCCATCTACTACCCTCAGGTCTATATTTCCATTCCTGTATTGGGTGAAGAACTCTGTTCCCCGGACTCCCATGACTGCCGTTGGGGTCTTTATTTCAAACCTAGAATTCTGATCTAGTTTCTTTTTTACCGATGATCCGACTCCCCCTGCCTGGAGGTTTACTGAACTCTGCTTTGCTCCCTGTGATCCTCTTAGCTCGGATATATATATCTTTGTATCCTCTGTCAGTGTAATGACTACCTGGTCGTCCATTTCTATCTTGGCTGTTCCATCGCTTCCCGTTATGACTCGGTCTCCCTCTGTCAGCCTCATATTTTTAAAGGCCTTGAAGGCTTTTTCTCCTCCTGCCCTGAGGACTTGTACATCTCCACTCATGGAAATTAACTTGGCCGAAATCTTTTCGACTCCATATGATGGTCCTATTCCCCCTAGTACAAGACCCAACACAAGTAAAAGGGCTATTATTTTCTTATTCATATTTATACCTCCAATTTTGGGGTTATGGATAGACTACTGTCCATACCCTATATAGTCAATAGCTTGTCTACTTGGTAAACTTGCAATCCCTGGGCCTTCCCCTTAACCTTTATTAGCCCAATATCCGTTACCTCAAGGTGTTCCTTTACCTGCTCATACACCTGGTCACTAATGAGTATCTGCCCGCCCTGACTGTTGCTCTCTATACGGGCTGCTGTATTGACCGTGTCCCCTATGGCTGTAAAATCCATACGGAAGTCTGCCCCTATATTGCCTACTATGGCAGGGCCTGTATGGATACCAACGCCAAAGCGAACCAGCCTTCCAAATCTTTTTTCCAGTCTCTCCTGCAAGGGTCCTGCCCCCTCCTTCATTGCCCAGGCTGTCTGCACTGCCCTTAGCTGGTGATTGTCCAAATCCAAGGGTGCATTATATATTGCCATGGCAGCATCTCCGATATACTTATCCAGTGTACCCCCATATTTAAATATGGACTGGGCACAGAGGGTCAGGTAGTCGTTGAGTATAGATACCACTTCTTCAGGTTCTGCGGACTCTGATAGGGGTGTAAACCCCCTTATATCTACAAACAGGACCGTAATGTCCCTTCTAGTCCCCCCCAGATGTAGTCCCTCTTCCCCTTCGTCTAATATCTTATTTACTATTTGAGGAGCCACATATTTCCCAAATACATCTGTGACTCTTTTCTTTTCCAACTGTTCCAATATAAACTTTTCTCCCAAAACTGCTATATATTGGGTCCCTAAAAATCCAATAGGATATACAAAACTCAGGATATAGCCCCTATCCCCCAGGCTCATGTATTTTAATATGGCGACAAATCCCAGGGACATAGCTAGCAATATAATCAGGCTCAATCCCGGTCTAAATTTCCCAAATAAATAATATCCTAGCAGACCTAGAATCATAAGAATGCCTATTTGAACTAGAATCGACACTTCCGCCCAAAACCGTCCCTCTATTAGCTGCTGAATGATATTTCCATGTATCTCAACCCCATACATGGGTACCTGAGGTGCCATGGGTGTAAAGTAATAGTCATCTGCCAGGCCTATGGCGGTAGGTCCCACCAGTACTATCTTATCCCTGAAGTATTCTCCCGGTATTTCACCTGTAACCACCAGGTAATAGGGAATCATTTCTATGGATTTAGGTTCCCCGCTGTATCTTATGCTAGTTCGCTGCCAGGGGTCCATTGGGATATCCTCCATTTTCATGGGCTCCTTCCCCAAGCTTTCCTGATAAATCCTGTAAAGCTCCCAGGAAAAGCTATTTATCTTTTCCCCCTCATAGTTAAAGGTCAATATGGCCTTTCTCACTATGCCGTCATTGTCCATCAGTGTATTTATATGGCCTAGTGAGGATAGTTGATCCAGAGGGTCAAAGGGTCTCGTTACACTCACTGCCTCCAGACTCCCCCTTCTGGCAGTGCTGCCAAAGTTTCCATATAGGGGAAATAGTAGGTTCCCTGCTTCCTCTACCATTTCTAGCAAATAATGGTCTTCGTATTCATCATTTGAAGGCTCTGACATAATAATGTCAAATCCTATGGCCGCTGGTTCCCCTTCTGACAATATCCTAACCAATTCTCCATGGTAATCCCTTGGCCAAGGCCATCTTCCAAGAAAATCTAGGCTTTCGTCGTCTATACCTATGATGACTATGTCCGGATTTCCCCTCTCTTGCTTCTGATATAGGGCGTCTTGCAATCTGTAGTCCAGGGTCTCAAAGCTATTAAAATACATAAAGAGTATAAATACTATCAGTATGCTAATGTGGATAATTGATGACCACTTTTTCAGGACTACCACCTCCTATTTCGATTGTCATGCCTTCCATTGCCACAAGGGAGTTTTTAAATTTCCCTTGGGATTGCTGCTGGATTTCCTTCAGTTCTTCATCTGTACGGTCCTCCTTGTGGTGAAATAGGAGCAAGTAGGCTATATCTGCCTCCCGACTAATTCTCACTCCCTCTTCCCAGGTGGAATGACCCCACTTTTTCTTGTGCTCTCCATCTACTAGGCCATGGTATTCCTCGTCTGTGAAATGGCTGTCGTATATTAGGACATCTGCAGCTCTTAAAAAATCGTAAAACTTGGCCTTCCTATCTTCCTCTACTGGCTCTGTATCAGTGCAGTAAACTACAGAAGAATTTCCTTTTTCTATTCTAAATGCAAGGCTTTGATTTGGGTGGTTGAGGGCAAAGGTCTTGACCCTTATATCCTCATCAAATGTCAATTCCATTTTAGGACCTATACTGATAAATTCGTAGTCTGCATTCATAGTATCCATTGTAACCGGAAACCAAGGTGGCATCATTTGACTCTTGATTGCTTCTTCAAATTTCATGCCTTCCTTGTCCTCCCCATAAAGCCGAAAGCTGTTGCCCTTCACATAGAGGGGGGTGAAAAAAGGAATCCCCTGTATATGATCCCAGTGCAGGTGGGAAAAAAATATTTCTCCCTGCCCAAGCTGACTCTTGACCATAGCTTTTCCTAGCTCTGCTAGGCCCGTTCCACCATCGAATATGAAATTTCTCCCTCCTAGCTGCATTTGAATACAGGATGTGTTGCCTCCAAATAATATGGTATCTTTTCTGGGAGTGGGCCTTGAGCCCCGCACCCCCCAAAATTTTATCTTAATATCCATTAAATCCACCCTGCCTCGTATTTTCCTTATTTTGATTGAATAAATACTGCATTTTCATCATCCAGCCACTTTACCTTTAAGGGAAGTTTCTTCTCTATTAGCTCTATTGGCGATAGGGCCCTGGATTCCTTCAAGACAAAGTCTTCCTTTTCAAAGGTAAATAGGTATTCATTGCCCATCTTTTCCAGTCTGATTTCCCTGTTCTCCCCATCCCAGTCAATTTCAGCTCCCCATGCTTCTGCCAGCGCCCTCAAGGGTAGAAGGACATTGCCCTGGGACTCCAATGGCAGCACATCTGGAAATTCAACTGCCCTGCCATCTAGGTAGGCACCTATTCCATCAGTTTCTCTGGGGGCCCCTATGGCATCTAAGATTTTTCCCTCATCTGGGATTAGGACTATCCTATTATTCCACCTGTCGGATATGAAGAGGGTATCTTTCACATACAATAGTCCCGCTGGGCCATCAAGGTAGAGCTTATATTCCTCGTCTATTTCTTCACCTGCTATCCCGCCACCCACTAGGGTCTGGACCCTTGTATCGTCAAGGGCTCTAATGACGTGATTATAGGAGTCTGCCACTAGGATAGTGCCCTCCTTCATTCCTACTCCCTTTGGAAAATTAAAATAGCTGGCCTCCTTGGGCCCATCTAGATATTCCCCAATCCAGTAGCCACTTTCAGGGTCCTCCAGTGAGTGGTTCCCTGCCAGTAGCTGGTATTTATTCTTTCCTGTAATCTTTTTAATCTGATGATTGCCGCTGTCTGCCACTAGCAATTCGCCGTCTGCAGTAAAAAAAATGCCTGCTGGTTCATTTAATATAGTGGTGTTTTCTTTTTTACCTAAATAGGTTGTTACATTTCCCCCTGTGTCTATCTTTCTAATGGCATTGTTCAGCGTATCGGATACATATATATTGTTTTTGTCATCTATTGCCAGTGCAGAAGGAGTATTGAATTTGGCATCTGCTCCCTTGCCATCTTCGTAGCCCAGCAGTTTGCCCCCTGCAATTGTGCTTACCTTTCCATTGAAAATCTGCCTAATGGCATGATTGCCCGTATCTGCAACTAGTATAGCACCGTTTTCTGCTACTGCTACCCCCCTTGGCCTGTTGAACATTGCCCTCTTTACATCTCCATCTACATAGCCTCCCCCTGGGAGCCCAAACCTGTCCTCTCCTCTTTGCAGTCCTGCTATGGTCTTTACCTCCATGGTCTTTAGGTCAATACTTCGAATCATATGATTGCCCGTATCTGCAACTATCAAGGCATTTAATTGTTTTGAGTAGGCTATACCATAGGGCGTATTAAACGTAGCCTCACTTGATTTCCCATTATTTGAACCTGGCTCTCCAGTCCCCACTATGTTTATGGATGGAACTATCGGGACTTTAGTCCCATGTGCTGCAAGTATTGCCCCATTGACGCCTAGTAGTAGGACCAGTGTCAATATTGCAATCCTTTTAATTGTTGTCTCTTTGCCCATAACTTTCACCCCTTTAAAGTAGTAAAACATTCAAGAACTTGTTAATTATATATCCATATTATCACAATTTAAACCATTGTTCTACAAATTGTTTTGTGCAATAATAGTGTAAGGCAGTAGTTCGTCATAAGACTATGTGATTTTTTTATACTATTTGGGTATTAATGATTTAGAAAGTCTTGAAAATGGAGGGTTAGCTATGAAAGAGTTGAATTCAGATGAAAAACTTAAGCTTTTATTTGATTATGTGGGAAAGATAGCAGATGAGTCAAGACTCGACAATTTACTCATGCTGATGGCAGACCTGGGAAGGGAATTGATTGTAGCCGACAGGTGCACCCTATGGCTCTACGATAGGGCTAAGAATGAGCTCTGGACAAAGGTGGCCCATGGCATTCCTGAAATCAGAATACCTGCGGATACAGGTATTGTAGGCCATGTCCTCAGTACTGAGGAGGAATACTTCACTAATAGCCCCTATGAAGACCCTAATTTTAACTGTGATGTAGACAAGGAAACCGGATACAAGACCAAGTCCCTACTGGCCCTACCCCTTTTCGACAATGAGGGTAATATATTTGGAGCCTATCAGGCTGTAAATAAGATGTCTTCCTCTGGTGAATTTTCCAACGAAGACTTCGGAAATCTGAAGATGGTGGCATCCTACTCTGAAAAATCCCTAACCAATGCAATACTCAATGAGGAAATTGAAAAGACCCAAAAGGAAATCATCTTCCTCATGGCTGAAATTGGAGAGAGTAGATCCAAGGAAACAGGCAATCACGTCAAGAGAGTCGCTGAGGTATCTGCCCTCCTGGCAAAACTCTACGGCATGAGGGAGGATGAAATCGACCTCATAAAGATGGCCTCACCTATGCACGATATTGGAAAGGTGGCCATACCAGATGCCATACTGCTCAAGCCTGGAAAGCTTACAGATGAAGAATTTGAACACATGAAAGAACACACGTCCATCGGCTATAAACTACTAAAAAATTCCGATAGGATAATCATCAAGACATCCTCAATTATAGCCCACCAGCACCACGAAAAATGGAATGGAAGAGGTTATCCCCTAGGTCTCAAGGGCGAGGAAATCCACCCCTATGGTAGAATAACTGCCATAGCAGATGTATTCGATGCCCTGGCCTGTGAAAGGGTCTATAAGCCTGCCTGGCCCTACGACAAGGTAAAAAAACTATTTGAAGAAGAAAAGGGCCATCACTTTGACCCAGTAATGACCCAACTGTTTTTAGATAATTTCCAAGACTTTGTAGATATTCTCGAAACCAATAAGGATTAAAATAAGGGCCCTGAATAAATAGCCTTCTAGCTTATTCAGTGGCCCCTTGTCTTGATATTTTTTCTATGAAAGCCCTTAGGTAACCTATGGACTTGTGCTTTCTCTCCTGGCTGAGATCTCCTAGGAGAAACTCATAATCTAAGTAGTCCCAAACGGCGGCAACTATATTGGATTCGTCAATCTTGATAGAAACTGGTGGAGGAGATTGCCTACTGACTATAACCCCCAGGCCTTCCTTGATCAAGATAGAAAAATCTCCCTCAGCCTGATCCTTGCTTATTATTATGTGGTAATTCTCATATCCTTCTAAAAGTCCAATTATATTTTCCAAGTGTAGTATAAAATCCTCCCTAGAGTAGTAAATCTCTTCCCTAGCCATTAGATGGGCAAGGCCAAGCCTTATCCTATCTCCCTTGATTTCTTCCTCTCCAGGTAGCCTTATTATTTCAATTATCTGGTCATCTGCCAGCTTCTTTTCAAATTCCCTAATCCTTGTTCCTATGTCATCTTTAAATCCTACTGGCAGGGAATCACTTGCCCTATTTACTAGGTCTTGGCCCAGGTCAACTGGCATAGACAAGATAGACAAGCCTCCCGATTCCAATATGGTGGCACCTCTAGATTTTTCCAGCCTTTCCAACAGCTTTTGGTAGTCCAACTGGGTTTTTTGATTGTAGAGCTTCATTAGGGGCCTGCAAAGCTTTTGATAGTTATTGTATTCTATCTCATAGCTTTCTATGGCCTTGTCGTTAAATACTAGGGTACTAGGAACCTGGCTTTCCATATTTCCTATGGAAGATGAAACCAGAGCTGCAGTATTTGGGGCAATAAAGAGGGTCCTCTTTACTATCCCATCCCTCTTTTTTGGATAGTAGTATGATTCTATGGCTCCAGTCATGTAAAGAGGCATCCAGGCACGTATGGCTGTTATCATCTCATCAAAATCCCTGCTGACTGTATGGATTATCCTAATCCTATTGCCCCTTTTAATGATTTCAACCATGTAGTTGAACCAGTCCTTGAAAAAACCTGGGTCGTCGCTCAACCACTCGATTCCCTCATCGCTAAAGAGGTAGAGGGTCTGGGGGGCTTTAGATTCTAAAATCTTGGATAGGAAGATGGAGACTGCCTCTCTCTTGCCCCCTATCCCGTAAAATAGCTGGATTTCTTCTGAAGCCCTTCTAGACTCCCTTTCCTTCTTATCTTCTTGGTCTAGGGTCAGGCCAAGCTTTTCTATAAATTCTCCATCAAAAATCCCAGGGATATTCTCTATTGGGTGGGAGTCATCTAGCAGCCAATTGTAGAGGGCCCTTTCATATACTAGGAAATCTTCATCCCGGTCTCCCTTCCTCAACTTCTTGGTAAAATAGGAGGCTATTTCTTCCATGTATTCTGCATTGGCAGGGGCCCGTCTTTTTCCATTCCTAAGCCTGCTTATGTATGAGGGATCCAAGGAGATATAACGTGCTAAGCCACTATTTGTAGTTTTGGTAATATTCATTAAAAAATCTAACTTTTTACTAAATTTCACTTATAGCCCTCCTTTTGTCCATTATAACATCTGACCCTAGGGCTTTCAATGGTTTTGTCACGATTTGTGCCTATCTTTTGTCATTGACAAATCAGGCCCTGGCCTTATGTTCACCCTATTTAGGGGATATAATTAAATTTGAGGAGGTGTCACTATG
>Ga0172382_10003055_pt1 | contig 26969 bp, 26 predicted proteins | sample Leawel138RmetaG_FD_122245 | JGI IMG/M metagenome (GOLD analysis project Ga0172382, IMG submission 122245) | Leachate microbial communities from a municipal landfill in Southern Ontario, Canada - Leachate well 138R metaG | ecosystem: Engineered > Solid waste > Landfill > Unclassified | place...
CTTTGGCTTTCCCGTTGCTCAAGTACCCCCTCAATTACACTTTTTCGCTGTAGTTCTTTATTGCTCATTTCGATTGTCCATGTCATAGCTCCTATTATCATTTAGGACATTTCTAAATTGCTATTTTAGGACATTATCATGTTGCTCTTACACATGGGCGTTTTTTGTTTGATTTTTTTCTAGTGATGCTATAATAAACTCAAGTAACTGTGATTAAACATAATATTTGGGAGGATCTTATGGACTCCGAGTTCCTGACGGCAGAGAAAGTAGCTGAATATTTACGACTCCCACTATCTACGGTTTACAAACTTGCACAAGATAAACGATTGCCTGGTTTTAAAGTTGGTAAGCACTGGAGATTTAGAACCGAAACTATTCAAAATTGGGTAAAAGAGCAGGAATTAAAAATTTCTTCAAAATTTGATAAACCTTGATTTTAGATTACCAATAAATCGATTTCAATACTTGAACATAGTTTGTTATCTAAGTATTAAGTATTTCAAGGTGCAGAGGTGCAGCTATCACAATGGAAATAAAGTTCCAGACTGAATTAGGTAAATACTATAACGGTGACTCAACCTTGTTTTCCAACACAGATGCTGGGAAATCAATTGAAGGTAAAGTTCAACTGATACTTACTTCTCCTCCATTCCCATTAAATAGTAAGAAAAGTTATGGAAACCTTGAGGGTGAAGAATACCTGAAATGGTTTACGGAACTTGCGCCAATATTTACAAAATTACTAAAAGATGACGGCTCGATCGTAATCGAACTTGGAAATGCATGGGAAGCTGGTCGACCTATTCAATCTCTTTTACACCTGGAAGCGTTGATTGGTTTTGTTAAAAACCATTCGGCTGATCTCCGCTTATGTCAACAATTTATTTGCTACAATCCATCCCGTCTTCCATCTCCCGCTCAATGGGTTACAGTCAACCACATACGAACAACAGACAGTTTTACTCATGTATGGTGGATGGCAAAATCGGATTATCCAAAAGCTGACACTGATAAAGTACTTCGTCCTTACAGTAAAAGTATGCAAGATTTACTAAAAAAACAAAAGTACAATCCTGGCAAAAGACCATCTCAACACAATATCAGCCCAAAGAGTTTCTTGACTGATCGGGGTGGCAGCATTGCTCACAATCTTTTTGAAATAGAACCAATGGACAAAGATCGTGATCCAAGGCTCCCAAATGCATTTAGTTTCTCAAATACACAATCGAATGATTATTTTCTTCGCGCATGTAGAGACCGAAACATTCAACCCCATCCAGCTCGAATGCCTGAAGGATTGGCATCTTTCTTTATTCAATTTTTAACTGATCCTGGTGATCTTGTTTTCGATCCTTTTGCAGGTAGTAATACAACTGGGTATGTTGCCGAGTGCCTTGGCCGTAAATGGTTTTCAATCGATACAAAGGATGAGTACATCGAACAAGTAAAAATTCGATTTGAGGATCCACTCATCGCCGAATTTTCAAAGAGGAGATAATATGGTCTTAACTAATGTAATGCAAAAGATTGCTGCGGTTGATGTATTTAACAGAGATACAAAGACTAAAGAGATTTGCACTGGAATTTTTGTGGGCAGGCCTTTTGGTATAGACTATGACCGTGCTTTCATCCTTATTGCGGATGCGTGGAAAAGTAAGGCAAAAGGAATCCCACAAGGCTCATTTTTGCTAGCTTATTATGAGAATGAAGAAAATGTTAAAGAAGCCTTACTCTTGCGTGTAATTGGACCCACGAAGCTACCTACTGATAGCGATGTCATCAGCTCAATGGTAGAGTATTACAAAGACAATCTCAAAACTGCAGGGCAAGGTAGTCAGCTAGATACATATACCCGTTACGAATTCAGTTTCTCGGGGATAGAGTGCCGAATCTTGGGAACTTTTTATCAGGATAAAAACCACAAAACTCGCTTTGGAGCTGATGTTGAAAACTTTTATAGCTCTCATAACTATACTGTTGTAAAACCTCATCCAAATGTCCTCGAACTAATCGCAAATTTTCGAGAAGGAGGGATTGTTGGAACCCCAATTGATATAAAAATTGGCAAAATTCGCTATAGTTCCAGTCGGCGTTTCCAAGAATTGGAAGATTATGTACCGGTCTATGTGAGCCCGAAGGACTTTTTGGGAAAGAGAACAGCTTTATTTGGGATGACACGAACTGGTAAATCAAACACAGTGAAAAAGATAATTCAAGCTACTGTTTCAATGAGTGACAAGGCCACACAAATCTTAAGTGAAATTGTGGAAGAAAGTACGCCACAGTACTTCGAGTCTTTAAATAAAGAAGGTATTCCTGTTTTCCCTGTTGGACAGATCATTTTTGATATCAATGGTGAATATGCTAATGCCAACCTGCAAGATGAAGGAACAGCGATCTTCGAGCTTTACAAGGAACAGGTGACACGCTATAGTGTGCTTCAAAAACCTGGTTTTAAGGTAATGAAGGTGAATTTTTACAATGACATTCTATCGGGGTTTGAACTTGTTCGGAGTCACCTAGCCCTAGAGACACCCGATTATGTAAAAAGCCTTCTATCTATTGACTTGTCTCCTCCAGAAGATAAAAACGACTTTTCTGCCACTACCCGATATGATCGCGTAAAAGCTGCCTATTTGTGTTGTTTATTTCGAGCTGGCTTTAGCATTTCAAAAAGCACTAAGATAAAGTTTGATGGAAATGCGGATCTCAATAAATTAGTAAAAGGTGATGGTAGTATAAATCCTGCTAAGGGAATATCACTCGAAGAAGCGACAAATTGGTTTATGACTATTTGGGAAAATTACGAAAATGATACATTCTTTGCGGATTATAAAAAGAAGAAGGGTCATGAATGGGCTGATGAGGATCTTAAAGCCTTGTTAATCTTCCTGTCACGTAAAACAAAGCCGGGCGCTAGCAATGCAACAATTTCCGGATATCTAAAATTGCGAAGTCTGAAAAATCTTCACACCGATTCTGTCGGGAAACCATTTGAGCAAGAAATCATAGAAGAATTGCGTAAAGGAAAAATTATCATCATTGACCTATCACAGGGTGATCCAGAAATTCAGCGCCTTTATTCTGAACGAATCTGCCAATATATTTTTGCTGATGCGATGAAACGTTTTGTTGCAAATAAGCCAAACAACTTTATTCAGTTTTACTTCGAGGAAGCCCACAATCTGTTCCCTAAGAAAGATGATAAAGATCTTTCCCAAATTTATAACAGGCTAGCAAAAGAAGGAGCAAAACTCAACCTCGGACTCATCTATGCAACCCAAGAGGTTAGTTCAATCAGCTCAAATATCTTAAAGAATACGCAAAATTGGTATATCGCTCACCTGAACAACGAGGATGAGACCAAAGAGATCAAGAAGTATTACGATTTCTGCGATTTTACTGAATCACTCGTCCGGTTTAGTGAAAGCAGCGATAAAGGTTTCGTTCGAATGAAGACCTACTCTAATCCTTTTGTTGTACCAATTCAAGTTGACCGTTTCCCTAAAAACCAAGAGGAGTAGCTATATGGCATACACTAGCAAAAAAGGTCGCAGACCAGCCGAATATGCCAGCAAATCATCCCATACACAAGTAATAAACGATATCGCGGTTCAAGAGTTCTTGCAAAATGGCAATGTTCCAAAAAAGGCAGAAGCGATTCAATTGCCTGTTGAGAATTTATTACATTTTGAACCAACTTACGAGAACCCCATCAATTATATTGTAGCTATTGATGGTGGCTTTGAAGAAATATCTGTTCAATCTGAGTTTCCGTCTTCGACGATTTGTTTCTTTCAATTTGGGGCGTTAATCTTCAGCATAAGTGATCTGGAAAAAATTAGTAACCAGTCATTTATTGAACCAGAAGATATGGCCAAGTTGAAACAAATCCAACGGCTAAAATTGACGTTGCCTGTAAAGAACTTTACATACAAAGATGAACCAACCCTTACACATTCCGTAAGGCGTTCGGTCTATGATTTCTTCAACCAAAAGATTGACGACGAAGAGAAGCTAATGGACACTTTAAAATGGTTTATCTTTCAGGAATACAACAAGCCTGTTGAAGTATGGAAATTAGCGAATTGTCCGAATTGCGGTGTACCGAATATTCCCCTTGGGCGGAACAGCATGAGCCTGGACTATATCTTTCACTGCAATCATTGCAGCAAAGAAATTTTTCTAACGGATGTCTTCCGATTGCATGAAGCAGTGGATGACCAGATCGGAGCTGGCGGGATTTTAGGTTACGTGACCACAACCTTTGAGCAAATGCTTCTGCTTCATGTGATCCGCCTAATGCTCAAGCTTAAACCGGCTCTTATGAAATCGGTTTTATTCATCAAAGATGGCCCGCTGGCATTTTTCGGTCAGACAGCCAATATGCACAAGCCCATGCGCAATCTGGTCAAGTATTTATTTGAACAGCACAACCTTTATCTGGCCGGGTTAGAGAAGAGCGGTCCGTTTGTAGAGCATGCCAACCAGGTTGTTGAAAAACTTGAAGCAGGCACAGTGTTGATTCTCAATAATGATTATATATACAACTACATAATCCCAGGAAAAGCAGACCCTAATAATCCGTACGGCAGAACAACCTATTATAGCAATAAATTAATTTTCAAATCTCGTTTTTATGGAATCCATGTTATCTCTATTCCTACTGCAGAAATACTTTCTTCTCCAAAACCACAAGATTTTCATAACATGCAGGTTGTACTATCGAATGTAGAAAAGCTCAAGTGCGATATGTATGATAATGCTTTGATGCCCGTGGCGTTGGCCAACAAGTTGGTGTCACTAGCACAGTTTCCGAGTTCTAAAATACTTCACCGGTTTGCGTTAAACTCTCTCAATGACACCAAATAATGACCAATTTCTTGAAACCGACGAAACCCATATCAATAGAGAGTCTTTGGGAAGCTGAGGAATTTTGCCCAAATGACCAGCAGCGAGATGCAATATTGCATGTAGATGGACCGCTTTATATCACAGCAGGTCCCGGCTCTGGCAAGCAGTCATGGTCACCACAGCGGACATATAGATACCATCCAGATCAGGACGTTCCTCCCGATCCACCTTAATATTGATGAAGTTATCATTCATAACGGCAGCAACGTCAGGATCTTCAAAAGATTCATGCGCCATCACGTGGCACCAATGACACGCTGAATATCCGATGCTCAAAAAAATGGGTTTATCCTCAGCGCGCGCTCTTTCCAGTGATTCGTTGCCCCAGGGGTACCAATCGACTGGATTATTGGCATGCTGCAACAGGTATGGCGATGTGGAATTAACCAATTGGTTTGACATATTTTATCTCCGAAAATCTCGCAGCTCTCTGCGCTCTTCAGGCACAAGTCGACTTGATACTGATTATGTTAAAAATTATACCAATTTGAGCCTTGAAGCCTTCCTGTTCAGGCTTTACAAACCTCGGTCAAAATCAGCCGAAAATTATACGAAGTTTGTATGTGAAAGGAAATAATTCTATAATTACCTGATCTCCTGAACTATTAAAGAGGTGTGATGAAGAAAATTATTGCAACACTGGTGCTGGTTGCCTTGATGGCAGCAGCTTGTAACACAGCGGGAAATCCCGACCCTACAATCCCAGCACCACAGAAAGAAACACAAACGGAGGATACCAAACCGATGGAAAATAATATAACAGACGCAACCTATAAAGAACAAGAAGGCGTGGACGTTATCTACTTTGCCGGGGGCTGCTTTTGGGGTATCGAAAAACTAATGCAGTCGATTCCTGGTGTAGTAGCGGCAACCAGTGGTTATGCCAATGGAAAGGCCGATATCGTGCCAAGCTACGAGCAAGTCGTTACGGGGAAAACCGGTTATCGTGAAACTGTAAGGGTTGAATATAAACCTGAGGAAATCAGCCTGGATGCTCTGGTCTTTGCTTACTATGGAGTAATCGATCCAACCGTTGAAAACGCACAGGGCAATGACGTTGGCACACAATATCAAACCGGCATCTACTTCACAAATGATGCCGCCAGGGAAACGGTTGAGCGCATTACAGCGGTCGTAAAAGAGCGATACGATAATTTTGTCGTGGAAATCAAACCACTGGAACGCTTTTATGCGGCGGAAGAATACCATCAGGACTACCTGGATAAAAATCCCATGGGATATTGTCATATTTCCAGGGATGAGATGGCTGCCATTACCGACATTATTGTTGACCCCGGCAACTACCCACGCCCAACGGATGAGACCATCAGGGCGGCGCTGACTGAGCAACAATACCGTGTGTCCCAGCTTGGGGGAACTGAGCCGGCATTCCGCAATGAGTATTGGGATAATCATGAGCGTGGACTTTATGTTGACGTGGTTACAGGTGAGCCCTTATTTTCGTCCAGCGACAAATTTGATAGTGGCACGGGTTGGCCGAGTTTCTCCAAAGGCATCGATGAAAACACCTTTGTGACCATTGTCGATAAATCTATGGGTATGACGCGCACTGAGGTCCGCAGCCGTGCCGGCAACACGCATCTGGGACATGTCTTTTATAATGAAGGCTTGTCACCCACCGGGACGAGATACTGCATGAACAGCGCCTCTCTGAGATTTGTGCCCTACGATGAGATGGAAGCTGAAGGATATGGCTACCTGATGGACTATATCGACTGAAGCCGATAAGCTGGCGGTGCCTGCATGGCTCAGATGACCTGGTTTGTTCTGTAAGATAGAACGTCAAGCATTCAACAAAGCCAAGGTGGCTGACCTGAAAAGTCAGCCACTTTTTGATGCTGGATTGCTGGTGAAGAGACCTTTAACGCGCTCCAATTGAGCGTGATCCGTCATGTCCATGCGCAGTGGCGTTACAGAAATATAGCCCTGTTTTATCGATCCGTAATCGGTGCCTTCCTCAACCAATCCCGAAGGGGGTTCTCCGCCGATCCAGTAATAGGGGATTCCGCGGGGATCAATGCGTTTTTCCAGCGCGTCATGATATAACCTCACGCCCTGCCGCGTAAACAAGACGCCCTCATAATCGCCTGCCGGGCGATATGGCACGTTGATGTTCCAAATTGGGGCAGGCAGGTTCCCTTTCCAAAGTTGATGCAATTGTTTGATGACCCTCACGGCGGCTTCTGCAGCGGCATCGTATTCCAGTGGGCCCTGGTGATGTTCCGGCGCGTCTATAGAAACCGCATACCCGGGCACACCGTTGATCGCACCCTCCATGGCAGCGGTAACCGTGCCGGAATAGGTGATATCCAGACCGACATTCGCATTGGGGTTGATCCCGGAAACGACCGCGTCGAATTGAAGCTCCAACACGCCCATCATTGCCAGGGCGACGCAGTCTGAAGGCGCGCCATCAGAACTCCAGGCCCGGCTGCCGTCCTGCAGCCTGGTTTCGCGTACGCGTAAGGGCCTGCTCATGGTCTTGACATGCCCGCTGGCTGACCAGTTATGGTCTGGCGCCAGGACGGTGGCTTCGACGCCGTCCATCTTGCGAACCGCGTTCAAAAGCGCGAACAAACCAGGCGCGGTCACGCCATCGTCGTTGGTTACCAGGATATTCATGGACATCGCAACCTCTTAGTGCCTTCTTCTTCGTTTTTTCTTTGAGCTTTTTGGTCTTTGCTTGCTTGATGTGCTATCAGCGCTGGCGTCGCCAGGTTTGACAGGGCGGTAGCGGAACATGTAGCTGATCACCCCCTGGCGAACCTCGCTTAAGAGATCGCTAAACATGGTGCTGGCCTGGCGTTTGTATTGAACCAGCGGGTCTCGCTGGGCGTAGGATTCCATGCTGATCGAGACGCGTAAGGCTTCCATCTTGGTCAGGTATTCCACCCAGGATTCAGTGATCGTGCGCAGGAGCAAATCGCGATAGATGCGATTCTGGGTTTGATTGCCTGTGATGGCGATAATTTGTTCAGCCTGTTCTTCTTCGATTTCGCCAAGCGGTTTGGTGGCAACAGCCTGCCAGGCGGCTTCTCCTACCTCAGCGCTGATGGCTTTGCGGTGCGTTTCGGGCAGGGCATTCAAGGTGAGCTCGTTCAGGTTGAGCTGATTCCATTCGTTGAGACCGAAGATTTCTGCCAGCTTCTCTTCCGCGGCGTAGAGATGTTCCAGAATCTCCTGGCTGAGGGTTTCAGCTGATTTTCCACTGAGTTCATCTGCGACTGCGAAGATGTAATTCAAGCGGCTATGCGTACGCAGTTCGCGTTTATGCGAACGCTCATCAAAGCCCACGTGCCTTCCCTGGGTGGTAAGCTGGAGCAGATTCAAGAGGGCGTCATCGTCCTCCAGAGCTTCTTCAAGCAACTCCTGGTTGTTGTCAAGGTCGCGCGCGACTTCGCTGTTTTCGCCAAATAATCGTTCGGTGCGCCGCTTTAAACTAGCCTGAACCTGTTCGTTGAGCTGTGCTCGCAATTCGCTGTAGGGCAACTGTGCCAGTTCGGTAGGTTTGAGCTGCCAGCTCTCACCAAAACGGCGCTCCAGCGTCAACAGCAGGCGGCGGGCAATGTTGAGAGTCAGGTTGGTGCGCAGGGCCTCTGTCAGAGGCTTCTTCATGGCACGCGGGTCTTCCTGCAGCATCTGAATTTCTTTAGCCCCCAATTTAACCGCGCTGCCAAAAATCGCGCCCAGCTCCTCCTGGTAATCGTGCCTATCCTGCGGGTCGAGGCTGTCCAGGTAGGCTTCGAGCGTGTCTTCAGCTTCAGCCAATCTGGTCTTGAGGTCCTGCTCATAACGGCTCAGCAGCGAATCGGCTCCAGCCTGGACGTGCTGATTCTCAACTTCTACTGCCATTTTCGCTAAGGTAAGGATGTTGTCTTTCAGTGTCCCGGCATCAGCGATATCGGTAAGTTTATCCATCACTGACTGGAAGGTGAAGGAAGGGAAATTGCCAAACTCCGTATTGATGCTGGGCTGGATTTCATCCAAATAGGCCAGCAGCTTCCAGGGGCCTTCTGGATCGGCCAAACTGGATTCAACGCGGCTGCGCATCTCTGTCTGGAGCATTTCGTAGACATCTTCATGCAAATCTTGCTTGGTGAAGATTTTGTCGCGTTCCTGATAGATGCGGTTGCGCTGGGTGTTGAGCACATCGTCATACTCAAGCAGGTGCTTGCGCACGTCAAAGTTAGAGCCTTCCACTCTGGTTTGGGCCTGCTCGACCATTTTGTTGATCATATTCATCTCGATGGGCATGTTTTCATCGATTTTGAAGCGGGAAAGCATGCTCTCAAGCTGTTCTCCGCCAAACATGCGCATTAAATCGTCTTCCAGGCTGAGATAGAAACGGGACGAGCCCGGGTCGCCCTGGCGTCCGGCACGGCCGCGCAGCTGATTGTCGATCCGACGGGCTTCGTGCCGTTCTGAACCGATGACGTGCAGACCGCCCAGTTGTCTGACCCGAGCCATATCTTCCATATAGGTAATAAAAGTGTCAAGCGCCTCTTGCTCTTTTGTCTGCTCTTCTGCTTCGTCTTCATTTAGACCAATCTGCAGATTCTTGACTGCCTCGAGACGTTCTGGCATGGTCATATTGTAGGGGTCGAGCTGGGAATATTTCGCTAACACCTGGTTGACTTTGGAGAGCAGTTGTTCATCCAACTCGCCGCCCAGTTTGATGTCCACACCACGGCCGGCCATATTGGTCGCGATTGTAATTGCTCCGAAAGCCCCCGCGCCCGCAATAATCAGAGATTCCTCGGTGTGTTTGCGGGCATTCAAGACCTGATGGGGTACCCCGCCGTCAAAAAGAGGCTGCAGTCTGGCCCAATCGTCTTCTTCGAGGTAAAGTGCCTCGAGCAGCGTGGCGCGGTTGCTCTCGTCGTTGAGATCCATGCTGACCAGGCCATATTCCCGTCCCAGCCGGCGCAGTTCTGCCATACGAAGTTGGTCCAGAGGCTCATTGAGCGCAGCCAGTTCGGGCGCGTCCAGGTAGTCTTCCACTTTCGCGCCCTTGGCTTTGAGCCAGGCATTCTTGATCAGGGTTATCTGCAGCAGCCGTCGAACCAGCTCAGGAGCCAATCTGTCTGAAAGCCGTTCCGAACTCTCGACTGAGGTTGTGCCGACCAATTGTGGCCTGCCGATCACGTGATAACGGATGATCTCCATCACAATCGCGCGGATCTTGCCTTCCGTGGTCCGGTAGATCACATCAGGGTAGTCTTTCCGTTTGTAAAAAAGAGGGGTTTGCTTGGGGTCGTCTTCCTCGAAATAATAGGTGTATTTATAGCCATTTTCGTCTTTAGTCTCTTCCGCTTTCAAGCCTGCGGTGCCGCGTTCGGCCTTGTATTCCAGGTTGGATGGGATCGCCAAGACGTCCAGCCCATAAATGCGATAGAATTCCTCTTTTTCGGTCAGGGCTGTACCGGTCATTCCGGACAATTTTTTGTACATGCGGAAGTAATTCTGGATGGTGATGGTGGCATGGGTGATATTTTCAGCCTGAACTTTGACACCTTCTTTGGCTTCAACCGCCTGGTGGAGCCCGTCTGACCATCTCCTGCCGGGCATCATACGACCGGTAAATTCGTCCACAATGATGACTTCACCAGCCTGCACAATATACTCTTTGTTGCGGTGAAAGAGATGCTGCGCGCGCAGCGCTTGTTCCAGGAAACCTAACAGACGTGCCTGTTCAGGGGTGACGTCTTCGGGTCTTTCTGGGTCGGAAAGTTCCACGCCGAGCATGTCTTCGACATGGGCAAGCCCGACTTCTGTGAGCGAGATCATTCTTTCTTTGTCGCCTATTTCAAAGTCTTCAGGGTTGAGCGCTTTAACAACCTGTGCCATGCGGACGTAAGTTTCGGAATCCTCGTGGGCCGGACCGGAAATGATCAACGGTGTTCGAGCCTCGTCGATGAGGATGTTGTCGACCTCATCGATAATGGCGTAATTGTGTTCACGCTGGACGCGGTGATCCCACTTCATGGCGATATTGTCGCGCAAGTAGTCGAACCCAAACTCGCTGTTGGTTCCATAAGTGATGTCTGCCTGGTAAGCTTGTTGGCGTGAGGTTTGGCGGAGGAAGTTTTGATCCTCGTTAAGTGAACGCTCATTGGGGTCATAGACAAACGCGCGCGGGCTGCCCTCAACTGCAGTGATCGACTGCAGCACCCCGACGCTCAACCCCAGGAAGTGGTAAATCGCGCCCATCCAGCGTCCGTCACGCCGCGCGAGATAATCGTTCACCGTGATCAGGTGCGCCCCTTTCCCTTCAAGGGCATTGAGGTAGAGAGGCAAGGTGGCTGAGAGCGTTTTGCCCTCACCGGTGCGCAGCTCCGAAATTTCTCCGTGGTGCAGGTTGATGCCGCAAATCAACTGAACGTCGTAGTGCCGCTGACCCAGCACGCGTTTGCTTGCCTCACGCACGGTAGCGTAAGTCTCGGGCAGCAGATCGTCCAGTGTCTCGCCTCTGGAGAGCCTTTGTCGATATTCAGCGGTTTTGTTTTTTAATTGGGCATCAGTCAGTTTTTCAAATTGCGCTTCTAACGCATTGATTTTGTCAACAGTCACAACCAGTTCTTCAATTTTTTTGCGATGCGGATCGCTTTTAAAGAAGTTGGTAAGTTTTTTAAACATGGCTTCCTATCCTTTAATAGCAGTCTGATTTGTACCAGACGCAAGGCAAAATTATAGCATAGGGTAATCCTTCTACTTTTATTTCTATAACAATTAACGACGGATTAGAATAAAAATTAGCCGGAGGTATGAAAAATGGAAGAACGTGGATGTCTCGGTTGTGGATGTGGCTGTTTCAGCACCCTGGTAATCATGACAGTTTTGTTTATATTGCTTATTTGTGGCTTGATATTCTGGGCCATGTGGGGCTTCTCGGTTGGTCAATATCAACTCCACTCAGGAGGGGGGCTTTTAGCCTCGCTAACCTCACTGCTCTAACTTTTTGGTAGAAAGAATTACTATGTCAGTCTCGTTAACTAAGACGCGTTTTCTTGTCATCGGTGGTGGTATTGCCGGGGTCAGTGCCGCTGAGGCAATTCACAAGGTCGATCCTGACGCAGACATCACCCTTATTTCTGAAGAGCACAGCCTGCCCTATTTTCGCATGAGCCTGACCAGGTATCTGGCCGGTGAAATCGAGCGCGATCAGCTGGATTTACACAAAGATTCCTGGTACCTGGAAAACCATATTGAAGTTGTGGTCGACGCGAGAGTGGTCGATGTGGATTCCGCCTTAAAACGGGTCACCCTGAACGACGGCAGAGTCTTTCAATATGAGAAACTTCTCCTCGCCAACGGTGCCAGCCCCTTTGTCCCGCCTTTTCCGGGTAAGGAATTGCCGGGTGCCACCACGCTGAGGTCGATGGAAGATGCCGATCACATTCTTGAAGCGCTCGAACATAATGCCAGGGTTGTGTGCATTGGCGGCGGTTTACTGGGTCTTGAGATTGCCGGCGCGATCGCCAAGCGCGGTCGGGATGTGACTGTGTTAGAAACCATGGACTGGCTCCTGCCGCGTCAACTCGGACGGGAAGCCGCCGAAATGCTGCGTGAGAAGATCGAAGCCATGGGCATCAAAATCATTGTTCCGGCACGCACGGGAGCGTTGGTGGGCCAGGACCGGGTTGAAGGGGTTGAGTTGACAGATTTGTCCAGCGAGACTGAAGCTGCTGTCTGCCTTCCGGCTGAACTGGTTTTGATCAGCGCGGGTGTGCGTCCAAACCTGGATCTGGCACAAAAGGCAGGAATCGCAGTAAACCGAGGCGTTCTGGTCAATGAGCACATGCAGACCTCTCATCCTGATATCTATGCCGCGGGCGATGTAACCGAATTTCACGGCATCAGCTATGGGCTGTGGGTTCCGGCGAAGAAGCAGGGAGAAGTCGCCGGCAGGCATGCTGCCGGTCAGCCTGCACAGTTTGATGAGCTGCCCCCCTCAGCGAAATTGAAAGTATTGGGGATCGGCTTGTTCAGTATCGGTGAGTTTGCTCCTAAAGAAAGCGGCGACAGGCTGGTTGCAGCAAGACAAGGGGATAACTATGTAGGCCTCCTTTTCCGGGACGGCATTTTGATTGGGGCGAATCTTCTGGGTGAAACCGGGCTCGACTCAAAAGTCAGGAAGGCAATCGATGCCAAAACCGACTTCAGCACTGCCCTGCGCGATTCTCAAAGCCCTGAAGAGGTAATCGCGCTGCTGGAATAGCCAGCAACTTTGCAGCTTTCGCGCGGTTGATTTTTTCTAACTCGAATCAGGTTAGCCTTCCGGCCTCGAGTTGTGTTCTGCCTGCTTCCCCCACAGCAGGTGAGTTTGTGGCTGAACGGTCTCAAGAAAAGTTTGCCTTGACCAGAATTTGGTGGTATATATTTTATACGGCAGGCACTGACTGATCGATTTGCGGCCTGCCTTTCTTGCGCCGCAAGAAAACGATGAAGTAAATGTCGGCATTATGGAGTAGATCCCCCTAAAACCGATTGGTGACATCTGTGAATGTCCTGAACTCGCATTGTGAGACTGCGAACCCTGTTGAGGTAACTTTTGCTGGTTGGTTACCCGCTTAATTCCAGAAGGAGATGTTATGACAAAAATGAATTTGCCTGGTCCGAAGGCCAGGGAGCTAATCGAACGTGACGACAGGGTGGTATCGCCTTCTTATCCGCGAGATTATCCCTTTGTGATGGATCACGGACTTGGAACTGAAGTCTGGGATGTGGATGGCAATCGTTTTCTCGATTTTGCAGCCGGGATTGCGGTGGTATCCACTGGACATGCGAACCCGGCGGTAGTGAAGGCCATTCAGAAACAGGCTGGGCAATTCATCCATATTTCTTCCGATTTTTACCACCGAGGCTGGATAGATGTCTCCGAAAAACTTGCAGAAATTGCCCCATGGCAAGGTCCTTCGCGTGTATTTGCCTGTAATTCTGGAACCGAGGCGGTTGAGGCGGCGATCAAACTGGCGCGCTATCATACTGAGGCAACCCAGTTCGTGGGCTTTTTGGGCGGCTTTCATGGGCGTACCATTGGCGCGGTGGCCTTTACTGCCAGCAAGGCAATGTACAAAAATGGTTTTACGCCCCTGATGAACGGTGTCGTGCATGTGCCTTATCCCAATCCTTATCGACCGATCTTGAAACGGAAACCCGGCATGGGCGACGGCGAGACCGTGGTGGCATATATCGAAGATGAAATTATTGGTCGTTTAATTCCCCCACAGGACTTTGCCGGCATACTGCTGGAGCCCATCCAGGGCGAAGGCGGTTATGTGGTACCCCCACCCGATTTTTTCCCCGCCCTGCGAGCCCTTTGCGATAAATATGGCATCCTTCTGATTTCCGATGAGGTTCAGTCTGGCATGGGACGCACCGGGAAGTGGTGGGCGATCGAGAATTTTGGCGTCGAGCCCGATATGATCACTTCTGCAAAAGGCTTGGCCTCAGGCATGCCCTTAGGCGCGCTGATTACCAAGGCTGAAGTGATGTCGTGGCCGCGTGGATCGCATGGCAACACCTATGGGGGCAACCCGATCGCGTGTGCTGCATCCCTGGCAACCATTGAGCAGATCGAAAAGGGCTACATGGAAAACACCCGAAAGGTAGGTGCTTATGCCAGAGAAGGGCTGCTTGAGCTGCAGAAGAAGCATAAGAGCATCGGTGACGTTCGAGGGATGGGTTTTATGCTGGGGCTTGAGTTTGTGAAAGACCGTCAAAGCAAACAGCCTGCGGTGGAACTGCGCAATGAGATTGTCCACAACGCCTTTGAGCGCGGTTTGCTGCTGTTGGGTTGTGGCAAGAGCGTGATCCGGATCACGCCACCACTTTCAACTTCCAGAAGCGAAGTTGACGCGGCTCTACAGATTCTGGACGAAGCCATCGGACTGGCGGAAGCGAAACACGGATTGGGTGTGTAATTGAAGGGAAGTCGGCCGCAGATCCTTGGGAATAGTACCTGCTGATTCACGGGTTATCCTTCAGGGATCCTGAGAAATTAAGGCTGGGACAGGTGCCTGACCACAATTGCAGAAATCAACCTACGAATACTTGATTTATGGTGCAGTAACAGTGTATAATTCAAACTTGCGCGTATACACGCGTTGGTTGTTGCCTGGAGAGGAGGTGAATAGCAAATGACAAGTGTAACTTTGAGACCAAATGAATCGCAGGATTCCCTGCTCAAGCGCTTTCGCAAGAAGGTGGTGAAGAGCGGTGTTCTCAGTACTGTACGACGTAAACGCTGGTTCGTTTCTAAGAGCGAGCAGCGCCGTATGGATGAAAAGAAGGCTGTTCGACGTTCTTTCCGGAAGCCCTACAATCAATAGCCGAGTAAGTGAGGTTTTATGGCTAAAGAAGAAGAAAAAATTACCGTAGACGGTACCATTATCGAAGCCCTGCCAGGCACACAGTTCCGGGTTAGGCTCGATAACGGACATGAAGTGTTGGCCTACCTTTCCGGACGGATGCGGCGATATTATATCCGCATTCTGCTGGGGGACTCCGTTCGGGTCGAGATGTCGCCTTATGACCTGGAACGAGGCCGGATCGTTTACCGTGCCCGCAGGTAATAAGCTTCTGACATTGATTCCGACAAAGACATCGAACTACCAGCTTCCATAAGAAGCTGGTTTTTATTTTCGGCTTTGATTTACAATATGTGGGTATGACTCAAGCAATCCCGACTCCACCAGGACGCTTAAAGGCCTATGAACCTGCCCAGGATGCAGAGGCGGTCATCAGGCTGATCGAAGACAGCTTTAATCTCAAAAATGACCCCGAAAGTGTAAGTGTGATCCAGCAAATGCGTTTGGCCGCGCAGCGACAGCAACAATCGGGTTGGCTTTCTGGCGGTGGATATGGACAGCCTGGGTATGTCTGGATGGTTGGTGACCGCATTGTGGGTAACATCAACATCATTTCTTTTCTCGACAGGCTCCGTCATATCGCCCTGATTGCCAATGTGGCGGTGATTCCCGAATTCCAACACCTGGGGATTGCCAGGGCGATGACCAAACATGCCTTAAGGTATGCACAGCAGAAACGCGCCGCGGAGATCTGGCTGCAGGTCGATAGCAATAACCTGGCGGCCCGTAACCTTTATGAGGGTTTGGATTTTCGGACCGTCCGTAGCGTTAATAACTGGGTGTTGGACCCGGCTGAAACAAAAAAGCGTGCTCTGCAGATCTGTGATGAGGCCCGTTTGACGCTATCGAGCCGACGCCCGGGCGACTGGGGCAAACAAAAAACCTGGCTCGAAATGGCGTATCCTTCAGACACGAGATGGTATGCTCCGGTCAACTTCAGTAAGTTTTCACCCTGGGCCTGGCTTAATCCTTTTAACTGGGATTCAAGTGGGTATCTAACCCATTTTGCAGTCCGCATGAAGCGTGAGCTGACCGGGGTGCTCAGCTGGCAGCGCGGAATGACAAAGTCGGATTATCTGTGGCTGGCTCTGCCACAGGATCAGCGCGAAGCGACCAGCCTCAATTGCCTGCTGGGCGGCTTTCTCATCAACGAATGGTCCGGTCGAACAACCAGGCTCGAATACCCCGCTGGAAGAGCCGAGGCAACTTTTATTAAACTGGGGTTTCGTTTGAACAGGCGCCTGGACTGGATGAAACTGAGAAACTAACCAGGTCTTAAACGCATTAAGCTTGCTGGATTAGCAAGCTCAATGAAAATGAAATTTTTTGTTGTGGGCTTAGAGTTCTTCGTCGACGATAATTTCGGTTAGCTTAAGGAACTCCTGCCACTCTTCGGTGAAGAAGTGGAGAGTGACGTTGTTCAGTTCCAGGTGATAAGTGGTCTCGCCATCCGGTTCTTCAGCCTTCCAGGCCAGATAATTTTCAGTTTCTGCAATTGTAGTGGTGATAGGTTCGCCTTCTGTCATTTTATACCTCCATTCAGTGATAATTGATTATCTCATGTGTGCGCTCGCAACGCAAGCAAGCTTGTATAGAAATCAGTTATTACCCTGGCTGGGGTCCTTTTTGAAGCGCTGGAATTGTTTCTCGAACCAGACTTTGATCTTACCCCATGGTTTTTCAAGGAAAGAGGCGATCTTCCCCCAAATTTTACGCAGCCATCTCAATAGCGCCGGTTCTGCCGGCTTTTGGTAATACTGCATTCCGGCCCAGGGGTCACGGTCAAACAATTTTCGGCTGCTGTATCTCAATATCAATTTCAGAGTGGCAAAGGCAGGCGCCGCCAGGATGATGCCCAAAACGCCCATCAGCTGTGCTCCAATAAGCGTGGAAATGAGAATGGCTGCGGGATGCACTTTCAGTGAGTTGCCCATCACTTTGGGCGTGAGAACGTGGTCGAGCATTAAATCGAACACCAGGGCAATACCCACCACAAGAAGGGCGTAGAGAATATTGGTCATTCCAAACGGGGTTGGATCCTGGAGCAGGGCTCCGATAAAGAAGCCAACCCAACCAATTGCGGCGCCTAGATAGGGGATAAAGCGCCCAAAGCCTGCAATCAGCGCGAGGACAAAGAAGTAAGGCAGCCCCATGATGCCCAGGTAAATCGAATAAAGGATGATGGCAATACCTACAACGGTGAACTCACCGCGAATGAAGGAGTTGAAGATTTTTCCGATCTCCTGACGCAGACGCAGGAAATCCTTTTCGTACCCAGGGATGGAAAGGTTGAAGAACTTTAATTTAGCCCCATCTGTCTCTGAGGTAATGAAAAAGGAGACCATATAGGTGATCCCGAGACTAGCCAGAAAGCCGCCTACCTTGCCCACCACTGTTGTGGCGAGGTTGCCAGCCTGACTGGCGATAGGCTGAAGTGAATCTGCCACCCATTGTCCGATAAGTTCAAAGTCGAGTCGCGGTGTGGTGAAACTGAAGGGCCCTATCATGATCGTTTGGGCAGACCACTTTGTCAGCAGGTCGGTTATGTTATCGACGTTATCGATAACTGTCTGAAACAGATTTTGCACCTGGGTGGCCAGGCTGGTACCGCCCCTGGCAATCAAGCCAACCAATAAGCCTGCCACCAGAACATAGACAATTGCTACGGATGCTCGCCAGCGAATGTGCGAGACTTTACGCAACAGGTTACTGACTGGATAGAGTAGAAAGGAAAGCAAAAAGGCGGTTAACAGCATCTTGAAATACTGATCGAAGGTGAAGATCAAAGCCAGAAAGCCGACAATCATTAAGGTACCAACAATCAGCTTGGTGCCCCAGCCCCAGGGCGGGGATTCGTCCTGGCGGTGGGTGGGCGCGGCTGGGTGAACGCGCTCGGCGGCTATCGGCTCCTGCTGGCTGGGGTCGTCAGGCGTTTCGTCTCTGTGATTTATTTCCATAGTTGAATTTTAGTCGGTTTTTAAATGTTTTGTATGTAACCTTGATTAAGAATCCAGCGACAGAGCGTGGCAACCGGAACTTGAGGGTAAAATTAGACAAAAGAAGCAAAGGAACTTTATGGAATACAGAGATTTTGGCAACACCGGATTCAGACCCTCCGCGCTGGGGTTTGGCTGCATGCGCTTCCCGCAGCTTTCGGATAAAGATAATCGTGTTGATGAAGCGGAAGCCACACGAATGGTTCGCCACGCCATTGACCAGGGTCTGAATTACGTTGACACCGCCTGGTCGTACCACAGTGGGGAAAGCGAACCGTTGCTTGGCAGGATCCTGCAGGACGGTTACCGTGAGAAAGTTGGCCTGGCTACGAAGATGCCCTCCTGGCTGATTGAAAAAAAAGAAGACTTTGACTTTTATTTTTCAAGGCAGCTGGAACGACTGCAAACAGATCACATCGATTTTTACCTGCTCCACACGCTCAACCAGGCTTATTGGAATACGTATCTCGAATTGAGGGTGTTTGATTGGGCTGAAAAACAACTTGCTGATGGAAAAATCAGACATCTTGGCTTTTCGTTCCATGATAATTTCTCGGTCTTCAAATCAATTTTGGATGGTTATGACAATTGGGACTTCTGTCAGATACAATACAACTATATGGATGTAGATTACCAGGCCGGTGAGCGCGGACTCAAGGCGGCGGCGGAGCGCGGACTGGGTGTGGTGATCATGGAACCGCTCAAGGGCGGGAAACTGGCAATCGAGGTGCCGCCCGATCCGGTCAGGAAGGCCTTTGAACAGGCCGCGACCCCACGAATGCCAGCCGAATGGGCGCTGCAGTGGCTGTGGGATCAGCCGGAAGTGGGGCTGGTGCTTTCTGGTATGTCGACCTTTGAACAGGTTGAACTAAACCTGATCAGCGCCAGCCGGTCTGGCGCAGGAAGTTTTTCACCAGATGACACGCGCGTTATCGAAAAAGCTCAGGACGCCTGGCAGGGGCTGGCGCCTGTAGCCTGTACCCACTGCGAATATTGTTTGCCCTGCCCCAGTGGGGTCTTGATCCCGCAAATATTTGAAATCTACAACAATTCGGCTATGTACCTTCAACAAGAACGGGGCAGAAAGATGTACTTCAATCAGATCCCTGAAGAAAGTCGGGCCGATGCCTGCGTGGAATGCGGTGCCTGTGAGGAATTGTGCCCGCAGCATCTGACAATTATTGAATATCTTAAAGATGCCCACCTTTACCTTCACGAGGATCCGAGATAGTCTTGGGCGCTAATTCTGACCAAGGGTTGACAGTCCAGGAGAGAATGACAACCGACAGACCCTGGGTGATTGCACTTGCGGTTTTTTTCTTGGGTTTGCTCGCCCTCTGGTTGTGGATGACGCCAGCCGGCGCCTGGGAAAAGTTGCGCGCGCTGGGATATGCTGTCTGCCACCAGATCGAAGCACGCTCTTTCCACGCTCACGACCTGCAGTCGCCATTATGCGCCCGCTGCACAGGGATGTACCTGGGGGCAATGTTGACGATTGTATATCAGCAATTTCAGGGACGGAAACGGCTTTTTCCTCCTGCCTGGGTGTCGATTTTCCTTGGTTTGTTTTTTATCTGGTTCGGTGTGGATGGCTTGAATTCTTTCTTACATTTCTTCCCCGGGTTTGACCTGGGTTACCAACCCAGCAATCTGCTGCGGCTGATCACAGGAACCGGCGTGGGTCTGGGAATCGGGGTGATTTTGACCCCCTTGTTTAATCAAACAGCCTGGGCCGAGTGGATCGACCAATCTTTCTTCAAGAAATGGTATGCGTTCCCGGTTTTGATCATGATCGCTGCTGCCATGGTCACAGGGGTGTATTCTAAACAGCCTGTGATCCTATTGCCCGCGATGTTACTATCAGGATTGAGTGTCATTTTTCTGCTCAGCGCGGTTTACACTGTCGTTGGGGTTATGCTGCTGAATCGAACCTCTCAACAACTCACCTGGCTACAGATGCGCCTGCCGGTGTTGATCGGTTTAAACCTGAGTATGCTTCAGATTATCTTAACAAGCGCGTTAAGGCTGCTTGTGACTGGCACGTGGGGCTCATTAGACCTGTGATTATCTCAGGCGCTCGTCTGGGAATGCGGCTATAATTATTGTTGTTGGGAAGTGTTTTATCTCGATAGAAGGAGTTTTCATGACAGAAATTATTGGGGGTATCTTAGGCGCATTTGGGTTGTCTACGTCCGCGGGTTTGAACGCCTATATTCCGCTTCTGGTGGTATCGCTTTTGGCGAAATTTACCAACCTTATTGAGTTGGCAGAACCCTGGAGCGCGCTTGAAAGCTGGTGGGTGATCGCTGTTTTGCTCGTATTGGGAACTATTGAGGCCGTGGCGGATAAGGTGCCGGCGGTCGATCAGGTAAACGATGCTGTCCAAACCTTTGTCCGACCTGTCGCAGGCGCGATTCTTTTCGCGACCAGCGCGAGAACCATAACCGAGATCAGCCCGGTGCTTTCGATGATCTGCGGATTGCTGGTCTCGGGCTCTGTGCATGCGGCTAAATCGCTGGTCGCCAGACCGGTGATAGAGGTCAGCACGGCTGGTCTGGGTACACCTGTCGTCAGCACCATAGAAGACGTGGTTGCCACGATTGTTTCGATTCTGTCGGTTGTGCTGCCGATATTGATGGTTATTCTGGTCTTCCTGTTGATTTGGTGGGTAGCCTGGTTTTTTGACCGCCGCAGGAAGGCTCGCGCTAAAATTGTAAATAGAGATGTTCAAGGAGGAATGTATGACTGAAAATCAAGTGAATCGTTATGAAAATCCGGAAGCGAGCCCTTCTGGCTGGGCGGTTATCAGCCTGATCAGCGGGATTGCCAATTTTTTGGGTATTTGGTTTTTCGGGGCTGTGGTGGCGCTTATTACTGGCTACGTTGCTAAGAACGAGATCGACAAAAGCGGTGGCAGCATTGGCGGCGAACGCCTGGCAACTGCGGGAATAATCCTGGGCTGGGTTGGCATTGGTTTATCTATCCTTATGCTTTGTTTAACCTTGCTGGCAGTCCTGGGAGTGATCGGTGGTAGCATTGCTTTGTGTGGACCTTTTTCTGATATGATCAATCAAATACCTTAAGAGAAGAAAGGAATTAACCTCATGAGTGATCAAGAATTTACCGATGTTCCAGATTCAGACCGCTGGAATGACGTGCCCCGACCCGAAGAGCCCGCGCCAGCTGAAGAGCCAGTTACCCCTCAACCGCCGGTTCATCCTGAGCCTGAGCCTGAATTTTTTGAACCCCTGCCGATATCGGATTTTGCCCCTCAATCGGGGTTTACCTCAGAGCCGATTCCACCTCAACCCCAGCCGGCGATCTATGATCCGGTTCGTGATGAAGGCGAGCCTTTTGCCGAGGTTACTCCTGAAAAGGAGGGCTTCGCTTCTGCTGCGCCAGTCACGCCGGACTATAGTTACAGCAAGCCGCCCGCTGAGAAGAAGTCCAACGGCTGGATAATCGCGTTGATTGTTTTGCTGGTATTGTGTGTTTGTCTGGTAGTATTCGTGGCAGTTATATTCACGCTGGTAGCTCGGGGAGATTATATGATTGAATGGTCTCACCTTTTGAGTACTGCCGTGAAGATGTTGTAAACGATTTTTGAGGACCGAAGAGTAAGTTAGAACGGGCTGACTTTTTAAGTCAGCCCGTCTGTTTAACGCGGTCCTGGGTGCCCAAGCCCAATCTCGGAGGCAGGCAGGCACTGGATTGTGTTTTCAGGCCAGGCGATGGTGATCGATTCGCCAATCGCGACAGCCTGGGGGGACTGGACCTGTAAATGGATCTGATCGAGCATTACCCCCACACGGAATGACTTCCCTTGAAAAACACAGTCATGGACGATACCGCGCAGCGATTGGGCCTGTCTGGCGGCTGGTTCTCCCATCAGGCCATCTTCAGGCCGCAGGAGCAATATACAATCAGAACAGACTTGCCGGTCAGGATCCGATTTTAGCTTAAATCGCCCCAGAGCGGTCTGCGCCGAAGCAGGGCTGGTGATTGTGCCGGCAATCAGATTACCCAACCCCAGGAAAGCGGCAACCCAGGCAGTGGCTGGGCGGCGGAAGACTTCTTCAGGGGGGCCTTGCTGAACAATATGGCCATCATGCAGCAAAAGCAGGCGGTCGGCGAGCGCGAACGCTTCCTCCTGGTCATGGGTAACATAAATGACCGGCTTCTGGCTTGCATGCAGCCGTCTGCGCAGGTCTGTGAGCAAATCAGTGCGCAGGTTGTGGTCCAGCGCGCCCAGGGGTTCATCCAGCATAAGCAGGCGTGGTTCGGGAGCCAGCGCGCGAGCCAGGGCGACGCGCTGCTGCTCTCCGCCTGATAGTTCGGTAACCGTTCTGTTGGCGAAATCCTGCATGCGGATGCTGGTCAGAGCCTGGCGGACCAATTTTTCGATCTCATCTTTAGAGCGACCGGCCATTCTGAGCCCGAAAGCGACGTTTTCTGCCACGCTGCGGTGGGGGAAAAGGGCGTAATCCTGAAACATGAGACCAAACCCGCGTTCGTGGGCGGGCTGGTGGGTAAAATTCTCATCATTCCAAAAAACCTGACCGGATTTTGGCTGTTCCAGGCCGGCGATGACGCGCAGCATGGTGCTCTTACCGCTTCCGGAAGAACCAAGCAAGCACACCAGTTCACCTTGCCTGACCTCAAAAGAGATTCCTTTGAGCAAGGGCTTACCATCATAGTCCTTGTAAATATTTTCAACACGCAACATTAAAATAACTCCTCGCCCGGAAGGCGGATTTTCTCGATCAACAGGCTGCCAGAGGCACTGGTGAGCAACAGCAGAGTAGACATGGCCAGTGCCTGACCGTAGTTGAGGGCACCCGGTTGGGAAATATAACGAAAAATTGTGACTGGTAAGGTGGGTGTTTGCGCATTGGCCAAAAAACTGGAAGCGCCGAACTCTCCTAACGAGATCGTAAAGGCAAACGCCAGGCTGACAATCAGGGCGCGCAGCAGGATTGGCAGATCAATTTCGAGCAATACCTGCCAGGGTTTAGCCCCCATCACGCGGGCGGACTCGCGCAGCGAATTGGGGATTGCCTGGATAGCCGGCAAAATAGTGCGCACCACAAACGGAAGCGCGATCAGGGAGTGAGCGATGGGAATCAAGAGGGGGAACGATCCGCTGGTCCAGGGTGGGTGATTGAAGGTGATTAGAAATCCCAGCCCGAGGATGACCGCGCTGGCACCCAGTGGCAGCATGACCAGTGGTTCCAGCCAGCGCGTAAGCCGGCCAGATTTGGAGAGGGCGTAGGCTGTGAGCAGCCCCAGGCTGGTGGCAATCACCATGGTGAGAACAGAATAGACCAGGGAATTTCGCATTGCTGCAAGAGGGTTGGCATAAAAAATCGAGTCTGTGCGATTTTTGAAGAGTTCTGTATAGTAACGGGTGGTGAAGCCAGCTTGGAATTCACCCCGCTCGCCACGGGCAGCCTCCAAGGTTACCAGCGAACGGGAAACCAGGCTTACAATGGGGGAGACAAATAAGATCACCAGCAGGACGCTCATCAGGATCACAAAGACTTTCCGCCTTATACTAACCGGACGCAGCAGGGTTTTGCGTTCGCTGCTGAGAGCCGCCTTGCCGTAGCGGGGGTTGTTGACCCGATTTTGCAGCAGGGTGATGACCAGTGTGAAAGCCAGCTGCACGATTGAGAGCAGCCCCGCCATGGGTAGATTGAAGCGGCTCAAGGCCTGCGTGTAGATTTCAACTTCGAGAGTGGCAAATTGCGGGCCTCCCAGCATTAAGACCACGCCGAAACTGGTGAAATCGAACAGAAATACGAGGAGGCTCGCGCCCAGAATGGAGGGCATCAGCAAGGGCAAAGAGACTTCACGAAATGCCTGCCAGGGGGTGGCATTTAAGACCCGGGCGGCCTCATCGTAATGAGGGTTAAGACGGGTAAGACTGTTGCTGACCAGGCGGATGACAATCGAGGTGTTGTAGAAAACGTGGGCGAGCAAAATCGCGGCAAGGCTGTTGAGCAGGTTAAGAGGTGGGTTGGAGAGATTGAAAAAATGCATCAAAATCAGATTCAGCCACCCTCGCGGACCAATCAGGGTGTTGAAAGCTGTGGCAACGACGACAGTCGGGAGGATAAAAGGCAACAAACTTAGGGCGCGCAAACCCTTGCGGCCAGGAAAGTCGAACCTGGCAAACAGATAAGCCGCCGGCAGACCGATTAGCAGCGTCAGAAGGGTGGAGAGAAAGGCTTGCCAGAGTGTAAAAAGCAGTGGTCTGGTGATTTGAGACCAGCTGAAAAACTGCCAGCCCTGGTTGAAACGCTCAGAAAAGACCTGTCTGAAGATTACCAGCAGGGGTTGGTAAAAGAAGAACAACAGGAAGGCAAGCGGCGGCAACCACAAGAGCCAGATCAGCGATCTTGAGCGTTTCATGGTGAGTCAGTCGAGCATCAGATTGGTCCAGTCGTTCACCCAGCCATCGCGCCTGGCGGCGATCAGGTCAGGGTCGAGCGAGGCGACCGTTTCTGGAATCTGGCTGGCACGCAAAAAACCTTCTGGCAGCATTGCTTCAGGCAACACGGGGAAGACAAACATCTGCAGAGGCATATCTTCCTGGAATTCTTCGCTGAGCAGGAAATCAAAAAATTTTTTCGCCAGAGCACGGTTGGGCGTATTTTTGAGGATGCCAGCAAACTCCACCTGGCGCCAGCACATACCCGGCGCGACCAGCGAGGCGGTGGGCGATTCTTCCAGTTCAGTTTCGGCGTAGATCAGTTCGGCCGCGGGGCTGGATGCATACGAGACTACCATGGGTTGGGGCCCCTGCCCGGAAGAACCTGAAAAATTGGAATAGTAGGCCGTTTCCCAATCCGAAACGATGGTTACCTGGTTGCTTTTCATGGCCTGCCACCATTCGAGCCAGGCGTTTTCGCCAAATTCGGCAATGGTTGCCAGCATGAAGGACAGTCCGGGTGAACTGGTGGCAGGGTTCTGAACCACCAGCAAGCCCTGATATTCAGGTTTGGTCAGATCTTGCAGAGAAGCAGGCAACCTCAACTGCTTTTCGGCAAACCAGGCCTTGTCATAATTTATGCAGACGTCTCCGTAATCTACAGGGATCACCTTAAAGGTCGGGTCGAGCTTGAATTTATCGGGCACGGCAGCCAGTGCTGCCGGCTGATAGGGTTCAAAGAGATCTTGTTCGAGACCACGAGAGAGAAAAGTGTTATCCAGCCCATAAAAGACATCCGCCTCCGGCTCCTGGCTGCCGACCGATGTGAGAATCAACCGGTTGAGCGCCGAACCTGTGTCTCCGGCCTGAATGAAGGTCAATTTGGCGTTATTGGCGGTTTCAAAGGCTGTGATGACCCCTTCTGAGGCGGAAAAGCTGTCGTGCACGATGACGGTCAGTCCCTGGGGGGCGGGAGCGGGCGGCTCTGCGGTCGCCTGGCAGGCGCCTACCAGCAGAGAGAAGGCGAAAAAGAGAATGATCAATTTTTTATGCATCAGGTTCCTGCTTTCGTAGGGTTTCTTTGTGAGTATGGATGACCAGCAATTGCCCTTCTCGCAGCCTCACGCTAATCTGATTGCCCAGGGCCACATTACTCAGGCCGCGGGTCTTGTAGGGGAGCAGGGTTTCACCATTGAGGGGATAACGCAGACCGACTGTGCTTACCCCAGATGCCGTCCGACCCCACGGCAACAGTGAGATGAGGTCTGCGGGAGCGGTGGGCAGGGTCAATTCCCCATCAACCACGCTGATACGGCTGAACCCGTCAAGAAAGACCACCTCCAGCCCCTGCAAGGCTGGATGGAAAAGCAGGGCCAGGCTGCTGAGCATGTGATCGATGCGCCCACCGCTGGCGCAAGCGATGGTGATTTTTTGAAAGCCCCGGTGTGAGGCTTCAAGCAGGGCGAGTTCGAGATCCGACTCGTCTTTATCGGGTTTGAAACGAAGAATTTCTACCTGCTGTTGTTGGCAAACAGGCAGTTCTGCCTGGGTGATGGAATCCAGATCGCCGATGAGCAGGTCAGGCATTAAATTTCGTGACAGCAGGTGGCGCAGTCCGCCATCCACAGCGATGAGAAAATCGTGCTGGCTAACCAACACATCCAGGTCGGACTGAGGCTCACCATTGGCGACCAGGAGAACGCTTTTTGTCTTTTTCATCAAAAAAACCCTCTGCGGGGAGGGTTGCTGGTCTGCCTTTGTGCATCCCTCCGCCGGTACTAACCGGATCAGGTTTGCGGGTCGGACCTTGTGATCCCTCTCAGCCTTGCGGCTCCCCGTGTTTCTTATGGATAATGCTACCATAATCCAGGGATGAATAACAGTTAAACCTTCGAAATTGATTGGACAAAGGGATAAAATTTGAGTGTAAGTGCGGGAAGTTTTTGCTGTAAAACTGTCCTTTGATGCCGCAGAATTGCGGTATAATTTCTTATCTGTCAATTACAGGGACCGTTGGCGTTACGACTCAAGAAAACTATTGACTTAGCTGTTGAATTGTCTTATACTAAAATATTGCGCTTAAATGTTATTAAACGCGTGGATTGCAGGCTGCACCACGCTTTTACACGTTAGGAGATGTTAATGACAGAACTGATGACACCCAAGAATTATGCACGTATTCCTGTTGGGCTCGCGTTACCTGATCTCATAGAAGTTCAAATTGATTCCTTC
>Ga0172382_10003056_pt1 | contig 26963 bp, 25 predicted proteins | sample Leawel138RmetaG_FD_122245 | JGI IMG/M metagenome (GOLD analysis project Ga0172382, IMG submission 122245) | Leachate microbial communities from a municipal landfill in Southern Ontario, Canada - Leachate well 138R metaG | ecosystem: Engineered > Solid waste > Landfill > Unclassified | place...
CCCAACGGCCCCCGAGTAGGGCGGCGACGAGGCCGTATGTCCCCTGCTTATAAACGCCACCCCTGCCCCCGGTCACGGCCTCCCAAGCAAAGCCGCTGCCATCCTGGCGATAGGAGAATTCGCGCGACCACACATAGAGGTTTCCCGTCGCGAGCATGATCCCCCACTTGGAGGTATAATCCGCCCGCAGGATCGTGCTCACCGGATCAGTCCCGCCCGCCTGAGCTTCCTTGACGCCGAACGCCGCCGCAGCAAATTCCTCATAGCTCAGCAATTCCTTGCCGTGCGAGGTCATCACTTCGGCAGCCTCCCACCAATTCAGCGATGAATATGAGGTCGTGCCATTACCGCCGAACATGGCTGGAACCTTCGGCGGCGAACTGCCATCCGCGATGGTCACATTATACTTGCTGGTGCCATCGCTGTGGTGGTTGACGCCGCACAGATAGATATCGACCCAAAACTTTCCGGCGACCAGCGCCATGCCGCGAGGATCAGGACAGGCAGGCCGGAACTTCAAATCCCAAATCGAAAACTCATTGACCTGGGCAATGGCATTCCCACCCGTGTTGAGAGCCGTTGCATTACCGCCCGGCGCGTAGTGGAAGCCGCCGAGCTTGCGCGATCCGGGCAGCGGCGGCGACACATGATCGTTCGTCGCCTCAAGCGAACCGTCCGGCTTGATCCAGATTGCATAGTCGGTTCCGGCCACGAGCGCGGGCATGGAAACGGCGGTCGCGCCCGTGAACTTGAAGATCCTGCCATCGGCCTCGACAAGCGTTCCGGCCTTGATGCTGACAGTGCCATTCCCGGTTTTCGTGAACGCCGCCGCATACGGATCAGCCTTCACGAAAAGGCCGATTTCGCTCAGGCCGATATCCGCCCGGAGCACGTCAGCCGTGATGTGCTCGCGGCCCGTCTCGTCAGCCTTCACACGCAGGAATTTGCCCGCATCGCCCGGAACGATCGACGGCAGGTTGACGCCAGCCGCCGCCGCCTCAGCCGCATTCTTCGCGGCGATCGCGTCCTGGGCATTCTGGTGCGCGGACTGCACATCGGCAATATTCGCCGCGACGGTCACCACGTCGCCGTCGATCGCGGCCACCGCCGCCGTTTCAGCCGAGATACCGGCAACGGTCTGGACTTGGGCCGACACCCCCGCCACGGTTGAGACATCACCATCGATCGCGGCAACGGCAGTAATATTCGCGGCGATCCCCGCGACCGTGGTGACGTTCCCCGCAATTCCAACGACCGCCGCAACCTCAGCCTCAATGCCAGCCACCGTGGTCACATTGGCTGCGATGTTCGCCACGTCCGTCACGTCGCTATTGATTGCAGCGACCAGCGTGACCGGAACGCGGATCGCATACACCCCGGCGATTTCGTCGGGGATCGTGGACAGAACGGAAACTTCCATCGAGATATCGGCCACGGTCGAAACGTCAGCGGCGATCGCGGCCACGGTCGAGACATCGCCAGCGATGCCCGCGACTGTGGTGACATCAGCATGGATACCGGCGACCGTCACCACTTGGCCCGAAATGCCCGCAACGGTATCGACAGCATCAGCGCTGTCCGACAGCCGAATGATGTTGGCGATCAACTCGTCCAGTTCAGACGCATCCGCCGACACGGGGATTTTCACCGATCGGTCGATTTCCTCGCGCAACTGCTGGTCGCGCATCGTCGCCAGATCAAGCGCCGCCTCGATCGTTTCGGCATAGTAAGCGCCCTGATTTTCAAGGTCGGTTTCTTGGGTGAATGGCGCAGAGCGGATCAACGTGATTTTGGTGCCATTGGCGGGCGAGGCGTCAAAAACAACCTGGCCCCCGCCGACATTGCCAATGCCAGTGACAGAATAATCGCCGGGATCGACCACCGCATCAACGCCGCCCGTGGTCAGCACAACCTTGATGTGAGAGCTATCGATAATCCGAAAGCCGTAGTCGAAAGCATTAGTCACGCCGTTCCCGCTGTAGGGACCGGATTTGTTGGTAGTGCTGGGAACGGTCATTATATCCTCGCGTGAATTTGACGGACCTTAATGGTCGATGGTTATCCCCTTGTCCGGCTGGCTTATTTCCCCATCCTGCCGAGCACGTATTCAACCGGCGACACGTCATCCCCTTCGGCTTGCCGCCAACCAGCATCGACAGCCCGGTTGATTTGCGTCGAAGGAATGCCCGTCACCAGGCCGGTGGCGTTGATCACCGACTTGACGAAGGCGCGATCAATCTCGCCCTGAGCGCCCTGAATGAAGGGCTTGGACAGTTCCTCAGTGATTGCCCCGTAGGAGCCGCCGCCCGCGAACCCGCTCATCGAACTGGAAATGTCACGGACGAACGGGATGGTCGAAAGCACTGAGAAGGCGGTTTCGCGAGCCAGGAACATCGCCCAGCCATCATCGTCATCATCATCATCGTCGGGCAGGCGGCCCTTGATCGCCGCGTACAGCACGGCTTCCACCGTGAACAGGAACGCCATGTCCACCGTCCAGGACAGCGCCTCTTGCGCCGATTTCAGCGAAACGCCTTCCTGGCTGATCGTGCGCCCCGCCTTGGCCGACCGCTCATAGGCGACGTTGAATTTTGCGAACATGTAGGAGCCAAGCGCAGTGAACAGACGGATCACATCGTTCTGGCGCGTGGTGCGGCTGACCGATCCGCGCTCGACCGCCGAGCGATCGGAGAACAGACCGGACGCCTGGGAGCGCTTCACAATGGCGTCGGCGTGCGCGATGGCCTTCGCCTCGCTATTGCCGAACCGGCGCAAGCCCTGATTGTAGGCGGCGAGCCAGGTCGGAGCATCGACCGCGTAATACTGCACCTTGGTCATCAGCCAGAAGGAAAGCGGACCGATGACGTTCTGTTTGATTTCCGTCCAGCGCGAGGCAGTCGGGCCGATCTTCGGATCATTATAGAAGTCGTACACGTCCTTGTTGAACGTGGTCTGCCGATCCGCCATAAACTGCGATTTCGCCGTGATATCATCGAGAGCGCCGGGCCGGGTCATCGCCGTCACGCCCTTGAGGAAATCCTTTTTACCGACCACCACCATCGACTGAGCCACGCCGGTCAACTGGACGGCGACGGTCGAGAGGTTGAACGCCAGCTTGGCGGCGGTGAAGTTCGATTTGAACCGGCGAGCCGCCTGCCCCACCCAATCGGCGGAACGCAACTCACCTTCGGCAACGTCCTTCAACCAAGTTTCGAGCGCGTCGAAATCGGCCTGCTTTCCCGACTGAATAAAAGCATCGCGGACCCGGCCATCCTGGAGGATGCGCCAGGAATTGGCCACGTCCTCGCTCAACTCCAGGTCATAGATGACCTGGTTGACGTGCTTGTGCATGACGGCAATGTCGAGTTCGACAGCCCGGCCCGAGGCCGATGCGCGCTCCTTCAGATGCCCGTTCCGCGTCTGAGCCTTCCCGAACCGCCCCGCCTGGAGCGAGGCGGCGATATCCTGAGCCTGATCGTCCCGCGACAGCGCGGTCAGGCGGGGATCATATCGAAGCGGATAATAGCCGCCCTTGAGCGTCAGGCCCGCGATTTCGACCGGCCTGCCCTCAACCCACTTCGGCGCAACACCCGTTGCCCGCTTTTCCCGCGCCTCGATATCAGGGCGGAAACTTTCGAGGAAATCCCACACCGATTGCACGAACCGAGCATCGCGCTCATCGAGCGTGGAGAGTACCGCGCGCACCTGAGCCTCAGTGAACGAGCCATTGACGTTCTTGGCGACGAGCCGCTGAAAGTTCCCCTCATTGCCGGTGTTAAGGGCAACCGCGATCCGTTCCCACTTCGACAGGGAATAGCCGAGCGCGGGCACATGCTCACGCACGGCCATGCGGCGGCGCTCATCGGAGGAATAGACCTCATAGAGCTTTTCGATCGATACAGCGGCGTTGCGGCGGCGAACCTGGAGCCGGTTCATTGCCTCATCGATCGGCCCCTTGATATTCCGATAGGCCGCGCCGAAATCTTCAAAGCCGTCGATTTCGCGCAGGATCGTTCCGGCGTTCAGCACCAGGTCAAGGAACTGGCGAACCTTGTTTCGGCGCTGCTCGCTTGTGGTGTTTACGCGACCGGGCGGGCGCTTGGGCAGGTTCGCATCGAATGCGGCAGTGATATCCTCGACCACGGCGTCAAGGTCACGCTGAGCCTTGGCGTCGATCAGCTTCTGTTTCAGCCGCGCCGTGTGCTCGATATTCTTGAGGCTGTCCACGACGCCGCGCAGATGCTCGACCGGAATAGACTTGTAGGGCACGCGCTTCGCGTCGTTGAGAACGCTTTCCGGGATCGCAAGTTCATTCTCGCGCCCATCGGCCTTCATGCGCTCGATATAGGCCACCAGCGCGCCGCGCCGATCTTCGGCCTTACCGGACATGCGCCGGAAATCATACCGATCCAGAAGTTCGTCAATCGCCTCCAGGTAATCCCCGGCAAGTTTGTCGCGGGTCGATTTCTTGCCGAGACGCGCGACCAGCCGTTCCGCCGCCTCGACCTCATCGGCAACGCGGCGGCTTTCCGAATAGAGCATGTGGTTGAGAAGCTGGCGGCGCTTCGCCTCGACCAGCTTGGCCACGTTCTCATTGTGCCGCCCGGTGCGGGCGTTGGCGAGTTCGGTCTGATCGTTGATCGAGAGCGCCGCGCGGCCATCATCGTCACGAACAGCCGCGCGCGCCTTCACAGCGACACGACGCCGCGCCGCGTCCATCCACATGCCTGTGCGCGTCACCGCCTGGGCGAGCCGCTGGGCTTCCTCCCCGGCCTTTCGCTCAGCGGTCAGGTATCGGTTCGCGTTCATCGCGTCCCGCACCTTCGACCGGCTCAACGTCTGGCGGGCAATTTCGCGCGCCTCTTTATGCGTCAGCCCGCGATCGAGCCCGGAGATTTCTGCCAGCGCCTTCAACTCATTGGAAAGCGCCTGGCCGCGCTTATCGGCGTGGACGGCATCAAGCGCCGCCGCTTCCATTGTGCCATCGCGCATCACGTCGCCGTGGCGCTCGAACATCACGCGATCGGTTTGGTCCTCAATGGCCTTTCGACGGGGCGGCGCTTGCTCCAGCGCGCGCACCATTTCGTCGCCGGACGCGAAGCCGAACAGCCCGGCTGCGTCGTCGGGGTCCATCCCGCCATCGACGGCATAGATCGTCTGCCTGCCACGCGGCAGGGTTTTCAGGACGCCCTCACCATAGCGATCAACTAGGATATCTTTCGACAGGCGAACATCGGGCAACGCTTCCGGCTGACCATCCCCGAGCCAGCGGCGGTTGCCCATCCATTCGATCGCCCGATACTGACGATAGCCATTGACCTCGCGTTCGACATTCTCGCGGGTGGCGGCACGTTCATCCCGATACCATTTTTCCCGCTCGCGCCGGATCGGTGCCATCGCCTCAGCCAGCATCTTGGCCGCAGCTTCATCGCCAGCCTGGTCATAGAGTTTGACGAACGCCGCGTAATCCTCTGGTGACAGGCCCATTTCCTCAGCCGTGGCGAACAGCGGCCCGCGATTTCCGGCCTCTGCCTGTGCTTCTGCAATCTCACGATCCGTCGCAAGCATCCGGTCAAAAACAACGCGAAGCTCATCGGACGGCATGACGTTGAGCCCGGAGAGCTTGCGATAGATCGAGATCAGCCAGGCGCGGAACTTCTCAAAAGCTGCCCGGAGATCAGCGGACGGCGCTTTGCCTTCGAGCAGGTACGCCTCGAAGGCGCGGGCAAATTGCTCCTGCATCCCAACGTCGATCGCACCGTCATGCAGGACGTTGCCAGTGACCTTGCCGTCGAGAGCGGCGATCACATCGTCCGCAGTGATTTTGACATCTGGCACAACGCGCATTGCGTCTTTCGCAACAGCATCGGCATTAGAACGCCACCACTCTTTGACGGCGGCAAAATCCTGAACGCTGGACGCCTCGCCCTTGGCCGCAAGGTCTTGCATCACAGTGAGGAAGTAGTGGCCGCTTTCATGGACGAAGGTGGAGAGGTTCGCCGTCTGAAACAGGCTGATGACGGTATCGCCGTTGCCGACGCCAGCGCCGGGAAACTGGATCGAGCCACGGGAGCCGCGCACGTCACCAGACTGCCCGTATTCCTGCCCGCGCTCCTGCTGATCACGATCGATAGCCGCGCGGATCGCATCGTCGTCGTCATCCAGCGACATGCCGATTTCGGCAAGGTACGCTTCGATTGTGTCGAGCATATCGCTTTCGCCGGACGCGACATCGCCATCCGCCCGTTCGGCCTCACCCCGCAATTCACGGTCGATCGCATCCCAAAGCGGGCGCGTGATATCGGGGATTTCCCGCCCCTCGCGCATGGCGTTCTGATATTCCTGAACAACAGGATCATCGGCCATGAACCCGGCTTCGATCGCCGCCTGGGCAACATCATCTACGCCGTAGCGCGGACCATCATTGCTACCGAAGATATCGCGGACACCGGCCATGACGCCACCGCGCGCCAGCCGAAGCGTTTTCTTTCCCCTCCCGCGCCGGACGGTTTCGGCGTCACGGGCGCGAAGCTCGCCGCCAACATCGTTGATACCGCCGCGATCAGAAATGAATTCAAGCAGGGATTGCTCCCGGCTTCCGCCAGATGTGCGCCGGTTTCGCGCTTCCGCAAGCGTCCGGTTGAGCACATCGACATTGCGTGCCTGCATCCCTTGCGGCACCGCCCCGCGCACCTGGGGCAGCGGGTAATTCTTCATGAATTCTTCGACCGTCAGGCCAGATCGTTCGGCCATGACCCGATAAAACGCCGGGTACAACATGGCTTCGGTCTGAGCGACATCGGTGGAGCGTCCAGCGACCCGCAGCCGTGACAGCATGGTTTCATAGATTTCCTGCTCGAATGAGCGGTACTGCTCATCCTCGCGCCGCATCCGCTCAGCTTCGGCATAGGCTTCATCGAGCGCATCGCGTGCCCGTGCATTGAATTCCGCCGCCTCGCGCGACGTGAATTCGGCGGGATCAAAACGCATATTCTCCATCAGGAATGCGTCGTGCTCAGACCCGGCAATATGGGCGGCATAGGTCGCGGTCGGTATTTGCAGATCGCCGCCCGTCGCCAGAGCGACATCGAGATCATCAGCGCGAACGCCGTCAAGCCCACCGACAAGCTCATAGGGATCAATGCCGATGCCCTGGAAATACTGGACGAACTGATCGGCGGGGACATAGACGTTTTCGACCGGCCCGTTCTCAGTGGCGCGCGCAACGAAATCCTGAAAGGCCCCAGGCATCCGGTTCCGCAGCGTCGAGTTCACCGCCTGCCCGGAAAGTTGCTCAAACAGGGTGCGCCGGGCTTCCGCCTCACGAGCGCTGCGCTGCTGATCCACGAACAGGCGACCGCCGACGCCGCCGACTTCGAGCGGCGCGGTGACGAATTCGGCAAGCCCTTCAATGATCACATCATAGAGATTGAATTCTTGCCCGGACGCCACCTGAGCGCCCGCCTCACCAGCCGCGCCCATCGCCGCCTGAGCGATCGATTGCAGCACGACATTGCCGATTTCAGACTTGGCCAACTGCTGCCCGGCCAAGCCGCCCGACAGACCATCAAGAGCGCCGATAATGAAGCCACGCATCAGGCCACGTTGCGCCGCCTCGCGCATCAACTCGGGGTCGGCCAGCGCCGCCGCCGCGCCTTCCGGGGTGGAGACATCAATATTGTGCTCAGCGAAGAATTCTACAGGAGCCGTCCCGGCTTCCACGGTGAAGGAATAGCCGCCCATGAAGGTCGCGCCAGCCGTGGGGCTCCGGGTCGCGGCAGTCACCGCCGTCGCCGCGACAAGGGAGGGTGTGCTTTCGACGGCTGTTTCCGTCAGGAATGCGAGGAACCCAGCCGGATCGCCCGCCACGCTTGTCACGAAGCTGCCGAGGTCTGCCGTCATGTCGCCGGTCGGCTCAAGGCCAAGGAACGCCTCCTTGTACCGCTCGCCAGCGGGCGACATGGGGATGGCCGAAATCTGCTGAGCAATCTGCCCGGCCTGCTGCTGGTAGTAGAGCGCCGCCGCCTCATTATCACTACCGAGCAACGGCGCGAGGCGTGATTGCAAATACCGCGTCCCGGCAAAGAACAGGTCATCGGGTCCGGGAATAATGCTATGGATCGCGGGCTGGCCTTCCGAGCCGGGCACAATCGTCGTTTCATCGGCCAGAATATCGCCAAAAGACCGATCCTGATCCTCGAAACGCCGCGCTGCCTCATTGGCCATCCACTGATTATAGGACTGGGGCAAACGCATCACGCCGCGACCGACCGCGTTTCGGCCCGCGCCAAACATGGTTTCCCACCACGAAAGGCCCTCAAGATCATCGCGTGCAAGCGCAGCATTCTGAGGATTGCGCAGCCAGTCAGACAGCATGGGCGAGCGCGACAGGATGGTGGAGTTGCGCGCCTGCTCAACCTGTTGCTGGAACAGGGGGCGATATTCCGTCACCAGCGGCAACGGCGGCTGAGGATTGCCCGTGGTTTCGGAAAACTGTTGCCCAAGCTGAATGTCGGCGGCAACCTCGTCAGGCTGCTGATCGACAGTGCTCAGAACGACATTCGCCGCCGCCGCGTTTTGCGCCTGCCGCTTAGCCTTCCAGGCTTCATAGTCCTGAATTGTCAGCGTTGCCAATGATCTGTTCCCTAAGAATTTCGTTGTATCGCGCCGCCACTTCCTCGTCGGACGGACGCCGCCCGAGTTCAGTCGAGAGGTCCGAAATAATGCTGGAGCGAACTGGGGTCGGAATGCGCTCGAACGGCACCGCCAAGCTGACTTCCGAGGTCGGGGAGCGCGTGCCTGCCTCAAACAGGAACCGATCGTTGATAACGTTCTCACCCTGGAAGCCGGAGAACGGATTGACCGACCAGGACGGTTCGCGCATGACCACGGGCAGCAAGAGCCTGTTGATCATTGCTTGGATTTCCATCTGGTTCGGGTTTCGACCATCGTTCATCGTCTTGTATTCAGCCATCTGCTGAGCCAAGGCGTTGTTGAACTGCGCGATCCGCGCGGCCTGTTCAGCGCGCGCCGCCTCATTATTCTGGCCAACCGTGGTGATCCCGACGCCTTCCAGCGCAGTCGTCGCCTGGCTAAACGCAGTCGTCAGGTTCAGGCCATCCTCGCGCGCCTGGCGCTGGTCGGTCAGCGCCGAGGTTTGCAGGCCAGTCATTTCCTTGAACGTGGTCGGAGAAAGCCGCTCACGATAATCGTTGAGGTCGATCAAAGCGAACTGGTCAGGATTTTCCGCAGCGTATCGGCGCATGTCATAGACAAGGCTTTCATCGTCGGTCGGAACGCCTCGCGCCGCCGTGCTTTCGATATAAGACCAAGCCGCCGACACCGCCGACAGACCGGCAGCAAGCCGGATTTCCTGGGGCACATCGTCCGGCGTCATGCCGCGCTCGACGTAGCTCCAGAGTTCGGTTTTGGCCGCAGTCTCAGCCTGAGTGGCGGCGCGGTTCATCGTCTCCATATGCGCATACAGCCGCTTGCGCGTGAGGTCGCGAATGACCGGATCATCGATCGCGGCAAGCTGCTGCTCGATATCGGCATAGGACGGCATGACCGTGCGCGGCGCGACGTTCCCGGTGCGCGGCGCTACGGTGCCGCCCCGCGATCCGATCGGCTCAATGTGCCAATTCTCGTGCGCCATCGGGAAATACATGCCGTATTTCCCAGCGTTCTCGTGAACCCAGTCGATGACGTGCTGGGGTGCGTGCCGCAATGACCGGCCATTATACGACAGGTCAACGGCCTGTCCGTGGTTGTGCTGAGAATTGCCCGGAGGCGCGACCCACTTCCGGGCTTCGGCTTCCGATCCATGTTCGATCAGGGCCGCTTCCCAAAGCTCGCGCTGGCGTTCGATCGAGCGATAGCCGCTGAGGACGCCAAGCCCTTCCGCGATGCCGGGAGGCGCGTCCTGGATCATGGCCGCAAGGTTGGCGACGAAATTGCCGTCCAGGCCGCTCACATCTTCGGTGCGATTTGCCGTGACAAGCCTATCGAGCAGAAATGCCCGGCTTGTCGTTGGCCCGCCGCCAGACGCGGAAGGCGCGCCGCCACCGGAACCAGATGTCACCGCCGCCATATCACGGGTGTTCGACAGGATCGCCTCAGCTTCACGGATCGCCTGAGCCTCCCGCACTGCCGAGCCGAGAGCGGTTTCAAGCTCATACTGGTGTGGCCCGGTCAGGCTGTCATTGTGCTCGCGACGATAGGCGTCGGCAGCAAGCGGATCGGACTGGGCAATCCTGAGCGCAACGTTCTTGTGAACGCCAGAAATAAATTCAGCTTCCCGGTTCGCCAGAACATCAGCGTCCCAGCCAAGCAATTCGCCCTGCTGACGGAGTTCGGCCTGCCCCGCCGCAATGTTGCGCATCACGGTCGCGGGATTGGCATAGCCCGCAAGCGCATCCTCAGCGAACGTATCGATCCGGGCAGTCGAAGCATCCTGAAACCACTGCTTACGCTGATTTGCGGTGTGAACGATCGACTGGTCGAGTGTAGAGTTTAAACGGGCGGTCGAGGCGGTCGCGTAGGACTGCTGAGCGCCGGGCGTCAAGCCCTGCCCATACCGCTGCCTAGCTTCCGCTACATCGGCCTCAAACGCAGCGCGCGCATCAACGGCGGCGCGGCCCTGGAGCGTGAGAAAGCCGTTCTCGCCGTACTGGCGTTCCCGCAACCATGCGGCGAACTGGTTGTCCGCCTCCTTGGCGCGAGCAACGTCCTCAAGCTCCTGGACCTGCTGCATGGCCGTGGCCACCTGGCCGACGCCCTGAGCAAGACCTTGCATCCCCCGACCGATGGCCGCGCCCATGTCATCGGCGCTGGCCCGCGAAGTGAGGTTCTGCTGAAAGATCGGGCGCTGTTCAACGCCGGGCTGATACTGTGGAACGATGGGCATCAGGTAAACGCTCCGATCGTGCTTTTCTTATAACCGGAATAGGCGTTGGCAGCGCCACCCAGCACGGTCCCGGCAGCGGCAAGCCATCCGCCCGTTCGCGCCGCGTCGGCGTTCATCCGGCTCAGCGTGGCATCGGCGCGACCATTCACCGCTGCAACGCGGTGGTCATAGCTTTCGCGCGCGAAGTTACGGCGGATCGTCAAGGCGTCGAGTTCCCCGAGAACGGCAGTATCAACCAGCGTGTCGAGCGGCGATCCGAATGACAGGTCAACGCCGTTAGCCGCCATCGCCGCCATCTGGCGACCCTTAAGTTGGGCGACCTCTTGGCGCTTGCGCTGTTCCTCGACCTTGCCACGCTCCAGCGCGTCTTTCGCCCGGCGCTCCGAGAGCGTGGCGTTCATTTCCGCGACCTTGGCATTGTACTCGCCAGCCGCCGCCTGGGCATTGGCTTGCTGGATTTGCCCCATCGCGCCGAGGACGCTGGAGCCGATCGTCAGCGCCATCATCAAATCACACATCGGCGCGCCTCATTTCAAAGAGCCGGAACATTTCGCCATCCACACCAAGCGGCATCGGTTCCGACAGAGAGAACCCGAGCCACCGCAGCCACCGTTTCGACGCGGTGTTCCTGTCATCCACCGCATTTCGCAGCACTTGATAACGCAGCAACAGTTGCTCCCTCCAACTCACCGATCCGCGCAGGAACGCGATGTAGTGTTCAGTCACCGCGTCGGTGCCAAGGAGCCAGGGCGCGCCGACCTGGGAGAGAATGCTGAGATCGCCAACGCCGAACATCACTTCGGGGCGGCCATCGACCAGCGCCGTCATCGCCAGCGAGGATTTACGCAGGGAGAATTCCAGCGCCTCTTTCGGCAGGCGGCGCGATGATGCGTAGATTTCATCAACATCGGCCCGCCGCATCCGATTGGCTATCGGCGCAATGTGGTCAACGGTGCTGGCGACGAGTTCAATATCAGCGGCCAATGGTGATATCCGGCATCACGGCCAAGATCGTCATCGGCAGCGGATCAAACTGCTTGATGACCAGGTTCCCGCCATCGGTCCAATCCCATGTCGGCGTGATCGCAAGATCGCCGGTATATGCGCCAATCGCCTCGTTCCAAGCCTCAGTTGCGCGCTGCTTGTATTCGATCAGCTTGTCGCTATCGCGCAGCCCGTTTTCCGGCCCGATCCAGATACCGCGCGTCTGCTCAACGCGCAGGCTGACTTCCGAGATCGATTTGTTTCTGGCCTGCACGGTCCCGAGCCCGGTGACTGATCCTAGGTCGAGATCGAGGGTTTGCAGCGTAGCCTCATAGGCCAGCCCGGCATGGATGGTGGATGCCGCATAGGGCAACGTCACCGCGCCAGTGCCAGCGTCGGCGGTGAGCCCGCGAACCACATTGCCGTCGCACAAAGCGACAATCTCTTTCCCGGCCAGGTGCGGCAGCGAGATATTCGAGACTGGCGCACCTGAATAGGACAGGCCGCTATCGACAAAGAACGCATCTTCGACGGACGTGAACGACCGATCGTGTAGCCGCTCGATATAGCGTTTCTGCACGCCGCCGATCGTGCGCCGTACGATGAAATACGGAACGTCCTCGCGCCCCTCACCGATCACGGTCACGTCCTCAAACACGCCGTCCGTCTGGTGGCGCGTCCAAGCCCACACGTCATGTTCTTTAATATAGGTCAGCGAGCACAGCGATCCGTCATCGAGAACCACCCACACGATCGAGAACGGAGCCTGAGCATAGGCCCAAGCCTTAATCTCACGGCCCTCGAACATGTGGCGCGCGAGGATGGTCAGGTCTTTGCCGACAAAGGCATCCTCAGTGAATTCATATGAGAAGTCGCGGACGACGCCGCCGCGATCCTGAGCGAACAGCACCGTATTGCCGACAACGATTGGCTGCACGAGCGCCGCGCCGCGATAGCCCTGGTTCTTGATGACTATATTGTCAGGCGTCAGGTACTCATCAGGCCCGCCCGTGATGACCCATTCCGCGCCGCTGGTCAGCGTCATCAGGCCACGCACCTGTAGCAGCGCCCGGATCACATTGACCTGGCGGGCGCGAATGCGGAACTCAAAGCCGTCGCTGGCCTTTCGCGGGCGCGAATAACCGAAGTTCTCATAATTGCCGGTCTGGCTCAGCCACACGGCTTGCGGGTTGTTCAGGGACGAACCGAACGCAAGGCGCTGATCAATGAAGGTCGAGCAGCGCGGGTAATTTCCCGCCCCGGTGAATGGGTTGTAGCCAGTCTGAGGCGTGTCAGCGAGATCGGCAGTGATATTCTCATCATCGAACTGGGTTGCCTCAGTCCCGCCGATATAGCCGTAAACGCCGTTGTCCTCTTTATAGACGATGTATCGGGCAGCGCCCGCGACTGCGCTCCAGGAAATGCGGTTGCGACCGCCCGCGATCGATAGGTCATTTGTCACCGATCCCGAGCCGGACGGCAGGCTTTCCTCGCCGCTGGCGTCGGAAATCGCGGAAACCCGATATCGATAGACCGTTGGCGTGTATCCGGTTTCACCGGAAGTGTCGCCCGGCTTCGTGACGGTCGGCGCGCCCGGTGCGGTCATGGTCGGCGCAAAGGTCGGCGTGGTCAGCGACCAATTATTATCGGCCAACCGGGAGAGCTTTCGCGGCGCATATCCGGTGTGCGTGATATACATCACGTCCGCCTCTTGCGTGACGACAAGCTGATCGAGATCGGCAGAGACGTAAGGCGTGACGAATTCGTAAGCCGATCCGCCCGACAGCACCAACCCGCCGTCGCGATAGACCCGCGCATACTTGTTGCCGAACTCAAGCACATAAGACTGTTCGGCGTTAAACTGGAACGGGATCAGGCGCGTGACGTTGGCGCTGGCCTTGACCTCGTTAATAAATTCGAGCCCGGCCCGGTTCGACGCACCACCATGCGGATGAATGAACAGGTTGATCGCAGTCTTTAGCCCCGACCCATACTTGGCAAGATCGACGCGCGCCCACAGCGCAGGCGAGAGTTCCCCGGCAGTGAAGGACGGCTGATAGGCGCGCAAATCAGGCATCGTCACCATCCACCATGCGCAACAGTTTCAGCTTGGCACGCTCCAAATCCCACACGCAAACGCCACCATCGGCGCAGGACGACGCAAAATATTCCTCGCCGTCCTTATCGACGCCGATGACCATCACCCGCGCGAGTTTGCCTTTGGCGCGCTCGACCACGCGGTCAGGATCGAGATCGAGACAAGTGATAACGGGAAGATCGACAACGACGCCCATCAGCTTCGCGCCTCAATCGCCTCAGCCGGATAGTCGCTGGTTTCCCGGACCTCGTTGGCGTCGGCAACAGCGGCCTCCGTCTGCATCTGGACGGCAAGCTGATAGGCGTCGGCCCGAACCTTCGGGTCGCGCGTCATCGGCATGGCGAGGCGCACGGCAAGGTGCCATCCCAGCGCATCGACAAAGAGCGGCGGATACAGCGTCGGGTCGGTGGCCTTCGACGTGTATTCGAGAAAGGCGGGCTTGAGGTCGCAAAAGATTGTGCTGCCTTCGAGCGCGAACGGGAAGCCGCCCGCAACCACGCCCTCGCCATATGGCAGGTAATCGGTGAACTGCTGATCGTTCACGCGGCGAACCTTGAGGCAGTCAGTCGGGCGCTGATAGGCGTGCGTCCATCGGATGGATTTCGCGTTGGTGATTTCCGCCAAGGAGGCGGTTTTCGTCGCCCAGCGCCACGGATAGGACTGGAGCAACATATCCCGGACGTGGCCGTAGAACTGCTTGCAGGCTTTCGCCTCAGCGCTCGCCTCGTCTATGTCGCTGATGGACGGCTTGCCGACATTCGACAGGGCCAGATTGCAAATGAAAACGACCGACGACATCAATCATCCCCATAGAGGATCGTCGCCCGATCCTTGTCGTCAGCCTTCTCGCTGACACCCGCCTCAAGAATTTCGAGATCGAGACTGCCACCGCCCGAGACGCTTTCGCTCATCGACCGGACGCGCACCGTGGCGATCATCTGCAATTCGTCACCGACGCGAGCGCCGTTCACGCCCAGCGCCTTCATCTGCTTTTGGTCGAGGTAAAGAGACGGATAGTGCTTGGTGCTCTTGCCGCTGGACGGCGCGGTTTCCGCAATATCGTCATACGTGGTGCCGAGATCGTTCAGCTTCATGGCGCGCCCATTCGGTGAAGTGGAGAAAAAATCAGGCGACCGAAGCCGCCTGATCGTCAGTCGTCGGCCTGGACCGGCGTGTCGTCGTCACCGCCGCCACCGTCCTGGGGCTCGATATCGCCGTCATCGGACGCCGGTTCGCCACCCTGCCCGGCAGCGGCCAGGATCACGTCAGCCTCTTTGGCCGTGGTGATATCGGTGCGGCCCGTGAGTTCCTTGGCGGCGGCGATCCGCTCCTTGGCGCTCAGCTTCTTGGGCTTGTTATCCCCGCCGCCGCCGTTGTCACCATTGCCAGTGTTGTCGTCGGCCTGGACCGGCGCGGAGCCGATCCGCTCCATCCAGGCTTTCGAGAAATGCGCCTCACTCGCGATGGCAAAGGTTTCGCCGGGCTCACGGACCTTGTTGCCGTAGTACCCGCGATCCTTGGCCGTGACGGCGATGGCGCTTTCAGTTTTGCTCATGTCGATGCCCTTTCCTTAGGCGCTGGTTAGAACGTCACGCCGCTGGTCTGGACGCCATGAACGATGCCAGCCGTGACCTTGCCCGCATCGGGCGCAGTGCCGGTGACATCGTAATAGACGCGCAGGTAGCGCTCATTGGTGCCGGGCGGCACAACAGTCATCGGGAACGTCCGGCCCGCCTTGAGATCGGCCAACACAAGCGTGGTTTCGAGGATGCTTTTGGGCGAGGCAAAGTTTTCCACGGTATCGCACTGAACAACGACGCGGAGCGACGTGAGCAGGGTGAAGTCCTCGACAACCTGGATCAGCAGGGGAATGGGATTACCCTTGCCCACGTCTTTGCTGAGAGCGGCGGCAGCACCATGCACGGTGCCCGTCGCGAGCAGATCGACAATGTTGGTCGAAGCCGCGTCAGCCGTGATGGCCTGAGCGTTCGAGAACAGCAGAGTGTCATCAAAAATCATTGTTGTGTTCCTTCGATCAGGTAGCCCGCCGCGACCATCGCGGCGGGCTGTTGCCATCAGGCGTTTAGACGACGCGGGCTTCGGTATTCAGGAGGGCGTCGGTTTCGCGCAGGGGGAAGTTGCGGTAGGTCAGGACTTCCTGGCCTTCCAGTTCCTTCGGAACGAGCCGCAGGAACTCGTTCGCCGCCGTGCCGGTGCCGCCGACCTGCAAGCCGTCGAGGGCTTCCAGCACGTCACTGTTGGCATAGACGGCGATACGGCTGGTCTTGCCGTCGAGGCGACGGGAATGGAGCTTCCAGTAAGCCTTGCGCATGAACTTGTAGAGATCGACATTACCGGCAGCGAGTTCGGACACGTCGATGTTGGCGATGCGCGAGACATAGCGCCAATCCTTGACGGCAAGCCCCATATGCCACTCAAAGGTTTCTTCCTTCACATAGTAGGCATCGCCATCCGGGTCGGTAACGCGCTGCTCGCCCTTATCCATCCGCTCGACGCCAGCCTTGGTGCCTTCGGGATAGAGAAGGTGACAGGCGTGATCGCCCCAGGTGACGAACCAGATCGACGTGTTGTCGGAACCCGTGCCGCCAGCGTCGATAATCTGGTTGCCCGCACCGCCGCCGCCGATCGTGCTGAACCGCGCCGACAGGCCCTTGAACTTCTCAGGCGTGGTGGCCGTGTCGTGATAGAACAGGCCAGTCGCCATTTCCTGGTTCATGGCCTCAAGGTGCGCCATCGCTTCGCCCAGGCGCAGCGCAGCCGGGTTCTTCGACAGCTTGAGCGCGCGGGTATCGACGCCGGAGCGCGCCTCAAGGAAGCCAGTCGTATCATCGACCTGCTGGACCTGGGACTTGGACTGTTTGATACCCTTGTAAAGCCGCCCCCAGGCGGGCGTCGGCAGGCCGGTGCGAATGCCGTGCCGGTGGGTCGCGCCCATGTTGCATTCGACGGCCATCGCGTCGTCAAGGATCGGGTTCTGCTGCTTGAGAACTTCGATCACTTCCCCGGTGCGAGGATCGTTCTGCTTGTGAATGTCGATGAGGTTGAGATAGGTGGACGACAGAGTTGCCATCGTTATTTGCCCTTCGGTTGATCATCGGGATAGAGGATCGAAGCGGTATCCTGCTTGACCTTGCTCCCTGGGTTTTCGCTGATGGCCGGATTGTCTTCACCGATCAGGGCACCGACCTTCGCCATGAACCGGATCATTTCGGGATGGTTTCCGCCGCCCGAAGCGTTCAGGTATTCCTTGAGTTCGGGCGTGCCGAACCTGTTGACGACGCCGGACGCGGCCTTGACCGTATCGTCCCATTTCGCGCCACCAATCTCCTTGTCGGCCTTCGCCTTGTCGGCCCAATCGGAGATCGTCTTTGCCCAGTCCTCGCCCTGAGCCTTCGCCCGCGCCTGCTGCTTGGCGATAAACTTGTCCGCGAGCTTCTGAGCCTGAGCGTTGGTCAGGCCGAGTTCCTTGAATTCAGGTCCAAGCTCATCGAGCAATTCCTGATCGAGCTCGACGCCATCGGGCATCGTCAGGTCATATTTGCCGTCCTCAGGAACAGTGTCGCCCGGCTCCTTGGCGGCAGGCTTGCCCTTGTCGTGCTCAGCCTTGGCGGCGGCGTTTTCCTCGTCCGACTTGTTCGGATCGGGGACGTACTCTTTCCACTCGGCACCCTTGCTATCACCGGCAGCGGGGTCAGCGGGAGGATCGCCCGCGCCCTTGGCGGGATCGTCGGGATACTGGAGCGCGGCAGGATCGTCGGCAGGCGGATCGCCCGCGCCAGGCGCAGCGGCAGGATCGGCAGCGCCACCGCCACCGCCGCCACCAGCGCCGCCATCATCGGGAGCGCGGAGAGGATCGAACCAGCCTCTATTCTTCATCCAGGACATGCACGGTTTCCTTTGTCTGGTCCTTCCGCTGAGCCGCTTCGAGAAGGAGTTGCGGGTATTCGGTCGGACCTATCTGTTCCAGTTGTGAGATCAGCCGCAGTCCCACGTTCTGCTCACCAAGCTTGAAATTCGTGGCAGCTTCGGTGCCCGTGTACGCGGTGCGCGAAACGCCACATAACTCCAAAAACCACAACACCGTTCGACGGCCTTGCGGAAATCGCAACACAGCTTCCAAATCAATGGCAACCTGGTCACGCTTCAACTCTTGATCGCGAGATAGTTGCTCGATCAAATCAGCCATCACCCGATCCCCAAACTCTGCAAGAGATTGCCGCCACCGCCAGCGTCGGTTTCGGCCAGAACACGGGCCGTCTCAGCCGATTGCTTCATTGCCGGGGCCATCGCCGCCGCATTGGCCGCAGCTTCCTGCTGCTGCTGTTTCTGAGCCCGCGCGCCACGCACCTGCTCAACGTCATCGTCGGGAACAATGATCGACGGCGGCGCGCCGAGCATGTCGGCGTAGATGTCAACGCCTTCGTCCATATCCACTTTGTCGAGCACGGCGGGATTGACTGCCGACAGGTTGCCGACGAACGAGAACAGGCGTTCGATCGAGCCGGTCGAAACCGCCTTCTGAGCCTGGGCAAGCATCGAGATATATTCGATCTTGAGTTCCTGGTTCTGGATTTCAGGCGGCGGCGGCGGGAGCAAGTCGCGCATCGCCATGATTTCATACGTGCGGTCGATCGTCGGAGCCAACTGCCCGCCATAGATGTTTTCGAGCACCGGCCCGAGCGCGAGCAGCTTTTCTTCCTTGCGCTCAGCAATCTCGAAATTATTGCGCGGCTGAATGCCTTCCATGTTCGCGAGCATCAGGAACAGGTCGGCATAATATGCCCGCTCGATACGCTGCCCGGTTTCGCGGATATCGGCAGCGAGTTCGGCCAGGGACAGGTTGACCTCAATCGCGGCGCGGTACGCCCGCCCGGTCGGATCATCGACATAGGTGACGGAGCCCGGCATGAGAGACGCCGGATTGTTTTTCAGCGACACCGGGCCGGTCATCGGCGGGCGCACCTTCTTGTCGATCGCCTCGCCCTTCCGGTTCTGCATGACCTGGAGCATCTTCACATCGGGCAGCGCATCCATGCCCGGCGACACGCCGTAGTGATCTTCCGCGACAAGCTCCCAGGCGGGCGCAATGATCGGGTTGCTATCGAAGCCGCTTTCCTCAAGAAGCTCGCCGGTCACGCGATCGTTTACGCCATCCTCCCAATAGTTGGACGCCCAAGGCTTATTGCGCCGGTCGATCTTGGTGATGTCCCGGTCATGGCGGGGCTCGATCGCATGATTGATCGTGAACCGATCATCATAATCGCCGCGATCATACGCGCGCTTGATCGTGGACGAGCAGCGGTCATAACCGAAGCGCGCAACGATCCGCTCGACCGACCACGAGAACTGCCGATAGAGCGTCGTCGCAATGCCACGATGGTCACGCGCCAGCCAGAACGAGCCGTGCAGCAACTGGATCATGCGAACGGTCTTGTCCGCGTCCTCGACCAGAAGGCCGCAGGACTGACCGAACAACCCGAGATCACCATAGCCCCAGTGGAACGAATTGTAGATGTTCGAGGACTGGAAAACCTCGCGCATCCGCGTCTCGACCGTGGCCAGGTATTCCTTGACCGGCGCGTAATCCTTCATGTCGGGATCGAACGTGGTCAGCCGGAACCACGGACGAGCGGGCGACGTGATGCCCGAATGCATCCCGCTCGCCAGCGTCCGCAGCGCAAATGTCCCCGTGCTGTCAACGATCTTCGAGCGGAGCTTTTTGCCCTCGCCCTGATTGACGTTGAGGCGCAGCCGGTTCGGCGCATTGAACTCAGCGAGATCAGACCACTGTTCTTCCCACGGGTTGCGCTGGCTCTTGAGCGCGGTCAGGCGTCGATCGTGTCGCTGGCGCTTGGTTTCGTTCGTGGTGGCCAATGTCGTTCCGCCTTACTGCCCGAGCAGGGTTTTCTTTTCGGTCGGCGCGAACTGCGACACGCCAGAGCTTGACGTGAGGATCGTGCCCAAGCCGCCGCTGCTGTTGGCCGACGATCGCCGCGTCCAGAAATGATTGGTCGCATCGCGTCCATCCGAATACCGGGGATCGGGCGGGGCTTCTGGCTGGGCCGCAGCGCTACCCGATCCCCCGCCTCCACCACCGGACGAGCCGCCACCGCCGCTCGATACTGGAGCTTGCTGCTGGGGCCTGGGCTGAGAGAACATGCACATCGCGTTACCCTAAAACCGTGGTGCGCATCTGAGGCTGATCGTCATCGGTCAGCACGGTCGATGCCAGTGTTGGCTTGGCCGTCGCGGCGCGTGTATCGACGCCGGTCCCGCTGGTGAGGATCGTCGGCGTCATGGAGCGGACGCGATCCGCAGTGCGCCTGCCCTGCGCCGTGCGGATCGCCGCATTGTCCGGCTGGCGCATCGCCGCCGTTTCGGCTGGCAGTTGAGGCGCGGCAGGCGTGGGGGTGGAGAACATGCACACGGTCAATCACCCGATGCTGAGAAGGAAAATCAGAACCACGGCGGCAGACACCGCGTAATTCGCAATGGTCGCAGCCAGGCGCGTCACGCCGACCGGCAACTGGTCGAGGATGACCGCAGCGCCGACCGGAATGGCGGCGAACATGGCGAGCGCCGCGAAGGTCGAGCCGTGCCCCATGACGAATGCCGCCAGGCAAATCACGACGACGAGAGTGGAGAAAAGCCGCCCATTGGCGGCGATGTTCTTCTGGATGACGAAAGTGTCGGTCAGGGTGGCGTCAATCTGGACGACTTCAACCAGATCGTCTTGCGGTTCATCAATAAGGGGATCGTCGCGCATAAGGAGGGCTCCTTTTGCACGAGAGATACACGCGGACTGTTGCCCGCATGTCCAGACTAACGATCAGCCGCCGAACGGGCTGTAATCCGCGTCCATGATCGCTTGCCCCTGCCGCGTTCCGGGCGGCAAATGCTGCTTGTGGCTCACCGGCTGGGCAAAGGTGATCGCCAGCGCATCGCCCTTGTTCGGGCTGGGCAGGCCGCGCTCCTTCATATCCTCCTTGCTTTCGAGCAGGATTTTGCCGTCCAGGCGCGGCACGGTTTCCGGCCCAATCAGGTCTTGATAAAGCGCCTCATCTTTCGGATCGATCGCGCCACCGGCCTTGATCCATGATTTCATGCCGCCCCACATTTCCGCGCGCTTATTCACATAGCCCGGATCGGTCGGCTTCCCGCCGAACCAGACCAGTTGCCACGATCGTCCCATGACGGTTCCCGCCGACACGATGCCCGTGCCATACCCGGCGTCCACGAACACGGCGTCGGCGCGGTGTTCGTCTTCGAGCCGGGCGATCAGATTGGCGACCTCGACATCATTGTCGTTGCGCGGCAGCGTGGCCAGCGACTTCGAGTAAAGCCCTTGGCGCAGCACAATCTCCAGCGCGTCATCGCCGGTCCAGGCCGGATCGACACCGATGATCTTCGGCGCGAACTGGTATTGCTCAGGCCGCAGGTGGCGACCCCGAGCGGCATCAACATCGTCGGCAGAAATGAACTGCATGGCTGACTGGGCAGGAAACTGCCCCCTCACTCTGATCTTGAAAAAGTCGCTGTCCTCGCCGTGGTCGCGCCGCCATTCTTCGATCTTCTTCTTGTTGGTGCCCTCGACCGTGCGGCTATCAATCTGGCGCGTGATCCAGCGGTGGCGATATCGGCGGAAGCATTCGCGGAACCGTCCGCTGTTGCGGGTCGGGTTGCCGAACACGATCCAGATGATGACGGTGTTTTCGTCGGTCAGTGCGCCTTCCGCGACCTCCCAAACCTTGTCATGGATTTTCGACGCCTCATCGAACTCCAGGACAATAATTTTGTCTTTGTTGTGCAGCCCGGCAAATGCCTCAGTGTTGTGCTGGCTCCACGGGTAGAAGTCCTGACGCCACTTGTCGGAACGCTTCGCGTGTTTCGATTTGATCGACGTGGCCTGAACGTCGAACATGTCTCTGGTGAGCGATGTGCGAAACCATTTGCCGATTTCCGGAGCGGTCTTGGTGCGCAACTGCCCATCGGTGTTCGCCGTGGTGACGATCATCGCGTCCACCCAACACGACATGGCCCAGTTGGACAGCATCCCCATAAGGGCCGACTTGCCGATGCCGTGGCCGCTGGCAACCGCAATCTGGATCGGATCGTATCGGGTCTCGGGGTCGGCCAGGTGGTCGCGGATCGCCTGGAGAATATCCGCCTGCCATTCGCGCGGGCCGCTATATCCCGCAAGCTCACCGTGCCCCCAGTGCCACGCGCGCTTTGCCCAATCGAGTGGATCGTATCGGCACCGCCTGGCGATCGCGCCGACCCGCGAGCCGTGGTCCGGCTTATCGCTAGGCTTCGCCACGCTCAGCACGCTCAAGCTGCTCGACAAAGCTATCCACCATATTTACTTCGAGCTTGTCGTTGTAGAGGCTCAGGTGACGAGCAAGCTGATCGAGCGCCTTGGACTTGTCCGCGAGCTTGACCGTGAAGTTCTGGTTTCGGTCATACCCCCAGCCCACAATTGCGCGCCGAACATTTTCCGGCAGGCGGCGAATATCGCCTGCCCCGCGCAACCCATAAATCTTGCCGTCATCAGACACGGAAATGCCATCGGCCAGATCGGGATCGACCTCCCCAATCTCGACCATGATGGCGGCAGGATCATAGAACGCCATGATCGAGATCTCTTTCAGGACGCGCTCAGCCGTGATTTCGGTCTTTTCGGAGCGTTCCTGAATGGCCTCATCGAGAACGCGCTTGATGCTAACATTAGCTAACAGGCGCGCCCCCTGTTCATTGGCGGTGCGCTCGCTATAGCCAGCCCTGATCGCGGCCTGAGTTGCGTTCAGGTCGATCAGATATTCCTCGCAAAATCGCTGCTGTTTTGGCGTTAGTGCCATGACACGTAATCTCACCGCTATTCAGTGTTGAGAAATACGCACCAACGGTTGCCCCAGCGTCCATCAATCGGACCTAACAATAATTCCGTCGCAAGCCTTTGATTTTCCAGCAAAACGCTTCGCAAGCGGTGTTTCGATAAAAAGCCGAAAATCTCTAAGAGGCGGCTACGGGGTATAAACACCGCTCTATTTAGTCCGCTGTATAAACACCGTATCCGACTCTAGTAATGTTTCGACCTTTTATTAAAACAGATAGAAACAGGAATATTCTATATAAGGCATTGAGTTTGCTTGATAATTCCCGTTGACGATTGTTATCAAATGTTCCGGTGTTAACGGTCCGGCTGGCAACGGCGTGACAACACCATCGCAACGATCTAAGGTCACGCCCGCAATGAGCGATAGGATCGAGCCATGAGCTACGACGCATTCATGATGGATATCTTCTTGCCCGGCGCGGCTGTAGTGGCGGTGGTTTCGGCCTGGATCATCTGGCGGCTGGCGACACGATCGCCACGAGGGATCGCCATGACCGCCCTGATCGCCGTCGCGGCTATCGCAATCCCTGTAGTGCTTGGCGCGCTCTACGTTCTGGCCAACGTCCTGATGCGCGGTGGCGCGATGTCGGGCAACCTGGCATCATTCATGTTCGAGGGCGGAATTGAGCTTGCCGTACTAGGCGCACCCGTCGCCCTGATCGCGCTCATCATTGCCCGGATCAAATCCCGAAAAACCGTAGAAGCCTGACCGGCATGGGTTGTTGACAGGCGTTCGGCCTTGCGTGTAGTGTTGTGATTATCGCAACATTCGCAACGGGGAACGAAGATGGCCGGATCACCAAAATGGAAAGTCTATCGCGGCAACGAATATGTCGCAGCCTGCAAATATGCCGAGGACGCGGCCTGTCTCGTCTCTGCCGCTGGCGGTATCGTGAAGCATGGGCACGGCCTGATCGTCTGGCGCGAAGGCCAAGAGGAATTCAGCGCAGGCGAAAGCTATGACGGCGCTGCCAGGATCATGGAGAAACGGCGCTACGACGCTTATGCCGAGGCTTACAAAAAAGCGCACGGCAGGCTCCCCGAATGAACGCCGTGGCCGCACCGCTGCGCGTCCTGATCGCGTGCGAATTCACGGGCGTCGTGCGCCGGGCGTTCGCCGCCCTGGGGCACGATGCTTGGTCCTGTGATCTTCTCCCAGCCGAGGACGGTAGCAACAAGCATATCGTTGGCGACGTGCGCGACCACCTCAATGATGGCTGGGATTTGCTTATCGTCGCTCACCCGCCATGCACACGCCTTTGCCGATCCGGTCGCCGCTGGCTGTCCGGTCCCGGCAACATGACGCCACCCAAGACGCTGCCCAAGGGTCGCACCTGGCAGAGCATGAAAGACGAGTTCGAGGACGGTGTTGACCTTTTCGTGGCGTGCTGGCGCGCACCGATCGAACGCATAGCCGTCGAGAACCCTGAAATGCACGACATAGCGCGTGCGCGGATGCCGTCAGATGTCCCCCGCCCGCACATCGTCCAGCCATTCTGGTTCGGTCATCCCGAATACAAAGGCACCGGATGGTATCTGCGCAACCTGTCGCCCCTAGTTGAAACCGACCGCCTGCCTGAGCCCGACAAAGGTTCAGACGAGTGGAAGGCATGGAACCGCGTCTGGCGGATGCCGCCCGGCGCAGATCGCGGCAAGGAGCGTAGCCGTTTTTTCCCCGGCATGGCCAAGGCGATGGCGCTCCAGTGGGGCGGGATCGCGGAGCCAGTGCTTGACGCTCAATTCGATTTGTTCGCCTCAATGTGATTTTCACAACAGGAGCATGAAATGCACATCACTGATCCCCGAGCCTTCCGCAACTGCATCGCCTCGCTTTTCAACCTTGACCGCTATGATCTTCAAAGCGGCGGCGTGATCGAGCCCGGCGAGGCGGGCAACGACGACTGGTATCAGCTTAACGAGAACACGGCGCGCTGGGTGCTTCACCTAGACGACGCGAGGCTTGCCGCCTTGTGGGCGCTGATCGAGGCGCGGCAGCGCCGCAGTCCAGTCGATGCGTTCTTGGCAGACGTTGCCGCTGAGATCGAGCGCGCCCGCACCAAATTCCCGGGCGACAATCTCACCACGATCGCGCTGATGGAGGAAGTTGGCGAGGTCGCAAAAGCCGCCTTGGACGAAAGCCCGGACGCGCTGCGCAAGGAGGCCGTTCAGGTCGCGTGCATGGCGGCGCGGCTTGTCCTGGACGGCGACGGCAGCACCACGGCTTACCGCGAAAATCGCGGCCTCGCGCCCATCGTCCCCCGATAGCGCCGTGACCGCCGATATCGAAATCCCCGCCGACATCATGATCCCGGCTCGTGCCATCGCGCGCGAGTTCGCGGCGGCGATCGACCCTGAGATCGAGCATGGCCTGATGTACGCCGTCGCCAAGGCGCTTGCCGCCGAGCGGCGCAGGCATGTGGCGTCCGGCTATGCCCCTGCCCTGCCTGACTTCCTCAGCGACGTGCAGAGCGCGGCCAGGCGCGTCCATGAAGCGACCTGGGGCAATCCCCTGCCGGTCGGGGCCGAGTTCACCGGATCGGCCAGCGTCGAGACGCCGCGCGGCGTCCTGGAATATTTCGCCTGGCGCGAGACGCGGATGACGAAAACCGGCATGGCCGAGCGGTGGGCTGGCCGGTACGCGCTCAACGGCGTTGAAACGTCGATCAGGCGCTTGCGCGATCTTGGCTTGAACCAGAAGCGCACCACGAAATTCCGTCTGAGCCGGGGAATGCGCGGATGAAAATCGCCATCGACCCGAACGAACTGGAGCGAGTGCGGGCCGAGCGCGACGAGCAGCACGAGCGGCAGCTTATCGATATGGGGCTGAAAGGCGCGATAGCGATCCGCCGCGACGACTTCATTGGCGACGTGCGGATCATCGTTGACGACGCCACGGTTGTCGCGGGCGTCGTCCTGTCCGTGCGCGGCCACCAGATGAACCGTGACGGCACCAGGGGCAAGCGCCGCTGGGTAGCCGGGCCGGGCAAATTTGAAATCATTCGATACGCGGAAAAACACAATTGACCTGTTGCATTTTATGCATCATGTTGCGATTGTCACAACGTTAATGACGCTTTCACATCATGGAGAACCTGCAATGCCTATCAAGCTCACGAAGATCGATACCGCCTCCCCGGCGCTGGTGCTGACCGGCCCGAACAGCATCGCAATCAAGGCTGGCCTTGTGATTGCGTCGGAAAGCTGGAGCGTCACGATTGAGAACGAAACCCCGGTTGAATTGGTCGATCCGGTGGCGGGCCAGGACTATGCGGTTGTCGTCAACATGGCTGGCGAAGCCAAGGCGCTGCCCTACGACGACGCTGACCACGCCATTGTCATCGGCGGCTTTCACTACGCGCCTGGCGGCAATGCGGCTGCGCGTTCGGGCGGCGATGCGACCCCGCAGATCAACCCTTATTCGGTCTGGGATCAGAATTTCCGACCGGCCTGCATCGATCCGCGCGGCATGGCCTTGGTCGATGGCCGGTTTTGGGCTGACATCTATCTCCTGGGCGTCAATCACCATGAGAGCGGCACCAGCCGTTATGCGGTGCAGATCGCGGATGGCAGGACGCCGCCGTTCAAGCCCGACAGCATCGAAACCTATGACGAATATGAATTCACCTGGTTCGCGGCCAATGAGGTTTTCGCGCACCACGGCAAGACCCTTCTCAGCGTGATCGACTTCTTTGACGCCATGTTCGGCGTCACCGAAGAAACCAGCGCTGGCGACGATCCCGATGGCACCGGCCTGGACGCTCCGCGCACGTCGAAGTGGGGCATCATGCAGGCCACTGGGAATATGTGGACCTGGGGCCATGACGGCGACCCGGACAAGCAGCACGCCTATATCCTCGGGGGCGGTTGGGCCGATGCCTCGTACGCGGGTTCGCGCGCGTCCCATTGGGTCGACTACCCTTGGAATTCGAGCGTCGACGTCGGGGCGCGCGGGCGCAGTGACCACCTGAACCTTGACGAACTGGCGCGATAGCGCCGGTTCCCTTCCACCAGATCGGCACCGTGGCAATGCGGTGCCGATTAGCGGAGGCGATCATGCCCAG
>Ga0172382_10003057_pt1 | contig 26963 bp, 18 predicted proteins | sample Leawel138RmetaG_FD_122245 | JGI IMG/M metagenome (GOLD analysis project Ga0172382, IMG submission 122245) | Leachate microbial communities from a municipal landfill in Southern Ontario, Canada - Leachate well 138R metaG | ecosystem: Engineered > Solid waste > Landfill > Unclassified | place...
TTACTCCCAAAACTCAAAAATTTCAGTGAAAATCGAAAATGGCACGTTGAGTGAAATTTTCAGCAAGATTGAAGAACTATCCGACTACCGGTTCTTCTACCAAAACGAACAGATCCGTGATGTGGAAAGAAAATCCGTTGAAGTGACCGATAAGAACATCCTGGATTTGGTCTCTAACCTACTTAATCACACAGGATTATCTTATCGACTGGTTGACCGGAACATCATTATTTTCCCAAAACCGGAAAATAGTGATTACATGAGCAATGTTGTCCAGCAACCCCGCTCCGTTTCCGGCAAAGTTACGGATGCTAATGGACAACCTCTTCCCGGCGTTACGATAATCGTCAAAGGCACCACCCAGGGAACCATTACTGATGCCGATGGAATTTATAACCTGGGGAACGTACCAGGAGATGCTACCTTGGTATTTTCATTCGTAGGGATGAAGGCACAGGAAGTGCTTATATCCGGGAGGACAGAGATCAATGTGGTGATGGAAGAAGAAGCCATTGGCCTGGAAGAAGTGGTTGCCATAGGGTATGGCAGCATGAAAAAAAGCGATTTGACAGGTTCTGTCAGAAGGGCCGACCTGGAAACATTTGCCGACCAACCCAATGTCTCGTTAATCCAGTCGCTGCAAGGGACAGTTGCAGGGTTAAATATCGGCCAAGTTCAGCAGGCAGGCGAAAACCCGGATTTTTCAATCAGAGGGCGTACATCCATTTCAGGTGAACAACAGCCTTTAATTATTCTTGACGAAGTAATTTTCAGGGGGAATTTAATTGACATTAACCCGGCAGATATTGAATCGGTCGATATTCTGAAAGACAACAGTGCCGCAGCTGTTTATGGTTCGCAGGCATCAAATGGTGTTATCATTATTACTTCAAAGACCGGGAAAAATAAAACCAGGAAATCCAGCCTTAATTATTCTGCCAGTTTTGGGATTCATACACCGGCTTATGAACTGGAACCAGGTACTGCTGAAGATTTTATCAATAAAAACATTGCCATCGATTTTTACCTGAGCCGTACTGCTGAATCGGGGTACATAGACCCCATCTTAACGTATGATCCGACATATAGGTTTAAAACCAATGCAGAAGCCGAAAATTATAAAAACGGATTGTCGACCGATTGGTACAACCTGTTGACGAATGACAACATTTTTATTCAAAACCACAATTTAAGCCTGACAAACCAGACCAATAAAATGCATTATTTTATTTCGGCTGGGTATACTTCCGACCAAGGGTATATGCTTAACGAAGATTACCGGAGGTATAATGCCCGTATAAATGCGAGTAATTCGATTAACGACTGGCTCACTGTCGGGGTTCAGACATTTTTTGCTTTAAGCGATTATTCGGGGCTTGACGTATCGACTACTTCAAGGTACCGTTCGCCTTATGATGTTGCTTATGATGAAAATGGGGAATTAATCAATTATCCGGGCGACATGAATTTAAATCCGTTGTTATACAATGAAGCTGATAACCTGAATAAGAGTAATAATTTCTTTGGGAATATTTATGCTAAAATTGATGTCCCGTTTATAAAGGGCTTATCATATAAAATTAATTTCCACAATAATTATCATACAAGCCGTAATTACACGTTCGAAGGCTATGAGGTAAATTTTGCAGGGAAAGGGACTAAAATTTATACGAACCAGAACGACATGTCTTCCGACAATGTTTTGTCTTATAAGCGCACCTTTGATAAGGTACACAATGTGGATATAACACTTTTATACGGGTTTGAGAAGAGGAAATACGATGAAACAGAAGCCACATCTTCTTCATATATTAGTCAATCGTTGGGTTATAATAGCCTCGAATCGGGCGAAACCCAGACTGTTACATCTGGTGCATGGGAGGAGTCAAGCCTTTATAGTATGGGAAGGCTTTTCTATAGTTATAAAAACAAGTACATGATTACCGGTACTGTTAGGCGTGACGGCTTTTCAGGTTTCAGCGAAGACAATAAATTTGGAATATTCCCGTCACTTGCCCTGGGATGGGTAGTCTCTGACGAGTCTTTCTTTCCCGAAATCAAAAATATAATTAATTATACGAAGCTCAGGGTATCGTATGGTTCTATCGGGAACAGAACCATCAGCAGGTATCAGACCCTTGCCCAAGTAGCAGGCAGTTATGGGTATGTAACATCGACAGGGACTTCGATCTACACCCAGAGTATAAGTAGTATGGCAAGCTCCGACCTGAAATGGGAAACTACTACAGGGTTAAACCTTGGGCTCGATTTCGGAATGTTCGATTCAAGGATTACCGGGGCAATAGAATATTACAATAATAACACTAAAGATTTATTATATTATATCGATATCCCTGCTATCAGCCGGTTTACAAACTTCCCGACCAACCTTGGCAAGATGCATAACCATGGGATAGAAATCTCAGTTTCTTCGGATATTGTAAAAACACACGATTTTACCTGGCATGCCGATTTTGCATTTTCAAGGAACAGGGACGAGTTAAAAGAATTGCTCGGGTCTGACAGCGACGGCGACGAGAAAGAAGATGACCTCACCTCGGAAGGATTATTTATAGGCAAGCCGTTAAATGTCAATTACGATTATGAAATTACAGGTGAATTCTACCAGTTAGGTGACGATATCCCTGCTGCTTCCGACGTCGGTACATTTGTTATTGTCGATCAAAATGCCGATGGCGATTACGATGAAGACGACTATAAGGTGTTGAATTATCAGGATCCCTCTTACCGTTTCAGTATCAGTAGCAGGTTTAGTTATAAAAATTGGTCTTTCAGCTTCCTGATCAATTCTATCCAGGGAGGAAAGGATTATTATTACATGTCCGATAACCTTTTTTCAACCAGCAATGGGGAAACAAGGTTTAACTGGCCAAATGATGAGCAACATTACAGATACACTTTCCCTAAAAGCCTTATTGATGATTATTGGCTACCTGAGAACCCAAATGCCAGGTATCAGAGGATCGATATGGATGCTTCAGCATTGGGGTCGCGTTATACTCAAAGGAATTTTGTGCGTCTGCAGGATGTTTCATTAAGCTATAATGTTACTTCCGATATCCTGAAGAAATTAGATATCACCGGGTTAAGGTTTTTCTTGACAGGGAAGAACCTGATTACATGGACAAAATGGCCTGGATGGGATCCCGAAACCGGCGAAGGGATTACATCGTCGGGGCGCCCTGTTATGAAAAGTTATACAATAGGATTTGACATTGAATTCTAAACTTCTAAATTTAAACGAAATGAAAAAGATTAAAGATTTTATTTCAGGCATTAATAATAGTTCTGTTAGATCACTGATAATCCTGCTGATTATATTATTGTCGTGTTTTTCATGTAACGAGGATAAATTTCTTGAAGAAACACCTCTTGATTTTGCCTCGCCCGAAAACTCGTATGTTACTTACGATGACTTTTTGTCCGCTGTATATAATTTGCACTACTTAACAAGATATACGTTCTGGCACGATGATAATCCTTATTGGTGGTACGGGACAGATTTAGTTGAAAGTTATCTCGACATTGACGGGTCGAACGACTACAGCGTGTACTGGGGTACTACAGGTGGCGGACCAATTTGGTTGTGGACTGAAAGTTACCAGATAATTTATGACGCTAATGTTATTATCAACAGGTCAGAAAGCGATAATAGCGAGCTTTCCGATAGCGAAAAAGCATTAATACAGGCAGAAGCCAGATTTTTCAGGGGGTATTTTTATAAATGCCTTGCAAATATTTTTGGAGGAGTACCGCTTGTTTTGGAAGAAATTGAAACACCCAGGAGGGATTATGTAAGGGCAACCCGTGAACAGGTTTATGAACAATGTGTCGAAGATTTAAAATTCGCCGCTGAAAATTTACCCGATATCGATGAGGTGACCGACGAATCGAGGATAAATAAGTTAGCAGCCAACCATGTTTTGGCGGAAGTGTATGTTTCATTGGGAAATTGGCAGGATGCAATTACTGAAGCGTCAAAAGTTATTGACCATTCAGCAACGGCTTTGATAACCGAACGTTTTGGCGACAGTGATGAGAAGTTGTTTAACGACCCTGATTTCGACGGTGATGTATATTGGGACCTATTCAGGAACGGGAATCAGGACAGGTCTGCCGGGAATACGGAATCTCTTTGGGTACTCCAGTTTTATTACAACGAAGGTGACAGAAACGGTGACTTAGGCGGCGGTGGAAGGGTTGATTATACGCTATCGCGTATGGTTGCCCCTGACCTGACTAAGGCATATATCCTCCAAAGCAACGGGTCTTCAAGCGGGATATTGAAACAGGCTAATACGTATTATAACCATCGTGGGCAAGGGTACCACCGACCGAGTTCGTATTTTCTATATAGGTTATTCGGAAGCCAGGATTTAAGAAATTCAAAATGTAATGTAATCCGCGATTATCCGGTGTTGAATCCAAATAACGAATATAACGGTAAATGGCTGGTAGCAGATAACCTTCCGTTGATAGTAAATAATATTACAGATACTGCACGTTTTTGTTTCCCGACAATAGGAAAGGTAGTAACACCCGGTAAAGACCCGGATGAATATATAGATAAGAGTTCCGACGTTGAAGGGTCGCTTTTATACGATGCCCGCCGCGTTTGGCGGAAGCATTATCAGATTAGGCTTGCCGAAACTTATTTGCTACGTGCAGAGGCATACCTTGGCGCCGGGAATACTACTATGGCAGCTCAAGATATTAATGTAGTGAGGAGGAGATCTGAGGCTCCTGACGTTTCGGCTGGCGATGTCGATATTGATTATATCCTGGATGAACGTTTACGAGAACTTTATTACGAAGAATTAAGGGTATTAACACTTGGCAGGCTTAGTAAAATTGTCGACAGGACGAGGCGGCTGAATCCGGTTATCGGGGCGACTGTCGAAGATCATCAGAATTTGTGGGCTATACCGAACTCTGAAATAATTAAAAATACGGAGGGCGATCTGGAACAAAACCCGGGCTATTAAAAATAGTTGGAAGTGGGATGAATTAGTGACAATAGAAAGCATGGACCGGGTCACTGTTCGCTTAATACCATTAATTCCTCGCCATCTTCTTAATAAAATCAAATTAAAAATAACTCATTGGGTATTTCCGGATGTCCAAGAGTAAAATATTTCACGTTTATAAAACTTAAAAATGGGGAAAAGAATCTATTTTATATTTTTGATTTTATTATCTGCTGTTTTATCCTGTCGACAGAAATTGACGATCGGTTATGTCAATCCGTTTATTTGTACTGAAGGAGATAACGGGCAATTATACCCGGGGGCAAGTTATCCGTTCGGAATGGTGCAATTGTCACCGGAAACCGATGGCAAATCGCAAGTTGGGTATTATTATGAAGATAAATACATCGAAGGATTTTCTCATTTACGTATTCCGGGTGCCGGGTCGAAGGGGAAAGGCGGCGGGATTCTGGTTAAACCCGGCATCGGAAAGTTTACGTCTAAAATTAGCGGATTCCGCGAAAAATACATCAAACAATCCGAAGAAGCTTCTGCCGGATATTATAAAGTGACATTGGAGTCGGGAATAGAAGCTGAATTGACTGTTTCCGAACGGGTTGGTTTTCACCGGTATACTTTTCCTGAAGAAATAAAAAAAGATCGTTACGTGGTGGTTGAGTTGTCGCACAGTTTTGTTGGTATGCTTGATGCCAGACTAAATGTGAAAAACGACCATGCTATCACTGGAATGATCAAATCGTTGCACAATAAAGGCGGTGGTTACCACAAACTGTTTTTTGCCATTGTTTCGGATGTTCCTTTCGAATCGTACATCAGTTGGAACAGTGAAGAATCAGGAAGTCTGCCGTCCCGAGAAGGGAACAGCACTGGCGTTTGGCTGAATTACCCGGGAAACGGAAAAAATATCGTTCAACTGAAAGTAGGTTTATCTTCTGTAAGTGAAGATATGGCAATGATGGAGGCAACCGAGGGGCCTGCCGGACTGGATTTTGACAAAGCGAAAAGCAGAGCGGCTCTAGCATGGGAAGAAAAACTTTCAAAGTTTGAAATCAAAGGTGGCTCAGAGGAATTTAAAACTCTTTTTTACACCCATCTTTACCATTCGTATCTGGTACCAAACATTTCGTCGTCGTCAACAGGGGTTTATCGTGCAGCCAACCAACCCGACTCGCTGTATTACACTCAAAACACGGCCCTGGATTTCGACTACTACTCCACCTGGAGCCTTTGGGACGATTTCCGGAAATATTCGCTGGTTTCGTTAATGGAGCCCAAAATTGTAAAAAACATCGCCCGCTCGCTGGTCGATTATTACAAACACCGGGATGGCGGCGACCGGAAATACTGGCCGACACCCAACATCCGAATGGAATTTGCAGGAGCAGTAATTCTGGATGCGTACAACAAAGGACTGGATGATTTTGATGAAGAAGTAGCATTTACTGGTATGAAGGAAGATTATGAATTATACATGGTTAACAATGTCAGTAAAAAGCTGGAGAAAGCTTACCACGCATATCTGGCAATGAAAATGGCCCGGATTCTTGGAAAAAACGATGAAGCCAAAGCCCTTAAGGAAGCATCACTGGCCTACCGGGAAATGTGGTGCTCCGAACAAAAAGATAACCAGGGAAATATTCGCGGCTTTTTTACACCCGATGGGAACCCTGTCCCGGAAGTTGAGGAGATGGAAAAATATGGAGATGAAGGGAACCTTTGGCACTATCGGTGGTTCGTACTTCACGACGTTGCCGGGTTGGCTGAACTGGCAGGCAGAAAGGAAAAACTGTCGGATGACCTGGAATATTTCTTCGGACACGATTTTTATATGCACCTGAACGAGCCCGACTACCATGCCCCGTTTTTGTTCAACTACCTGGAAAAACCTTATTTGACCCAGAAATGGGCCAGGACTTTTACTACCAAAGAAGTAACCCAGCTTTATCACAACCACGGCCTTTTTGAGAAACCTCTTGTAAGCAGGATCTATCGTGCCGACACAAAAGGGTATATTGAAACAATGGACGATGATGCCGGGGCGATGTCTTCGTGGTTTGTGATGAGTGCTATGGGTTTGTTTCTATACGATCCGGTTGAGCCAATTTACCAGATAGGCTCACCGATTTTTCCTGAATTGATCCTTCATTTGGATAACGGAAAAGATTTCAGGATTATCGCAAAGAATGTGAGTGAAGACAAATTTTATATTCAGTCGGCCGAACTGAACGGGAAAGAGTTTAATCAGCCCTGGATTGATTATAAAGCCATTATGGAAGGTGGCACCCTGAAATTTGAAATGGGCAGTCAGCCGAATAAACAATGGGGACTGAGTCTTAAAAATAATAAATAGGAACATCACAGATAAAAATCCATATTATGACGAACACAAAAAATAAGAGTAATATCAATCGTCGGAAATTTTTACAGAAATCAACCCTTGTGGGTGCTGCTACCAGTGTTGCAACAGTACTCCCGGTTTTTACAGCAACCGAAAAGAAAAACACAACTTTACCAACAGGCAGCCGTTCGCTTGTTCCAAAAATGATGATGAACGGGACTGTATCGCTTTCGAAGCCTCTGCTTTCTCCGTCGCAGCTTAGCTTTCGCATTGAACTGGCCAGGATACGCATGTCTTCATATCCTTGTAATTCAATGGATTTCATAATGGTTGATCTTGAACATCCTGACAACAGGTACCGTAAGGCACATTTGGCCAACGGCGACCTGACCGGACGACTACTTGAGTTTTTATGTTGCTCGGAAGGAGTAGATGGTAAGAATGATCCAAGGCTGGACACCTTATATGAAAGGATCTTAAAACAAAGGCAACCCTCGGGGTTTATCGGTCGTTACCCGGGTGGAGTTGGAAGTATGAACCCGAAAGACGATCCAATCCAGGGGGACGCCGCTTCGAAAAATTTTCATGGTTTGATCCGGTATTACCAATTAACGGGCGATCCCAGAGCCCTGAACACGGCACTGGGATTGGCCGAAGTGCTGTATTCCGTCAGGGACGAATGGCTGAGGGAAATGAAATCGGAGAACGGATTCAGTGACATTATTACTTGGGTAGGAGAACCTTTTGCCCGCCTTTATGGAATAACGAAGGATCAGCGATGGACGGAATTTTGCAGGATGATAAGGGATAATATCCGGCCTCTGGAAGGGAGGAAAACCCATTCTCACGGCTTTTTAAGTACCCTTCGCGGACTTCAGGTGATGACCTTTGTCACAGGTGACCCTTCCTGGAACAGGCTCCCTGATCTCTATCAAAGAATAATTATTGATGAACACATGGAAAAACCGGACGGGAATATTCCTGAATTTTTCCCCGACAGTGACCGGAATGAAGGCTGCTCGATTGCCGATTGGATGATGCTCAATTTAAACCAAGGATTGATTAACGGCGACGACTTTTCATACGAAAAGGCAGAACGGGTGTTTTGGAATGCTTTGGCATTTAATCAATTGATCACAGGGGGCTTCGGGCACAGGGGATTAGCTCCCAACGGGTACGGTGTCGACAGCATACAGGAGGCATGGTGGTGCTGTACACAGAACTCAGGAATGGGTATGACTGAATATGCCCGGCATACGGTAATCTTCAGAAATAATACCATTCATGTGAATTTTCTGACATCTGGCAAGTTTGAGCTGCTTTTACCCGGAGACAAATCGGCCCGGATCACGATCCAAACAACCTATCCGGCCAAGGCTGAAGCAACTATTGAGGCTGAGGATGTCCCCAGGGATATTGAATTAAAAATCCGCGTGCCTTCCTGGGTAAAAAATCCACAGATTGATCAAAACCGTTCAGGGAACAAAATAAAAGCAACTTTCACGGGAGACATGGGACACCGGATTGAGCAGGTTCATCGCGGAGTGATTCTGACCTACGGGCCGTTGGTGCTTGTACCTACCCGTACCGTCAAAGTGGGAAGTACTTCTGTTCCGGATGCGATCCAGGGGTATGATCCGGAAGCCATGCCTCCTGATATACCCCGGATAAAGCCGGATAACCTTCCCGATGCCAACGGATTTATAAAATTTCCGCTCTGTCCGCCGGAACGTCCTTTACCTCCCTGGAATTATTGGGACGAAGGTCCCGGCTCGCCAACGTGGGTAGAAAGGGCCGCAGTCGAAGCAGGATTAAAATTCCCTGACGGAAAATTGGTTTATACCCGGTTTGCTCCGATGTGTTACAATACATCGTGCCTTTCCCTGTTTGAAACACCGGTAGTCTTCAGCGGAATGGAATAAGAAAGATTAATTGCTGTTTAACAAGGTTTTGATTAATAAGTAAAGGATCAACGTGTCAATGAAAAAATCATTTTTAAATAAAACCGGCAAAAAAAACCTCAGTCGGACTATTGTTTTTATGGGCCTGGCAGCGTGCACTAATTTAAATGACAGTTCTCAAACGGCGTCCGGGATACCTGGGGGAAAAACATCGCAGGAGTATACGGTTTGTGCTACCTTTGACGAAATGCTAAACCGGACGGATACCAGATATCTTACCCCAGTCCGGATCTCTCCGGTAGGTACAAAGAAGAAACCGCTGTACCACAATTTTTTCTATTACAATCATACACCAACGGAATGTCTGCAATTTGAGCCAACCGGACGATATTTACTGGGGATGAGGTTTTTTGTCGAAAGAAGAGAATTACAGCCATTCGATAAAGCGGAAATCGGGATTTTTGATCTTCAACATCACAATGAATGGCAGAAAATCGGGGAAACAACGACCTGGAACTGGCAGCAGGGCTGCCGCCTGCAATGGGTTCCGGACAAGTTTGAAGAGATCATCTGGAACGACCGTTCTGACGACGGAAAACGTATTGTAACCCGTGTTTACAATTTTAAAACAAAACAGACACGCATGGTGCCTTTTCCCGTTTACGTGACTTCCCCTGACGGAAAGAAGGGACTGGGGGTCAACTATGAACGGGTCCAGCACCGGGGGTGTAAATACCCCGGCATTGAAGACCCGTATCAAGACCAGTGGGCCCCCGGGAACATAGGATTATGGGAAATCGACATGGTATCGGGAGAAAAGAAGCTGATCCTGTCAATAAGGGAATTGGCAAAGGTCATGTACCCGGATGGATTCCCTTCCGACACGCTGAACCGGAATCTCTACTTTTTCAGGGCAGGTTATAATCCGTCAGGCACCCGTATTTTTCTTTTTGTCAAGGATTTTCAGGATGTATGGGGAAACTGGAGGATCAGGACGGAAGGCTATACACTAAACCCGGACGGAACGGATATCCGGTATTTTTACCAGGAACCCAGTCACCATTACTGGCTCAACGACGGGGAAGTGGTCGATAACGGGGTGCATGCCTTACCATGCAGTCCGGCAACCCTGGGATATTACCGTTTTAAGGATGACGGCACAGGGCTTGCAAAAGAAAAACTGTTCGGGGCTCCCAACGGCCATATTACAGTCAATCAAAACGGCGACTGGATACTGACCGATGCTTCCGACGGGGACGGACATATTTACCTTTATTTGTTTCATTTACCTACGAGGAAGATCGTACCTCTGGCAAAGCTGGAAACCCAACTGGGAGGTTATATTTACCGCACCGGACTTGGAGCAATGAGGTGTGACCTGCATCCCCGGTTTTCACATGACGGGCGGATGATCTCGTTCGACTCAACGCATGAAGGAGTTGGAAGGCATATCTATGTGATGGACATCTCATCCATTATTGATAATCCGCCGGAAAGGGATTGACAGATTAGTAAATTCCCGGATACCACGGATTTTCAGGTTCCCGGACTTTCAGAGACAGGACTAAGAGACAGAAGTAACTTGTAAAAATAAACAGGATGTTTTCAGTAAAAGACAAATGTATCATCATCACCGGCGCCGGCGGCGTAATCGGGTCGACCATTGCGGTTGCACTGGCAAAAGCAGGCGCCCGCCTTGCGCTGCTTGACCTCAATGAAGAAAAATTAAGGCTGACAGGAAAAGAAGTTCAGGCCTTGGGTGCAGATCAGCTCACGTATGCCTGCAATGTATTTGATGTGGCTGCATTGGAAAAGGCTAAAGCAGTTGTTCTGAAAGCTTTTGGGAGAATTGACGGTTTGCTGAATATTGCCGGTGGTGCCGGTAAAGGGGCCTCCACCCGAGCTGAGTTCCTGAAGCCGGATACGCCTCTTGAAGACTCCTTTTTCGGACTCAGCCTGGCTGATTTTCAGCGTACATCTGATCTCAATTTTATGGGAAGTGTCGTCCCCAGCCAGGTTTTCGGTGAAGCCATGTCCCGTCTGGGGTCAGGCCAGATCATCAATATCAGCTCGATGGGAGCATTCCGTCCTCTGAGCAAATCGCCGGCATACAGCGCCGGCAAAGCAGCCGTTACCAATTTCACGCAATGGCTTGCCGTACACCTGTCAACCTGCGGCATCCGTGTGAATGCGATTGCCCCGGGCTTTTTCCTGACCGAACAAAACCGCTTCCTGCTTTACGACGAAGCTACAGGCGAGCTGACACCTCGGGGAAAAAGGATCATCGGTCACACCCCTCAGGGGAGACTGGGAAACCCGGAAGATCTGGTCTCAACGGTGATTTGGCTGCTCTCCGATTCTTCGTCGTTTGTGACAGGGGCCGTCATCCCGGTTGACGGAGGATTCAATGCATACAACGGAATTTAAACCAATTGAAATGGAAATTGTCATTCTGGATTCAGGCTATAAATCGTACGATTTTGAGAAAGAGCTTTTTGAGCAGGAAGGCTTCTGTCTGAAAATCTTTCCCACCTACAAGGGCGATGTGGCCCAAAAAAAAGAATTTGCAAAAAACGCAGACGGCATCCTGGTCAGGCATACCCTCATTGATGAAGCGTTCCTGTCGGGGATGAAAAAACTGAAAGCGGTGGTGCGTTACGGGGTGGGATACGACAATGTGGATATCGAAGCCTGCTCCAGGCACGGAATTAAAGTAGCCAATGTGCAGGGATATGCCAATCATTCGGTTTCGGACCACGCCCTGGCGCTGCTATTTTCCTGTACGCGGGCTCTCTGGGACACAAAAGCACAGATCAGTGAAAAATTTGCCGCACCGCCCGTTCCGGACATCTTCGAATTGCACGACAAGACATTGGGGGTTATCGGCATCGGACGTATTGGCAGCGAATTCTGTAAAAAAGCATCTCCTCTTTTCGCGCAGGTTTTGGCGTGCGATCCCTACAAGCCGGATGATCATTTTGCCCGGCTGTTGGTACGACGGGTGATCCTGGATGAATTACTGGAAAAGTCGCATGTGATCAGCATTCACTGCAACCTTACCGGTGAAACCAATCATCTGCTTAACAGCGAGGTATTTTCCAAAATGAACCAAAAGCCGGTGATCATCAACACATCACGGGGTGAGGTGATTTGCGAAAAGGCCCTGCTTGAAGCGCTTAACACCGAAAAAATCCACAGCACGGGACTGGATGTGTACGAAGATGAACCGGTAACTTCCCGGCAGGACGGACTGATCAATCATCCCAGGGCGATCTGCACCGGCCATTATGCCTGGTACTCGGACAGGGCAGCGGCGGAACTCCAGAGACGGGCCGCACTGAACCTGTATCAATTCCTTACCGGACAACCGGTCGAAGATTGCTTAAACTGATAAAGATGAAACTAATACAACTAATACAACTAATTCTATCTCCTTGCCTGTTATTTGCTCAAAAGTCTGAATTCCGCTACCTCTCGGGTACCGGAGCCGACCATACGGTTAACTGGGATTTTTATTGCTCGGCCGGACAGAACAGCGGGAAATGGACCACGATCGCGGTTCCCTCCTGCTGGGAGCAGCAGGGTTTTGGTGCGTACAACTTCGGCCGCGATGAGATGGAAGGCCGGCTGAACGAAACCGGCACCTACAAATACCGCTTTAACGTTCCTCCGGCATGGAAAGGCAAGCAGATTGATCTTGTTTTTGAAGGGGTCATGACCGATGCAAGGGTCAGCGTCAACGGCCGCACGGCCGGACCGGTCCATCAGGGATCGTTTTATCCGTTCCGGTACAATATTACCAAACTGATCCGGCAGGGGCAGGAAAATGAGCTGGAGGTATTTGTCAAAAAGCATTCCGACCATCCGGGGATCAATCAGGCTGAACGTCACGCCGACTACTGGATTTTTGGTGGAATCTTCCGTCCGGTTTACCTGGAAGCCAAACCACAGGAGAGTATTCAGCGGGTAGCGGTCGATGCCCGCGCTGACGGCAGTTTCACGGCGGATGTGTATCTGACAGGATTGAAAAATGCTGTCAAAATAAAAGCTGAGATACAGGATATGCAGGGAAATATCCAGTCTCGCCTTGAAACCTCGCCGGTGACTCCGCTCTGCCGCTTTACAGGAAAACTGACATCAGTCGAAACCTGGTCGCCCGAATTTCCGAATTTATATCATGTTGTTTTCAGCCTGCTCGATCAAAATAACCGCATCATCCATCAGCTTAGCCGGCGCATCGGCTTCCGGACCGTGGAAGTGCGCGAAAGCGACGGCATCTACGGGAACAGCGTCCGCGTAAAGCTGAAAGGGGTTTGCAGACATACGTTCCGTCCCCGGTATGGCCGGACTTCCTGCAAAGCCTTCAGCATCGATGACGTCAACCTGATGAAGGATATGAACGTGAATGCGGTCCGCATGTCGCATTATCCGCCAGAGATCCATTTCCTGGATGTCTGCGATTCACTGGGACTGTTCGTCATTGATGAATTCACGGCGTGGCCCGAACCTCCGCCGGGAAGTCCGCTTGCCCGGCAGTTGCTCGAAGACATGATTGCACGCGATGTCAACCACCCTTGCGTCATTCTGTGGGATAACGGCAACGAAGGGATGGAAAACAGGAACCTGGACGATGATTTTGCAGAACTGGACATCCAGAAGCGGAACGTGTTGCATCCGTGGCAGGATTACAACCTCATCAATACGCTTCATTATACCGACTACAATTATTTGTCGCACGACGGATTCAGCAAACGCAAAATATTCCTGCCGACCGAATTTTTACATGGCTTGCACGATGGCGGTCTGGGCGCCGGGTTGGACGACTACTGGCAAAAAATGTGGGATGAACCGCTTTGTGCGGGAGGCTTTTTATGGGTTTTTGCCGATGAGTCGGTCGAACGTACGGACTGTAACCGGGAACTGGATCCGCACGGGAACTACGCTCCCGACGGAATCCTGGGCCCATACCATGAGAAGGAAGGCAGCTTTTTTACCATCCGCGAAGTCTGGTCGCCCGTCAGCTTTGAGAAACGGTATATTACGCCAAGATTCGACGGCAATTTCCGTATTGAAAACCGTTTTTTCTACACCAATCTCAGCCAGTGTTCGTTCCTTGCCGAATGGGTCAGGTTGCCCGGACCGGATGAAAAGCATGGCGAAGAAATTGTTTTCACGGAAAATCTCCGTATTGACCTTGCTCCCGGGGAAAAAGGACGGATGAGAGTCTCTTTGCCGCAATCCTGGAACAGGCTTGACCTGCTCCGGATCAGGACGACAGATCTGTATGGAAGACTGGTGAACGTTCAGACCTGGCCACTGAAGGATACTGGAATCAAAGCCGGGGAACTGTCTGCCGTCCACCCAGCCGGGAAACCGGTGATCCGTCAAACAGATCAAAGTCTGGAGGTAAGTTCCGGTAACATGAACTTTTCTTTTTGCAAAACAGACGGAACGATCCGGCAGATCATTGTCCAAGGCAAAACAATACCTCTTTCGGGCGGACCGGTGTTTGTCTCCGGTGAAAAAAAAGTGAAACAGGTAACAGACCGGTACGAGGGGAATATTTTTTTGATTGAAACCCTTTACGAAAACGGCGATCTGACCAGATGGACCATCCGGGATGATGGGCTGCTTGATCTGGATGTTTTGTATGAGCCAACCGACAGTTGTTTGTTTGCCGGGATATCGTTTGACTTCCCGGAAGAGGCTGTTGCCGGAATGAAATGGATGGGGAACGGACCTTCCCGGGTCTATAAAAACCGGATGAAAGGAACAACATTTGGTGTTTGGGAAAAAGCTTACAATAATTCGGTAACCGGTGAATCCGGATTTGTCTATCCTGAATTCAAAGGTTATCATTCAACCATTTACTGGGTAAAGATCCTGGGAAAGAATTACCCTGACTTCCGTGTTTATGTCCACAGCAATGACATTTTCCTCAAAATGCTCACGCCTCAAACGCCCAGGCATCCGAGAAAGACAACCATCATCTATCCCAAAGGGGATCTGTCGTTTCTGCACGGGATCAGCGGTATCGGTACCAAATTCACGGATGCATTTCCATTGGGACCACAGTCGTTTCCCTATTATTTCAATCCTATTAAAATCCATGAACGGAAGCTAAGAATGAAACTGACTTTTGATTTTCGGAACGAAAAGGAGAAAAATAACAAGGACATATGAACATTTTAGAATAAAAAATCAAACAGATAAACTAACAAGCTAAAAATTATAACCATATGTACCGTCGAAACTTTATTCATCAGACATCTTTGGGCATATTGGGATTACCATTGCTCAGGGGAACGTTCCGGCTTGCTGCACCCAGCGACCGGATCAGAATAGCCATTATCGGGCTTGGTCCACAGGGGCTTAGCCATCTGAAATGGTTCAGTGCATTGCCGGAAATTGAAATTGCCGCCCTGTGTGATGTCGATCAGGGTAGGCTTGCTGAAGCGCATAAGCAACTTCAGACGCACAGACCGAATACCCGGACTGATGGGTATACCGATTTCCGGTCTGTGATCGACCGCAAGGATGTTGATGCGATCTCTTGTGCAACACCCGACCATTGGCATGCCCTGATCGCCATCATGGCCTTCCAGTCAGGAAAAGACGTATACGGGGAAAAACCGTTAAGTTACACACTCGCGGAAGGACAAGCCATGCTGAAAAGCCTGAACCGGAATCAATCGGTTTTTCAGTTGGGTACCCAGATCCATGCCCGGGAAAACTATCACCGGATCACCGAAATCATTCAATCCGGTTATCTGGGAAATATTCATACTGTTCGCTTATGGAAAAATGGCGGATCTCCCGGTCTGGGATTCCCGCTTCCCGAAACACCTCCTCCCAATCTGGACTGGAACATGTGGCTGGGGCCGGCTCCCTGGTCGGAATACATACCCGTTCGTTGCCATGGGTCCTACCGTTATTTTCTGGAGTATTCAGGTGGAGTATTCGCTGATTTCTGGTGCCATATTGCCGATATCGTATATATGTCACTCCATCCGAAGGGACTATTCAGTATCGAAAGCAGGGGCGAACGACCCTACGATGGCATTGCCGATGCACCTGAATGGATTGATACTGATCTCAAATTTGAAAACCTGGATGTTTATTGGACAACAATACCACCGAAGGTCGAAGGCGCTGATAAAATGTCGATCGGTGCTCATTTTGAAGGTACGAACGGCACTTTAACCTGCGATTACAATAATTGTGTCATCCGTATTGGGAAAGAAACGATGAATGACATTCCGGAAATACCGAAGACCCTTCCCCGTTCACCGGGACACCAGCAGAATTTCACAGATGCCGTAAAATCAAGGCAGCAACCTGAAAGCAATCTTTTATACGCGCGGGAAATGACAATTCCCATGCATCTGGCGCTCATATCCTTCCGTCTGAAAAGAAAGCTGAACTGGGATCCTCTGCATGAACAATTTACCGGCGATGACGCTGCCAATTACCTTTTATCAAGAGCTTACAGATCTCCATGGAAATTATAAACGATATGAAGAAAATTATCCTGATTAGTCATATGCTGTTTTTATTATCAACAGCATGTTTATCCCAAAATAATGATGGTTTTGTTTCCCTTTTTAACGGAGAAGACCTGACCAACTGGACTTTGAATAAAAAAGGTGGTTTTGAGATTGCCGACGGCGAATTGATTACCAGGAGCAGCGGCAACGGATATGACATTTATTTAAACGAGTGGTACGGAAACTTTATTTTCCGCTTTGAATTCCTGTTATCAAAAACCGGGAACAGCGGGGTTTTCATTCGCAGCATGCCCGCCGAAGAATATCCGTCTGCAGGAGTTGAAATTCAACTGCTTGCCCCCTGGACGCCCTGGCGGGATAATCTGCATTGCACTGGTTCCATATACGGACATGTGGCTGTCACAAACCGACCTGATGAAACTCCGGGTATATGGCATGAAATGGAAATTAAATGTGACCGGCATGTGATAACCATATCGGTTGACGACAAAGTCACCACCATGGCAAAAACCGATACCGTGAAAACAATGGCCAGCGTGCCTCTGTACGGCGCGATCGGCTTTCAGGGAAGTCATACCAGCAAACCCAACCAATTTGCCCGTTTCCGGAATATTTTCATCAGGAATCTTGATGTTGATCCGAATTATGTCACGAAAGGATTTTATGAAGAAAATGAACAGTTGAGAAAGCTGACAGTAGAGGCAGCAGTAAAACTGGGAGCAGTCATGATTCAACCACTGGCAAACCTGATGGCGGGGGAAAATCCGGTGGCGAAAAACGGAGCCAGACAGGCCCTTTTTGACCTGACAGCAATGGCATCAGATCCGAAGACATCAAAAGACAGAAAAATGGAGGTTTTCGATGCGCTGAAAAAGAGTATGAAAAAAAGTTCGTCGCCCGATACCCGGATTTATCTGAAATCGTTGTCAGCCATGTTAAAAAAATGATCAAATGGAAAACGAAAGTAAACCGACCGCACAGCGCTTACAATCGCTCGATGCCCTTCGCGGGTTCGACATGTTTTGGATCATGGGCGGAAAGCACATCTTTCTTGGGCTTGCCACCCTGACCGGATGGCCTGTTTTGGAATGGTGGGCCACCCAAATGAAGCATACGCCCTGGAACGGATTCACGTTCTATGATATGATATTCCCGTTGTTTCTGTTTATTGCCGGAATATCTTTCCCCTATTCCCTGGCAAAGAGAAGGGCAATGCATGAAAGCGACAGAACAGTGTATCTCCACATTGTCAAACGCGGGCTAATCCTTGTTTTTATTGGAATCCTATATTCAAACGGCGTCAGTTTTGATTTTACCAATATGTCGCTTAGAAGTGTTCTGGGAATTATCGGTCTTGCGTGGATGATCGCTGCCCTTATTTATATCCGCGCAAAAATGAGCTTCCGAATCATTTGGTTCCTTGTCCTGTTGTTGAGCTATTGGCTTGCATTGATGATGTTCCCTGCCTATGACCTGGGTTCAAACGATCCGTTTTCCCCGGAAGGGAACCTGACCGGCTATATTGAACGCATGCTGATGCCCGGACCTGCCGGGAATTCAGAACAGTTATTCTCTGTTATACCGGCTATAGGAACTGCACTGCTTGGCATGTTTACCGGAGAGTTTATGCGATCTGGTTATCTGAAAGACAAACCCCTGCGAAAAACAGGATATATGGTGCTGGCCGCTCTGGCACTGATCCTGACCGGCAAGGTCTGGGATATCGTGTTCCCGATCAATAAGCACCTCTGGACCAGTTCATTTGTTTGCTTTGCCGGCGGACTGAGCCTTCTTCTTTTCTCCCTTTTTTATCTTGTCATTGAAATCTGGCAACAGCGGAAATGGGCATTTGTATTGATCGTGATTGGGTTGAATCCCATCACTATTTACCTGGGACGAAGGATCATCGACTTTAACTATACAGCAGGATTCTTTTTTGACGGCATTGCAGCCGTTCTTCCCGGGTCCTGGACAAAACTCGTCAGCGGGGTCGGCCTTACAACCGTTTGCTGGATGTTCCTTTATATTCTCTATAAGAAAAAAATATTTCTAAAAGTCTAATTATGAAGAATTACCTGAGTGTCTTATTTCTCCTGATTGCTTCCCTTTCCCACGGAAATGAGATGAATGTTCTCGATTTTGGAGCTGTTGCAGATGGAAAGACGCTAACAACCAAAGCTATTCAAGACGCTATTGATCAATGTGCCCTTACCGGGGGAGGCACAGTTACGCTTCCGACAGGAACATACCTGGTCAATACAATCTTTTTAAAGGACAACGTTGACCTTCATGTCAGTAAAGGAGCCACCCTCCTGGGAAGTACTATACCATCTGCTTTTACAGGTGCAGTTGTTTATGCCGACAGCATACAAAATGCATCAATTACCGGATTAGGAATTATCGACGGGCAGGGGTTCAAAGCTTACTATCCGAGGTCAGGTCCCCGGCACAACAACATTTTTTTATGGAAATGCAAAAATATCAAAGTTAAAGACGTAACCTTAATCAATTCATCGAATTGGGTATTCAGGATCAGGGAATGTAACGGCGTGATGGTCCAGGGTGTGCGTATCTATTCCTTTGCAAACGAAAATAATGATGGGATCGATATCGATGGGAAAAATGTAACCATTTCGGATTGCATCATCGATTGCGACGATGATGCGATTTGCATGAAAAGTGATAATCCTCATTATATCGTCGAAAATATTTCTATTAATAATTGTATAATTGCTTCCAACTGTAACGCTATTAAGTGTGGAACCGGCAGCCGTGGAGGTTTTAAAAACATTGTTATCAGTAACTGTGTAATACGCAGACCATCGGAAGCGGTACACCGCCGATGGTCGAAATTAATATCAGGAGTCTCCAACGATACCACAGTTATATCAGGAATAGCATTGGAGGTGGTTGACGGTGGTCAAATGGATCAGGTCGTCGTCAGCAATGTTACAATGACAGGTGTTCAGACACCTCTATTCATAAGGTTGGGTAACCGTAAAGGAATCGGTTCTCTTAAAAATATCGTTATCAGCAATATCGTAGCTACCAGTGAAAGCCTGATATCCAGTTCAATAACAGGGATTCCGGGCAGTTACGTTGAAAATGTGACGGTTAAGGACGTGATCTTCAACTGTAAAGGAAAAGGTACGAAGGTGGAGGCTTTCGCTGCAGTCCCCGAGGTGGAAAAAGCATACCCTGAAAACAGAATGTTCGGATATAGTTTACCTGCCTATGGATTATATACCAGGCATGTGAAAAATCTGACATGCGAAAACTTCCATCTCAATTTGCTTGCACCGGATGCCCGTCCTGCAATAATTTTAGACGATTGCCACGGCGTGCGGATCAATAAGCTTTCAGCCGGAGAACCATTAAACGGACAGCCGTTGATACGAGTAATCCAGTCGTCGGATATTGCGTTCTCCGGTTACTGTTCATCTGCTTCAATTTCGAGATTTCTGCGGACCGAAGGAGAGAAATCATCCAATATCAAATTGACAGGAAACAATTTTTTAGGGGTTAAGAAGGTTGTTGAACGAAGGAACGGATGTCAACGGAGAGCGGTCAAGGTAAAATATAACTTTAATTAAACTTCACCTGAATCATATCAGAAACCTAAATAAAAGAGCATGAAACTTAAAAATCTATCAAAGGTGCTGATCGATAGGTTGCTGTTGCTGGTCATAATGGCAATCCCTATTTTGGCAGTAAGCCAGCAGACCCGTCAGATTCAAAATCCATACAGCAGTGTTGACTGGACGAATCATAAGCAATATAAAGCGAACCTTCACACTCATACGATGGTCAGTGACGGATGGATGAATCCTCAAACGGTTGTCAGGAAATACAACGAGGCTGGTTATAAAATATTGGCCGTTACGGATCATTGGTCAGTCACTTATCCATGGGAAGGATTTTCCCGATTCAGAGCAGGTGAGAAAGTCAATCAACGGATAAAGTATGGGATACTCAAACCTCAGGAAGCAGAGCCTATTGCCGCCGATGATACTGTTTTCATGGATATCCGTCCTTCCGATATCGGGATGGCAGCTATTCAGGGTAACGAACTTTCATTTGCAGAACATCACATGAACAGTTTTTTTAATGACGACAACAGCAATAATTTTAATACGATCTTCGATACCGTAAGAGAAAAAGGCGGGATAATGGTTTTTAACCATCCGGGTCGGTATCGTTACCCGGCCAAGTGGTATAGCGATCTATGCAAGCGTTTTGATCATATGGTCGGAATTGAAGTATTTAACTGTGGAAACCGTTATCCCAATGACCGCCGACTTTGGGATTCTGTCCTGACGGTAATGGCTCCCGTTAGGCCGGTTTGGGGCTTTTCAAATGATGATATGCATTCGATGAGGGATTTTGGCCGGAATTGGAATGTCTTGATCTTACCCGACCTGAATGAACAAAATGTCCGCAAGGCTATGGAGAACGGGATTTTCTATTTTATTAACGCACCCGAAAGTCATGACGGTCCGCAACCACCGGTAATCAGTTCAATCGCAGTTAATCAGAAAAAAGGGAAAATCACGATTGGTGCTTCCCGTTATAAATCTATTGTTTGGATTTATAATGGGAAGGAAATCAAAAAAGGCCGGCTGTTTCGTCTGAGGAACTTGCCGGGCAACAATACCTATATCCGGGCCGAACTATACGGGGCGGGCAATACAGTGGTTTGCACTCAGCCATTTTTCATAAAATGACCGAAATTGAATCTGCTGATCGTCTCATGGATCTAAACCTCCCGGAAAGATATGAAGAAATACACCGGAAAGATTTGATGTGTGTTATAGAAAATTTATTTCCGGTGGTAAGAAAAAGGTGATGAAATTCCTAAACCGAAACAATTAATACTAAATAGTTTATGAAATATTTTCTATGGATATCGATATTAGTTTTCAGCTTCGTCAACGCATTGGCTCTTGACGTTAAGAAAACAATAAAGTTAAAGGATGCAGATAGATTTGATGTTAAAAGTGCTATACGTAGGGCAGATATTTTAAGGCTGTCGTATCCTGATACGGCTGTGCTCGCTTTATACCAGGGGAACGGACGTTTTGGCTGTTCTTACGGGCCAATGGGGTTACATCTCAATTCGGAAAAATCACCACAGCTTTTAAAATATGGATATACTCATTTCTCACACATCCGTCATTTTGTAAGGGCGCAGTTTGGTGCTGATTATTTACTGCCGTTATTCCGCATCTTTTGGGAAAATGAACTGTCTGGTAGAACAGGCTATAAACAGTTACAATCATTTTATGACGGGACAGTTTCAACGTATTTCGAAGAGGGATCAAGTAACGTCACCGTTACTACCTGGTTTGACCCGTATGAGAGAGACGTGGCAGGAATAAAAATCCGGGTAGGAGGCAAGGCTTCAGATATTATTATCAGTCCATTTGAAAAAATGCATATACATTACGGACAGGAGGTAGAACAAAAATCCGAAATAAGCTTCGGTTCCGGATTTTGGAAGGTTGATTTGTCGTGCCTGAATGCAAAATCCGCAATTTATATAAAAACAAACACAACCGTAAAAGTCGATGGGAACCATCTTCGGATCAACTTACATGAAGGTGAAAATACCATTTTACTTTCTGTAAACAATGTGCCTGGATCTTCTTCTGACGAGTCATTATCTCGAACTATAGAATGGTGGCATTCAAAATGGGAAGAAATGGGTTGCCTGAACTTTCCTGACAACGATGTCCAAAAAATGTGGGTTCGTGCGGTAGCTTATATTTTGTATTCACACAACAATGACAAAATGGGTACAGCTCCTCCCATGGGCCTTTCGGGAAACGGATGGCCGATGACATTCCCTCAGGAATTGTCCTTCCTGCAACCGGTTTTACATGCGACAGGCAACTTTGATATTTCAAAATCGTGGATCGAATATTGGGCTGAAAGGTTGCCCGGCATGAGGGACTATACAAAAAGGATTTTCGGGATTGAGGGTGTCTTTTGTCCCTGGGCTATGCCGTTTGGTGATTTTGAGGGATACCATAACCCTGCTGCGCCAAGAAAAACATATTACGAAATCCATAATTCGGGGTATTTGGCCAGAATGGCATACGAAACAGCAGTTTTTTTAGATGATCAGGATTGGACAAAAAAATATGTCTTTCCAATAATCAGAGAGACAGCGTTGTTTTACAGAAATCTATGCAAAAAGGAAGAAGACGGATTATGGCACTTATTTGTTATTCCATCCATGGGGCAGGATGAAATGGGCAGAGCAGACCAAAAGGATTATCTCTGTGCTTTGTTCAGTGCGCAATACTGTTTCCAGAAGGCTATTGAATATGGCTTCGATACTGACGGTTTTTATGGACAGGTGCTGTCTGAGGGTTTAGCTTTCTCCTCTTTAATTTCAGAAAATGATTATTACTACCCTCATCACAAAGGCGACGAAGACAACCTGGGAAAACAAAAGCATCCGGTGCAATTGAATGATTTGGCATATCTCCCGGTTAACCCACATATAACAATACCCTCCGCCAATGCATACAATCAACGTTATAACCTGACCATTAATGCTTCAAAGCCCCATTTTGCAGGATGGACTTTGACTGAATTTTTATTGGCTGGATCAAGAATGGGCGACGCCGAAGAGTGGAAAAAAGACTGGGGCAATCTTATAAAAGCCGATTTGGCCGACAAAGATTTAATCCAGATTTTTGAGTCGAGCGGCAATAACCGGGCTTTTTATATTACCAGTAGCGGAATGTTGGCGCAGTCTTTATTGAACAATGTGGTAACCGACTGGTTTGGCAAACTTGAAGTTGGACGGTGTATACCATGGCAAGGCAAAACAGACTTTAAGGATATTTATACCCTGTCGGGAGTACGGGTCAGCGGAGAAATAGAGAACGGACATGCCGACTTGTCACTGAAAGCATGGAAAAACTGTGAATTCGGGTTACACGGGAAAAAAATAAAAATAAAAAAGGGCGAAGTAAAATTGATACATTTAAATTTGAAAGGAGAAAGACAACCGTGATTTTATCGGATAACAAAATCGCCATAATCACGCATCTGTCTTCATATAAGTCCGGAAAATACCATTCCTTCGTTTCCTTACTGTTCGTCCCCCTTTCTTCTTCCCCGGTCGAAATTGATTTCGTCAAGCAGTCGTTTCCTTTCAGTATCCAACTTGTCCTGGTCGGAACGCATGCGGGAGACCCATTTCCCCAGTTTTTTGTTTTTCTCCCATTTTACCGGAACCCTGGTGAATAACTTAAGGGCACTTCTTACAAACTCTCAAACTCAAAAACAGGAGTTAAAAAGCTTTTAGGATCGTTGATCATTATTTATATTTACGTTATAAACGAGCAAAGATATGAAACGGTTTAAGCGATATAAAGACTACGGTTTCTTTGATCAGGATATTCGCTTGAGTAAGTTAAGCCAATTGGGCGACCCGCTGGAGAAACTCAATGCAGGAGTGGACTTCGAGATGTACCGTTCCCTGCTTGACATTCACGACAGCCGTACCGTCTGGCTTTTTCAGGATCAGGGCATTCTTCGAAAGGCAGAAAAACCGGTCGATACAAGTAACCTAACTTGCGATGTTTGGATTGATTCCCTGCATTATTACAATATAACACTCGACGGAGCCGATGGTGTTGTTTATCCGGACAGGACTCCCCAGGCCGATTACTGGCAATTGCGAAAAGTATATTCACCGGTACAAATAATTGAAACAGAAATACCGGTAAATTCAGGTCAACAAAATTTGACCTTCACAATGTGTAACCAATACGATTTTACAAACCTGAATACACTAAACGGGACATGGAAATTGTACAAAAATCATCAGATAGTTCAGCGAGGAAAAATCGCAACATACTGCGCCCCACACGATACTGTTAGTTTTTCTCTTCCTGTCGAAATACCTGAAAATCCGGATAAAACTATATGGTTTATACAATTTGAATACAAAGACAAAAACGGAATATCGGTCTACGACCATTCTGTCGAATTAATTAGTCCTTCCGGCTATGATGCTTTTAAGTCATTGATCTGTAACAATTCAAATGGAAAAATCAGGAATGTAAAAAACGACGAAAACACAATCGTAATTGATGCCAGCGATTTTAAATACCATATCGAAAAAAACAAATTTCAAATAAAACTGATGGCCTCAGGTAACAAGAACCCGCTCCTGAACAGTGAAGTATACGCAAGAACCGGACGTTGTCCCAAAATAGCAGATGTTACAGTCCGCGACAAATTTACACCTGAAACAGGCGACTATTTTTGGGATCCATGGTTACTGAACCCCAGAATGATAACCAGTTTCAGTAGAGACAATGAAAAAGATGGATATCAGATTAATGCAAAAGAAACCTTTCTTCGAGGGGAAAATTTTCCGGGACAAAACTTGAACGGGGAATTTCAATATTCAATAAAAAATACGGGAGCTCTGAATATTGCCTACAATTTAGTACCTGATAACGCAAGCGGAGCTTCTCTTGAAGCCGGTATTTCACTCATTCTGCCCGCTGAAATATGTAATTTTTACTGGGTCGGGAATGGCCCGTATGCTTCCTATCCTGACAAAAAACACCTGAACGATTTTGGGATTCACCAGATACACAAGAATGATATTAATTTCAATGGGAACCGGACCAACGTTAAAATAGCTGTATTAACAGACAAAACAGGGAACGGAATTGCAATTTTGGGAAATACGGGAAACACTTCCGTAGAGCTAAAAAATAATCAGATTGTCGTAAGCCACGAATGCTCTTTTATCGGGTGTAGGAAACAAAAAGAATATGCCTGACAAAATTATATGGGCAAAAGATGTTGCAGAAGTTAAAGACGAATTGGAAATAATTCCTCTAAGAAAAAACCACTGGCCGGAAATGCTGAAAGAAATTTTTGGGCATCCGGTTTCATTACCTGTTCCATTCAACTCATTTTATTACAGTTATGATACCAGTAAATAATATTAACACACTATAAAAATGAAAAATTTATCACGTCGGAATTTATTAAAAATGTCGGGGATGGCAACGTTGGGAGTAAGTACCTTTACACTGACAGCAAAAGGAGATGAAAATTCAGAGAAGAAACTAAAAATAGTTGTTATTGGAGCCCATCCTGACGATCCGGAAACAGGATGTGGCGGCACTATGACGCTTTTTGCAGAAGATGGACACGAAGTTGTATCAGCTTATTTAACGCGGGGCCAAGCCGGAATCAGGGGGAAATCTCAGGAAGAGGCTGCTCTTATCCGTACATCCGAAGCACAGGAGGCCTGTAAAATAATGAAGGCTAGGGCTGTCTTTCTTAACCAGGTTGATGGTTTTTGCGAAATTACTGATAGCAGATATACCGAAATGTACGATTTCATAAATACTGAAAAACCGGATTTGGTATTCACTCACTGGTCAATTGATACAAATCGTGACCACAGAATCTGTTCAATACTGGTTTTCGATGCATGGTTAAAAATGGGAAAAAACTTCGATCTGTATTATTTTGAAGTTAATGCGGGCGGACAAACACAAAATTTTTCGCCTACCGATTTTGTCGATATAAGCCCGGTAATCGAAAAGAAACATGCCGCATGTAACTGTCATGTCAGTCAGAATATGAAAAATGTTTACAGTAAATATCACGAGCACATGGAAAAATTTCGAGGCTTGCAGGCATTTGGAAAATATAAATATGCCGAAGCTTTTATCCTGCACCATCAATCTTCTTCTTCACGAATAATATAGACGACATTCAATAAAATAGCCATTGGCAAACGCGAAACGCGAACCGGGATATGAAAAATGCCAAAAGTAAGATAAAAAATATTTCTGGCCAGCATTTTAATGGCATCCATAAAATTTTTGGTATTTGTGTCCAGCTTTTGATAATCCTGCTCAATTAATTCCTCCATCTTTGATACCTGTCTAGCTGTAGTGTTTTTTTGTTGTTCAAGTTCTGTTAAAGTGGCATTTAACCCGTTGATATTTTTTTCGATCTTTGCTTCACGCTCTTGCTCCCTGCCTGGCAATTTTTCTTTTTGCCCCCTGTATTTTTCTTCAAACCTGTATTGATCATCGATTTTCACGGTAAATAATAGGGCGTATTTTTTAAGAATAGGTTGCACCTTCAAAGATCAGTTTTTTATTGCCCAGCAACGGGTATTTCTGATTGTTAAACCGCTGCATCGTTTCAA
>Ga0172382_10003058_pt1 | contig 26953 bp, 28 predicted proteins | sample Leawel138RmetaG_FD_122245 | JGI IMG/M metagenome (GOLD analysis project Ga0172382, IMG submission 122245) | Leachate microbial communities from a municipal landfill in Southern Ontario, Canada - Leachate well 138R metaG | ecosystem: Engineered > Solid waste > Landfill > Unclassified | place...
ACCTGAACCTGGCCGATATTGTGGTAGCGACGGGTCGTGCCGTTATTAATGGGAAACCAGTCATTATTGTCCGTGGCAATGACGTCGCCAAACGGAGCAAATGCCGCTTTGGTCAGGGGTTCGAGTTTGAGTAGCGCAGACATGACGGCTCCGGGTCAGGCCAGACGGCCCCACACACGCAAACGGCTGACGCCACCATCGGGGTGCATGTTCAGTTTGACGTGGGTGACCGGTCCGATGTCATTCAAGTGTTCAAGCGTATAAAAATGCTGGTGATCGGCCTGGGCTTTTTGTTCGGGCAGCAGCACCGGCCAGAACATGGCCTGGGTAATAATGGACTGGTCTGTACCATACGTAATGTTGGCCGCCTGAATAGAGACCCGGTCGGGGTAATTCCCCTTGAAATGGGCGGTGTCGACTTCGATCTTTTCGACATGAACAGCATGCGCCAGTTCGACGATACACCAGTCGTAGCCCGGCTCACGACGACGGCGTGTTTCCCAACCATCACCCATATTGACGCCACGGCCCGGCCTGATCAGGCGAAACGGCACGCCAAAGTGCGCGTCGTTGTACCCCACAATGCGACCACCGGCCGCCAGCGCTGATACCTCGTGCAACTGTGCCGGGTCTTTGGATGACCAGTCGGCAGCCGGTTGACCAAACACCCGGAACCGGGCCACGCCGCCATCGGGGTAAATGTTCAAACGGCAATGCGTCCAGCGACGCTCGTCGTTCAGTTCAATGAAGTGATGCGCGCTGCTGGACAAGGTGGTGGACGGTACGATTTCGGTCCAGACGGTGTGGTCATCCGGGTCGCCATCGCAATAGCAGGCCTGAACCGAGGCCGCCGGCGGAAAGTTTCCGGTGAAATGGCTGGTATCAATATCGATACCCTTGATGACACCCGACACACCCAGCCGCACCACCGCATGGTCGAAGCCACCATCGCGGCGACGACGCGTTTCCCAGCCATCCATCCATTTGCCGTGGTCATCAAACTTGCCCACGATGAACACCGGCTCGGCCGCCTGCAACATGCGCTCGGCCGGGCCAAACCACTCGTTCGAAGAGGACACCACCTTCGCACCGAAATCAGCCAGCGCCAGGTTGGCGTAACGGGTGGCAAACTCTGGAAACTCAACGCCGGGGGCATTGATGACGGTGCCTGTGGGCAAATTTGACGCGGCCATTGCAGGGCCTCCTGACAGATAAAAACGGTTGACAAGAAAAGAGGGGCTGAATCGTTAACGTGACGCTTCCGGTATATCGGGTTGCGCTGACATGACAGAAAAAACAGTTTTAGTCCGCTGTAACCAAGGCTTCCAGACGAAACTGGCCGATGCGATAAATTTGCTGAAGGCTTTCACGGGTTTCTTCATCGGGAGACAGGGCCAGGCGACGCTCGAACTGACCGATGATGCCGGCCCGGTCATACCCCTTGACCGCCAGAATGAACGGAAAGCCGAATTTCTCGCGGTAGGCCTGATTAAGCTGGTTCAACCGGGCAAACTCTTCGGGCGAACACTGGTCAAGCCCGGCACCTGCCTGCTCTGAACTTGACTCGGCGGTCAGTTCGCCCCGCACGGCGGCCTTGCCAGCCAGCTCGGGGTGGGCGCAGATCAGTTTCATTTGAGCCTCTGGCCCCGCATCCTGGATTTGACGGACCATCTCGGCATGCAGGTCGTCGAGCCCGGCAAACGGGCGACGTGCGGCTGCACGTTCAGCAACCCATGCCGAGTGCTCAAAAATACCACCCAAAGCCCGCACGAAATCATCAACAGGCATGGTGTTCAACTGGGTCAGGGAAAGTTTTATGGTCATTCCGGCCTCGGGTAAATGATTGCGTTAATCGTTCAGGTGCCGCTGATAAATGGTGGCGCTAGTCATCAAGGTGTGGTTTATTTTGTTTGGATTGCTTCGGCGTTGAGGAAGTTTCACTATCGCTGCCCATCGCCGACCGTGTAAGGGTGATGCTCGGCCCAATGCCGCGCGATATCGACCCGGCGACAGATCCAGACGTTCTGATGGCTCTGGATATAGTCGAGAAAGCGCTGCAAGGATGCAAAGCGGCCAGGCCGTCCGATCAGTCGGCAATGCAAACCGACCGACAACATTTTGGGCTGCGTTTCGCCTTCGGCATAAAGCACATCGAACGCATCTTTAAGATACGTAAAGAACTGTTCGCCGGTGTTGAAACCCTGAGCCGTCGCGAACCGCATGTCGTTGGTATCAAGGGTGTACGGTACAACCAGATGCGAACGTTGCTGTCCGTTGTCAAGTTCGACCGGCATCCAGAAAGGCAGGTCATCGCCGTAGTAATCGGAATCGTATAAAAAACCACCTTCTTCTACGACCAGCTTGCGCGTATTGGGGCTGTCGCGACCGGTGTACCAGCCCTGAGGGTGTTCACCCGTAAGGGCCTGAATGACCTCAACGCAACGCGCCATGTGCTCGCGCTCAAGCGACTCGGGGGCTGACTGGTAATGAATCCAGCGGTAGCCATGGCAGGCAATTTCATGCCCCAGCTCGACAAACGCATGCGCGACTTCGGGATGACGCTCAAGGGCCATGCCGATACCGAAAACGGTCAGGGGCAGGCCGCGTCGTTCAAACTCGCGCAAAATGCGCCACACCCCGGCCCGCGAACCGTATTCGTAAATGGATTCCATCGACATATGGCGCTCGGGATAAGCGGCCGCCCCAATGATTTCCGACAAAAACTGCTCGGACGCCGGATCGCCATGCAACACGCAGTTCTCGCCACCCTCTTCGTAGTTCAGGACAAACTGGACGGCCACACGTGCCCGCCCAGGCCACACGACCTGTGGCAACTGACGCCCGTAACCCACAAGATCGCGAGGATAGTTTTGATGCATGAGAGCTCCTGATTAACGTTTGACACTGAATGCCGACCAAGGATCGGGACGTACCGACGCTGTGTGATGACCGACGCGATCTTCACAATCTTCTAGGTGATGGCACATGGCCGCCATGGCACCCTCGCGATCACCGGCCAGGATCAGGTCAAGAATCTGGTCGTGTTCCATATACGAGCAGGTGCTTGAGCTGGGGGTATCGCGAAACGCAATAATGAGCGTGGTGCGGCAACACAAGGCGTGCATGAATTCCGTCAGGACGTGGTTCTCAACCAGCCGGGCCATTTTGACGTGAAAGGCATTGGATAGCCGCAACCAGCTGATGCGATCGCCACGTTCGAACGCCTCACGCTCCTGGCGCACCATGTCACGCAAGGGCTGCAGGCGTTGTTCAAGGTCGGGGAACTGCAGCAGTTTGTCGATCAGGACACATTCAAGCGTGCGTCGGGCCTCGAAGATATCGCGGGTTTCATCCGGCCCGGGCTTCCAGACATAGGCCCCCCGATTGGGCTCAAGCACCACGATTTTGTCGTGCCCCAACTGGGCCAGAGCCGAGCGCACGGTAGCGCGCGAACAGTTGAAAATTTCACACAGTGTTGATTCGGTAAGCTTGGCACCCGGCAACAGGCGGCGATCCATCACGGCATCAAAGATCTCGGCATAGACGCGATCGACTTCGGAAACGTGACCGGTCGACCCCAGCAACGATGAGGCACTGGGCGCTGTACTTTCGTGGTAAGAGTCAGAACGTTGATCTAGATACAACATGGCATCACCCCGGCAAAACCGGCAAACTTTATGAAATCACTGATTGACAATTATTGGGGGTTAAAACAAAATCGTCAACATAAATTGTCAACAATCAGGAGAACCCATGGGAAAGCTGTCCACCCACGTGCTTGACACCATGCACGGTCGCCCGGCCAGCGGTGTACGCATCGCGCTTTACCGTATCCAGGAAGACCAGCGCCAGCCTGTAAAAACCGTACTCACCAATGACGACGGGCGTTGTGATGCACCACTGCTCGGGCCCGACGAAATTCAGGCTGGCACGTACGAACTGGTATTTTTTGCCGGCGATTACTTTGCTGCCCAAGGGGTGAGCGTGCCCGAACCACGCTTTGTCGATCAGGTCATCGTGCGCTTCGGCATTGCCAACCCTGACGAAAACTACCACGTCCCTCTGGTGGTTACACCCTGGACTTATTCAACCTATCGCGGCAGCTGAGGGCCGTTGCCCTCCCCTCGAACCCACTACGGACAACAGCACATGGAAGCCTACCTCGTCGAATTCGGAAACCTGTTGTTGCGATGGCTGCATGTCATCGCAGCCATCGCCTGGATAGGCGAATCAATTTACTTCGTCATGCTGGACAACAGCTTGCGCCCGCCGCAAGCCGAAAGCACGCGCAAAAAAGGGGTTCTGGGTGAAATGTGGGCGGTACACGGAGGGGGCTTCTATCACAACCAGAAGTACCAGACGGCACCCGCCGAATTACCTAAAGACCTGCACTGGTCATTCTGGAAATCGTATACAACATGGCTTAGCGGGTTTGCGCTGTTCGCGATCATGTACATGTCCAACCCCACGTTCTTCCTGGCCAACCCCGGCAGCCCATGGGAGTGGGTACGCAACCTTGAAGGCTGGCAATTGAACGTGGTGGCTTTGGTGTTCTTGCTGGGCGGCTGGGTTGTCTACGACCAGCTGTGCCGCCGTATCAGCCCGAACATGGAACGCGATGGCGTACTAAGTGTCGCTGTAGCCATCATGATGGTTGTTGTCGCCTGGCTCAGCATACAGATTTTCCAGGGGCGCGCGGCCTTCCTGATTACGGGTGCGGTCATGGCCACGGCCATGTCGGCCAATGTGTTTTTCTGGATTATTCCGGGGCAACGCCGCATGGTCAACGCCATGAAAAAAGGTGACGCCCCCAACCCGATAGACGGTAAACGCGGCAAGCAACGCTCGGTGCACAACACCTACTTCACCCTGCCCGTTGTTTTCCTGATGCTCAGCAACCACTATTCGTTCACGTACACCAGCGAATACGCCTGGATCATCATGAGCCTGTTCATTTTCTCGGGGGCTCTTATCCGTCAATATTTCGTGTTGATGCACATGGGTCAGAACAAGATTGCCTACCCGATTGCCGGTGTCTTGCTGCTGGTTATTGTTGCCGTACTGGCAGCGCCGTCGGTCAAACCAAAGCCTGACGCGACGGCCGCAAATACAACCACAGGCCAAAGCTCACAGGCCCCGGCAACGCGCATTGAAAACGGGGCTGAAACCGGTGCAGGGGCGCCCCGGCAAACCGGTACTGCCATGACCAGGGTGCAGCAAATCATGAACGACCGCTGCGTGCAATGCCATGCCGCCAAACCCAGTTACCCTGGCTTTGCCTCTGCACCGGCTGGCATCGCCCTGGAAACACCAGCCGATATCCTGGCGAACCCGGCCCTGGTCAAGCAAGTAACGGCCAATAAATACATGCCTCTTGGCAACATCACCAAAATGACTGATGAAGAACGCGAGCTCATCGCCAACTGGACACCATGAGCATGGCCAACCGGACACCATGACATTGCCATGCGTTAAAAACGGCTGAATACAGCGGGGGGGTCAACCAGCGCACAGATACCCCCGTGTCCTGCCCTCGGCATCGGCCTTCGGGCCGCTGTCGGAAATCAAAACCAGCGAATACCCCGATGGGCAGCTGCAGCCCCCGGTTATCGGATTGGAAGCTGACGACAGGCAACCCGAAACCGAATTGACCGAATAGCCACCGCCACCACGCCCGCCGGCAGAACGCCATAAATAGCTGCGACAAACCAGCATCCCGCCAAACTGTTCCCGAACCACCAGGCCGTTTTCCGGGCACGATGTCATGGCTACGGCCTGTGTCCCCAGCCAGAGAGAGGATTGGGCACGCACACCGCTACCCGACTTTATCGTGCCAGCAACTGTCAGGGCAGCAGAAAACAGTGGATCACGCTCATCACCGACCTTCAGGTAAGGAAACGCTGACCCACCCGCTTGCGTAACGGCCAGTGCGACCACGCCCGGGGCCAATGCCGTCATTTCCGGATCGGGCGGGTTTACGTACGCAAACGAGGCACCGGCCAGGCGAGACTGATCAGCGCGTGCCACCAACCCGCCATGGCCCTGCGCAGCCAGCAACCAGGCGGCAAGCACGGCATCACCGGGCCGCCCCATGATCGCCAGATCAAGCGGCGAAGTCAGATACACCACGGCCTCGAATGCGCACGTATCGCCGGGACAGACCCCCTGAGGCAAAACCCTGGTCGCAAGACGCAGATCCCGGCCATAAACCTCGGGATATCCGACCGACAACAACCCGTCACCTTTCAGCTCTGCCAGCGTGGGTGTGCGCCAGTCGGCATAGCCTGTCACCTCAAGATCACCTGGCGCTGTCGCCTCACGCAAGCTTGCAGCGTGACGTATGAGGTAGTGGGCCAGGGCGTCCTTGACACCCTCCATCCAGACCGCGACCGCCTGGGCTGAAGCCTCTTGGGCTTTACGAACCAGGGCCTCGGAGGCCCAAACCGCCAATAGCGTTGCAATCAGGGCAGCGACAATTAACTCGAACAGGGCAAACCCGCGTTGCCGGCAGTTCATGGCTGCCTCAGCTTGCCGTGAACACAAACGTGTTGACATCGCCCTTGGTGCACAAGGCCTCGGTTGCCAGTGCACTGTAGTTGGTTGTACCGTCTTTGATGATGTTGCCATCAACCTTGATAGAGTCGCTGACGCGCTGCAATACCGATGCAATTGCCGGGCACGCCACATGATTGACATTGCTCAGTGTGATGGCAAACGCAGCACCAAGATCGGCAGGTGCCACCGTAACCTCACCCGCCTTGCCCAGGCCATGCAGTACCTTGGGGCTGGCCTCGGTTCCGGATACCGAAAAAATACTGGACTCTCGCACCAGATTGGCAAAATTTGATGTTGCAATGCCAAGGTAGGGCTCCGAAGCGCCATTGGGCGCATTAACCTTGGTTTGCAGAACAAACCGGGCCAGCTCCTCACCGACCTTGGGCACTTTATTCTCGATGACATAGCTGCCAACAGCCGGTATGCCGATAATGGCCAACAACAAGACAATCGCGGTAACAATCGAGACTTCGATCAATGAAAATCCGCGTTGACGCTGAAGGGCGCGATCGATGCCCCCGGATCGGTTTTGGTTCATCTGGCGCTGGACCCGCTTTTGACTCATCTGAAGCTGGACCCGGTTTTGGCTATCACCTTTTAAAAGGCCCGGAAAATTGCCTTGATACCCGCACTGGAATGGACCTTGACTCTGGCTCTGATTCAACATGGACTGCTCTCCCTGAAAAAGACCAGCCCTACTGGCTGGCATAAAAAATCATTAGGCTGCGTCGCAATTCGTCAATTGCCACGTAGTGCCAAAGCCCCAGACCAAGCAGCGATGCAACACATGCCAGCAACATGACCCAGCGACTGACTGCCGCCTGATAAGCAACCGACTTCAAAACCTGTGTCGCCAACCTTTCCTTGCACAAGGACAACGCAGCCACCAGACCGCGGGTGGTTGCAAGGTCCTGTAAATACCAATACAAAGGACGATCAAGCAGCCCCGTGTCAAAGGTTCTGGCCCCGACCCAGCCACGATCAATGCGCTCGACCATCAAATTCAGATGCCAGGCATTCCAGCGTGATGCCCCACGACACAACAAGCCGATTGCCGTGCGCAATTGCGTTGAGCTTGCGTCATTACGGACCAGCACCACATGCAACACTGACAAAATACGAACCGCAGCCACGCAGCGGTACAGCCGCCAGAACAAGACGTGGTCCAGCCAGCGCCGGGGTGCGCCGACCAGGTTTGGGAATGTCCAGGCAAGCAACGACATGATCACGAGTGTCAGGCTGGCAACCCAGGGCCACCACCGTTCGACCCACACGGCCAGGCCAAACAGCTCGCGGGTAGCGTGGCCGTAATACTCGACAGGCAGCATGCCAAACACGTTTTGCAGACGCGGCACCGTAAACATGGGTACAGCCAGCATCATGGCCACCCAGACCAGCACGGCAGCCAGTGCGGCAGCCAGCGTATTGACAAGAATCTCACGGGCCTCATGAACCAGTCGCTGGGCTGCGGCAAGGTCTTTCAGCGTTTCAATCAGTGCCGCATTGCCTGACAATTGGGCCACCCTGATGATGACCAGCTCATCTTCGGGAAATGCGCCTCGCCAGGTTGCATGCAGGTCGCCCCCGGCCAGAGGGTAGGCCTGCGCCCAATATGCCGACAGGCGCCCACGGCGGGTCGATGCGCCATAGCGTCGGGCATCTTGCTCGAAAATATCCTTAAGCGTGCGTGCTCCGGCAACGGCGTGCATGAAGTCGGACAGGTATTCGTAATAGTCGGCACGTTGCGAACGAAAGCCCCTGACATCACGTTGATAGCGCAGGGCCCTGACCCGTGCCTTTAGCCCTGACAGCATCAGCATCCCCCAAAAGCAGCCGGGACTTTTCCGGCACACAGACGCTGAAAAACCTGGAATCGTCGCTCTGCATCAAACGGGTCAAGCTGCCCCATAACCACCTTGTAGGCCGCACAAGCCAGCGAAGAATGAACCTCGTCTGCCTGAGTCAGCCGCATGCCTGCGTGCGTATCAAGCGAGCGATACGCCCCGCTGTCTGCACGCTTCATGCTGGCCAGATAGCCCGGATGGGCATGTGGCTCAAAGCATTCGGCTACAACCGTGCGCCCGGCATAGCCGTCCAGGATCTGATGCCCGGCAATAGCACATGACGAACAACCATGGGGGTTTCTGAAACGCAAGGTATCTGGCCTGCCATCCAGTACGCGATCCAGACTTTTCATTACCTGATCAGCAAGGGGGTTATCAAACAGCCCAAGCTCGGCGGCTTGTATCGGGTCAAGACTGCAGTGCGGACACAGGCACGGCATCAAGGCCTGATAAACCACCAGCTTGAGAATGCCTGGCGTCGCAAGAAAGTCTCGCGACACGCCGACCACCGATGAGGCCAGGCGCTCGGCAACGAGCAGGGCCGAAGGGGCATGGGTGGTGGTATATACATTGACCCCCGAACTGGCCAGGTCCATGAACGCCTCACCGGTTTCACGGTCACGCACTTCACCGAGCAATACGTCTGTCATTGCAGAACGCTTGAGCGCCCTTAATTTCGCTGAAAAGCCGTCATGCCTGTCTTTAGACGGGTCTCGGCTGACCGTATTCTGGACGGCCCCCGGAATCAGATATTCAACCGGATCTTCCAACGTCATGACCTTGCGCTCGGGCGGCAGCATTGCGATCTGCGACGCAAGCGTTGTCGATTTACCCGAACCCACTGTGCCGGCGAACACCACCGCACCACCCTCGGACAACATGCAACGCCCTATCATGCTGGCCTGATGAGGCAGATATCCCAGGCACTCCAGCGAACCGGTTTCGCCGGCACGGGTTCGATCAAGCAGGCGCAAACACACGCTGGGCCCTCGCTCGGCGGCCATCGATGCCCAGCGCAGCAAAATGCTGCGGCCATCAACCTGGCGGATCAATGCACCCTGCTGCTCTGTTGTCGGATCAAAAACAGCACCATTGCCGCCCCGGATGTCCATCCAGGCAACCGCCAGCATTTCGTTGAGCGTAGCGGTCGGTATCCGGCGAAAGCGTTCGGGCGCAACGTAGCGGCCCTGCAGGGTGAACCGGACTTCAGAATCGGGCTGATCAAGCTGTACGTTGAAATGAAGGTCACTGGCACCATGCCGCACACCCCACTCAACCATGTCCTGAAAGGCACCTGCCAGGGCCGACCCGCTGCCTGCTACATTCGGACCTGAAGCTACGGTATCTTCCGCCCACTGGTGACGGGCAATCGACAGCAGCAGTGGCGCTGCCAGAATGTAGCGCTGCGGTGTTGCCAGCCGCAAACCACGTGCACAAATTCGTCGGGCCAATTCGTCAGCCTGATCACTGCCAACGTGATCGGCCAGTGCAAGAATGGCAACTGACCCATCTGACAGAGACACCGGGCACAACTTTGCTGCCAACCGCTCAACACCAAGCTCAACGCTGAGTGACCGGCGTATTGCCGGCTGGACCAGATGCATTTCATCGGCACTGGCAATGACAACGGCCTGGGCACGCTCGAATCGCTCGAGCGGCGTGGCAACGTCGCTGACACGGTAGCCGGGGAATTTAAGATCGAGACGCCAGGCAGACTTTCGCATGACTAGCCCTCCTGCCCGGCCGAACCAAGACACAACTCAAACAAACGCTCGGGGCCTTGCAGGGCAATGCATCGTGCACTGATCGACTTCAAACGCAAGGTGACAGCGTCTGCCTTGCGCCCTGCCGGAAGCGACTGACCTTTCAGGTAAATATAAGACTGCCCCTGCCACAAGACTTCAGCCACCAAACGTTGCCCAACGCCATAAATGGCCTGCAACACGGGACGCTGCTGAGCCGCGGCAACCGTGGCGGGCTCTGCCGCAACAGGCAAAACGGCAGCCCCCGATGACGAAACGCCCTTTCGCAAACGCTGTGCCGCCTGTTCAGCATCAAGCCTCATCAGTTCACGCACCAGCAATTGATCGCCCAACAAGTCATTGCCGGCGCCGACTGGTGTGTGACCCTGGAAGGGTAATACCTGACCGGACGACCGCTCTGCCGCCGCGCAACTTGGCGACACGGCACCAAGTGCCACCAAAAGCACTGCCGCAACCACCCGTACGTTTTGTTTCGACTGGCGCCGCATACCATTGTCATTCGAACAGTCAAGTTTGCCATTCATAGCGTTCCCCCGTAGCAGTCAAGTTAAGACGGCTTTGTGTCAGTGTCGGATACTCGAGAGCCCTCAGCGTCAGCGTCAGGCGATGCCAACGCACCCCGGTTAAATTGGGCAGCAGCACGCTGAATGAACGCAAAGGCCCGTCGACCTGCAGTTGACGCCGCTGGTAAAGACGGAAACTTTCAGGCCGTGGTATTGACTGCCCCTGATCATCGACTGGCGCCGGAAAGGGGACTACGCTGGCATCAGTTGCCTTCAGCACGACAAATGCTGCACTGATGTGTTGAAGACTGCTCAGCCAATGTTTTTGTGAATACAAGGCATCATCGACAGGACTGTCAGACAAGCGGGTTAACGCCGGAGCAATGTCCCAGTCGGCCTCGACACTGTCGACAGTCGGAAATCGTAACTGCCATGTTTGCGGCGCTGCACCCATGAAACCCTGGTTATCGGCATCACGTGCAGCCCGACGATACGCAGCCGTACACCGCCACCCGGTGCGCTGTGGCCGGCAATCGGCCTGCCCCAGCTGCCAACCGACAACAGCCACAGGAACACGGTGCAACGACTCGAGAACAGCCTGCATGCCCGCCACGCCATGCACCTGAATATTGTCAGCCAAAAGGCTGCGGGCGCGCTCCCAGGCTTGCCATTGCTGTGCCGACGTCAAAGGAACAGCGGTCGCCTTGGTCTGACCAAAAAGCATCGCCAGTTGCCCGGACCATGCCAACACGACAAGCAACCCTGCCGCCGCCACCGCGGCCACCTGAAACCAACGCCGGGAATAAGCCACACGCTGCAGAAGAGCCCTGTCGTCGGCTGCACGGGATAACTCTGGCAACCCCGGTAATCCGGGCTGATCGTGCTCGCCTTGAACGTAACGGGTCTGAGGGTAGGCCGCACGTAAATCAGCCACAATCGGCGCTGCGTCACCCGCCGCACTGAACAGCAAATCGGTACGGGCCACAACAGCCCCTTCGTGCAAGGCAACCAGCCACCACAGGGCAGGCCCGATACCGATCAACGCCACCATGGTGCCGGACGGATAAAGCGATGCCAGAGCCTGCGCCGCAGAGTGATGCGGTCGCGACCTGTGTTCGATGGCTGCGGGCAATTGCACGAGCCCCATGGCAGCGGCATGCTCGGAGGCCACCACAAAGTGGCTGGCATGATGACGTCGCGCCTTGACGAGCGCCTGCTGCCGGACATCACTACCCAGCAAAGGCAACCAGTCCATCCCGAAAACGAGCACCTTGTCATCTACTGAAAAACACCGGACAGAATCACTGATCATGATCAAAACCCCTCTTCAACCTGAGCGGTGATCAGGATGACTGTCTTGAGCATCTGGGATGCCGCACGATCGCTTCCCCCGAGCAACAGGGGCATCCCCGGATTCAGGCGACGCGCGTCGTGCTCTTCCTGGGTCCGGTCAAAGCCCGACACCAGCACCGGCTGCCCGGGCTGAAGCACCAGTTGCTGGACAGTTCCGTTGCCATCAATGGTGACCTGCTGCAACTGCAAAGGGTTGGCCGCATCCCCAAACGTTACCGACTTGAGCGGCTGGGCAACCGTGTTGTCGTAAGCCATCGACAACAGAATCTGCCCATTGTCCTGGGCATCCGGGATCAGGGTCAGCAAGGAACCAACGGTTTCCTCTTTCTGGCTGACCGAAACCGTTGGCAAGCTGCTGTCCACGCCTTGCCCCAGTGCGGTCGTCTGAACCTTGTCGATGTAGGAAAATGTGGTGCGCACCGCGTGGGTCACCGGTCGTCGATTCAGGGTCAGGACAGGAACGCTGCTGCGCCTGACCACCTGCCCGACATGGCCAAGTGCCTTGATCATGGCCTCGGACCCCTTGAATGGCCCGTCAGCAAGTGACACCCCAAGGCTGGCCGCCTCGGTAAGCGCTGACCCTGCAGACGCCGCGGATGCGGCCAGACGGGCGCTGGTAAAGACCACGTTCCAGTCAAGCCCGGCTTCCGCATTGTCACGACTGACCAGGGTTATTTCCTCAAAGACCAGACGGATACGACGCGTCAGTGCGAGATTTTCGCGTTCGATGTAAGCCGCGATCTGGCGCAGGACCTCGGGGGTGTCAGTAACCACTACCAGCGAGCTGGCCCCCTCTTGCGCAACCGCCATTCCCGCACGCGTCAGGAATGGCTCAATTCGAGCCTTGATGACGGCCATCAGGTCAACCGGTTCGCTTTGCAAACGCGTACTGGAACTGCTGGCGAAACCCTGTTCTTGCCCGCTGCGACTGGCCCCCAGTGACGCCTCGGATTGCGCCCCCTGCGCCAGGGCACGAAGGTTGAAAATACGAGTCTCGGTACGATAAAACTCGATTCGTCCGTGCTCATAACGCCAGTTGACACCCAGGGTTGCACCAATCCGGTCAAGAATCGCAGACAACGGCTCTGACTCACCGGTGAATGACATGGCAGACGCTGAAAGCACTGCACCAGCCCCACCCGAGGTGTCATTGCCGGCCAACCGGGGCGAAAAGCGCTCTTGAGGCAGCAAGGCTTCAGGACGCACATGCACCGGAATACCCGTAGCCCGCGCAATGCGTTGTGCAATCACAGGCAAAGGCCGGGCCTCGGCAGAGAACACCAGTGTTGTCTTGACGTTCGCCCTCAGGGCCAATGGCAGGGTCACATCGCGCGACAACGGCAAGGGTTTGCCTACCAGCCAGGGTCGATTCACGTGCTGGGCAGCGTGACGCACCCCTTCGTCCGAGACATTGCCCCTGAACGTATCGTGCTGCTGATCAAGTCGGGTTTTGGTCAGCCCCACCGAGGTTGATATTTGTTCCAGCCTGTCTTGCAATGCACAACCCGGCAAGACAAGCGCAACAGCCAGAAAGGTAACCACTTGCGCGGCTGTCATGCTGACACCTGCGGACCGGCGCTACGATTACACGGCTGCACATACGGCACGACCCGCAGCACCCTGTTTGAATAAAAACAAGGTTGCAAGGGGTGGCCGGAAAGCTCTGTGGATGACACCAAGGCCTGTACCGCTTCGACAAACGGCAACTCGAACGTGGCCGACCCGATAATAGGGATATCGACATCTACCCCCCAGTGCTCGGCACTGAAATCCCACCCCGCCGCGCCTGCCCAGCGCATCAGGACCAGACGCAGGTTACCGTCGGTGCGATCAACACTGAACCGTGAAGCAATGCCATCTGACACGCCATGCGCAAAAGATGCTGAAGTATCTGTCGTGGTCAAGGTCACCGCCACACCGTCAGACACGGGCCCGGCAGAAGCCAATTCTTCGGGGCCCCTGACCAGAACAGGCCGGGAGGGCATGACTTCTGCTGGCGTCTCAACCTGAAAAGGCTCGGCAGCTACAACAGCCAATTGCCGGCTGTCATTCAGGACCTCGTCTGGCACCGTCACGACGGCATCGGATTTGCCTGATTCAACCTGGGCAGGCCCCGACAGCACAGGCCTGGCACGCCGTGCTTCGGCCTGAAGATGACCGCCACGAAACACCAGCTGATCGGGGACTTCGTTGAGCACCACGTAGTCTGCTTGCTGAACAGGTGCAAGAAGCCGGTCTGGCGGCACGACAAAATCGGCGCCAGCCTCGCTGCGGGTGCGCGCAAAAACAGCCGGCACAGGGGCCCCGACCGCAAACTGCAGCCATGTGCTCACCCCATTATCAAAAACCTGCAGCGGCGCGATCGTTCGATCGCCGGACAGCGCCCAGTCAAAATTAAAATGCCCTTGCCCAGACAGCTGACGCGTTTGTTTGTCATGGCCGTCGTGCAAGGGATAAAGCGCGCTGATGGCCTGCCCAAGATCAGGAAACTGGGCACACCCCGAGAGTGCGGCTACAGACAGAGACAAAATCCATTTTTTAACCATCGCACAAGCTCCATAACCGTGGGTACACCCCACACACATGGACTAATGCTCGCGCTTTATCGACTGGACAAACAGACTGGGTTATACGAATGGGCGAATCAATCCACCCTTGCAGAGCACACCCGAGACAACACTATCTTTTATTTTTCAATGTGTTAAACATCAACCGAAGCAGTGATAAAAATTCTGGCTACGGAAAATTCCGCAAGCAAAAACCAGCCACACCGTGCAAGCCGGCCGACCCAGGACTACCGCTATGTCACCCATCAGCAACGCCGGCAGCCTCCAACCCCAAGACACTGAACCGGTGGCCAACAGCCCCATGAGACGTCTAAAATACGGGCATGAAAATTGCAATTATTCTGGTCAGCATCCTGTCCATGGCGGCCACCATCGGGTGGCTGATCCGCAAACATGACGCCAGACAAGACCGTTTACAGTTTCGACAAAAGCTCAGTATTGTCGTGACCAGTCTGGTAACTGGCATTGCGGTATATTTTGGCCTGCTGTTGCTGGCGCTGGCCTGGATGACGCTGCGTTAGCCAGCCCGCAACCCCAGCCGGTACAATAGTCGGGTTATTCAATTTTTTTCTGAATTATCTTGAACCCGTCTCAACCAGAATCGTGGGGTTTTCTGCACCCCGAATGCTTTGGCGACAAGGCCCTGCTTTTTTTTAGCTGGGACCTGGCCAAAACCATTGAGCAGCAATTCAGGCTGCATGCAGAGTCCAGCGTCGGAACCAAACTGTTCGAGGCACAAAAAGCGGTTGATCGCCTGCTGAAACAGTATGTCCAGATACAGGCCAACCCCGCTGCCTTCGAAGGGCAAAGCATTGTGTTGCAACTCGAGCACGACGAAAGTGACACCGAAGCCACGCCCGTGCTGGCGCTAAAAACCTCGGCGGAGCTTGAAGAAAAGATCCTGGCTGCCCAGGCCAAAATGCAAAGCTCACAAAGCGTGAATTGACCTGTGCGCACAGGTCAAGGGCCCCGTTCGGGGCCCTTGACCTGCAAACCACAGTACAGAAACGACTTAAATTTTACGCGCCAGCTGCGCGGCCAGGCCAATGTACGAGCGTGGCGTCATGGCCAAAAGACGTGCCTTGGGTTCTGCAGGCAAGTCAAGCCCCTGAATGAATTCAGCAAGGCCATCCTGGTTGATACCCTTGCCACGCGTCAGAGCCTTGAGCTGCTCGTAGGGCTGGGGTAAACCGTAGCGACGCATTACCGTTTGAACCGGCTCGGCCAATACTTCCCAGCAATTATCAATATCGGCATCAATTGCCGCTGCGTTCAGTTCCAGCTTGTTCAGGCCACGAAGACAGGCATCCCAGGCCACCGCACAATAACCAAAACCAACACCAAGATTTCGCAAAACCGTGGAGTCGGTAAGGTCACGCTGCCAGCGCGACACAGGCAGTTTCTCGGACAGATGACGCAAAACCGCATTGGCCAAACCAAGATTGCCTTCGGAGTTTTCAAAATCGATGGGGTTAACCTTGTGTGGCATGGTTGACGAACCCACCTCGCCTTCTTTCAGACGCTGCTTGAAGTATCCCAGCGAGATATAACCCCAGATATCGCGGTTGAGATCCAGCAAAATGGTATTGACCCGGGCGATTGCATCGAATAGCGCAGCCATCCAGTCGTGCGGCTCGATCTGGATGGAAAATTCGTTTTGCTCAAGCCCCAGCCCTGACAGCACACGGGCGCTGAATGCCGGCCAGTCAATTTCGGGATACGCTGAAAGATGAGCATTGTAATTGCCGGTTGCACCATTCAGTTTGGCCAGAGGGCGAACGGCAGAAATGGCGGCAATGGCACGATCAAGACGGGCCACGACATTAGCGAATTCTTTACCCATGGTGCTGGGGCTGGCCGGCTGACCGTGCGTGCGGGACAGCAAGGGCTGGTCGGCATGAGTATGTGCCAGTTCGCGCAGTTTGGCGGCAAGACCGGTAAGTGCCGGCACAAGAAAACCGTCGCGGGCCCGCGTCAGCATCAGTGCATGTGACGTATTGTTGATGTCTTCAGACGTACAGGCAAAATGAATGAATTCGGCAGCAGCAGCCAATTCGGCATTGCCGGCGACGTTCTCTTTAAGCCAGTACTCAACGGCCTTGACATCATGGTTGGTTACTTTTTCGATGTCCTTGATGTGCGCGGCATCGGCTTCAGAAAAGTTTTCAACCAGAGACAGCAACTGCTGGCGCGCACCTTCGCTGAAAGCCGGCAACTCGGGCAAACCAGCCTCTGACAAGCCAATCAGCCAGGCGACCTCGACTTCGACGCGGTGAGCCATGAAACCGGCTTCAGAAAGGGTTGCCCGCAGGGGGTTGCCCTTGGCCGCATAACGCCCGTCGAGTGGCGAAAGGGCATTAAGTTGACTAAGTTGATCGGCGATTTGCATTACGGCTCACGTATAAAAAAACAAGCCGGGATTTTACCACCCGGACTCTTTTGTTGGGTATAACGAACACTGTCGCCCCCCGGAACCGGCCTGGGCAAATTCAGCCCCCCGGGCCAATTTAAGGCGGGCTATCCCTGCTATACTTTTTTGACCCTTCACTTCCCTTATGCGCCATGAAACTCCTAGGTTCAATGACCAGCCCTTTCGTTCGTAAAGTTCGCGTTGTAATGGTCGAAAAAAAGCTCGAATTCGAGTTCGTGCTTGAAGATGTCTGGGCTGCAGATACAAAAATCCAGGAATTCAACCCGTTAGGCAAAGTGCCCTGCCTGGTTACCGACGACGGCAACAGTCTTTACGATTCGCGCGTTATCGTCGAATACCTCGATACCCTGTCGCCCGTTGGTCGCCTGCTACCCCAGGGGGGCCGCGATCGCACGGCTACGAAATGCTGGGAAGCTATCGGTGACGGCGTGCTCGACGCGGGGGTCAGCATAGTCGTCGAGGGCCGTCGGCCCGAGCACCTGCGCAGCGAAGACTGGGTAAATCGCCAACGTAAAAAAATAGTTTCGGCGCTCAACTCCATGGAACGTGGCATATCGCCAAACCATTTCTGCATGGGGGTGAATTTCAGTCTGGCCGACGTTTCTGTTGGCTGTGCACTGGGGTTTATTGAATTTCGCATGCCCGAACTGAACTGGCGCAACAACCACCCCAACCTGACGGCCCTTTACGAGCGTTTAATGACTCGCCCCTCTTTTGCAACGACCGTACCCAAGCTGGTTGCTTAAGTGATTATTCCGCCGCCCAGGCACACATCACCGTCATAAAGAACGGCCGACTGCCCGGGCGTCACGGCCCATTGAGGCTGGGCGAATGCCAGCGTGAAGCGGCCATTTTCAGCCGACTCAAGTGTACAGCCCGCATCCGCCTGACGATAACGCGTCTTGGCACCATAAGCCTGCAAAACAGGGGGCTTGCCGGCCACCCAGCTGGCATCCTGGGCCTCAAGCCGCTGTTCCAGCAGCCAGGGGTGATCATGCCCCTGAACCACATACAGCACGTTTTTTTCCAGGTCTTTGCGGGCGGTATACCAGGCTTGCGCCGTACCGTCGGCGTCTTGGTGGCCCTTGACACCCCCGATACCCAAACCCTTGCGCTGGCCCAGGGTGTAGAACGCCAGGCCATGATGCGTGCCCACCTTCTTGCCCTCCGGCGTCATGATCGGCCCCGGTTTTGTTGGCAGATACCGGTTCAGGAACTCGCGAAACGGGCGCTCGCCAATAAAGCAAATGCCGGTGGAATCTTTCTTGGCCGCGTTGGGCAACCCAAGCTCAAGCGCAATTTTTCGCACATCTGTCTTTGGAATTTCACCCAGCGGAAACAAGGTTTTTGATAATTTCGCCTGGTTCAGGCGATGCAAGAAATAGCTTTGATCCTTGGTGGCATCAACCGCCTTGAGCAACTGAAACTGCACACCTTCAGGCGTATCAAGCTGCCGCACACGGGCATAGTGCCCGGTTGCAATGCGCTCCGCCCCCAATGACATGGCGTGATCAAGAAATGCCTTGAACTTGATCTCGGCGTTACACAAGACATCGGGGTTGGGCGTGCGGCCTGCAGAATACTCGCGCAGGAACTCGGAAAATACCCGGTCTTTGTATTCTGCGGCAAAATTGACCGCCTCAATTTCAATGCCCAGCAGGTCAGCCACACTGGCCGCATCAATCCAGTCTTGTCGTGACGAACAATATTCGGAATCATCATCGTCTTCCCAGTTTTTCATGAAAAGACCGATGACTTCGTAACCCTGCTGCTTGAGCAGCCAGGCAGACACTGACGAATCAACGCCCCCTGACATCCCGATAACAACACGACCTTTTACTGATGACGAATTAACCATGACTGCCTGACGGCAAGCAAAACATCACTTGCCCTGGTGAATGAACAAACCAAAATACCGCGCCGCTACACTGCCCTGGCCAAATCAGGCGTCGAGTGTGCTGGACACAACTTCACGACGTTTTTTCACTGCACTGGCCAGCCGCTCAAGCATCTGGACTGATGCATCCCAGGCCACACAGCCGTCTGTAATGCTCTGGCCATACACCAGCGGTTTGCCAGGTTCGTGATCCTGGCGCCCTTCGACCAGATGGCTTTCAATCATGACACCGAACAAGCGCTCATCGCCGCTCTCGACCTGACGGGCAACGTCGTCAATGACGGCAGGCTGGTTGCGGTAATCTTTATTGCTGTTGGCGTGACTGGAGTCAATCATGATGCGCGGGCGCAAACCCGACTTGGCAAGAACCGACGACGTTTCCTCAACGCTGGCGGCATCATAGTTGGGCTGCTTGCCACCGCGCAGAATGACGTGGCAGTCTTCATTGCCCGCGGTTGACACAATGGCCGAATGCCCGCCCTTGGTCACCGACAGGAAATGGTGTGGCTGCGATGCCGCCTTGATCGCATCGACGGCAATCTTGATATTGCCGTCGGTACCGTTCTTGAACCCGACCGGGCACGACAAACCCGACGCCAGTTCGCGGTGCACCTGGCTTTCAGTCGTACGCGCACCAATCGCCCCCCACGACACCAGGTCGGCGATGTACTGCGGCGTGATCATGTCCAGGAACTCGCAACCGGCAGGCAAGCCCATGCTGTTGACCTGCATCAGCAATTCACGTGCAATGCGAAGGCCCAGATTGATATTGAAACTGCCATCGAGGTTGGGGTCGTTGATCAAACCTTTCCAGCCCACGGTAGTGCGCGGTTTTTCAAAATAAACGCGCATGACGATTTCAAGTTCGCCCTTGAAACGCTCACGCTGTTCTTTAAGTCGCCCCGCGTACTCAAGGGCGGCTTCGATGTTGTGAATTGAACACGGCCCGATCACGACCACCATGCGGTCATCGGTGCCATGCAGAATATTGTGAATGGCGGCACGCGAGGCATGAACCGTCGACGAAACATCGTCAGTCGCTGCGAATTCACGCATGACATGCGCCGGCGGACTGAGCTCTTTGATTTCTCGGATACGTAAATCATCGGTGTTGTGTGGCACTTGCGACTCCTGGATCGATACAAAAAAAGCCGCCTAGCGATGCTGGCGGCTTTTTGGGAATTTTACTTGCTACGAGGTAATACGCTTCTTCCCTTCCCCCACCAGACGTGTCGGAAAAGTAAAAAAATAAAAGAAGAAAAACGAGGTAGCGCGGTACATGGGTAGCAATCCTAGCACACCCTCCACCGCATCGCAACATACACTTGATTTGTATTGAAATGATTGCATACGCTATGATTTTATCCAATATGATTAATAGCGAAACCAAACAGGAGGGATAATGACAGTCCGCAAAACGGGCCTAGCCCTGCTTTACACACTGGTCGGATCACTGGCCCTTGGCCATGCCAGCATCAGTGCCGCAACACTGGAACAAATCAAAGAACGCGGTGAAATACGCATCGCGGTTGCCAACGAAATTCCATATGGCTATGTAGACCTGAGCGGCGAGGCCAAAGGGGCCGGTCCTGACGTCGCACGACACCTGGCCAAAGCCCTTGGCATCAACCGCATCAAATGGGAAACGGCCAGTTTCAGCGCCCTGATTCCTGGTCTGAAGGCAGGCCGCTTCGACATGGTTGCCGCAGAAATGGCGATATTGCCGCAACGCTGCCAGGAAGTCCTCTTTTCAGAACCCAACAGTTCTTACGGCGAGGGCCTGCTGGTGCCTGCCGGCAACCCCAGGCAACTGAATGACTTTTCGCAATTCAGCCAGCCCGACCTGAAAGTTGCCATCATGGCAGGGGCAGACCAGCTTGAAATGCTGCAGGCCCTGAATGTGCCTGAGGCAAACCGCATAACGATCGCCAACAATGCTGATGCAATTTCAACAGTGGCTACAGGTCGGGCCGACGCCTATGCTGCAACCAGCCTGACGGTGAACGAACTGGCCAGTAAAAGCCAGAAAGTTGAATCGGCATCCGGATTCATCGACCCGGTTATCGACGGCAAACCCGTGCGCAGCTGGGGTGGCTTCACGTTTGCAAAAGGCTCTGAGTCACTGCAGCAGCACATCAACACCGCCCTGACCGATTTCCGCAAAACACCGCAGTGGCGAAAAATTCTTGAGCAGTACGGCTTCTCCGAGGCTGATATCGAACAGTCGGGCACGCAAAGCACCGCACAACTGTGCGCACGCGCCGCACAAACACCGTAAACCATGCCATTTCTGGATTACCTCCCTGCGTTGTTGCAGGGTGCCCGCGTCACGGTAGAACTCACGTTGTACTCAACTGTTCTTGGCGCGCTGGTTGCATTCGGGCTGGGCATCGGACGCCATTCACGACGTGCCTGGCTGAATGTACCCTGCGCCGTCATCGTCGAGATTTTCAGGGGTACATCATTACTGGTTCAATTGTTCTGGATCTATTTTGCATTGCCTGTTCTTGGCGAACTCGTGGGGCTGAACCTGCGCCTTGAGCCCATGGTGGCAGGAACGCTGGCACTGGCGCTGAACATTGGTGCCTATGGTGCCGAGGTTGTCCGGGGGGCCTTGCAAGCCGTCCCGACGGAACAGCTTGAAGCAGCAAAAGCGCTTGATTTCTCGGGCCGGCAAACCCTCTGGCGCATCAGCCTGCCCCAGGCATTGCCCGAAATGATGCCCAGCTTTGGAAACCTTGCCATACAGAACCTTAAAGACACCGCCCTGGTCTCACTGATCAGTCTGGGGGACCTGGCCTTCCGTGCCGAACAAATACGCAACTTCACCCAGGACAGCACCACGGTCTACACAATGTTGCTGCTGATGTATTTTGGCATGGCGCTGGTTCTCAGTGCCCTGATGTCGCTGCTTGGCCGGCGCGTTGGCGCATGGCGTAATGCCTGACCGAGACGGACTGACAACATGCTTTTCGATATGCACTGGAACACCGACACCCACTGGTCTTTCGCGGTGTCAATTTTACCGATCTTGCTTCGCGGCATGTGGGTCACCCTGCAGGCGGCAGCCATTGGTTTCGTTTTGGCCGCGTTGCTTGGCCTGGTGCTGGCCGGGCTTAAAAGTGTCCGTTACCGCATCATTGCCTGGCCTGCAAGGGTGATCAGCGAGTTTCTACGCGATACGCCCCTGCTGATCCAGCTGTTTTTTCTGTATTACGTCTTGCCTGACTACGGTATTGTCCTGCCGGCGTTCATGACAGGGGCACTGGCACTGGGCCTGCAATACAGCGCTTACACTTCGGAAGTTTATCGGGCCGGTATCGAAGCCATTCCAAAAGGGCAGTACGAAGCCGCCCGTGCCCTGGACCTGTCAAACCTGCATACGTTTCGTGTCATTGTCTTGCCGCAAGCCATAGCCCGGATCATCCCCGCCCTGGGTAATTATCTGGTGTCAATCATGAAGGACGTGCCACTGCTCTCGGTGGTGTCCGTCGTTGAAATGCTGGGGGTGGCAAAAATCATTGGTGATCGCACCTTCAATTACCTGATCCCCCTTTCAATGGTGGGTGGCCTTTACCTGCTGATGACCCTGATCGCGGCTTCGGCCATACGCCTGCTTGACCGCAAGCTGCCCGCCCAAGGAATCCCCCTGAAATGACAAACAACCCAGCCATCGAATTCAAGCGTGTGGTTAAAAAATTTGGCGACACCACCATACTGAACAACCTTGATTTATCGGTCGCACAGGGCGAAAAGGTTTCCATCATCGGGCCGTCGGGCTCGGGAAAGTCAACGGTGCTGCGCATCTTGATGACACTGGAACCCATCGACGATGGGGTGGTTTATGTCGCCGGGCGCCCTCTGTGGCACGAAAAGCAAGGCGATGTTCTGGTACCGGCTCGTGAGGCGCACCTGCGCGAAATGCGCAAGCACATGGGCATGGTGTTCCAGCAATTCAACCTGTTCCCGCACATGACCGTACGACGCAACATTACAGAAGCACCGCGTCATGTACTGGGACTGACACAACAACACGCCAACGAGCGGGCAGATGAATACCTGGCTCTGGTCGGGCTGACCGAACATGCCGACAAATTTCCACGTCAACTTTCGGGTGGCCAGCAGCAACGTGTGGCCATTGCCAGGGCGCTGGCGATGCAGCCTCAAATCATGTTGTTTGACGAGCCAACATCGGCTCTTGACCCGGAACTGGTGGGTGAGGTGTTGCAGGTGATTCAGAATCTGGCCAGCAAAGACGACCTTACGCTGCTGCTGGTAACACACGAAATGCAGTTTGCGCGCAAAATTTCTGATCGTGTCTGTTTTTTTGACAAGGGTGAAATCGTAGAGCAAGGCGCCCCCGACGCACTGTTTGACACTCCGCAAGAACCCCGCACCCAGGCCTTCTTGCAACGATAAAAAAAACGTTGCGAAAACCATGCTTTCGCAACGCAAAACAAACCATCACTTTACCGTGACCGATCAGACGGAAACAGCGGCTTCGAGTGGCTCGAGAGGAACAAACTGCTGGCGTGTTGCCAAATACCCGGGACGAGGTTTCAAGCCGTTTTTAGGGTCTTCCAGCGTATTTTCAATGCTGTTGTAGACCATGAAAACGTTGGCGCGCGGCCAGGGCGAAATGTTGCTGGCTGAACCATGCATGGTGTTGCAATCAAAGAAAATGACAGAACCCGCTTTAGCCGTTGCGGCTTGTATGCCACCTTGTTCAACCAGCAACTGCAGGCTGACCGGATCTGGCACACCAAACTCTTGCTTCTTGAGTGACTGCTTGTAGTGGTTATCGGGCGTCACCCCCTGACACGAAATGAACTGCTGGTGTGACCCGGGCACAAGCATCAGCGGACCATTGCATTCGTTGTTATCGGTCAACAGGACTGAACAGCTCAGGGCACGCATGCGCGGCATGCCGTCTTCAACATGCCAGGTTTCAAAGTCGGAATGCCAGTAAAACTCTTTGCCCTTGAAGCCGGGCTTCAGGTTGGCCCGCGACTGATGAATGTAAACCTCTGAACCCAGCACCTGTCGCGCCACATGAATCAAACGAGGGTCACGTGCCAGATCTGACACCACCGGACTCAATTCATGCATACGGAATATCGAACGTACGGCATCGCTGCCAGGCTCGATGATGGCTTCATCCAGTTTGACGACCGCCGGATCTTCTGCCATTCGCTTGACCTCATCCAGCATGCCCTGTACTTCAGCCTGGCTGAAGACATCATGCAAAACAATGAAACCGTCACGCGAATATGAATCTATCTGCTCTGAAGAGAGCGCCTGAGCGTAGCCACCGCCCGCGTAGACCACAGGGTCCTGGCGGGCGATGATGGCTGACGTGTAGGCATCACGCGAAGAATAAATATCTTGTAGTGTTGACATACAGTCCTCCGGGGGAAATCAAGCGGCTTCGGAAACCTCGGCCGGGTACACACCGTCGGCATCGTGAACTTCTTTGCCGGTAATGGGTGGGTTGAACACACAAATCACACGCAATGGCTCTTTGCCACCGCGCAGCCAATGCTCGTCGTGCTGGTCAAGTGCGTACACCACCCCAGGGCCCAAGGCATACTTCTTGCCATCGGCAATGGTTTCAATTTCGCCATCGCCTTCCACGCACCACACGGCTTCAAGGTGATTCTTGTAATGAATATGCGTTTCGGTACCAGGAAAAATAATGGTTTCATGAAAAGAAAACCCCATACCGTCTTTCTTGAGCAGCACTCGACGGCTCAACCAGTTTTCTGTAACGACTTCCTGGTCTGTACCAATTACATCTTTAACGTTTTTTACGATCATCGACGTTTACCTCCAAATTTCAAAACTTTTGCGTTGACACCACGCGACTCGAAGACTTCGGCCACGCTGCGCTCGATGATGTCCAGCCCCTTGCGCAACTGATCTTCTTCGATGGTCAGTGCTGGAAACAACTTGAGCACTTCGTCATTGGCGCCCGAAGTTTCGATAACCAGACCATGCTCGAACGCCTTGGCCGAAATGGCGTTGGCAATATCATCGTCGGGGGGTGTCACCAACCCCTGAATAAGCCCGCGACCACGAACACTCAAACCTGCCGAGGGATAACTTTGAACAATACTTTCCAGGCGATCACGTACCAGTTCGGCTTTACGACCAACCTCGTTTTCAAAGCGCTTGTCGGCCCAGTAGCTATCGAGAGCCTGGGCGGCGGTAACAAATGCCAGATTGTTGCCGCGGAACGTACCGCTGTGAGAACCAGGCTTCCAGACGTCAAGCTCGGGCTTCATCAGCACCAGCGACATTGGCAAACCAAAACCGGACAAAGACTTGGACAAGGTGATGATGTCAGGGCTGATGCCAACTGAATCAAAACTGAAGAAACTGCCCGTACGACCACAACCGACCTGAATATCATCAACAATCAGCAGCATGTCGTACTTGCGGCACAGTTTCTCAAGGTCACGCAACCAGCGCTGTGTCGCGACGTTCACACCACCCTCGCCCTGTACTGTTTCCACAATGACGGCGGCAGGCAGATCCATCCCGCTGCTGGGGTCTTCCAGCATGCGCTCGAAGTAATCAATGGTGTTGAAGTCAGGGCCCATATAACCATCGAACGGCACAAATGTGGTGTTGGCCAGCGAAACCCCGGCTGCATCACGAAACTTCTGGTTGGCCGTTACCGCCAGTGAACCACCACTGACACCATGGAACCCGTGCGTGAAGGCAACCACATTCTGGCGCCCCTTGACCAGACGGGCCAGCTTCAGTGCAGCCTCAACGGCATTCGTGCCGGTCGGGCCGGTAAACTGCATCTTGTAGTTCCAGCCGCGCGGTTTGAGCAACACACGCTCAAACGTTTCCATGAAGTATTTTTTGGCGTCGGTCGCCATGTCCAGACCGTGTACCACGCCATCAGACGCTACGTATTCGATCAGCTTTTCTTTCAATACGGGGTTGTTGTGCCCATAGTTAAGGGTGCCTGCGCCCGCGAAAAAGTCAAGATACTCGCGACCTTCCTGATCAATCAGCACAGACCCCTTCGCTTTGCTAAAGATAACGGGGAAGGACCGAATGTAGCCGCGAACTTCAGACTCCATCCGGTCAAAAATAGTTAGGTCCATCATTATTGATTCCTCTCGATTATTTGTAAGCGGTTTACACCACTTGATTGGCAGACCGGTGACCGGCTTTCTTTTTGGGTGAAATGGAAGTGGCGCATTCGAACGACAACCCGCCGCCCGAGGCCAGGATAACGAATCAGCCCGGGCAGGCTGACAGCGGCCCAAGCCGCAGCAAACGCTCTTCTTCGTGGCCCTGATGGCCGAAGTGATGCATTTCGAATAACGCAGACTCGGAGATTTGCGTATTGAGCTTGCGGGCCAGCGAGGCAAACATGCCACGCGACGCCGCGTTGTCGGGCCCGACTGTAGTTTCGATGGCCGAAATGCCATCGAGCGCCGGGCGCTTAAGCAGGTGCCTTAACATTTTCCCGCCCAGGCCCGTGCCACGGGCACTTTCATGTACAGCAACCTGCCAGACAAACAGAGTGTCAGGCGTTTTGGGCGGCACATAGGCGGACACAAACCCCTGCAGCTGGCCATCAATGCCTTGTGCAACCACGCATGTTTGCGCATGATGGTGCGACAGAAGCAAATACACATACAAGGAATTGACATCCAGCGGCGGACAGGCCTGAATCAAGGCATGCACATGCTGCGCATCGTCAAGTGACGGTTCTCTTAGTACAGACGCATTCCTGGGTAGCCCAGCCACCTGCGAATGGGTCTGCAGCGTTCGTGATGCGTCTTCAGTGTTCATTGCTGTACTCATTCAACCGCCAGACCCGATTCGGGCAAAGCCCCGGTATCGGGAACCTCAAGGATAGGCGAAGCCAGTTCGGCAGCAGACTCGGGGGCCACAACGCCTTCGGACTCCATCAGATCAACGATACGTTCAAGCGACAAGGTGATGGTGGCCTGTTCGAGCTCGGGCAACGCATTGAGCGATTCAGCCAGTTTTTGCTGCAAGGGTGACGGAGTA
>Ga0172382_10003059_pt1 | contig 26950 bp, 27 predicted proteins | sample Leawel138RmetaG_FD_122245 | JGI IMG/M metagenome (GOLD analysis project Ga0172382, IMG submission 122245) | Leachate microbial communities from a municipal landfill in Southern Ontario, Canada - Leachate well 138R metaG | ecosystem: Engineered > Solid waste > Landfill > Unclassified | place...
CAAGGATAATTACCGTTTGGGAAGTGACATAAATTCTAAAGTATTGGCTTTTGCTTTTGGTTTATCAGCTGAAATTGAAAGAAATCTCATTTCTCAACGTACCAAAGAAGCATTGGAAAGAAAAAGAGCAGAAGGTGTAATTTTAGGAAGACCGAAAGGAAGTAAATCTGTCAAAACCAAATTCACCGGTCAAGAAAAGAAGATACAAGAACTTTTGGACAAAAAAGTGTCTTATTCTGCTATCGGCAGGATTTTGGGAGTTCACAGATTGACCGTGAGTAGTTTTGTGAAAAAACATAAATGGAGCCATTAGAGAAACTGCCTTTGTTTTATTACATAAATTGAGTAAATTTGGGTTTGTTTTGTGATAAGAATGAATTTTAAGCGACATATTTTTGATGAGTTAGTTCAGTGGAAAACGAGTTCCAATGCCAAGCCACTGATACTACGAGGAGCTCGGCAAGTAGGAAAAACGACCTTGATTCGTAGTTTCGGGAAAAGTTATACCCATTTTATAGAACTTAATTTAGAAAAAAGTGACGATGCCAATCTCATAGAACGGAGTAATAGTGTGCAGGAATTGATCAATTTTTTGGCATTAAAAAACGAAATTTCTCCAAAAGATTTCCCCCAAACACTGCTTTTTATTGATGAAATTCAAGAGTCTGAAAAAGCTATTTCTTTTTTGCGCTATTTTTATGAGGACTTGCCCGAATTAAATGTGATTGCTGCAGGTTCTTTGCTGGAGCATACTTTAAAGAAAACTAAAAATTATCCGGTAGGCAGGATTAATTATCTGTATCTGTTTCCTTTAAATTTCCAGGAATATCTTGAAGCACAAGGAAAAAATAATTTATTGGAACGATTTCGGAATGTTCCCGTTGACGACATTGCCCACGAACTTTTGATGAAAGAGTTTCATACTTATTGTATTATTGGAGGGATGCCTGAAATTGTTGCCAACTACGTTGCCAATCAGGATTTATTAGCACTTCCGCAGATATATGAAAGTATTTGGAATATCTACAAAGACGATGTGATAAAATACGCAGGTAGTAAATCGGAAGAAAATGTGATGAAACACATCGTCAATACCGCTGCATCATTTGTTGACCAACGGATTAAATTTCAAAATTTTGGACATTCCAATTATAAGTCGAGGGAAGTGAGCGAGGCATTCAATAATTTAGATGCCGCAAAGGTCATTCAGGTAATTTATCCTTGCACCAATGTAGAGCCGCCTATTCTTCCGGATTATAAAAAATCTCCCCGATTACAATTTTTGGATACCGGGATTTTAAATTTTGACTTGAATATTCAAGCTGATTTGCTACTGATGAAAGACCTTAGCGAAGCATACAAAGGAGCGATTATACCCCACATTATCAATCAGGAAGTTTTGTCTTTGAACATTACAGATTACAAAAAGACCAACTTTTGGGTTCGGGACAAAACTCAATCATCAGCAGAAGTGGATTTGGTTATTGCTCACGGAAAATTCCTGATTCCTGTTGAAATCAAATCAGGAAAAACGGGAAGTTTGAAATCCTTACACCAATTTGTGAATCAATCTCCTCATCATTTCGCCGTCAGAATGTATGGAGGAAAATTCAGCATTGAAGAAACCGTTACCCCGGAAGGGAAACCTTACTTGTTAATGAATTTGCCTTATTATTTAGGGACGTATTTAAAACAATATATCAATTACTTTATCACTACATACAATGTCGAATAATTTTATTGCCAACAATAGAAAACACTCAAAGTCCTCTTCTGATTCTTTTAAAACGTTTAATTAAAAAAACATACAAAACATAAACATAAATAAACTCTATGAAAAACTTTATACAGAAATTATTGGGAATCTCTGAGCTACTTGAAGAAACCAAAAAATTATCAGAAGGGAATAAGTTATTATTCCAAGAGTTTGAGAAGATAAAAGAGGTAGGAACAAAAGATCGTACTCATTCTGATTTTATCTCATCAATTGAGGAGATTTTAAAAAATTATAATTCAGAAAACAAATCTCAATTAACAGAAATAAAAACATTTGTTGAAAGTTTAATCTCAACGAAGCATACGGAAGAAAACCTGATGTTATTAGATGAATTAAAATTATGTGAGAATCTGATTTTTAAAAATGTACAAGAAAGTTATCTTAAAAATTTAGACTCAAGGTATACAATTGTTTCTAAGCAAAACAGAAAAACAGGAATATTAAATGCATTAGCCGCAACTAGCTCAAACACTATTGTTGCCAATAATGTGGTTCAGGGACTATATACAACTACTGCCAATCCGGAGACTTTGATTCGTTATTCTTCTGGGCTATATAGTTCAATGGTTTCTCAAAGTAGTAAAATTACCGACCATATTGGTTATAAACCTGTTTCGTTTTCTGCAATGGGCCCTATGTTAGTTTTTCAAGCTGCAACAATTGTCACAGCCCAACTTCATATGAAAGAAATCAATAAAAAGCTTACTACTATTGATGAGAAACTTACTGTTTTATTGCGTTACCATAAATATGAGCGAATAGCAAAACTTAAATTCATACATTCTAAAATAACTGAGTTAAATTCTAGGAATTTCTATACTATTGAAGATTTCGTATTGATGGATCAAATGAAATATGATCTTCAAATTATCAAAGAGGAAAGTTTTTTAGTTTTTTTCAATAAACTGAATGAAGTAATTAAAAAACATAATTGTGATAAAAATGAAGAAAGTAAATCGGATACATTAAAAATAGGAGATATCAACACTGCAAAGAAGAATGTTGTAAAAAAGTTAGGGAGGCATCTCGAAAATTCATTAAATCATTTAAAAAACTTGAAAGAAAATTCAACAAAAGATTTTATAAATTTTATTTCCGAAATCCAAGAATATGGGTTGATTGAATATGCAGAATTTTCGCTTATTTCTGAAAAGCTTTATGAAAGTTTATTGGCTATTGAATTAATGGGAAATTTGAAAGTAAAAGATTTAAATCAAGATAGATTAGGTAAAATAGAAGAATTAAAAGAACAATTAAAAATATATGAAAGCCAGGAGAAAATAGCTACTTCTGTTAAGGAATTTTATATACAATTTGAAAATACATTTGAGGAATTTAAAAATGAGAAAATAAATAATGCATTAAAAAAAAACAAGGATAAAATTCTCCAAATATCACATGAATTTAACAATGATTTAGATCCTTTAAGAGAATTGTTGGGCTATGAATCTGAAAAATTAACCGATGAAATATTAAAATCCTTTTCAGATGAATATGAAATTCTACTGGACGCCACTGGCGAGGAAGAAATAGTTTATATGAGAAAGTTAGGAAAAGGAATCTATGGATGAGGCCACTATAATATTGAAAGAAAGACTGGATACTCTATTGAATATTTTGTTGGATTTGGAATTTTATAAGCAGAATTCTGAAACCATTTCAAACAGAGAGAAAAAGTATTTTGAAAGAGTCTGCAAAAATTCCCAGTTTTTCCATACTTCCTACAAAGTTTTTCTCAAACTTTTCATCATCGAAATTTATAAGCTTCTTGATCCTTCAGGTGATTATTCTGTTAGTAAGCTAATAAATTTTTGTGAAACAAATCGTAATAAAATTGTCTGGGATGATCAACCGGGTTTGGATTTTTTTTCGCAATTAAAAAAGAAATATCAATTTGAGCAAGAAGAAGTGTTTAAAATCAAAACATTAAGGGATAAGTTTTATGCACACACAGACAAAAACAGGTTTGAAGTAATTCCCGAAATAGATAAAGAAAAGTTATGGGAAACCCTTGATAAGCTGCAGAAAATCTTTCAACAGATTTGTCAGCATTACAATAATCATTATTGGCTTTTTAATATTCAATACAAAGGAATTCCTGAACTAAAAATGATATCGAATTATAAAGATTTTATCTCACTGATACAAGCGCATAAAAAAGAAGGGAAAGAGAGTGTTTCCATTCAAGACTTACGAAAGATTTATGGGAATTATAATTATTAGAACTTTCTAAGTATTTCATAAATCTTTACAAAATCTAGAAAAGTTTGGGCAGAAAATTTCAACCTTGTCAAGGGTTTGAAACCTTGACAAGGTTTTTCCCACAAGCCGAAACGAATCCCTATAAAATAATTCTTAAGCCTTGAGATACCCTTCCGTTAGCCCCACCCAATAGGCGGCACCTTGAGTCAAGAGTTCTTTGTTAAATACAAATTCTGGATGGTGAACCATGGGCGTATCACCGTTCCCAATAAAGCAATAGGTACCCGGTGATTGCTGGAGCATAAAGGCGAAATCCTCAGAACCCAGGAATGTCGGGCCCGGATATTCTACCCCGTCTTCCCCAAATTGGGCTTTGGCGATTTCAAAAGCTTCCAGGGTTTCTTTTTCGGAATTCACCAAAACGGCACCCGGAATCCCTTCCATGATTTCATAGGTACAGCCATAGCCTTCCGTTTGGTGTTTGGTGAGCGAACGGATTTGGTTGAGAACGAGTTTCCGGTCTTCGGGCGTTTTGGTTCGGATGGATAAGCGCAGTAGGGCTGATTGAGCCACCACATTACCGGCCGAACCGGATTGAAATGCACCAATGGTAACCACTGCACTATGGGCAGGAGCGACATTTCTGGATACGATGGTTTGTAAGGCCATGACCAATGATGATCCGGCCACGATGGGGTCAATGCCGAATTCAGGCATGGCTCCGTGGCTTCCTTTTCCGGTGATTTTTATTTCCCAATTATCGACTGCCGCCATGACTTCGCCATCGGCAAAATAGAATTTACCCAATTCCAATCCGGGCATATTGTGCATGCCAAACACACCATCCACGGGAAAACGGTCAAAAAGACCATCCGCAATCATTGCCGGCCCACCTTCCATGGTTTCTTCTCCCGGTTGGAAAATCAAGCGCACCGTCCCATCGAAGTTTTTGGTTTCGGCCAAGTACTTTCCTGCAGCCAGTAGCATGGTGGTATGCCCATCGTGTCCGCAAAGATGTGCGATCCCTTCCCGGCTGCTTTTGTAGGGGAGCTCATTTACTTCCTGAATCGGCAAAGCGTCAAAATCTGCCCTCAGCCCGATGGCTTTATTGCTATTTCCGGCCTTGAGAGAGGCGACGATACCGTATTTTCCTACGCCTGTCACCACCTGATATCCCCAACTCCGCACCAAATCTGCGATGTATTCTGCGGTCTGCGCTTCCTTCATTGAAAGTTCGGGGTTTTGATGCAAATGCTCAAACCATTCTTCAATTTGGGAGCGGTATTCTTCTAATTTTTGAACAATTGGATTCATCTTATTTTTATTTGTCAATGATTAATTTCTAATCCGTCAGTTTGTTTTCTTTGGAATCGTCGCCATGATGGATACTATTGCGCCCAAGGCCATCAGGAGGTTGATCCCAAAGGCAAAAAAGGCGGCTTCGCGAATGGCGGTGTTGTCTTGTCTTCCTAAATAACTGATGACTCCTTCAATCCAGCGAATCGGTTCGGGGTCATTGGAAAATGCGGTCAAAACGGCTGCAGAAATGGCCACACCAAAGGAGGCTCCCAAGGAAGAAGCCATTTTATAAATACCCGAACCACTACCGACCTTGTCGTCCGGCAAGGCCGACAAAGCTGCATCTGTGGAAGGCGTGGCGTAAAATGCCAGACCGAGACCGAACAAGGTGAAGGCGATGACCACCATCAATTTGTAGGAATTGATAAAAAAGTGAGTCGGCATCAACAACAAAATGGCTATTACCACAATGATTGAACCCCAAATCATAGGTTTTCTCGGCCCGAATTTTCGGAGGAGTTTCTCACCCACCCGAATAAAAGCGACAATCGCAATCGCATATCCCAAAGTCAACATCCCTGCTTCCTGCGCACTCAAATCCCCGCCTAATTGGATCAATGTCATGGCCACAATCAGGATTCCTGCGGTCGCATTCAATAGAAAATTGGAAATGGTCGCGCCTGTGTAAGTCATGTTTTTAAATAATTTGAAATCGATAAAGCTGTCCGGATTGCGATTGCCCATCCGAATGAAAACCACCGTTGCGAGGATACTGACGGCCAATATCCCTATGGTAAGCGGGCTGCTCCAACCGAGATTACTGCCTTGGGTGGCCACGACCTGAAAGCCGACCATCATTACCATAAATGTGAAAATGCCTGCGAAATCGATTTTGTAATTGCCCTGTTGCGATGCTTTGCTTTCGGGCGTTCCGCGCATCATTATTAAACCGACGACAGAAAGGGCGACCGCACCAAAAAATATCCATCGCCAACCGACATTGGCGGCCATCAATCCTCCAAACAAGGCGGCAAAACCCGAGCCTCCCCAGGAACCGATGGACCAAAGACTGATGGCCCTTTGGCGTTCCGCACCTTCCCAATAAGCTTTGACCAATGCGAGGCTCGCCGGCATGATGAATGCGCCGGAAAGGCCTTGGAAAATTCTTCCAGTGATTAAAAAGGTTTCGGCCAAATTACCTGAAGGGGTCAAGCCCACGAGCAAAGAACCGAGGATGCTAAGTACAAATCCCAACTGAACAGTGCGAACCCTACCCCAACGATCCGAGAGGTTACCAAAAACCACAATAAAAATCCCTGAAAATAAAGCAGTAATGGAAACGGCAATATTCATCAGATTATTTTCTACACCCAAGTCAGCAGCCATTACCGGTGCTATATTCAAGGTAGTTTGGGCGAAAAGCCAAAAAGCCAATACGCCGAAAATCATCCCGAAGAGCAAACGGTCATTGCCTTTGAAATTTTGATTGGAATTGATGGTTACCATGCTTTTGAAAATTTGCGATTGAACCCTAAAGGTAATTAGGAAATCTGACATATTTCAAAATAATTTCAAAGGGCTCAATCACGGTTTGGGTGTACGGTCAGGCGTAAATCCCTAAGGGATACCCATTCAACAACAGGTTGGAGATTTTGGCCGGTTTCCGTTATTCGTTTGAGTCATTCAGAATATTGGCATCCATTTCTTTGGCCTTCCTTCGGGGCTTGTTCGACCTGTTCGACTGAAATACATCATAAATCAAATACAAATCCAATGCAAGTCCATACTTAGTTTGAACTTACTATGGACTTGTCATGGACTTGTCTCGAACAAAACCCGAACCAGACCCGAAGAAAACCACTCCAAAACTTCTTAAAAAACCAGGTTTTGGCAACCGAAAACGGAAAGACCACCATAAAAAATGTTAAAACCCATTGTTGACGAATGGATTCTTTTGTTATATTTGTTTGACTGACAACTCTCTTGCTAAACCTCAACTGCCGGTGTATTGCATTTATATTGATTTTTTGGTTTAAGTGAAGGATAACGGTAATAAACGACAACACCCGGATAGATGGTTCTCTTTATTGAAGCATTCAGCGAAGCTAATTGAACTTTGGCTACGTCGAACCACTACGTTAGGTTTCGCTCAATTCAAGCCCGCACTTGTGCCAAGCCTCAAAACGCTAGCACCGAGCTAAAAAACACACGATAATGAACGATAACGACAGAATAAAACAAGCAATTATTGACTTTGTAAAAGGTGGAGATAATAGTGACGTTGAACTTTTGGACAATGTACTTCACAAGGAATTTCGAGTTACCAATAACGGATTTATGGGAACTTCAGGAATTACCATCATCGACAAAAACGACTATATAAACAAAATTAAAAACGGAGTTTTTGGCGGTTTACCAAGGAAAATGAAAATTGAGGAAATTGACCAAAGCGGAATAATTGCTTCTGTGAAATTGCGAATAGAAAGTTCGGAAAACGATTTTATTTCATATAATTCTCTCGTTTTGGACACCGACAACGAATGGAAAATAATAAATAATCTTGCAGTAGTAAAGGCAAAAAATTAAGGGAAAAAATGACAAAGATTGTTTCAAGTCCAAATTGTGGAAACTCACCGAAAATGGAGTTCCTAAAAGAATTCAATATTGCCTTTGCAAAAGGAAACATAGCATATATTGCCGAAAACGTAGCGGATGAAATTGATTGGAATATAATTGGCGATAGAAAAATTGAGGGAAAAGAGAAGTTTAAAAAGGAATTGGAAAAAATGAAATCTGAAAAGGCGACCGAATTAATAATTGACCAAATCTTATCGCACGGAAAAGAAGGAGCCGTAAACGGAATTATAAAAATGCAAAACGGAAAAAAATATGCGTTCTCGGACTTTTATAAATTTCAAGGAGCAAAAGGTGCTACTATAAAATCAATAACATCATACGTAATTGAAATTTAACCAAAAGCGGCACAAGCGGGCTAAAGCGCTAAATTAAAGCGAATTGAATATTAACAAACATATTGCCAATCCGAAAGTGAAATGCTTCTAATCCCGCACTACGCTTATACTTGAACGTTGGTGGCTATTATAGAGCAGACTGAGCAAAGACAACAATAACGACAAAATGAAATAAATTACAATATGAGAACATTACTTTCAATTTTAATTTTAACGTTATCAATAACAAACTTGCTTGGACAAAGCAACTCTGCAACAACAAAACCAACAGCCAAATCTTTCCCGACAAACATTCAAAAAGGTAGCGAAAGAGAACTTGATAAGTTTGATGGTAAAGTAGTAGCGTTTGACGGGACAATTGAGAAAATTGAAAACAGTAGAAACAATACACCATTTTACAAACTAAAAATTGAAGAAGATAATTATTTGTGGACAGTTTTAATGTTTGAAAATGACGCTAATAAAATTGGTGACAAAGTCAGGGTTGTTGGGTATTTAGGCCCAAACGAACCAAATGAAGACGAGAAAAAATATTTAGACGGAAAATACATGGTAATTGCATTTGGATTAGTTGACTTCACTAATTCAAATTTTTTATTTTTAGATGGTGCTGAACAACAAAAACAGGATTGGATAGACGGAAAAATACCAAGTACGAAATAAAAGCAGCAGCTAACGGGTAACCGTTGCACAACTCCAATCGCTCAAACCTATCGTTTTCAACAACGCAAAAAGGTTCTCATTCCAATACCCCCAAACAACCATGGTAACAACAGAAGGGTTCGGGCAGCCACCGAGAATGTCCGGATAAATGCTCCTTTCAATATTTGATAATCGGGCAGGGGAGTTGTATATTTGGACGTTTGTAATAGGATGAACAATAAGGTTTAAAAAACATGAAGGGACTATTAAAATTTTTAGCAAACAGCCAATCTCAATTCATTAACGCCGCCAGAATCGCTATTTTAATCGTGATGGTTTGGATAGGCGGGCTTAAAGTTTTTAAGTATGAAGCCGACGGAATTGTTCCATTCGTCGCCAATAGCCCGTTGATGTCTTTTTTCTATGATAAAAATGCCCCTGAATACCAAGCTTATAAAAACCCCGAAGGAAAAACCGTTGAAAAAAACATCCGTTGGCATACTGAAAATAACACCTATACTTTTGCTTATGGATTGGGCTCTGTCATTGTAATCATAGGGGTTTTGGCGTTTTTGGGAATTTGGTATGCTAAAATAGGATTGATTGGAGGATTGCTTACTTTTGGGATGTCCATCGTGACCCTGACCTTTCTTATAACGACTCCTGAAGTATATGTTCCGAAATTAGATGGTGACTTTCCTACGCCACACCATGGCTTCCCGTATTTATCAGGAGCAGGACGTTTGGTTTTAAAAGATGTAATAATGATGGCTGCCGGACTGATTTGTGCTTCTGACTGTGCGCAAAGAATTTTAGTTCCCAAAACTATAAGAATACTAAAAAACAAAAGCAGCTAATAGAATTGGCCTGAAACAGTTGCCATGGCACAACAGGCAGAAACAGAAAAATAAAATGCAAGACAAAACCAAAGACAGGATTTACAAAATGCCTTTTGCAAGCATATATCCGCATTACATTGCCAAAGCCGAGAAAAAAGGGCGTTCCCAAGCCGAAGTGAACGAAATCATCTTTTGGCTCACAGGTTATGACGAGAAAACCTTAGAAAAACATTTGGACGAGAAAACCAATTTCGAAGATTTCTTCAACCAAGCAACCATCCACCCGAATGCATCAAAAATCACAGGGGTAATTTGTGGTTATCGGGTAGAAGAAATAGAAGAAAAGCTGACCCGGGAAATCCGGTACTTAGACAAATTGATTGACGAACTGGCCAAAGGAAAAGCGATGGAGAAAATTTTACGGCAGTAATAGGGTCTTGCGTTAGCTTTTATTTCAATTCCACCTCAACCAGTTCCTGCATTTTCCGCCACTGAAACTCATATTTTCCCAGGTATTCTATCCTTGAATAATGAGCAACCCGGATGGCCACATAGGGGGGCAGCACAAAGCTGTTTTCATCGACCCGATAACCATTTATAAAATCCATGACCGGAATGGTTCCCAAATCCAAAGGCTCCAATATCCGGGGGCGGCTACCTTCAAAAATAACCGGAATGAAGCTCGAAAGGTTTGTTTGGGTTTTAATGCGTTCGTAATTCACCTTCAAATAAAAATCAGGTGGAAGAAATGACCTGAACACGCATTGATCACAGCTGTATTCGAGCAGCAGCGTATATTTTCCGGTTACGGGATCGCAAGTCAAAGCTCTGTTCACATTGTATTCGTAAGCGATGTCATCCACAAATAACTGAAAATCCTGAAAAGAATATAAACTTTGGTAATGGTTTAACTGAAAGAAAATTTCATATTTCCAGTCTTTTTCCTGCGCAAGGCAGGAGATGGCTGAGAATAGGAAAAGGAGCAGAAACTGGATTCTCATGTTCGATGTAAGTAGGATTTTGTTCATGGGTTTCTTTTGGCTTTAAGGGTCATCAAAGCAAATATAAAAAAAACACTGATGTAGTTGAGGTCATCTATTCAACCCAATCTATAAGGTGAGTAGAGATGCCTTGCACGACCTAAGCAATCCTGAATATAAAAATCTAAATTAAATCAAATAAAAAGGGCCAACAAGATTGTGTGTTTAATCCCTTTATCGTAATATTGCGATATATAAATTGTAATCAATCAATCAATGGGAACCACTAAAACACATCATTTTACCGACACGGAGAATTCCATGGCAATACTTTTCAAAGCGTTGGGACACCCTGCAAGGGTGGCCATCATTGAGTATTTAATGAAAGTGGACACCTGTATTTGTGGTGACATCGTAAACGAATTGCCCCTTGCACAGCCGACAGTTTCACAACATTTGAAAGAACTCAAAAACGCAGGACTGATAAAAGGAAACATTGAAGGCAACGCTATCTGTTACTGTATTGACGAAAAAGTGATTGAAAAATTGCAAGACTATTTCGATAACTTATCCACCCAACTTACCCATAAAAAATCAAATTGCTGTTAAATTAAAAAGAATTAAAATGAAACTTTCACAAGTCAAAGCACTTTTGCCGACATTAAACAATGTGGCATTCAGATTAGAAAACGGAACATTTGTCCCCGAACATTTCCACGTTACCGAAGTTGGAATGGTAACAAAAAATTTTATTGATTGTGGTGGAACCATCCGAAACGAAAAGACAGTCAGTTTTCAGTTATGGAATGCAGACGATTATGACCACCGTTTGAAACCGGCGAAGTTGCTGCACATCATCGAACTTTCCGAAAAGCAATTGGGCATTGAAGATGCCGAAGTAGAAGTAGAATATCAAAGCGATACGATTGGGAAATATGCTTTGGCTTTTGACGGAACAAATTTTATGCTGCAAAATAAAACCACAAATTGTTTGGCAAGCGACAAATGTGGTATTCCGCAAGAGAAACAGAAAATCAATTTATCCGAACTGCCATCAACACAAACTTCATGTTCACCGGATTCAGGTTGTTGTTAAGATGAAAGTAAAATTAAAATTCCTAGACCGCTACTTGACCCTTTGGATATTTCTTGCAATGGCACTGGGTGTAGGTTTGGGTTATCTATTTCCAAATATTTCCAATCAAATCGATGCTGTTTCCGTTGGAACTACCAATATTCCTTTGGCAATTGGTTTAATTTTGATGATGTATCCACCATTGGCCAAAGTGGATTATTCTTTGTTGCCTAACGTATTACAAGATAAAAAAGCAATCAGTATTTCTTTAATTCTGAATTGGATAGTTGGAACGGTGTTGATGTTCGGTTTAGCAGTTTTGTTTTTGCGAAACGAACCTGAATATATGACAGGGCTAATTCTTATCGGATTGGCCAGGTGTATAGCAATGGTTATTGTTTGGAGCGACTTAGCCAAAGCAAACCGGGAATACACAGCCATGCTCGTTGCACTGAACAGTATTTTTCAAATAGTATCCTACAGTTTTTTTGTTTGGCTTTTCATTAATGTTTTACCTAAATATTTGGGATTAGGAAATTTTGATGTAAGCGTATCTATGCGTGCCGTTACAGAAAGTGTATTAATTTACCTGGGTATTCCGTTTTTAGCAGGATTTCTAACTCGATACTTTTTAATCAAACGAAGGGGAAAAGAATGGTACAATCGTAAGTTTATTCCCAAGATTTCACCCGTTACCCTGATTGCTCTATTGTTAACAATTGTTTTGATGTTTAGTTTAAAAGGAGAGAAAATTATCGAATTACCTTTTGATGTTATCAAGATAGCCGTTCCGCTTGTAATTTATTTTGTGCTGATGTTTTTCATCAGCTTTTTCATTAGTAAAGCCTTGAAAATTCCTTACGACAAAAATGCCTCCATCTCTTTCACAGCTACAGGCAATAATTTTGAATTGGCAATTGCAGTTGCTATTGCTGTATTTGGTATCAACTCGCCACAGGCATTTGTAGGTGTAATTGGACCTTTGGTTGAAGTACCCGTATTGATTTTATTAGTGAAAGTAAGTTTAGGATTAAAACAAAAATATTATTTAAAATGAAAAAGAAAATATTGGTGCTTTGTACCGGGAACAGTTGCAGAAGCCAAATAGCCGAAGGTTATCTGCGCCACTTCGCAGGCGACAAAGCGGAGGTTTACAGTGCAGGTGTAGAAACCCACGGAGTAAACCCAAAAGCCATTGCAATAATGCAAGAAGACGGCATTGATATTTCAAATCATACTTCCAACCACATTGATGAATATTACGACATCGACTTTGATTTTGTCATCACCGTTTGCGACAATGCCAAAGAACGTTGTCCGTTTTTTCCAACTAAAGCCAAGAAGTTTCATCAAAACTTTTCAGACCCATCGAAAGCAACAGGAACAGACGAAGAAATCAACGAGCAGTTCAGGCAAGTCAGACAGCAAATTAAAGAATACTGTCGCCAATTTGTGGAGGACAATTTATAAGCTTCCAATTATTAAAAGTTTCACAACTGCATTAAATCCTATCTTTGCGGCATGGCAAGAAAGAAAGGGAAAAACATTTTTCTGGAAAACATAGAAGTGCTTCGTGCCGGAGCCAAGGGGGTGTCCATCGGGAAATCCCCGGAGGGAAAAACCATCTTGATTCAGGATGCTGTTCCGGGCGACCGGGTCAATGTTTCGGTTTACAAAAAGAAATCGAGTTACCTCGAAGGCAAAGCGGTTGAAATCCTCGAACCTTCCGAATTCCGCGTTCAGCCCAGATGTATTCATTTTGGTGTCTGCGGCGGATGTAAATGGCAAAACCTCTCGTACAATGCGCAATTGCAATTCAAACAAGATGAAGTCGAGAATAATTTAAAACGCATCGGCGGATTCTATGACTTGGAAATCTCTCCGATTTTAGGTTCAGCGGAACAATATTATTACCGCAACAAACTGGAGTTTTCCTTTTCCAATGCACGCTGGCTAACTTTGGACGAAATCCGCGACACCGAGCAGTCCTATGAAAGGAATGCACTCGGTTTTCATATTCCCGGACAATGGAGCAAGGTTTTGGACATTCAAGAATGTCATTTGCAAAAAGAACCGATGAATGCCATTCGGCTCGAGGCCAAAGATTTTGCCCGGCAAAACGGCTATGAATTCTATGATATTCAGAACCAAGATGGATTTTTGAGAACCCTGATGATTCGTTCCAATCAGAAAGGGGAGTTTATGGTGTTGGTTCAATTCTTTAAAGAAGACAAAGAAAAACGGGAAGCCTTTCTGGAAAACCTGAAATCCAAATTCCCGGAAATTGTTTCCTTGCTTTATGCGATTAACCCCAAAGGAAATGATTCGATTTATGATTTGGATATTCAGACGTATTCAGGTCAGGATTTCGTCATGGAAGAAATGGAAGATTTAAAGTTTAAAATTGGGCCGAAAAGTTTTTATCAGACCAATCCCGCTCAGGCTTATGAATTGTACAAAGTTACCCGCGATTTTGCCGCACTTAAAGGTGATGAAACGGTATATGACCTTTATACCGGAACCGGCACCATCGCACAGTTTGTTTCAATGAAAGCAAAAAAGGTAGTAGGAGTGGAGGCCGTTCAGGAAGCGATTGATGCAGCGAACGAAAATGCAGAACGAAACGGTATTGAAAACTGTCGTTTTTATTGCGGGGACATGAAAGAAATTTTCACCGATGAATTTATTTCCCAAAATGGCCATCCCGATGTGATCATAACCGACCCCCCGCGTGACGGTATGCACAAAAGCGTGGTGGAAACCATCCTCAGAATTCTTCCGGAAAAAATTGTGTATGTGAGTTGCAATTCGGCAACACAGGCACGCGACCTGGAATTGATGAAAGCCCATTATACCATTAAAAAAGTGCAGCCGGTCGATATGTTTCCACAAACACACCATGTGGAAAATGTTGTACTTTTGGAAAGAATTCATTAGAATTATGAAGAAAAGAAATCTCATTTTTGGACTCATTATCTCCCTGATTTTTGCAGTTTCCTGCGAAGAAGACGATGTTTGTGTAGGTGAGGGAACGCCTTATCTGACGGTGGTCTTCAGAAACATTCAAACCCAAGAAAACTCGGTTGATACTTTGTTTGTGGAAAGGCTGGATCAGAATCTGGAAAATCCCGATACTCTTTACACTTGGGCATTGACCGACAGTATCAAATTACCTTTGGGCGGTTTGGATGAATCCGTTTCTTATTTTCGGATTAAAAAAAGGGCAAGCGCAATTCCGGACATCCTGACGGTACATTACAACACCAAAACTTCTTATGTGTCCAAAGCCTGCGGTTTCAGGATTACCTATGAAAACCTGACTTACGAAGCTACATATAACAACATTCAAAGCCTGTTGCCGGGCGAATCAAACGTATTGGAAAATGAATCAGCTACGAATCTTTATATTTATTATAATTATTAATTTTTCCGCAACGCTCACTGCGCAACAGGACAGTATCAACCTGGAAGCAGGAACTGTTTTGGCTGAAAAAGCCGATAGTTTAACCTCGAAAAAGAAGGCAGGGAATCTCTTCATCGGAGTAGATGTATTTACACCTGTGCTATTTGCATTTACCGATAAACAGGGAGGCCAGGCAATGGTTTCCTATCGGGTGTATGAAAAATGGAATGCCGTGGCGGAAGCCGGATATGAAAAAAACATTTACGATGAACTGGGATGGAATGTAGATGTAAATGGGATTTATTTTAAACTCGGATTCAACTGGTTCGTTTCACAAGATCATGAAGACCCTTCTAACGGATTTTATGCCGGTGCCCGATTGGCCTATGCCGCTTATGAACAAACCGTAAACCAATATCCCATCCGCGTTTCCGGAAATCAAATCGATTCCTACGGAAGCTTCCCTTCTGAAAATGTGAGTGCTTATTGGTTTGAAATTGTCGGAGGAGGTAGGATTCGCCTTTTAGGGAATTTGTATGCGGATGTGTCCGTCCGACCGGAAATCTATCTGGGCAGCAAAAAACAGGAAGGCCTGGAGCCTTTGGTCATTCCCGGCTACGGAAAAGACATCGGCCCCATCAATTTCAGCCTTTTCTGGGGATTGACTTATAAATTGTTCTGATTATTTGAAAAGCGGCGCATATTTTTCGCGGTTCTCATATAGAATCCACAACAAAATTGCCCATAAAGCCAGTGCGATGATTAATCCGTCAGGAGCCACAAACAAATGAGTCAGTAAAATTCCCACCATTACCGGAAACAAAACCAATGCGCCCAACGCGCGTGCTTTTGGGATAATAACAAGCAATCCACCCAGTATTTCAGCAACGGCAATCAAAGGCATTAACCATTCGATTTCCATCATGGCGGCACCGTCTTTCATTACATTTTCAGGTAAATCTTCCGGAACCGGTATATAATTGAAGAACTTGTTCAGTCCGCTGTTGAGCATCATCAGCCCGAGCAGGACTGACAATACATTAAAAATTATTTTTTTCATAATAGATTGATTTAAAACATTAAGACAAAATTAAGTATTCAGATTGAAACAAATGATTTTACTTTAATCGCTCCAAAACACCTTTTCTTTTGACGATGTTTTTATAATCCCATTGGATTTCTCTGGATTTTTCAAGCCAACGATGCAAATCTTCGGTATTGATTTCATCTGCCGAATTGTAAAAAACGGAAGCATCTTTAAATTTTTTGCCGTGTACGTTTAATCCGGGCTCACCAAAATCGGCACCACTCCAAAACATGAGACGGATTCCCGGCTTTTCTTTGCTGTATCCGGCGATGGGATTTCCATCCAGAAACCAGACCGGATGTCCATGCCAGATTTTGTTTTCGGCTTCAGGCAATTGTTTGGAAATTTCGGCGGCCAAAATATCGCAAATTGCCTTCTCTTCTCCGGGAAGTTTTGCATGATAGTCCAGAATGTCGTGAGGAATTTGATTTTCCATGGTATTAACTTTTTAAATTTTCCAATACAACGTCCAATTGATTCATTCCTGCTGTAAATCCTTCTTTGAAGCCCATCGCGATAATGGTTTCTAGGTCTTCCAGGCTGTCGAAACGCAACACCATGCTGACCAGGGTTTTTTCCTTTTGGTCAATGAACTGATTCTCCCACATATTTTGCGGAAAGTCGGGATTCATCACGCCGTTTTCATCGGAAAACCCATCTTTTGAAGTAAATGACTTTTCCGTTTCAATGTTCAGGTAATTGAGCCGACTCCAATGTTTTTCGCCTTCCGGGCTGACCATTGCATAGAGCCAATAACCTCCCGGTCGGAAGTCCATCAATTTGGTTTCGGCCCTCCAGGGTGCAGGTCCCCACCATTGGTCTAGGATTTCGGCCGTAGTCCATGCTTTCCAGACCAATTTCAGTTCTGCGTTGAATTCACGTTTTACATGAATGGTTTTGTTTTCCTTGTTGACTGTAAAGTCAAATAAAAGATTAGGATTCATTTTTTTTGTTTTGAAATTAATACGAATTGATGTTTGATGATTATTTTGGGAATCAATAGCGCAATTCCAGCCGGTTTTTATTTTTCGTTATTTTGTTTTTGGACTTGAGACAGATATTGATCCAGTTGGTCAAATCGTTTTTCCCATATTTTACGGAATTGCTCCAGCCATTTATCGATTTCTTTCATTTTTTCAATTTCGAGTTGGTAATAAATTTCTCGTCCTTGTTGTTCCGCTTTAATCAGTTCAGATTCCTGTAAGACGCGTAAATGTTTTGAAACCGCCTGCCGGCTCATATCGAAATGCTCGGCAAGTGCGTTCGGCGTCATGGCATGTAGTGCAATCAATGTGAGAATCGCTCTTCGGGTCGGGTCTGCAATGGCTTGAAATATATCTCGTTTCATTTTTTATACATTAATAAGAAACCAATCAGTTGCAAATATAGGCAACCATTTGGTTTCTCAAAATATTTTTTCAATAACCATAAAAAAAACCACCCGAAGGTGGTTTGAAACGGAAATAGAAATTTACTCAGGCATGTTGTTCGCCGTGTCTTCCTTCCCTAATCTCTTCTACGAGTTTGGCGTTAAAAGCAGGTAAGTCATTGGGCGTTCTGCTGGTCACCAGTCCGGCATCTACGATTACTTCCTTGTCATCCCACCTTGCACCGGCATTTTCCAGGTCTTTGTGGATGGCGGCGACAGAAGTCATTTCGCGCCCTTCCACAACCTCTGCGTCAATCAATACTTGCGGACCGTGGCAAATCGCGCCGACGGGTTTCTGCTGTACAAAGAAATCCCGAACGAAACTCAACGCTTGCTTATTTGTTCGCAGTTTATCGGGATTCAGAACTCCTCCCGGAATTACCAAAGCATCGTATCCGGAGGCATGGGCGTTCCGTAATTCCTTATCCACTTTGTATTCATCGCCCCAGTTCTTTTCTGCCCAGGCTTTGATGCTGCCGGATTCGGGGCTGATGATGTCCACTTTCCATCCTTGGTTTTCCAAATGCTCTTTGGGCGATTTCAATTCGCTTTCTTCGAATCCGTGCGTGGCTAATATTGCTATTGTTTTTGACATAACTATTGGTTTTAATATTCAACATTATAAGTTCAAATCTCCTTCCCGGCCGACGTCTAATTTGCTGCCGGTCATCCCGCTGATGGCTACCTTGAGAAAATTGACCAATTTATTGGTCTCGCTGTCCCAATAATGGGCTTCCATCGGCTTAATCTTCAACACCCGGATGCGGGGGTCTTCTTTTCCTTTCACAAACCAGCCCGCTACCATCGGGCTCCAGTACTTTTCAATCCTGTCTTTGTCACGCGAAACTTCCGAATCGGCATGGATGCTCAGGAAACTGTATGAACCCGGGTCCGAAAATAGGAGGCAAGCCATGGGTTTTGCCTGAAGGTAATGGAAACTATCGCTTTCAGACGACAGCAAAAACCAGATGTTTCCTGCCTCATCCACTTCCTGTACGCTCATCGGTACCGCATGAATGGGCTTGCGGCCCGGGTCATGCGTGCAAAGCATCCCGATTTTGATTTTGTTAACGAGTTCTTTCAGCTTATCAATTGCTTCTTGGTGGTTCAGATTCTCAGTGCTCATAATCATAATTTTTAGGGGTTCAATTTTCCGATTGCATCGATTTACAATCGAAAAAAACCATGCAAATACATTTCCGAAATGCTTTCGGATTCAAGGTTTAACTTTTATTTCACAAATAAAGGAGTTTGAAATCTATCGGAAATAGAAAAAAACCATGTTTTAAGTTGTCCCGGAAAAGTACCGGGTATGATTTACCGTGAATAAGTGGATTTAAATGCCTGCTTCGATCAAACGGGCTTCGTATTGTCCTTCGTTGCCCAATCGGTCAACGGCTTGGATGACGACGAGTTCGAGTTTTTTGCCGTCTTTTTGTTTTTCCAAAACCTGTGCCGTGGTAGTGACATGCAGGATTTCGGTCTCCCAGGTTTCGCCGTAACGTTTGTAAAGCAACCAGTGCGAAACATTTTTGGCATTGCCCATTCCCCATTGGGCTAAATAGATTTGGGATTGTTCAGACAAGGACAATTCCGGCTTTTCATCCACCAAGGGTTTGAGCCAAGGCGATTTGGGTACCAATGCTTTTTCTTTGTAGGGCCCGGATTTCAGGGAATGCAGCATGGTAGAGTTGAGTCCGGCCATGCTCCAATGGGCAACGCCCGCGCTATTGGGAACCAATTGGCGGGTGAGTTCGATTTGTTTTAAGATTTCGGCCGCTTTGTCGCTCGCCCGGATTTCCACCGTGTTGAGCCCCGGCCAAAGATGCCTGCTGTAGGTGTTTTCGGATTCCCACCATTGCAATAATGTGGAGAAGTTTTGCCGGGGTGCATCTACCGGCCAATACAATTGGGGGGTGAAATAATCAATCCAGCCTTCGTTCAGCCATAATTTCGCGTCGGCATAGAGTTCATCATACTGCGACATCCCCGAAACGCCGTAAGGCACGCCGGGTTTCCAGATGCCGAACGGGCTGATGCCGAATTTGACATAATCCTTTTCGGCTTTGATTTCTTGGTAAATCCTTTGGATGAAACGGTTGACGTTGTCCCGCCGCCAGTCTGCCCGGGACAAATGGCCGCCCGATTTCTGGTAGTTGTTCCAACTGGCTTGGTCAGGGAAATCTGCGCCGCCATTGTAAGAGGCATAAGGATAAAAATAATCATCGAAATGGATGCCGTCTATATCATACCGCTTCACGATGTCCATCACTATCCGGCTCACATGATCTTGGGTCTCGGGGTTGGCCGGGTCGAACCAATACATACCGTTTTTGAGTTTCACTATATTTTCGGGCATCTTCCGAATCATGGATTGGCTGCTGACAGGCCCTCCACTGGAATGGTGGGCACGGTAAGGGTTCAACCATACATGCAGTTCCAGTCCCCTTTTGTGGGCTTCTTCAGTCCAGAAGGTCAATGGGTCGTAATAGGGTTGGGGTGCTTTGCCGGTTTCGCCGGTGAGGAAGTAAGACCAAGGTTCCAAGGTGCTTTCGTACAAAGCGTCGGCGGAAGGCCGTGCTTGGAAAATCACCGCGTTGAAATTGTTTTCTTTGAGTAAATCCAGTAGGTAAATCGCTTCGGCTTTTTGTGCTTCGGTCGATAAACCTCTTTTGGATGGCCAGTTGATATTGGCTACCGTTGCAATCCATGCCGCACGGAATTCCCGGTTTACGGGCGGAAGGTTCACTACCACCGGCGTTTTCTTTTCGGGCGTAACAACTTCCTTTTCTTCTATAGCAGGTGTAATCACTTCGTGTTCTTCTTGCTCTTCCACCACGACCGGGGCAGGTTTGGGCGCAGGCGGATAATACACCGCCGGACGGTAACATGAATGTAATGCTCCACCAATCAACAGAGCCAAAATCCACAATGAAATCAGTTTGGTACGCATAGGCCGGAAACGGGTTTATAATTAGGTGCTATAACGGCGCAGACGGGTGAATAGTATGTGAGATAGAGAATCTGAATGTTTTTTTCTTCCTCCTAATCGGCTTATCTTTGAATGAATAGAAAATCCGAAAAAATTGGAAGCACTTATCATTGTCGATATTCAAAATGATTTTTTAGCAGGTGGAAGCTTGGCCGTTCCCCGTGGAAATGAGGTAATCCCTGTCATCAATGCCATTCAAAATGAATTTGATTTGATTGTTGCTACCCAAGACTGGCACCCGCAGAACCACCAAAGTTTTGCGGCTGAACATCCGGGTAAAAAGGAATTTGATGTCATCGACCTGAATGGGCTGCCCCAGGTTTTATGGCCCCGGCATTGCGTTCAAGGGAGTTTCGGTGCGGAGTTCTCTCCTGAACTGGAATCAAATAAAGTGGAGGCGGTATTCCGAAAAGGGATGGAACGGGGTATTGACAGCTATTCCGGGTTTTATGACAACGGCAAGCGCAAAAACACCGGATTGTACGGCTATTTGAAAGACCGAGGCGTAACGAAAGTTTCCGTTTGCGGCTTGGCGGCGGATTTCTGTGTTTACTTTACCGCCAATGACGCACTCGAACTCGGATTTGACACGACCATCATCGAAGCAGGCTCAAGACCCATCCATCCCGGAAATTGGGAACAGCTTAAAGTTGATTTTCAAGCCAAAGGAGGAATGTTGGTTTAGCTTAACTTATCTAGGCAATTTTTCAAATTATTTAGTATCGGGTTGATGTCTTCTCGTTTGGTAGTCCCCACCGATAAGCGAAACCAATTGGAAGTTTCGGAAGCACCGAAAGCATAAAAAGGGACAAGTGCCACTTTGGCTTCTTTAAGAATATGTGCCGTCACTTCTACAATCGTACCGAGGTTTTCGCCGGATGGAGTCTTTTTACCGATCAAATCCAGTTTGACTGTCAAGTAGAGCGCGGCTTCAGGCTGGATTGCGTCCACCGGAAATCCTTCCTTTTTCATTTCCATGAATCCTTTGTAAAATGAATCCAACCGATAAGCCAATTCCGATTTCAAATGGTTTAGGTATTGGGCAATTTCTCTTTCCAGTTGTAGGAACTTCGCGGTGGCCATTTGTTCCGGTTTGGGTGCCCAAGCACCGATGTGGCTCAAAATATCTTTCATTTTGTGCATAATGAATTCTGGGCCGTAAGCCCAGCCCACCCTAACGCCGGTAGCCGCAAACGCTTTTGAAATTCCGTCGATGAAAATGGTATAGTCCCGCATCCGGGCATCTGAAAGGGGATGGTAATGAACAGTTTCCCCATAGGTCAATTGCCAGTAAATCTGGTCATACAACAAATAAACCGGTTTGGTTCCCGTTGCCGCTCGGCGTTCGTTTTCTTTGAGAATCAACCGGCAAATGTTTTCCAAAGATTCCCGGTCAAAAGTGGTGCCGGTAGGGTTCAGGGGCGAACAAAGCGCAATCAGGTTCACCGATTCGATGTGCGGTTCAATATTTGCGGCGGTAGGCATGAATTTGTTTTCGGGCAAGGTTTCGATGGTGATTTCCTTGTTTCTTGCCAAATAAGTATAAGCATCGTTGTTCCAAGACGGAACGGGATACAGGACGGTATCGCCCGGATCTAAAAGTGCTTGGTAAACCGCATAAATCAATGGCCTTGCTCCGCCGGAAACCAGGATTTCATTTTCGGAATAATTCAATTTTAAATTCCTTTCCAAATATTCCGAAATGCTTTTGCGCAGTACCGCTTCTCCATTTGCCGCCGGGTAATTCGTTACACCGGAATCATAGGCAAGAATGATTTCCTGTTTGAGTTGTTCCGGAATAGGGAAAATACCGGAATCAAAGTCACCGATGGTCAGGTTGTAAATTTCTTCGCCTTGAGCCTTGAGGGCATTGACTTCACCGGCAATTTTGATGATTTCGGAACCTTTCAGGTTTTCCGCGAGATTAGCAATTTTCATGATGTGGTTTTTGATGTAATGAATGACCAAACCAAAGATAAATTTTTCCCGTTAATAAAAACAAATTCAAATTTAATTCTCAGCCGATTAATTAACAGTTTGTTTTGCGTCTTGTAATTTGTAAATCAGTAGAATTGCGTTAATTTTGTACGGTGCTTAACCTCCACTTATGAAAAGATATTTATTTTTCGCTGTATTATTCTTCAGTTTTTGTTCTGCCTGGGCCCAAATTAATTTCAGCCAGAATTTCAATGCGATTTCTTCTTTCCCATCTGCAGGTTGGAACGCTTCGGGATTCAATACCACGACATCCAATGCCTGTGAAGGGAGGTCAGCCAGAGCTTCGTTCAGCAGTGCGGGAACCAAAACCCTGATTGCTCCGAACCAAGCCGCAGCCTCTAACGGAAACGGAATCAATGTTTCTTTCAATTATAAAATCATCAATTCCTCAGGCGGTACGGCTACACCTTCGAATTTCGGAAGTTTAGAAGTCCAATATTCAACCAATAACGGAAGCAGTTATTCTACTGCTTATACCATAAACCAGTCCAACCATAGTCCTTCGGTCAATTGCACCATGGTAAATTTCACCATTCCGGCCGGAACCATTCCTGCCGGGAACGGTTTCCGTTTGAGGTTTTCAGGGACTTGGGCGGTAGGAAGTTATTATATTTATATCGATGAAGTATCCGTTTCCCAAAATACGGGCACGGCTCCCGGATGCAATACGACCCTAATAACACCCACGAATGGCGCGGTGAATGTTCCCGTTACCCAAAGTTCAATCAGTTGGTCGGCGGCTTCGGGCGTTCCTACCGGTTATTTCTTAAGGGTGGGGACTGTACCCGGCGGGTCGGATGTAATCCCCAATGTGGATGTCGGAAATACGACTTCTTATCCCATTTCGCTGAATTACAGCCAAACTTATTATGTAGGGATTACGCCTTACAATTCAAATGGAAATGCGACCGGATGTATCGAGCAAAGCTTTTCCACCGCAACACCCGTTACGGCATCGATTCCTTGGACAGAAGACTTCCAAGTTACAGCTTTGCCGGAGGGTTGGGGAAATGCAGGCTTCATCATCGGGACCAGTAGCCGATTGCCGGATGCGGAGTCCCATATTATTTTTAAAAATTTAAATGCTTCTGTTTCCACAGCACACTTCAGTACGGTATCGGCAGGACAGGTTCAGGCAGGCCAACAGTTGAGCTTCGTTTACCGTTTAGGTGATTTCACGCCGGAGCCTTATAATCCACCCGCCGCCGGTTCGGGGAATTTCATCGTTTCTGTTTCGACCGATTATGGTATGAATTACACCGATGTTCAAACGGTCGTAAACAATGGGATAGCGGGATGGCAAAATTATAATTTGGATTTGTCGACCTATGCCGGAGAATTTATTAAAGTTAAAATTACGGCAAACCGCATTTCAGGTGATTATTTCATCGGTTTTGATGATTTCTATATCGGCAACCCAATTTATTGCGAAGCAGCGGAAGATTTAAACCTGGAATTTATCGGTAGTGATAAAGCAGAGATTTCTTGGCAGCCGGTAGCAGGTGCGGAAAACTACCTTTGGTTCCTTTACTCTGCGGGTGCGGATCCATCCATTGATTCACCGATTGAGAGTGGTTCGGTTCCAATTGCTTCGGTCATTCTTTCCGGATTATCACCCAATACGAATTACGATTTTTATGTTCAAACGGATTGCGGTTCAAGCGAAGGATTGAGCTTTCTTTCTGAAGGGATTTCCTTCACTACGGGTTGCGAAACGCTGAGTAATTACCCATTTGCGGAAACTTTCGAAAACGACAGCTCGTCCAGAGATTGTTGGACGACCGAATACCTGAGCGGCAATGTAGATTGGGCTATTTATTCGGGTACGGTTGGCGGAGAAGTAACCCAAGCCCATACCGGGGAATACAACGCTTTGTTTTATTATGCTTCTTATGCCAATGCCCGAACCAAATTGGTTTCGCCAGCCTTGGATTTAAATGCGCTTAATTCACCCGTTCTGCGGTTTTGGTATGCGAATGAAGCAGGAGCAAATACTGAAGAGCAAAATGAATTAAGGGTTTATTACAAAAATGCTTTCAATGCTGAATGGATTTTGATTCCGGGTGCGGTTTATACTTCCGACGTAAATGTTTGGACACAGGTAGAACTGAACCTTCCCGAAGCGAGTGAAGAATATTACATCGCTTTTGAAGGAACCAATTATTTCGGATTGGGGATTGTCGTGGATGATGTCCTGATTGGTGAAGCGGATGTTTGTGCCTCTGAAACGGTATGGGACGGTTTTGCCTGGAGCAATGGCTCACCCGACGCTTCCAAAAAAGCAGTCATAGAAGGCTCTTTGGTTTTGAATGAAAATTTGGAAGCTTGCGAACTTGAAATAACTGAAAACGGAAGTCTTGAAATTCCGGCCGGATATGCTTTTAGCGTGAACAGAGAGATACGAAACTTGGCGTCCCCGGAAGATTTTATCGTGTCCAACGAAGGAAATTTAATCCAGATTGAAGATGTGGAAAACATTGGGGAAATTACCGTTTTCCGAGAAAGCAACCCGATGTTGAGGTTGGATTACACCCTTTGGTCCTCGCCGGTTAGCGGCCAAAATTTATTTGGGTTTTCACCAGAAACGGTCAATGGGATTACGAATTACCCCGGTGCTGAAGGAAGGATTTATGTTTATGACGGAGCCAACGGCTATGTAAATCCGAATCCGTTTACGGCCGATTCGGAAATGGAAGAAGGTAAGAGTTATTTGTTCCGTGCGCCCAATAATTGGGGTTCGATTGTTCCGGCTTCCTATATGGGGGAATTTACCGGAGTGCCCAACAATGGAAACGTCAACGTGGTTACCCATGCCGGGAATTATACTTCCATCGGGAATCCTTATCCGTCCAATTTGTCGATGGTTGATTTCTTGTCGGGCAACCCAGGTGTTTCAGCACTATATTTTTGGAACAACAACCATACCCCGAGCAATAATTATGCTTCCTGTACGATTGGTCTGGGCTGTGTTGCCGCAACGGGCGGTGGCGAAGAACCCCAAGGAAGCATTCCTGTCGGACAAGGGTTTATTGTTGAAACTACAGAAAATACGGTGCAATTTACCAATGCTATGCGGACTGCCGAGCAAGGAACATTTTTCAAAATAGAGGAGAATGAGAACCATCGTTTTTGGTTGAATTTCAGTAATATTTCGGGTGCCGGATACAACCAGATACTCATTGGTTACCTGACCGGGGCAACCAATGGCGTTGACCACCAGATTGATGCGCAAATGTTTGGGTACAATGGTTCCGCTATCTACAGCCTATTGGCGGGAGGGAAATATGTAATTCAGGGAAGAGCCGTTCCGTTCGAAACCACGGATGTGGTTCCTTTGGGAATTAAAGCGGTTACTGCCGGCCAGTTTGTAATCCACCTCGCGAATTCTACCGGCTTATTCGCCGACGGCCAATCGATTTTTATTCATGACAAATATTTGGGAATCGTCCAAAACCTCAGTAATGGAGACTATACTTTCTCGACGGGAATTGGAGAATTCCACGACCGGTTCGACATTATTTATGAAAGCGAAGCCCCTAATTGTCCCTATACCACCCTTTGGAACGGCCTGACTTGGAGCAACGGATTGCCGGATTTCACCAAAAAAGCCATCATCAACGGTGCTTTTGTAATGAATCAAAATTTGGAAGCCTGCGAACTGGAAGTAACCGCAAACGGAAGTTTGGAAATCCCGTCCGGATTTAGTTTTACCGTGAACGGAAGCATTTCAAATCTGGCTTCAGCAGAAGATTTCACCGTGGCCAATGACGGGAATTTAATCCAAATCGATGAATCGGAAAATACCGGAGCCATTACCCTGATTCGTGAAAGCCAGGATATGCTCAGGTTGGATTATACTTTGTGGTCCTCACCGGTTGCCGATCAAAACCTCTTTGGTTTCTCGCCCGAAACCGTCAACGGCGTCACGAATTACCCCGGTTCCACCGGAAGGATTTATATTTATGAGGGAGCCAGCGGTTATGTGAATCCCCAACCTTTTGATGAAAACCTCGAAATGGAAGAAGGGCTGGGTTATCTCTTCCGTGCGCCGAATAATTGGAGCGCGACGACTCCGGCACCCTATATCGGAACCTTCACCGGCGTACCGAATAACGGAAATATCGTCGCAGCCGCCCATGCTTCAAATTATACGTCCATCGGGAACCCTTATCCGTCCAATATCACGGCCAACGGGATTTTCACCGCCAATCCGGGCATCAATGCGATTTATTTCTGGAACAACAACCACAGCGCG
>Ga0172382_10003061_pt1 | contig 26942 bp, 16 predicted proteins | sample Leawel138RmetaG_FD_122245 | JGI IMG/M metagenome (GOLD analysis project Ga0172382, IMG submission 122245) | Leachate microbial communities from a municipal landfill in Southern Ontario, Canada - Leachate well 138R metaG | ecosystem: Engineered > Solid waste > Landfill > Unclassified | place...
TCTAAAACTCATGTCTTCACCAATATAAAGAGCATATGTTAATGCGGCCTTTCTAACTAGCCACCTATCTGTAAGAAGCCCTAGGTTTTGCTCGTTCCATGTCGCTAAACCTTCCTCTACATCCAAATAGGATGCCAGATTAGCCTTAGACAAAGCATCAAAACCGGTCTTTTCTCCATTAGTAGCCCTTAAAACATGAGTTCCAACCTCATGCACGATAGTTTTTCTCAACTTGAGTTGGGTCCTCTCTATCTCAGGATCAACAAATACCCTCTTTGACTTTATACCAACCTTTATAGAATTTTGAGAAATGTTCTTAGATTCATCAACGCCCCATCCCTCAAGTCCTAATTCCTCAAAAACAACTCCAAATACTTCCTCTATTTCCTTGTAACCAAGATTCTTTCCTTTGTCTAAAGACTTAGACCTCTTAACATCATAACCCGACATCCTACCCCTTAATACCCTACAAGCATTCCTAAAGAGTATTGGAGATGGCTTGCCATAGCGGTTATAGGAGATATCTGTGACTAATTCGTTGTTTCCTACTGCATGCATTAGATCATTCGCCTCTTTCTTAGAGCTAATCAGCTGGATATAGAACTCTGAAATTCTTGGATCTACATCCGTTATTTCTTCTACATGCAAAAGCTTCCTTAAGATATCATCGTTGTTATTCTTTACAATCTTGTACTGAAAATCTGGGTTGTATGTATCCGAATTGAAGAATTTCTTCTTTTCTACCTTAAGATTTACAGGGGTATACACCATTGCAATTGGAAGCCTTAAGTCGTTTAGAAGAGCAGTAACTTCTTCTAGCGTCATGCCTTTTCTGGCCTTGTCTAATATTCCCATGACTACATTTTACTAAAATATTACTAGAAACACTACTTGGTGGTTTACACCCTATCTTCTAAATTCTTTGTTAAAGGAAAATACTCTCTCCCCCGTTGCGATTAACTCTAGAGCAATACCTGTTCCTCTAACTACACAATATAAGGGTTCGTCTGCGACATGGGCTGGGACCCCAGTAGCTTTGGAAAAGAGCTTATCTAAATTCCTAAGCTTAGCTGTTCCTCCACTCATAACCATTCCCCTATCTATTATATCCGCAGAGAGTTCTGGAGGAGTTTTTTCTAAAACAGTCTGTATCGCTTTAATAATATCTCTTAGTGGCTTCTCTATGGCCTTTGCGACGTCATTAGAATCTATTACCATAGATTTCGGCATACCGGCACCCACATCTCTACCTCTAACCTCCATCTCTTTCGGATCTTTAACTTCCACTGCAGAACCTATCTTAATCTTTATATTCTCTGCCGTTTGTTCTCCAATTAAAACCCCTTTCTTTTTTCTCATAAAGGAGATTATGCTTTCGTTAATAGCATCTCCTGCAACTCTCAATGATTCGTACTCCACTATCCCATCTAGTGACATAACCGCAACCTCAGAAGTTCCACCTCCCATATTTACTATCATGCTACCAGCTGATTTATCTATAGGTAGACCGGCCCCTAATGCAGCTAACAGCGGTTCAGGGAGAAGTGTAATACTCCTAGACCCTACAGCATTTGCTGCCTTTAGAACAGCTCTCTGTTCGACGGTAGTAATCCCAGCAGGGACACTAATAACAACGTCTGGCTTGAAGAATCTAGATTTGCCAAGAGCCTTGTCAAAGAAATGTCGAAGTAATGCTTCCGTAACTCTGGAGTCTGCAATTACACCATCTCTAAGAGGTCTTTTTGCGACAATATTCTCTGGGGTCTTACCTATCATTTTCTTTGCCTTTTCTCCCACTGCAATTACCGTATAACTATTAACATCTATAGCAACAACAGTAGGCTCCATAAGGACAATGCCCTCACCTTGAACAAAAACAACCGAGTTTGCTGTACCTAAGTCAATACCTAGCTTTTTTCCAATCATACTTCGAAGACTATAAGTTATTTACTATTTAAACTCTAAAAGCATAGCTTTTTTCATTTGGGCAACTGTCTCCTTTGCTATACCAGAGGTTTTTACACTCCCCCCAATCGCTTTCCTTAAAAGTTCCTCCTTCATCCCCTCGGCTTCCTTCCTTCTCTCCCTTATTGGAGCAAGCTTCTCATTCATGACCTCAAATAACCTCTCTTTAACTTCAACATCCTTTATATTACCCTCTCTGTATCTCTTCTTCATCTCCGCAACCTCTTCCTTGTCCTCATTGAAAAGATCCATATACAAGAAGGCAACATTACCCTCTATCTTCCCTGGGTCCGTAGCATGTATTCTGTTAGGATCTGTGTAAACCTTAAATATCTTCTTTCTTAATTCTTCTTCACTATCAGAGAGATATATACAGTTATTTAAACTTTTGCTCATCTTCGCTTTGCCATCTATTCCTGGAATATTTATCTCCACTCCAAAAAGGGATTCTGGTTCATTAAAAATATCTACACCGTAGGTGTTATTAAATTTCCTTGCTAACCTTCTAGTATCTTCAACCATAGGTGCCTGATCCTTACCTACTGGGACTAAGTCTGCGTTAACGGAGAGTATATCTGCAACTTGGTGTATAGGATACATAAAGAAACCCAAAGGTGTAGACTTCTCCATCCCCTTCTGCGCTATCTCCGTCTTAATTGTAGGATTATGTTGCACCTGCTGGATTGAAACAAAGTTGGCAAGATACACAAATATCTCATGTATTTCAGGGACTTCACTCTGAATAAATACTGTAACCTTGTCAAAATCTATACCTGCAGCATAGTAATCACACAGTAATTCCTCAATATGCTCTCTAACCTTTCCGGGATCATCAAAATTATCTGCCAGAGCTTGGACATTTGCAATTAGAATGTATTCGTCATACTCGTCCTGCAACTTAGCCCTATTCTCTAAAGACCCCAAAAGATGACCAATATGTAGTCTCCCTGTTGGCCTATCACCTGTTAAAATTCTTTTCTTTTCCATAATACCCCTATTCTAACAACTTCTTTATCATTATGCTATACTTTCACTTGTGAAGGAAACGAAAAAGATAAAAAAAGAAATCGACATTATCAGCCTACTCATCTCCATTTTCTCAGTATTGTTTGTTGTAGGAGGAGCACTTGTAATTTACTATTTCTCTAGAGGATACAGAATTAGTATTTCTGAGAGAAGTTTTAGAAAAACTGGTGTTCTCACAGTTCAGACAGAACCCTCCCCTGCAGAACTATATATTAATGGAGACGATGTTGGTAGAACACCCAGAAGTAGAACACTGGATATCGGTATAAACAGCATTTCGATCAAAAAGAATGGATACAGGGACTGGAATAAGCAGGTAGAGATTGTTGAAGAGAAATCTACCCTACTATTTCCTTTCTTAATACTAGAAGAGATCGCTCCCTTAAGCGTTTGGGAAAGAAATGGAGAGGTAGAAAAAACCTGGATGAGTGACAACGAATCCTACTTCATATTCCTAATTAAAAGCGAAACAGGGGAAAGAAACCTCTGGACCTACAGGATTAATAGTCCTGTATGGAATTTAAATCCTAATCCTGTTCAACTCCTGACATTAACAGAAGAACAAAAGATTGACCTAGAGATTGCTCATAACGGCCAGAAGGCTGTCATGGCGCTCACAGAGGCAGGACAAGAGAGTCATTATATTGTAGACCTAACAACCCCTATACTCTTAGATAACCTAGAACCAATAGCAATCCCGGACATTGCGGAGTCCACACACTCTTGGTCCAGAGACAATAGACACATAATATTGGAATCCACTACTGAGATTTCTTCAATTGACACGACACTACTCCCTGAGGTAGAGGAACCAAGTCTCTTAGTAACAAAAGAGCCGGATACAGATTACATATGGAATACAGATGAAGAAGGTTTCTTTTACATTCTAGAGGATTTACATACAGAAGAAGACAAGACTTACATATATGCCCTTAAACAGATGCTCCCCAATGGACAATCCCCTAACTACACAATTGATAAAGCCTATTTCCAGAGGGAAACAGACTACATAGATTACTATAGAGAGAACGGGGATTCTTATCCAGAATTTACAACCTCTCCACAAGCCACACAGGCTATAGGTGAAATTACATACTTCGAAGTAAACCAAGAACTTAATGGAATCTACATCAAAACAGAGACCTCTGTATACTGGTATGACATTTCCACAGACAAATACCGAATGATCTGCACACATCCTGCCCAACTCATATCCTTCTCTCCAGATTCAAGAAAACTTCTCTTCGTTAACGATAATTTCTACTATATCTTCACCCTAGAGAAAGAAGAAGCTGACCATACAGAAGAGATAGGAACAAAGAAGGTTAAGAACATAACAAAAGCGGATACAGATCAAATATCTTGGTTATCCAACTCCACTTACCTTTACTACATAAAAGAAAACAAGCTACAGATCTCAGAAAAAGACGGAGGGAATCAGATGGAGCTACTAGATATTGACCCTATTCTCTTACACACAATAAGACAGAATAGGGAATATATTGTTACCCTAGAGAGTGGCCCTGAAGAGAACTCCGTTCTAATAAATCAATACAGGCTTAAATAGCAACAACTAAATCACCAGAGTTAGACTGAAACACATGAAGACACTAAATGGCTTTCTTTTTGAAACGCACCCGGTCGGAATCGAACCAACAACCTACGCGTTAGGAGTGCGTTGCTCTATCCTATTGAGCTACGGGTGCAAAGTTTCTAAACGCCCCCTATCTTACCATTTTTGTATAAAAATTTACACACAAAGACCTCTGTATAAGGTTGTATATAAGGATTTCACCCTCGCATGATATAATTAATGTCGTCATGTCACAAGATTACATAAAAATAAGGGGCGCTAGAGAGAACAATTTAAAAAATATCTCTGTAGATATCCCCAAAAACAAATTAGTTGTCCTAACCGGACTATCAGGAAGCGGTAAGAGCTCCCTTGCCTTTGACACCCTCTATGCAGAGGGTCAAAGAAGGTATGTAGAGTCACTTTCTTCCTACGCAAGACAATTCCTTGGCGTAATGCAGAAACCAGATATAGATTCAATAACAGGACTCTCCCCCGCTATATCCATAGACCAGAAAACAACCTCCACAAATCCAAGATCAACAGTAGGAACTATTACAGAGATATATAACCACCTAAGATTACTCTATGGACACGTAGGCCAACCCCACTGTCCAAAGTGTGGTTCAGAGATTCAAGCACAAACCATAGAAGAAATAACAAAAAAAGTGAACAACCACCTAAAAGGTTCCACGCAAAAAATCCAGATAGTTTCACCCCTCATAAAAAACCGCAAGGGACAGTTTATTTCACTTTTTGATAGACTCCTCAACCAAGGCTTCCTTCGAGTGATCGTTGACGGAGATCTCTACATGTTAGATGACATAGAAGACTTAAATCTAGATGAAAACAAAAAACATACTGTAGATTTAGTTGTAGACAGACTTCATACAAGAGATATCGACACAAAAGAATTCCACAAAAGGCTCGTTGACGCCATAGAGTTGGCTACCAGCGAGTCCGACGGAGAGGTCAAGATTATATTGGAAGATGGCGAGAATCTCTTCTTTTCAGAGAATAATACTTGCCTTAAGTGCGGAATCTCCTACCCTAAGATAACTCCCGCATCATTTTCTTTCAACGCTCCAGAGGGTGCATGTCCTGAATGCACAGGCCTTGGAACACTAAAAGAGATTGATATTAGCCTCATATATAACCCTAGCCTAACAATAAACGAAGGTGGAATATTCCCATGGGGAAACAGAACTACAAAGGACAGCTGGACATCTAGAATACTAAAGGAGGTTGCGAAAGAACACGATTTCAACTTAAAAACTCCTATAGGAAGATATCCTAAAGAAATTTTTGACTTAGTATTCTATGGGATAGGAGCTAGGCCACCATACACAATTGAATATACCAATAGGTTCGGAAGGACGAACACTTACAACACTGATTACGAAGGCGTTATTCCAGAGATGAAGAGAAGATACAAAGAAACTTCTTCTGAATACTCTAGGAAGGAGACAGAGAAGTATATGGTAGAGAAAAACTGTCCTATATGTTTAGGAAGGAAACTTAAACCCTACTCTTTAGAGGTAACTATTGATGATAAAAACATTAACGATATAACAGAAATGCCAATTGGAGAAACAAAAGAGTTCCTATCCAATCTGAAGCTAACTGGGAATAAGAAAGAGATAGCGAAACCAATAGTTAAAGAAATATTAAACAGATTGAATTTCCTTACAAATGTCGGACTAGAATACTTAACCCTCTCAAGACAAGCAAACACACTATCTGGAGGAGAGTCCCAAAGAATTAGATTAGCTTCTCAAATAGGAACAGGATTATCAGGAGTCCTTTATGTTCTAGACGAACCCTCTATTGGACTTCACCCTAGAGATATTTCGAAGCTAATTTCTTCCTTAAAAGATCTCAGAGACATAGATAATACAGTAGTAATTGTAGAACACGACTCCGAAACTATGAGCCATTCTGATTGGATCATAGATGTAGGCCCTGGGGCAGGCAAACTTGGCGGGGAAATCGTCGCAGAGGGAACATACGAGGATATTAAGCACTCAGAGTCTCTTACTGCAAAATACCTAAACAAGTCCCTTGTTGTAGGGCAAGATATTAAGAAAAAGGATTTTGAAGGGAAAAAGAAAGAAATTAAAATTTCGGGAATAAAAACACATAATCTAAAAAACTTGAACCTAGAAATCCCTTTAAATAAGCTCATTTGTATTACAGGAGTTTCTGGCAGTGGGAAGTCCTCACTGGTAGATGATACGCTTTATCCTGTATTAGCAAACCAAATCATGAATGCAAAGAGGATTGAAGGCGACTATGATGGCATAGAAGGTGTTGAAAATATAGATAAAGTAATAGGCATAGACCAGTCCCCTATAGGCCGAACTCCTAGATCCAATCCAGCTACATACACAGGTATCTTCACCCCTATTCGCAAACTTTACTCAGAGACCAAGGAGGCACAAGCTCGAGGATACAAACAGGGGAGATTCAGTTTCAATGTTAAAGGTGGTCGATGCGAAAAGTGTAAGGGCGATGGTGAGTTGAAAATTGAAATGCAATTCCTACCCGACATGTATATCACCTGTGATGAGTGTCATGGATCCAGATATAACAAAGAGACTCTTCAAATCGATTTTAAGGGCAAAAACATCGCAGATACGCTAAAAATGACTGTTGATGAGGCTAGAGATTTCTTCAGAAACACACCTACAATAAAGAAAAAGCTTGATATACTAAGCAAAGTTGGACTTGGGTACATAGAACTAGGTCAATCTTCACTTACTCTCTCGGGTGGTGAATCACAGAGGATTAAACTAGCTAAAGAGCTCTCTAAGAACTCTACCGGCCATACTCTCTATGTCTTGGACGAGCCTACTACAGGCCTACATTATCACGACGTAGACAAGTTAATGAAAATTTTAAGAGGACTCGTCAACAAAGGGAATACTGTTCTCATTGTCGAACACAATCTAGATGTAATTAAACTCTCCGACTGGATAGTAGATCTCGGTCCCGAAGGAGGCGAAAAAGGTGGAGAAATTGTTGCTGAGGGGACTGTAGAAGATATTATGTCTAAGAAAGCTAGTTATACAGGGCAATATTTGAAGGGATATATTGAAAACAACGGAAGAAAGGGAGAAATAAAATAACCCCCTAGAACAATCTCATCATTTATATAACACCCATTGCCAATGGAGTGTGAAACGGAAGGCACTTTTAAGAAAAGGAAAATCTAAAAACTTGTTCATCTCCCTGTTCAAAAAGAAACATACAAAAAACTTTCCTTTTAAAAAGGCCTTAAACGAATTTCTCACTCCTGCGTGTTTAAATATTTAGAATGGTGAGTATATGAAGATTGAACAAGAGGAAAATTTTTAACATATTGAAATTACGGCTCGTTTCACTTAGTATGCCTTGGCGAAAATCCATTCGTCCTTGCTCTCCTTCCCACAGTAGATGCATTTGCCCTTGACTCCTTCTCCATCCTTGGTTAGACATCTGGTTGTAGCTTTCGTGTCATACTTGATACCCTCCTCACACTTTTCATCACCACACCACCCTGCTCTTGCGAAACCTCCTTCTCCTGAGAAAACCTTTTTGAACTCTTCGTAGTCCTCTACTCTATAGGTTTTTGATACTAGAACCTGTTTTGATTTCTCATAGAGGTCTCTTTGCATTTCTTCTAGAATTTTTATTACCGTTTCTTTTAGATCTCCAAACTTAATCTCTTTCTTTTCGAGGGTGTCTCTTCTTACAACTACAACCCCACCGTTCTCTATATCCCTCTCTCCTACTTCTATCCTGACAGGAACTCCCTTCTTCTCCCATTCGTTAAATTTGAATCCTGGAGATACAAAGTCTCTGTCATCCAGCTTTAAAGCCCCTATTTCAGCTTCTAACTGCTTATATACATCCTTGGTATATGTAAGGACTTTGTCCTTGTTAGAATCCTTAAATATTGGCACAAGAACAACCTTTATTGGAGCAATACTAGGTGGTAAAACCAAACCTTTGTCATCACTGTGCGACATTACTAAAGCTCCAATCATTCTTGTACTTACACCCCAGCTTGTCTGCCATGGGTGTTGGAGTTCACCATTTTGATCCGTAAATTGAATATTAAAAACTTTTGCGAAATTCTGACCAAGGTCGTGTGAAGTCCCAAATTGTAAGGCTTTTCCATCTTGCATCATAGCCTCTACTCCATAGGTATCCACAGCTCCAGCAAACTTCTCTGATTCTGACTTCCTACCGTAATATGTCTCCATAGCAAGGAATTCTCTAGCGAATTCTACATACATATCTAACCTGTCTAGAACCTCCTTCTGGGCTTCTTCGTGGGTTATATGGACTGTGTGGCCCTCCTGCCAGAGGAATTCTGCAGTCCTAAGAAAAGGCCTTGTTCTCTTTTCCCACCTAACAATATTGGCCCACTGGTTAATCTTAAGTGGTAAATCTCTCCAGGAGGTAATCCATCTGGAAAAAGTATCATACATTATTGTCTCTGACGTAGGACGAATTATTAATTCTTCCTCTAGTTTGGACTCTGGGTCTACTTCTACTCCCTGCCCATCCTCTGTTTCTTTAAGTCTGTGGTGAGTTACTATTGCACATTCTTTGGCAAAACCCTTTACATGACTAGCTTCTTTTGAAAGAAAGGATTTAGGAATAAATAGTGGGAAGTAGGCATTTTCTGCTCCAGAATCTGAGATTCTTTTGTTTAATTCTTCCCTTATCTTCTCCCAGATAGCATATCCATAGGGTTTAATAACCATGCAACCTCTAACTGGAGAATTCTCTGCTAGCTCCGCTTGCTCAATAATATCCAAATACCATTTGGAATAACTTTCTTCTCTTGGTGTAATACCTTTTTTCATAATCCCTATTTTACACTATTTAAGAAAGAAACTTAAAGTTTCTATTACGAAGACCTATCTAGTAGGGATATTTAAACAATCTTTGGTCCAAAACCCCAATGGTCTGCAGCTTTTGCTAAAGGAGTATCTGGATTCTCTTTAAGCCACTTCTCTAGATTTCCACTCCCTAGGGCGAGGTCTTTCGCTTGGACTACGGCTTCTACACCAGCTTCTACTCCCCAAGGGTGACCGAGAACGCCTCCTCCACATTGGAGCATAATATCTTCCCCAAGTTGGTGTAAGACTTCTGGAACACTACCTGGATGTAAACCACCTGAGGCTACATGCTATACAGGCTTCATTCCAAACCAATTTTGTCCTAGAGTTACTGAAGATTCAGGAGTTATGTCCAATTGCAAGGCATCCCTTATTAGTTTAGGCTCTCCATAGTTTTCCATTTTTGTTTTTGGAGCCCCACCATGTAGTGCATCTACACCCAACAATCTTAATATCTTGGCATTGGCTACCATGGACATAGAGAAGTCCATAATTTCTCCTTTGGTGTATACTCCCGGACCACTCTCTCTGGTAAAGAGGCTATGCATAGCCCTATGGGCATGGATTGCTAACCCAGGGTTTTTTAGTCTCATAGTGTGTAAGGCGGAAAACCTGTTGTAACAACATCCATCATCATCCAACGACCACCCTGAGCTTTAATTTTGTCTGCTCTAGATATCATAGTATCTAAGTTAGAGTGTGTTATGTTACAGAGATAGAATTTCTTCTTACCCGTTTTCTCCTCTATTTCCCTTCTAACCTTATGGATAAATTCACATCTATCATCAAACTTATTAAAGAAAAGGCTTGTTAAATTTTCATCATCCTTTATACCATGATACTCTCCATTAGCAGCAGTAAAAAGTGTTCTTGCTAGTGCAGCCTGCTCCTTTGCAGTTCTACCAATCTTTGGCTTAGGAACAGTTAGAAGTAATGGACCTCTTTCTATCTGGAGCATCTCCCTTACACCCTCTACTCCAAACTGTGGGCCTGGAAAGGCTTTAACCATAGGCTCTGGGAATCTAATATCTAAGCACCTTAGAGCTTTAATCATCTTCATTCCACCCACATTTCCTACAATGCCAGCAAGCAAACCAGACATGTTGTCTAATTCAAAAAGCTCTACTTTGTAGGCTATCTTGAAAGTTTTTGTATTAGGGTCTAGATCAAAGGCCGTTGCTTTTAATTTATCTGCCATCTCGGCACCTGAGTCCTTTCCACTATAGACCTTTGTCCAGGTTCCAGTAGAGCTCTCTGCAGCACATGCTGCTACAACAGTCTCAAACTGGTCTTCTTTTACACCATCTGCTAACTCTATATCCAAATAGGTTATTACATAGTCCTTATCTGCATTCTTAGGCTTCCAACCCTTAGGAGCTATATACTTTTTGGAATAGCTATTATCGTCGTCTTTCTTACTTTTCTTCTTAAACATTAACAATTCTTAAAAATTTATTTGGGAATTTACAGAAGAGCACCCTTACTTAGAACTTCTTTTCTAGTTTGGATCTTCTCCTCTCCTGCCTGAAGCTTCTCCTACCCTCTCTCTGGACTTCTAGGTTGGTCCTGTATGAGCTGAAAATGTTAAGAGTCGTATCAATGACCTTATTGAAAACAAGACCCAAGATTAATAGTGAAATACCACCAACAAGAACCAGGTTTGTCTTGTCAAAAAGTCCAGTTTGTGGCAAATCCCCTGTTCCGGAAGAAGGAGTCGCGGAAGTAGACAAAGAATAGGTTCCTACAGAAGGTGTAGTTACTGCAGGATCTGTGCTAGAGAAACTAAACTCTGATGTACCACTTCCTGTTGCCTTAAAATACAGAGTTGCAATTGTCCCTTTGTAAGAGCTCCCGTCCCCAACGTATAAACATTCTAGATTAACAGTTCCATCTCCATCAGTTACAACAAACGAGCTACATTTTGTCTGAGACCCTGTAACATATTCAACAGAACCCGTAAACGCTATATTAAGGTCGACACCAACATACTCATCCGTGCCACTATCTACATATATGCTTATCCCAGTGCTATCTCCGTATATCGTTCCAGTAGATGGAGTAAAGGAGAGTGAGCTATAAGCTGCATAAGTTAGGGACGGAGAAATAATAAGGACTAAAAGAGAAAAAAAAGACCCCACAATGAATGAGAACTTTTTTGAAAGGCAGTGCATATTTAGTATCATCTAAAGTTACATTGTTACTATATTGCAACAAAGAAAAGGACTTGTCAACAAAAACAAATTTCTTGATACTCCTTCCCTTCTTTACTTTAAAATTATTCTCTGCTAATCTGAATTTATATAAATTAAAGGGCTTTTCAGTATGAAAAATGCACTACGTTTAATTTTATTTTTACTCTTTGGCTCAATCCTTTTTGTCTCATTCCCCAAGAATGCTCATGCTGCTGTAGATGTAGAACTAACTGAGGAAGAAAATGTCCTTTCTGTCGAGGTAGACTCAAATGGAGGATATATAGAAGGGCTTGTCATGGAAATATCTCATCCAGAGGAAGTTCTTATTGATGAGGCAAATATTGTAAAAAGTGAACAGTATTGCACAATCAGTAACAACGTTACATTGAAAAGTGACTCTTTCTCAATAGAGTGTTTCAACCAAGAAAACACTGTAATAGAAGGAACTATTCTTTCGATTCCCTTCACCACCGACCTTGAATCCTACTATTTTTATGTAAATCAGGATAATCTCGACCTTGGAGTCCTCAACTTAGGAAGTGTCCAAGATATAAATAGACCAGAGAATATCACCTTTGAAACATTTACAGAGGAGGAAGAAGTGGAGGTTGCGGAGAATACAGGAGTTGTATCCGAAGATATTATCTCATTCCTTTCTGACAACTCTACATACGTCTTGATTGCAGGGATATTAGTACTTGGAATCGCTATTATATTTTTGTTTAAAACACTAAAGAAGGGATATTAAATAGCGAAAGCTATATATAATAAAAGGGGCCTATGCAGGCCCCTTTCTCGTCTCTAGAGAATTTCCTATACCTGAACTTTAGACTCTAGTTAGTCGTGAAGTTCTTGACTGCACCGTAAGAAGTTCCATCATCATTCTGCCCAAAGATTCTGAAGTAGTATTTGGTTCCGGAGGTAAGACTCCATACCGTTGCCTCGACAGTCTTCCCAGCGATATCTGCACATCCACTCCCTACACAAACATTTTTTACAGTAACATTGTTACCCATAAGTGTTGGGCTCGTATTCACACTACTATATACAAAACCTATCCTCTTAATCGTTGATGCTGACGTTCCAACAGAACCATTAAGGTCGGCCTTGTTCCCTGCTATTGTATCAGCAACCTGAGTTGTTAGAACAACTAAAGACTTGGTTGTAAAGGATTTAACCTCTCCATAGAATCTCCTGTTGTTGACATCCTTAACATAGGCTCTAAAGTAATACTTTCTACCTTTAATAAGGTCCTCCAGTAGAAGGCTATACTCTCCCCTTTTACCTGCAACTTCAACATTCGTAACCTGGCCACCACCTACCTTGAGAGTGTCAGGATTGCTGTTGCTCGAGCTATAAACAAAACCTCTGCTAGCTATAATATCTGGATCTGACCCATTAACCCTTCCATTCAAGGTTGCTTTCTTCTCTAGTATCCCATCTGCATCAAAGGTCGTAGCATAAATAGTCTCTGTTTTAAATTGATCAATCTCACCATAGGATACAACATCGTTCTTATTTATAGCATAGGCCCTGTAGTAGAAAGTCTTACCTTGTGCTAAACTTCTTGCCTCTGCACTATAGTTAGATGCTGGGCCCTCTCCTGCAGAAATGGACTTGACATACTCCTCTTCTAATCTCAAGCCTTCATCTTTACTCTTTGAGGTACTGTATACAAAACCCTTATCCTTAACCTCAAGCCCACAGCCATGAGCTCTACCACTCATCGTCACATTCAATCCCTCTGAAATTTCAAAATCCTTTGTCTCCGCAACTGGGAGTGTTGTACCAAATTCCTTAACTACACCAAAAGAATAACCTACGGTATTCCTAACGAAGGCTCTGTAATAATACTTTGTTGAAGCAGCTAGCTGTGCTGTCCCAAGAGACTTCTTGAACTGAGCATCACTAGCAACATTAACCTTGACAGCATTGCCACTACTTACATCATCTAAACCAGGAGCTGTTATTGTACTACTATATATAAAACCTCTTGCAAGGATTTCGGCCCCTCCGTCATCCTTTATCTCCCCTTGTAATTCAAAGTCACGACACTCACCTTTTGCCCCAACGGTCAAAACATCTGCCCTAGAGGCATCCTTGATTGACTTATATTCTCTAAACGCAGTAACCCACATACTAAAGTCAGACAAACTAATTGCCTTGTCATCGTCAAAATCACTCCTAGTATTAAGTGTAGCTTTATTACTCTTGTATGCACGGTAGTCACGTAACCAAATTGAGAAGTCAGACATTCCTATAGCATTATTCCCGTCTAAATCTGCAAACTGCAACCTTGGAGGCAATTCTTCCGCAGCGCTACTTCTATTATCAAAAACCCCACTCTCTTCAGCGACATAAAACGCTAGCATAGGAGTAGCTAACAAGAAAAAAAGAAAAGTTAATACAACTTTTCCCTTCTTATTTATCTTTCTCATTTCGTATAGATATTAAACTTATAATAAAGTCCTTAGCAATACTCTACATATGGCGAGGGATTTTGTCAATTGGCGCTTTACCCTGATTCCTGGTATATTTATCACACCTTTCAAATGGAAAATTTACAAAAATTTATTGATCAGAACAATTTAGAGAGATATCGATTAAAACAGCTATTCCAACAGTACTATGTTGATGGTATAGAATCATGGGATGATTTAACCACATGGCCACTGGATATTAGAGAGAAATTAAAGGAGACAATCCCCTTCTCTAAGTTAGAAAACTTCCAAGAGTATATAGCGAAAGATAAAAAGACAATTAAGACTCTATCCTTTACCAAAGAGGGTTTCCCCGTAGAAACAGTTCTGATGAAATACCCAGAGAGAAATACCGTCTGTGTAAGCTCTATGAGTGGATGCCCTGTGGGGTGCACTTTCTGCGCAACGGGGCAGATGGGGTTTAATAAAAACCTAGATACACAGGAGATTATCGACCAGGTACTCTACTTCAAGAGAAGATTGAGCAAGGAGGATGAGAAAATAACAAACATTGTATACATGGGAATGGGCGAACCTATGCTTAATCTAGAGAATGTTGCTAGGTCAATAGACATACTAACAGATCCAGAGAAGATAGCTTTAGGAAGGAGAAGAATCACTGTTTCTACAGTCGGTTATGTTGAACAACTTGACCAATTCCTTTCCATGGACCTGGGTGTAAAAATAGCTCTTAGCTTGCATGCTCCTAACCAAGAACTCAGGGAGAAGCTAATGCCTACAGCTGCAAAGAATAACCCCCTAGATAAGCTAATGGAGGTTCTAGAGGATTACCAAGACAGAAGTAACAAGAAAATTACATACGAATACATATTAATAAAAGACATTAATGACTCTAAGAGGCATGCAAAGGAGCTGGCAGATTTGCTCGGAGATCAGATTGTCCTCGTAAACCTAATAAGGCTCAATCCTTCCCCTCTTACTCCCTTTGAGCCTAGTTCTATGAACAAAACTCATTCATTCCAGGATATCCTAAATGAAGAAGGTATAAACAACACACTAAGACAATCTTATGGAGATGAAATAAACGCTGCATGTGGGCAACTAGCAAATATTCAAAAAGATGCTAAAAGGGTCGATTAAGCCTCCTAATAGACTATTATTCAATGTCATCAAAGGTATTAAACCAATCTTCTTCCTTTGGATGCTTTTTGGGAAGGTTATATCCTACTTTGTTATACAAATCAAAAGCTTTTTTAAAGTAAGAATCTGCTTTTTCAGGACTTTTCTCTGCATATGTACTCCCTACTAACTGAGAACTTTCTGCCTGAAGTCTTAATAAACCATTCTTTTCTGCTAGTTTGAAAACCTCAAGAGCTAACTTATTAGCCTCTTTTGCTTCCCCTTCCTCAAGAAGAATCTTGGACAAAGATAACTTGTAGTTTGCGTATATTAATGCATGCTCTTTAGCCTTTTCTATGTATTCTTCCAACAGTTTTCTTGCGTCATCTATTCTTCCTCTTATTATGTAATGGTTTACTATGTTTAAGGCAACTGTAAGTTCTCTTTCCGTAAAATTAACTTTTTTTGCTTGTTCTAGAGCATATTTAAACTTCTCTACCGCTTCTGTGTAATCTTCATTCTCGTAATATATCTCTCCTAGGATTTCTGCCGTAGTAGCCTTTGTTGGGGTAAATTTGTCTCCCTTCTTTCCATCTATAAAGCTCCAAGCCTTATTAGCATAATAGAGAGCATCTTTTGTTGTTGCAACCTGAAGTTCTAGTCTCGCCATAACAGCCCTTATTTCGGCCATTTCTATCTTGTTAAGATCTACTTTGGCTGCTTCTAGGGCCTCTTCTAAGGAATCTCTTGCTTGCTCTATCTCTCCCACTTCTAAATAGCAAATGCCAAGATTCTTTAGTAAGTTTGGGTAATCATATGAGAGTATTGGATCATCTTTTATATCCTCCCCCAGCATTTCCAGCATCTCAATTGATGCCTTTATATCGGCATTCTTTAACCTCTCGTCTTGTGCTTGTTCTATTACCTTCAGGGGATCATCCATGGAAATCATTGTAACACACCAGAGGACGGAAAGTCGAAGACTACATCTTCTCTACAACTTCAATTCCTAGCTTATCTAGGCCGTCTTGCATAACAACCATTGTTGCCTTAACAAGGGTAAGGAGTATTCCCCTCTCTTCATCAGGAGCATCTAGAACTCTCACTCCTTGATAGAAAGAATTAAAAGACTGTCCGAGAGAGAACAAATACTGAGCTAAAGTTGATGGAGAATAGTTTATAGAGGAGTCAAGCAGTTGTTTTTCATACCTGCCAATCTGCACAGATAATCCCTTCACAAGGGGGTTCTCCATGCAAGATTCTATACATACCCCGCCGGGGTTTTCAAAATCTGACTCTTTTAATATGGAGTTACACCTTGAGTATACATACATAAGGTATGGGCCCGTGTCCCCATCAAAAGATATAGATTTTTCAATATCGAAAGTTATATCCTTCCCTACTGAAACTTTTAGGAATGCGTATTTTATAGCAGCTACTGATATCTTTTCACTTACTAAGAGGATGTTATCTTCGTCTACTTGTTCACTATTTTCCATAATATTCATTACTTTCTCTTTTACGGAGTCTAAAAGAACATCCCCCCTCACTATTTCACCTTTTCTACTAGACATTTTAGCCTTCCCTGGAAGTCGCACCATCCCGTGGGGAACGTGAGTGGTTTTTTCGGACAAATCCTTATTTAATTTGCTTAATGCGTCTAATACAACCTTGAAATAGCCTGTCTGCTCATTCCCTGTGATAACTACAGATTCATCATAATCAATTAGTTCTCCCTTTCTAAAAGCAAGACCTAGTTCTTTTGCCTCGTAAGTTGGAACTCCATGCTTGTTTACAAATACCCTTGTATGTAAGTTCTTTTTTTCGTCTCCCTTGTATATTATGCTACCGTCATCTTCCTCGAAGACTTTACCTACATTCTTCATTACAACCTCTAGGCCAGCTTCACCTACCTCACTTTCAAAGAAATAGTAATCAAATGCGGTTCCTAATCTATCATAGATTGTCTCAAAGTAGTCTAAACACCACTGCCTACCCTTCTTATATTTCTCAGAAAGGTTCATCTCCTCATACTTTTTGAAACTTTCCCTAGGTTCAACCTCTGAAACTAGTGAAAAGATGTAATAATTGATCTCATCTATCTCCTTCTGGACTATTTTGTCTTCAAAGTCATCATAATATTCTGCTCCAAGAGCATAAGCCTCACCTAAAAATCTCACTCTTGCTTTTAGAGAAACCTGTTCTAATGCTTCAAAGGTTGTTTCCTCTTCTCTTAGTTTCTCTTCTAAGCCCCAGAGTGTCTTTGCCACATGAAGACCTATATCCCCTTGGTAGTTAGCTCTCTTTACCTGGGCCCCTAGGGCCTCCTGGAGCCTTGCAAAAGACTCTCCTACACTGTTTGTGTAGAGGTGACCAATGTGGAATTCTTTGAAGGGATTAGCGTCTGTGTATTCAATAACAACCTTCTTACCTTTTTTAATATCCAGATTAAGGTAATCTCCTTTATTACCGGCAATCTTGGATATCTGGGTTAGAAGGTATCTGTTTGAGAGGAAGAAGTTAATAAAACCAGGCTTAGCAACCTCTGCTTTGGCAATTACTGAATCTTCTTCTAGAGCATCTACTATCTCTTGAGCTATTTCTAGGGGATTTCTCTTCAGTTGAGATGCCAAGCGCATAGCAATATTCGTAGAATAGTGACCATTGGCAATATCTGCGGGTATCTCAATAATTACATCTTCATCATTAAAAGAAAATTCTTTACTGGAGAGTGCTTCGGTTACTAGTTTTTTTATCTTCTGTTCTATTTCCATTATTTATACATAATAGCATACGCACCCGGAGGGATTCGAACCCCCAACCCTCGGTTCCGAAGACCGATGCTCTATCCAGTTGAGCCACGGGTGCACAAGGTCTGTGCCTTAAATATTATCCTTTTAATAATAACACGTACCTGGTCGGAATCGAACCGACAACCTTTGGTTCCGCAAACCAATGCTCTATCCAGTTAAGCTACAGGTACAGATATCTAAAAGATCTATATATTAAAAGGATTTTATCACAAATCACTAAATTTAATAACTATATCCCCTTCCCTTGCCGTTTCTAAATATTGCACACCATGTTTTTGAAATTTTTCAATTGTTTCATAGTGAGGATGGCCGAATTTATTCCCCTCACCATAGGAACAAATAGCCACCTCCGGACTAATTGCTCTGAGAAACACATCCGAAGTAGCAGTCCTAGAACAGTGATGACCAGCCTTGAGAATGTATGTATCTTCCAAAGAGACCGCTTTTAGTAATTTATGCTCTACTTCATGTTCCGCATCCCCCATTAGTAGTATTCTTTTTCCCCTTATATCAAGCAATGTTACAATAGATTCGTTATTAATATTTTTATCCTGCACACGTTTACTGGGATCTTTATTTAATATGGGATATATTATCTCCCCTTCTATATCACCATACTTAAATTTATCCCCCTGCCTCACTTCGAGGATTACATCTCCATAACCCTTAAGGAGATCTTCATAAGCCTTATTCTCATACTCTATCTTATTTACAAACACCCTTTCTACAGTAAATTCATCCAAAACATTCATTAAACCCCTTACATGATCCTCATGAGGATGCGTAAGTATTGCAATCTCGATGTTTTTGTCATACGAGGGCATTCTTTTTGCAAGTTTAAATATTACAGAATCATCTGGTCCCCCATCTATAAGAACTTGGAAGTCCCCTTCCTGTATTAGAATGGAATCCCCTTGTCCAACATCAAAAAATACTACCTCTAGGTCCTCGTTATTACCAAGCCCCCCAGATGGAAAAGAATATAGGGCTAAAAACAAGAAGACTATATTAACAACATTTTTAAGGAAGAAATCTCTAGCTATTTTTAAGATAATGATTGTATTGTTCATTCTCTATGGGGTAAAAATATATTACGGAGAGAAATATAACGGAAAAAATACAAACTGAAACAAAAGTACTTACTAGAGGAGATAATTCCCAATAACCTACCCCCAGCCCACCTACTAGATTGACAATGTATTCAAAAAATTTAAGTTGTAAATCTACAACAGTAAAGAAAAATTGAGACAATCCCTCATGTGTTTTATAAAACCCTAAAGATAGTACACCCCATAACATCGTCCCCTCCACTACTGGAAGAACAACAGCATTAACCGGAAGTGACCACACAGAAAGAGTTTTAAAGTTAAACACAGAAACTGGAAGTGTAGATATAGTACAACTTAGAGTTGGTAGTATGTAGTCATCTAAAAACTGAAGCTTTAGTCCTGAACCTTTCCCTTTCTTAGTTAATCTCTTAATAACAGCCTCTTTACCCTCCTCAAATATAGGTAAAAGATATGTTAAACCTAATATTGCAGACACAGAGAGTGAAAAGCCAACATCCAAGATAATTAAGGGATCAAGAATAACAAAGATTAAACAAACTAAAGGGGTCGTTATATGTACTACACTCTCCCTACCAAAGAAAATAGCCATTAAAGAGAGGGAAGACATGATGCAAGCTCTAATTATGGAGCTAGATAGACCAGATAAGAGTGCAAAACACCAAATAATACCCAAGGAAAGTAATATTTTAACCTTCTTTGGAAGAAAGAAAAGTAGCTTATTTACAGCAATGACCAGTATAGTTATGTTGTAACCAGATGCCGCAGTTATATGGCTTACTCCTGTTATTCTAGTTTTTACTTCAAATTCCTTCTCTAGCCTCCTATCTTGCCCAAACAATATGCCTGCAAGGAGTGAAGAGGAATGTTCATGTAGAGTATTGTCTATTTTTTCTATTAAATTATTTTTCAAATCGATCAAAAAATTTCTAATGGCACTTCCCTCTCTTTTTTCATCGATTGGGAGACAGTCATAGGTTGGGTCTTCAAGTATGTAAAACACCCTCTGGTTTCGGAGGTATTGTTTGTAGTCAAATTCATCAAAGTTTTCAGGTTGCACGAGAGTACCACCGAAGTGACATACCTGACCTATCGTAAAGTTTTCGTAATTATCTACCCTAGTGAGGATGAAACCATGGTTTTTATCTAAAAATTGACCCTCAACAAAAACGTCCTGTAGTTGTTTTAGGTATATGGTCTGTTTTATATACTTCTTATCTGGCTCTCCATGGACAAAAGCATCGAAGGACACCCTTTCGTTTGTGAAACGAAAAGACTCCTCAGCTAAGAGGGCTTCTTTAGCTAAAATTGGGGCGATTCTCACAAAAGAAAATATCGTTGCCATAACGGGGATTAGCCCCATACCAAAAAAGTGAACAATCTTTTTTGAGGGTTTCCCCACCTCTCCTCTCCATTCCTCTCCTTTCTTGATGTTTCTCAGAGGGCGGAATCTAGCTAAAAAGAAGATGAATATAATGACAACGACCCAAATACACCCTATAGTTGCAGCCCCTCCTATGTTTCTCAGGAGTTTGAGGTAGATATAGGTAAAGAAGAGGTATATGAGAGCAAAGAGGAGGATTTTGTAATCCATTATGTACCTCAAGAGACCCAAGGACCTCTTTTTGAATCTTTCAAGGACACCTCTTGGTCTGTGCAACATACTAAATACAGACCATTTCCTTAAATTTTTCCAGTGTTGCTTCCCCTATTCCACTTACATTCAGCAAATCTTCTACCTTTGTGTGTGGTCTACCCATTATAATCTTCTCTGCGGTAGATTCTCCTACCCCATTTAGAGTAATAAGCTCCTCTTTGGTCGCGGTATTAATGTTCACACACTCACTATCTTGGTTATTTGTTGGATTAGCAGTATCAGGGGACGAGAGAGTGGGAGGATTTTGATCAATATATGGTTCTGTGGTTGGAAGTTGTGTAACTGGCTTATTATATGTTCCACTAATGCTCTTTCCTCCTTCTAACAAGGGCTTTAATTCACATACTAGCTCTTCTCTTTTAGGGAAATAAAGCTTTTGGTTGTTTACTAATGGCTGAGCTAGATTAAAACTCCTGTGTATAAAAGCTGTAGAAGCTTCCTTACTAAAACCTCCTGCTTTATTTACAGCATCTATAACCAACGCACCATCCTCTAAGCAGTAGACTCCTGGGTTCTTTAGTGCCCCACTTGCGTCTATATACATTGTGCAACCCTGTTCCTTAGAAGGAATCTTAGGGGCCTGGGGAGAGGTTTGAGACACAGCACCTTCACTCTCTTCACTTCCTACTACTATTTCTACCTGTTCCTGCTCTCCTTTAATCTCTGAGGACTCCGAAGAAGGGCTTTTACAAAGGAAATAGTGGTCAAAGAGAATTCCAAGGGTAAAAGCAATTACAAATGTAATACTGTGGTGAAGTATTTTTCTTTTTATATTCTCCATTACAGAGAATATATAGAAACATTCTTAAATTTGGATTAATTTTCTATTATTTGGATGCTTTCAATTACTACAGGATTTAGTGGCTTGTCTGTGGCGTCTGTTTCTACTCTTTCTATAGAGTCTACTACTGCAAAACCTTTGGTTACTTCTCCAAATATAGTATAGCCTCCATTAAGAGCTTCTATGCTCTGTGGTGCAATCTCTCCAGTAGTTATGAAGAATTGAGAACCGTTTGTATTAGGTCCTGCATTTGCCATACCTAAAGTATATGCTTTGTATTCTCTGTCTGTTATTTCATCTGGGATTTGGTATCCTGGTCCTCCTGTTCCTACTCCATCTGGATCTCCTCCCTGTATTACGAAGTCTTTGACTATTCTATGGAATGTTAGACCGTCATAGAAGTTTTCTTTTGTTAAGAAGAGGAAGCTGTTTACTGTTATGGGGGTCTCGTTTTCAAAAAGGTTTATTTCAATATCTCCCATGGATGTCTTAATTACAGCACCGTAGTCTACTCCTTCTTTCAAAACTTGTTCTGGTTGGGAATATGATTTTGGTGTGTCGTTATTTTTTACTAAATTTTCTTCGGGCATGGTTACTCCTTTGTTTGTTAAAATTAAACCGAATATAGATACCACTAGTAAAGCTAAGGCTAGTAGTAATATCTTTTTATTATCTTTTATTGCGTCTGAGGCTACACTCATATAAAAGTTATACCACAAAAGGAAGATTTTTTGCTAGTAATCTCTTCGATCATACGGCATCTTTTCTATAATTGCTAATAAGGAGCTTTCTTTATAAGATATCTTATCAGGACTATGCCTGAGCCCCCGGCACCACTAGAGCCACTAGAACCAGCACCACCTCCTCCTCCACCGGTATTTGCCGTTCCAGCTAGGCCACTAGTATTCCCCCCATCTCCACCTCCTCCTTGACCACCGACACCTTGTGCCCCAGTGACAGTTCCAGGTCTTCCACCACCTCCTCCCCCAGAGAACCAACCACTCTCACCCACTGAGGTTCCAAATATATGGCCCCAGTACACTCCTGTTCCACCATCTCCAGAATAATAATCATCCAAACCAATCTTTCCTACACCACCAGCACCACCTCCTCCTCCAGAAGCATTCTGCACAGATGTGGAGCCACTGTAACCAGAATCTCCACCTCTATGACCCTGTCCTCCAGCTCCTATCCCCCAACCTGCTATTTGCTGGGAACCAACTCCACCACCAGAGCCACCATCTCCTCCATCTGCTGTTCCACCGCTACCTCGTGCACCACCACCTCCACCACCAGTCGAAGTAATTCCTAAGGCAGAGCTATTCCCTCCATCACCTCCTGTACTATCAGTACTTGCAGCAACTCCGCTACCTCCTGTACCAACGGTAATCGTATAGGAAGTTTGTGACACAGATATTGAGCTCCTATATATAGCACCACCAGCACCACCACCTGCTCCTGAAGCACCACTACCAGCTGAACCACCACCTCCTCCACCACCAGCAATTACAAGGACATCGACGGTTGAGCCGGTAGGAGCATCTGAGACTGTGAAAGTTCCAGAGCTATTGAATCTATGTATTTTATATACATTACCCTCAGAGACAAATTCATACGTGCTGCTACCTCCACTTGCTGTGACAGGGATCCAGGTTGGCGCAGCTTCTGTCCACTCATACCCGGAATCTAGCTTCCCACAAATATACAGAACATCCTGCCCATCCGTATTTTCTTCTATCCAAGTGAGACCCCTACTACTGGAATCACAGGTTGGTTTAGTGCTTAAACTCGTGTTTATTCTTAAGCCCTTAGATAATTCCATAATACCAGCATCCGTTATCCCCATAAGAGTAGTGGTGTCATTTATAAAACTAAAGTCTCCTGTCCCTTTTGTCCTCATACTAATACCACTATTGGTGCCTGCTTCTACAAGTATTCTACTTACACCTGTACCAGCATAATCATATAACTGGAAGGCATTTGTAGCTGTTTTTTCTAAAGCAAATATATCTGTACCCCTATCTCTAAAGGAAATTACATCCCTATATGTTGTTGTACTACCACTATCTAAAACAAAACCTATATCTGCGTCTGCTTCATTCTTTAGTAATATCTGGTTGCCTTTTACATGTAGTTTAGCAAGAGGAGTATCTGTTCCTATCCCCACATCCCCCTGACTAATTATTAAGTTTGCTGCAGGCTCTATGGTAATATTTCCAGAACTATTCTTAATTAAAGATCCTCCTGTACCTCCCGCAATATCTAAAGGGGCAGAGGGAGTGTTAGTACCTATACCTAAGTATTGGTTTGTATCATCCCAATATAAACCATAAGGAGTAGGAGCTCCTATTGTAGAAGAACTCGTCCAATAAGCTAAGGGCCCCGCTGTTGCAGTACCATATGGAGTCCCTGTAGATTGTACTGCATTTATCTCTGTCCAGGAGAGTCCCCCCGTACCACTATTTTTAAGATAACCATCTGTAGTATGTGCTGTTGGCCATATGTATGACAGATTCTTTATCTTTGTTATATCCCCAGAACTATCTACCTGAAATTGAGATGTAGCACCTACAGAGAATAGTGATACTGGAGAAATTGTACCTATACCGACATATCCTCCGCTAGTTATCCTCATAGACTCAACCCAATTGAGACCACTTAAGAAACGGATATCTTTATTGTTTGCGGCAACATCGAAAGAACCTGCCAAATCGTCATATTTAAGATAGGCTATATCTGTAGGACTAGTATCTCTGTAGAAATTAAGAGTTGCAGCATCCCCCCTAAGGCGAATATCCCCAGCAACGTCCAAAGTTTTTCCAGGACTTGCAGTTCCAATTCCTACCTTTCCATCTGCCAAAATGGTTACTCTATCTGCTCCTGCAGTAGCTAATTTCAAGATATCTGTTCCTCCACTATACATCCCTGTATTGTCATCTGCCGAGAAAGAAAATGCAGGAGTTGTTGCAGATCCATTTGCAGCTCTAACTAACCTTCCAGAAGTAATCACTTCTGTTCCACCAACCTGAAGGCTTCCAGAAACAAGATTAAAGGAATCTCCAGAGGCTAAACTTAAGATATTCGGGTTCAAAGCATCTGTATCCAGAGTAACCCCTGCGGCTGTAAATGTTATATCTCCTATATTCAGAAGATTCCCAGAGGCATCTATCCTCTGTGTCCCAGCTGTAGCACCTGTATATATACCACTAACTGCATTTACAGTTCCTGGAGCTCTAAAGTCTGTTGGGATACTCAATGTAACATCCCCCGTTGTAGGAGATGCCGTTATCTGGTTAGCAGTCCCTGTAACACTTGTTACCGCTCCCAAACTACCTAAATCTGCCCAAGAGGCAAGGCCTGCTATGTCAGAGGTTAAAACTTTATTAGCTCCAGGTGTCCCACCCGTAATCTTAACCTGCCCAGCAACATGTAATGCGGAATCTGGAGAGGTTGTTCCTATTCCCACTCTACTGTTTGTTGTGTCTACACTTAATATTGCCGTACTCGTTGTTTTATCAACAATGTTAACCGCATTTATTGCATCCGAGGAGGGCTGTAGTGTCAAAGTTGGATTTCCTTCCAAAGTAGCAAAGCTTCCGGTATTACCATATACTGTTCCCCATCTTGAACTTAGACTACCTAAATTCCCAGAAGTATTTGGAAGAACACTGTCATTCGCATTTAGGGGACTGACGTTCGTGCTTGTTCTCTGCCAGTATCCACCCAGTGTAGAGGAAGAGATAAATTCTAAACCATCTGCCGTGGAATTAACACTTACTAGATAGCTCCCACTTCCAGTATAAGCACTTGGAGTATCTGTTAGGTCTAAGAATGCTAGACTTACACTATTGTCAAATGCTAAGCTACCTAATGCTCTTGTAGAAAGATTACCATTTACATCTGCCATTACTGCTGTTGTTTCTGTCCCTGTTGTTATTCCTGCTAACCTTACCCCTCCTGTGGTATGGAATTGGGTACTTGGTAAATCTGTACCTATTCCTATCCTACTGTTGGTTGTATCTACATTTAATATATTTATCCCTGTTGCGTTCTGTAGCTGTATGCCACTTGTGGCATTTACACTTGGTCTTAATGCTAAAGAAGTGCTTCCAATAACTAATGGAGTTGCCACCGAAGTAGAAAATGTCTTAGCTCCTGCAAATGTCTGTGTTCCTGTAGAAACAACACCACTTAAAGTTGCTGATGCATCCCTTATTGTTGTATTCCCTGCCGCTGTAAGTCTACCCTGTTGGTCTACTGTAAACGTTCCTACGGTTATGCTGTCCCCATAACTACCCACAGTAACTGCGGTATCATCTAGGCTAACCGTAACCTTTCTAGTTAGTTGTGCTAACGTTGTTATTCCTGTCCCTCCTTCTACAGTCGCTGTCTCTCCTTGTCCAATAACTTGTGTACCCGTATCCCCTGCCAGTGTCCATGTACCACTACCCCAATCGTCTCCCACAGAGGACGCGTCTGTCCATACAGGAAGACCTGCGGACACTGTAAGAACCTGCCCTGCTGTCCCTATTGTTCTCTTTGCTAAGGTATCTATACCACTAGCATAAAGAATGTCTCCTGCAGCATATCCTGTCTGACCTGTACCACCATACCCTTCCCCTATCTCGGTAGCATTCCATGTACCACTAGTAAGTGTCCCTACAGAAGTTAAAGAGGACCCTGTTACACCTGTACCTAAAGTTGTCGCATTTAATACCGAAGTCCCATTTATATTGAAAGCGCTACCACTACTAAGATTTAAATTCCCTGCTACCTCTAACTTATTAGTTAGAGTTGTTGTTCCTATCCCTACATTTCCTCCTGCACCTATTATGAACGGAGTTGTGTCTGTTAACTCATCATCTACTCTAAACGATGCCCCACTCCCTAAGTTCTTAACATACAGAGGTGTTGCTGTTGATGTTGCTAGAGTACTAGCAGAAAGGATATATGGGGATCCTAGTGCTGTAGATGCTGCACTCTCTCCGAATGTAAAGCCTACTTTATCTGATGTTGTTAATTGCCAATTCCAAGCTTGAGCATTATCTCCATTAGATATGCTGTTTGCTCCTGTTGCCGCGGTTATTCCAGATAGGGGGACACTAGATGCTGGGACTGAACTTACAAACTCTAGTCCTGTTGCACCGGCGTTTACTGCTACCAATTGTCCTCCACTACCTGTATAACTTGTCTCTGTTACATCCGTTAAGTCTAAGAATGCAAGACTCACACTATTATCAAATGCTAAGCTTCCTAATGCTCTTGTAGAAAGATTCCCATTTACATCTGCCATTACCGCTGTTGTTTCTGTTCCTGTTGTTATTCCTGCTAACCTGACTCCTCCTGTGGTATGGAATTGTGTAGATGGGGCTGTTGTTCCTATTCCCACTCTACTGTTTGTTGTGTCTACACTTAA